>Ga0210034_1000103_pt1 | contig 104626 bp, 83 predicted proteins | sample CryGeymeta201505_FD_185466 | JGI IMG/M metagenome (GOLD analysis project Ga0210034, IMG submission 185466) | Groundwater microbial communities from Crystal Geyser aquifers in Utah, USA - Crystal Geyser metaG 2015-05 (SPAdes) (version 2) | ecosystem: Environmental > Aquatic > Deep subsurface >... | reverse complement strand
CCAAATAACATCTATGAACTAAGCTCATTATGATGTGAATAAGCTCTTGTTTTCATTAATTATGCTACATAAAACCGTTAACAAAATAATTCACTTTACAAAATGTCAAAGTCCGAAAGTTGAGTAAGATGTTGCAAACTAAATATGCGACGTTTTTGTCAGAATTAAAGGCCATTAAGGGGCATGCGTTATTTTGAAAAAATCTTATCATAAGTTCGTTGGTTTACAACAGCTTGCCAAATTATACCTGCTCCAATAATAAAAAGTGCAACCGTTTGCATTCCTTTTATGAATGTTTTTTCTTCATGCTGCTTTTGTTCCTGTTTTCTTCTTTCTTCCATTTCACGAAGCATCATTATCATAATTTCCTCTTGTGTCGCGTCAGATTTTGGAAACGCTGATAACTGCGACCTAACAGAATCAATTTTTACTTCAACAGCAATCATTTCCATTTGTTCTTTTGAGATGTTACTCACATCCTTAGGTTCAATGTACCCAATAAATTCGCCTTGATTATCTGCTATCATAAAATAACCCCTTTGAAAACGAAGTGCATAAACAATGGTATTCAAAGCTAGTTTTCCATTAGGAACAGTAGAGTTTGGAGAAGCATAATAAGGCGCTTTATCTACTGCAACTTGCAATGTGTCTAGATCAGGATAACGTTCAATTAGTTTTGAGAGTTGAGCGTTTGCAGATGTAGAGAGCAGAATAAAGAATAAGAGTAGAGTTTTCATAGATACCTAAGAGTTTAGTGTTAATTAAAGAGTCGTTAGATGATAAGTGGAATACTAATAAATCTGTTTGTTATTTCTCAGATAAACTCTAATAGTTAAAATATCCATACATTTTAAACAGTTAAATTACTCTTATGAGTGATTGTTGGTTTGACTTTGTTTTACAAAAAGGGTATTTAGGCTACATTTTATTTAAAAGATTGCTAAAATCACAAATGGGTGAAATTTAATTTTGTAAAATCAATATATAAAGTGAAATTCAAAGAAATGAAAAACGCATATAAAATTTTCTTACTCATTATGGTTGCAACTTTATCATTTGAAAATGCATCCGCTCAAACTTTAACTCCTAAGGTCGATACTCTTTCTGTAGGTAAACAGGCAACAAATAAAGATACTTTGGCCTTTACTCAAATTAAAACTAGACATTTATTTGGTTTTGAATTACTAGGGGCTGGTGGTTTAGGTTCTGTCAATTACTCTTATTTTAGAAATCATGTAATGTATCAAATTGGATTGGGAGTATTTCCTGCTATTGATTTCATTAAAGCGGATGATAGTTGGCTTATCCCAATTCAAATTCAGCTTCAAAACCCAAAATATTGCGAATGTGCTATAGTTAATTTCGATATTGGTTTCTGGGGTAGGATTGATCTAACGAATCAGAATTCATTAGTTGATGAACAATATCATGCAGTTGGATTATCCTTGAAATTGAAAAATTATCTAAAAAATAATGAAGATTGGATAGTACAATTTGGAGTATATCCATACTACGATTTCAATCAGCGTAAGATGACGACAACTTTTGGGCTTCAAATTTCAAAATAAGTGAGACGCTAAGCCGAAAACTATCTCAGAGTTTTAAACTCTGACATAGTTAACTTTGTCAAAGTGAAGCACTTTGACAAAGTTTTTTACTTCCACTCATTCTTCAATTTCTCGATTTGATCTCGAATTCTGGCGGCTTCTTCAAATTCCATGCTTCTTGCTGCGGTAATCATCGATTCTCTTAAATAATCTAGGAATTTATTTTTGTCTTCAAATACGACTTCTTTCATGGCCGGATTTGGCTTGTAATGTAAACCATCGTCTGCAACTCGCATTAATTCCAGTCCGCCATAGCCATCCATTGGGGAATTTAAATCGATATCTTTGTTTGATATTAAGGATGGATCAACAAGTGGTTTTAACTCTTTTATTACCGTTGTAGGCGTAATTCCATGTTTCTTATTGTATTCCATTTGAATTTCACGTCTTCTATCGGTTTCTTCCATTACGGCTTTCATCGATTTTGTAATTCTATCTGCATAAAATATGACTCGTCCTTCAGCGTTTCTTGCAGCTCTACCTGCAATTTGAAATAATGAAGTTGTTGAGCGCAAAAATCCTTCTTTATCCGCATCCAAAATTCCTACTAAACCTAATTCTGGAATATCGATTCCTTCTCGCAACAAGTTAATTCCAACCAAGACATCAAACTCGCCTTTTCTGTATCGATAAAGTACTTCAACCCGTTGAATAGCATCGAGTTCGCTGTGCATGTAAGCAGCTCGAATTCCCATTTTTCGTAAATATTCAGAGAGTTCTTCACTCATTCGTTTGGTTAAGGCTAAGACTAAAACGCGCTGAGTTTTAGCCACTGTTTTGCGTATTTCATCAATTAAATCATCAATTTGATTTTTTAGAGGACGAACTTCAATCGGAGGTTCCATCAATCCGGTTGGGCGAATAATTTGTTCTACAACTATGCCTTCGCATTTTTCCAATTCGTAATTTGATGGAGTTGCTGAAACAAAAATGCATTGTTTAATCATGGTTTCCCATTCATCAAACTTCAGTGGACGATTATCTAAAGCCGAAGGCAAACGGAATCCATGTTCAACTAAGGATTCCTTTCGTGAACGGTCACCACCATGCATGGCATTAATTTGAGGAACAGATTGATGACTTTCATCACAAACCAAGAGAAAATCGTCTGGAAAATAATCCATCAAACAAAAAGGGCGCTCACCGGGATTTCGGTCTGCCAAATAACGAGAATAATTTTCAATTCCAGAGCAGTATCCAATTTCCTGAATCATTTCAAGATCGAACATCGTCCGTTCTTCTAAGCGTTTTGCTTCCAGATATTTACCATCTTCTTCTAAAACTTTTATGCGCCAGTCAAGTTCTTCACGAATGCCACGAACGGCTTGTTCTAAACGAGATTTCGTTGTTACATAATGAGAAGCTGGGAAAATGGTGTAATCGGTAATCGAAACAAGTTCTTCATTTGTATCAGGATTAATAATTGTCATTTTTTCAAGTTCGTCACCCCAGAAAAATAAACGAATAGCGGTGTCTTCGTAAGCGGGATAAATATCGATAACATCACCACGAACCCGAAATGTTGCTCGTTTAAACTCAACATCATTACGATTATAATGCAAGTCAACTAGTTCGTAAAGGAGTTTATTTCGTGGGATTTCCATTCCGACCACCAAAGGAATAACCATTTGGCGATACTCAGATGGGGAACCAATACCATAAATACAGCTCACCGAAGCCACAATAATTACATCACGTTGACCCGATAACAAAGAACTCGTAGCCCGAAGACGCAACCTCTGAATTTCATCATTAATACTTAAATCTTTTTCGATGTATTTATCCTGAGAAACCAAATACGCTTCAGGTTGATAATAATCGTAGTAGGAAATAAAAAACTCGACTTTGTTTTCAGGGAAAAAGTCGGATAATTCTCTAAATAATTGAGCCGCAAGTGTTTTATTGTGCGACATCACCAAAGTTGGTTTCTGAACTTTTTCGATAACCGAAGCAATTGTTCGTGTTTTACCCGAACCCGTAATTCCCAATAAAGTTTGAAACTTATCTCCACGATCTAAGCCTTCCGTAAGTTCTTTAATAGCTGTTGGTTGATCACCTGCAGGTGGGAAATCGGAGTGAAGTTTAAATAATTTTGCTTCGTCTTTATCTAGTTTGTCCATAAAAAATCTTAATTCGAATGATGGTGAAGCATTTCGTTTAATGAAATATGACCTTCATAATAGGCTTTTCCAACTACAACTCCATGAGAATGTATCACTTGTAATTGTTCTAAATCTGTTACGTTTTTTAGGCCGCCAGAAGCAATAAATTTGAGTTGAGGAAATAATTTTTGCAATCGATCATATAGTTCCACATTGATTCCAGAAAGCATTCCGTCGCGAGAAATGTCGGTTGAAAGAACATATTCAATTCCGAGTGGAAGATATTTTTCGAGAAAAATCTCAACAGATTCTTTGCTAGTTTCTAGCCAACCGCCATAAGCTAATTTTCCGTCTTTGATATCTAGACCGAGAATGCAGGTTTTCCCGCCTAAAACGGACAACATTTTTTCCCAATCTGTCGGATTTTTCACCACAATTGAGGAGCAGATTAATTGTGAAAGACCAGAATCTAAAAGACGTTGAGCGTCATCAAACGTGCGAATTCCGCCACCTGTTTGAACCGTAACTCCTAATTTATGAATGATTTCTTCAATGACAGGAAGATTAACAAATTTACCTTCTTTGGCTCCATTTAAATCAACAATGTGCAAGTGTTTGAAACCTGCTTCGGCATAAACACGAGCTTGTTCAAGTGGAGAAAGAGCGTATTCAGTTTGAGTATTGTAGTCGCCTTTTTTTAATCGGACAACTTTTGAATCGTAAAGATCTATGGCTGGAATTACGTGCATTAGAACGGTTTTTTTTAAGAATGAGCCTCAAAAATACCGAAACTGCGTGTTAAACTTTGCCAAAGTTTTCAACTTTGGCAAAGTAACCTTTGACAGAGTTTCGAACTCTGTCAAAGGTGAGTATGGTTAACGTTTTCGAGTAAACCCAAAAAGAACAAAGCCCGAAAGAACGGTAATCAATCCTAAAGCAGAAAAGCCACGAATCACCCAATGATTAAAATTGTCACGAGTTTTATAATCCATAGTATGAGTCATCCAAAGAAAATCGAAAATTCGCCAACTCGAATGTCGAACTTTTTGAAAACTTCCGTCTTTAATAGAAACATAAGCACTTAGATTATCAAGCCCCTTAAAACGAATTTCCCAAGCAGGTAAAGGTTTTTCACGATATTCGTGATGTGCACCAACTTTTTCAAGTAATCTGACTTCCATTACTTCGAATTTGGGTTTTATCTGTTCTTTTGCAATGGCAATCGCTTCATCTTTAGATAATTCTGTTTTTATTTCACCTGTTAACGCATTTACCAATACAGAATCATTAATCCAGAAATACGATTGATTTAAAATAAATCGAAGTTCTAGAGAAGAAATGGCTCCAAGTGAATCTGGAAATTTTATCGAATCAGATTGAATTTGTTTATGATTTATGTGAGCTTGTTCATTCAAAAACTGATCACCATGGATTTCATCAATGCTCGTCCAAGTGAAATACAAGCCGCTAAGAGTCCAAAAAAGAATTTGAATTCCTATGCTCACGCCTAAAAATCGATGGATTTTTCGAAGATAAAAAGTTGAGCTTTTAGCCATTTGGGGATTTCACTTTTCTTCGTTTTCCAGCCTCGGAAAGAAGCATAGATTCATTTCTGGTTATTTTTTTAATCAAGTTTACTTTTCTGAAGCGTAAAGCGCTCCAATCTTCATCAATAGCGACCATTCTAACGGGTTCAAATTGATGTTCGCCTAAAGATTCCCAACCAGAATCGCGATTTATATCAGATGAATATTTTTTTGATGATTTCTTTGGATAGCAAAACCAAAGAACGGCATCGTCTATTAGTTTTGGAGCTACTGCGTTTAGCGTCTTCTCAATTTCAGCTTGTTGGGTTAAAAAAAGTAGAGCAAAAGAAACGGAATCAAGTGAATTTAAATTCGTTTGAATTGTTGTAAATGGTCTTATTTGCTCTAAATCAATATTAAAAGACTCTGGAGCGTTCAGAATAAAACATACTGTTTGGTCTTTAAAATTCAACTTTTTAAAAAGGGGCGTCATAAATTTATTTTTAATGAATTGGCTGAAAACTTTAAAATAAGATAGTTAATTGAATGAGAAATAGAAGAAAAGTGATGAAAAATGAAAACTTTATTTGAATATCATTAATTAATGTCAGGCTTTCACAAATACGTTAAACGTTGAGTTTACTCTGAAAAGTAATTTTCAGTAACATTTTTGGCAAATTAACAGGATTTGAAATGGTTCAAACCGAAAGATTCGACTTTCTGGAGTGAGCTCAACATATACATCCAAATAATGAGTTTCCTCAGCTATTACAATTAAAAGCACTTGGTCAAAAGAATTTTCAAACCTATTGCAATAAACTTAACAAGCGTTTAGAATTAAAATTATTTGATGTAAGTGGATTAATATTAAGTATTCCATTTGCTGATAGAAGAAATAGTTTTTACCACAATGTTTAATTTTCAATTAGTTGAAACCTAGATTTCATATTCATAATTTTATTGAAAATGAAGAAGAACCTTAGGATGATAGTGTGTTTTATCATCGTGGTCTATTATTATTCACCCTCAATCAAGTTAGAAATAAATTTACAAATCGATAAATTATACTAAATTACTAGATGATGCGTATGTAATCCCATTAAATTTTGAGAGCTTAGTAGAGAAACCCATTTACAATCACTAAATAAAAATTTATGAAATCTATATTCTTTTCCCTGATTATGCTGTTTAGTCTAATTCTAAACGCAACCGCACAAGATCGAATAATTGCCGCAACTTCAGCTGAAACGAAACCCTTATTAGTCGGACAAACTACTCCAAATGTAGATTTAGTCGATTTGGAAGGAAAATCTGTAAAAATGCTGTCTGTAATAAAAGAAAAACCAACGGTTCTTGTATTCTTTCGTGGTGGTTGGTGTCCCTACTGTAATGCACAATTAATCGATTTAAGAAAAGCACTGCCGATGATTGAAGAATTAGGATATCAATTAGTTGCTGTAAGTCCAGATACGTTTGAGAAATCAGGTGAAAACTTGAATAAAAACAATTTAAATTTTCGATTGTTAAGCGATCCAACTATGGATGCTATAACTTCATTTGGTTTAGCCTATCGTGCACCTGAAAAGTATAAAAATACGCTTAGAGAGTACTCAAATAATAAAAATGAAGATGTGATTCCAATCCCAACGGTTTATGTAGTTGATAAAAATGGCTTAATTCAGTTTCAATATGCAAATACCGATTTCACTAAACGCATATCCAGTAAAATGTTAATCAATGTGTTGAAATTACTTTAATAACACTAATCATGAAATCCTGACAGTATTGCTACTTTCAGGATATTTTTGAAAAAGGGTTAACAAACGAGTTTAGAGAATATTTTTTTGATACGTATTTTTCAAGTTTATTATCAGATTCGCCAAGATTTTTGTCGCCTACTGTAATATTAAAAACTTCGCAGTGGTTATTTTAAAAAATTAGGTATCAATAATAAAATCAGTTAAAAGTCATAATTTTTGTACCTTTGCACCGAATAGCTTCTCACTTTTTATGATTTCAGCTTTAAAGAAAATTATTCGTGAACCTGTTAATAGTTTAACACATGCAATTGGGGCAGTTGCATCCGTTGTCGCTTTAGGGTTTATGCTTTATTACTCTATTAAAATTCAATCGGTATCAGCAATTTGGGCTTCATCTGTTTTTGGGTTTGGGATGACTTTATTATATCTAGCAAGTTCGATATACCATTGGTCATTAGGGCCAGAATCAAGAATATTAAAACTGAAAAAATTTGATCACATTTCTATTTTCATTTTAATTGCAGGTACTTATACTCCATATTGTTTATTAGCCTTAACAGATCCTTTACGTTGGATTATGTTTGGCATTGTCTGGACAATTGCATTTGCTGGTTTATTTATTAAATTATTTTGGATTACAGCGCCACGTTTTTTGTCAACAGCTATATACTTAGCAATGGGATGGATGGCCGTAACTATTTTTCCATTCATGAAAGATGAGTTTGGGATGGAAGGATTTTTCTGGCTGGCAATGGGTGGACTATCTTACACAATTGGTGCTATAATTTATGCGCTTAAAAAGCCAAATTTAATCCCTGATATATTAGGATTTCATGAAATTTGGCATGTATTTGTACTTGGAGGAACTTTTTGTCATTTTTGGTCCATATACAAATACGTTTTACCCCTAGCCTAACTGATTTATATGCGAACTTTCTTTTTTGTTTTAGTTCTTTTGTTTTGGAGCGGTTGCAGAAAAGAAATAGTACCAATAATTGGTAAAGAACCCTGTGCTTATTCAGTTGTTGAGTTTACAGGAAGATTAGATGCTCTAACTAAAGATGTTGCAGTATTTGAACGGGGAAAGTATTCCATTAAGTACAATGACATTCCTAAACAAGCAAGAGATACCCTAGAATTGACTGCTTTGTATCAGGTTTATTTAAAGCAAATTACCACTGGTGACTGTGAACCCTTCTTTGGTTCAATCAGGAAAATTGGTTCCGCATTGGAATAAAATGATTTAGTCGTCTAATAAAAAAGTGATTTAATCGGATAAAATGGTAAAAAGCGCTTTTCATGCTTAGAGAATTACAAAGCTTACCGTATTTTGCCCCTTACAATTTTACCTTCATTCAATATTTGGTATGTCATTAAAATATAGATGGCTTTCTGCGTTACTTGTAGTTCTTTCATGTTTCTTTTTCATAAATGGAACAATTGCGCAAGATAGTTTAGCTTCAGCACCTTCGGCACTTGAAAAATTAGTCTCACAATCTGCAGGCGCTCAGTGGACAAGTATTCTTCCACCCGTTTTAGCTATTGTTTTAGCTTTAATTACTAGACAAGTGTTATTCTCATTGTTTATCGCAATTTGGCTTGGGGCTTGGTTAGTTTCAGATTCAGGATTAGCTGGTATTGGAACTGGTTTTTTTGCAACCGTTACCGATTACATTGTTCCAGGCATAGCAACACCCGATCATGTTAGTATCATGCTCTTTTCTTTATTAATTGGTGGAATGATTGGAATTATTTCAGATAATGGAGGTACAGGTGGCGTTATTGATGTTGTCTCAAAGTTTGTAAAAACTCAACGTCAAGGAATGGTAATGACTTCGATTGTTGGTCTGTTCATTTTTTTCGATGATTATGCGAATACGATGATTGTTGGGAATACAATGCGTCCATTAACCGATAAATTAAAAATTACTCGTGCCAAGTTGGCTTATTTAGTCGATTCAACTTCTGCGCCAGTTGCAACTGTTGCTTTAGTAAGTACCTGGATTGGTGCCATGTTAGGATATATAACCGATGCCGCTGCAAAAATGCCAGATTATAACGAAGCGGCTTATTCGGTTTTTATGGGCTCATTAGAGTATAATTTTTATGCATTTCTAACCATTTTCTTTGTCTTTACCATTTCTGCTTCTGGAAAAGATTTTGGTCCGATGTTAACATCACGTATTCAGCTTTTAAAGGCTAAAAAGGATCCTTCTTTAGATAAGTATGGGGTTTATGAAGAAGAAAATGATTTTCTTAGAGATGATAAAGTGCATTCCCATTACTTAAATGCTCTTGTCCCGATTTTAGTTTTAGTTATTGGAACGTCTACAGGTTTGTATTTAACGGGATCTGGGGAAAATCTTCGCGATATTATTGCGTCTTCTAATTCCTATGCCTCACTTTTATGGGGAAGTTTATTGTCACTTACTTCTGCCATATTTTTAACAAGTGTTCAAAAAATTCTTACCATCGAGAAATTGATTAAATCTATGATGACTGGTATGCACACCATGTTTGATGGTTTAATTATACTTGTTATGGCTTGGGCTTTAAGTGAGTTAACCTCACAATTACACACAGCTGATTATTTAGTTTCTGTGTTTAGCGATTCTTTAAATCCATTCTGGTTGCCAGTTGTAATCTTTTTATTATCTGCCGTTACCAGTTTTTCTACAGGTTCTAGCTGGGGAACAATGGGCATTTTAATGCCATTGGTTGTTCCATTAACTTGGGCTCTCGGCAAATCAAATGGATTAGAGTTTGAAGTAACTCATGAATTGATTTATGCAGCAGTGGCTTCTGTTTTAGCTGGTTCAGTTTGGGGCGATCATTGTTCACCAATTTCTGATACAACAATTCTAAGTTCCATTTCAAGCAGTTGCGAACATATTGAACACGTTAGAACTCAGTTGCCCTATTCTATTTTAGTTGGTGTTGTTAGTGCCATTTCTCTAATTCTTGTATTTGTGCTGAATGTCCCTTTTTGGGTAATTTATCTTTCATTTATCCCAATATTGTATTTCAGTATTCAAAAATTTGGTGACCGTGCAAGTGAATTAAACTTAGACGATTTCGAAATTGAAGCAGCAGAAAAATTCGTAATGGAGAAACCTCAAACGTTGCACTAATGTTGTGAATTGTTCAAAGTTTGAAATCAATGAATGAGTCCACTCCAAAAAGTCGATACTTTCAATTTTCACCCTTCTAAATCCTACGAATTCGACGAGTAGTTTGCTAAAAACTACTTTTCGGAGTACACTCATCAATGTAAACTAAACTAAACTAAACTAAATGTTGGTAGAAATTCATGCTTTACAGTCTTAATAATAGAGTAAAACACTACTTATTTTGCAGATAACATGATTTTAAAGTAAACTCATACTCATTATCATAAAAAAATTCGTTTAACTAAGAATTAACAAAAATCACAAGCTTAATTCACTTGATCGCATTTTTTAATCTCATTTGATAATCTTCTGCATCAATTTCTATGCAACCAAATTGGGCAAGATGTGGAGTCCAGAATTGGGTATCCCACAATAGGTAGTTGTTTTCTCTAAGCCATTGATGCGCAAAATACAGAGCGATTTTATCTGCATCTGCTTGGCGTTTAAACATCGATTCACCAAAGAAAGCTTTACCCAAAGATGCACCGTAAAGTCCACCAATTAATTCAGAACCATCTTCTGACCAAATCTCGACACTATGTGCATAACCGAGTTTGAATAATTCGTAATAAGAGCGAATGATAATTCCAGAAATCCAGGTTGTTTCACGCTCAGCACAAGCTTTCATTACTTTTTTAAAAGCTTTGTCAATCGTAACTTTGAATTTACCTTGTTTTATGCGCTGTTTCACATTTTTGGAGACCTTAAAACCATCCATAGGAATAATTCCACGCTTTATAGCCGTGTACCAAATAACATCTTCTGAATCGGACTCATCACTCATTGGGAAAATACCTTGAGAGTAGGCCCAAATAAGTTCTTCTGCTAGTATTATTGGTTTAGATTTTTTCAATCTCATTTATTTAATGGCTCTTAATCGATCATTAATCTGCTCTACATGGCGAGAAGTATGATGCAGAATTACATAAAGCCAATCTGTAACGGTTAGCTCACCTAAAAATGGATGTGGAAAAATGGCCGTGAAATCAGAAATACTACCATTTTCTAGTTTTTCAATTAAAGACGTTCTTTGTTGAAGAAATACATTTTCAAAATCTTGAATAGATGAAAATTTACCTTTGGGTTCTAAAAAATCAGGTGCTTTTACTTTTCGAGCTCTGCTATCAACCAATAAATATTTAATTTTTGTGCTTCCTCTGATTTCTTCCGATTCGTGATATTTTACTGAATCTTGAGTAATAACGTGAATAAAAGTCCTATCGGCTCTATAAATATGTTCTGCAATTTCAAGAATACTCCATTCGTTATTTGGCTTTTCGGAAAGCTTATTTTCTTCAAGAGTGTGTAAAAGTTTTAATAATGTATCTGAATTAGCTTGTAATTCGTTGCTATAAGCACTTAAATCCATGTTAAATAATCAATGTGAAATCTTTTAGTAAAAATGGAAAGTACGTATAAATACAATTGATATGAATTCCGCAAAGTTGAATTTAAATTATGAAACTTTTCTTTTTTGACAGTTATTATCATTTGTGCAATTTACTTCTTCCTAAAAAATTGATAAGGATTTGTATTCTATGTATTCAAAAGAGACTCAGATTCGTGTAATCTCAAAGCGGTTATTTGTGGGTAAAAGCGTAAACATGAGTTTATTGAATAATAAAACAGGAGTTCTTTGGTCTTTATTTGGACCTTTGATTTATTCTATTCCCAACCGAATAGGCAGTGACAGGTTTTCTTTACAAGTATATGATACAACTTATTTTGAACGATTTGATCCTGAAAAAGAGTTTAAAAAATGGGCATTGGTAGAAGTGAGTTCTTTAGAAGTGATTCCTAATCAGTTAGAGTCGTTTGTGTTACCTGAAGGCAAATATGCGGTTTTTACTTATAGAGGATTATCTTCAGATACAAGTGTTTATCAGTACATTTTTTCAAAATGGTTGATGAACTCGGATTGGATTTTAGATGATAGACCACATTTTGAAGTTTTAGGCTCAAAATACAAGAATGATTCTGTTGATTCAGAAGAGGATATCTGGATTCCAATTAAGAAGAAATAATTTTTTTTTAGGAGTTTTTTTAACACTGATTGAAGAAGAACTTTAATCGAGTCTTATTTAAATTATTAAAAAACAATACTCTAATTTTATCTCAAGAATTTGTCGATCAAGCATTTCAATTAAATCTAGCGATTACATCTACAATTTTCTGTAAGTGAGAAATCAGATTAAAATTGGTCGATAAGTCCGTCAAAAAAATTACGGTTCCTAAATTGGTAAACAGAATCTAATTCTGTACTTTCAGCCTATTAAGAAAAGGATTAATGTATTATATCGGTTGCACAAATTGCTGTTTTAGTAACACTTATAATGTATACTTTTGGCTATATCGTGTCTTTGTATGCGGCTAGTTATTGGTTCTCTTCGGGTTTGATGCCCGAAAAATTACGGCAATTTAGCAGTACATCGATTGTCTTTCAAGCCGTTATTTATGCAACTGTTTTTATTCCATTAGTAACTTGGTTTTCGTTTTTTTTGGCAGTTGGTGCAGATATAAAGCAAACAGTAGTTTGGCAGGATTATTTAGGACATGTTTCTTTAGGAGTTCATTTAATTTGGTTTTTATTGTTGAAACCGATGGTAGTTGGTTTAATTGTCGGCATGATTTCGCCCGAGACCATGGGTTTTTCTGGAAGAAATAGAGCAGTGTTGGCATTTGTGATGCACAATTTGGGTTCTTATGCTATGATTCAGATTGTGAAATTGGTAATTTCGTTTACAATTATTTGAACTAGAATTATAATATGAATACAGAAATTAGTGAAGTAGAAGAGTACATTTTATCTTTCCCAAAAGAAGTTACAGAGAAACTTGAATCGTTAAGAACATTGATAAAAACAGTTGCTCTGGAAGCTGAAGAAGGATTTGCCTATAAAATGCCATCTTATAAAGTGAATGGAAAGCCCTTAGTTTATTTTGCCGCTTACAAAAAACACATCGGTTTTTATGCAACACCAAGTGGGCATGAAGCCTTTGAAAAAGAACTTGCCATTTATAAACAGGGGAAAGGTTCCGTTCAATTCCCAGTAGATAAACCCTTGCCAATGGATTTAATTCAGAGAATTATTGAGTTTCGTGTCGAGTTATGTTTGTCTGCTAAAAAGAAATGAGAAAATATAATCTACTTCATTTTTATAAATGTCAAGCTTTTATATAATATATGTTTCAAGTTTCAATGTATTTAGGGAATATTTTAATTTCAATCTTAGATAGCTTATAATGAATTAATATAGTTCAAGTAATTATTTTTCGTAATATTTAATACTTTTAATCCATTATGATTAATTAGAACTAGGTCATCTGATTCATTTGCAAAATCCGTTAGCTTAGAAAACCAAATTCGATAATCACCTCGGCCATTTGATCTATATAGAGACACTTCTGTTTGAACTTCTAATTTTTCATCATAAATAAAACTTGCAGGTAGCTTTTTTTTAAATTCAGGTCCAAATTGTTGTTCCTCATAATTGTGAATATCCTCAGTTTTGAGGAATTTTCTAACCCTTTGTGTGGCATCCATAATATTTTTAGATAAACCAGTTGATGTTGGAATAATGATTGAATAAGATGAAACTTTTCTTTCTAACTCAGAAATGATGGAATTTATATTTTCATTATTTTGAAATATTGATTTATTCAACAATTCATTCAACACTTTCCCTCTATGTATTCTAGCATTTAATTCATGACTTCCTTGCCTAGCAACTTCAAAATATTTCATTTCGTCAGGCGTTATTAATGCAAGATTATCTTCTTCACCCACAAAATAAAAGTCTACTTTATTCTCTAATTCATTTAAATGAAATTCTAGTGAATTTAAGTCTATTTTATCGATACTAAATTTAACTATTTCAATTATAAGAGAAAATAAATTTGCTTTATTAAACCAATAGCTTTTTTCTGAAAGTCCTAGTTTGTGAATTAAATTTAAAGCATCATATATTTTAGAAACAATATTATCATAGATAAGAAATTCGTCATTATATCGTCGTAAATATTCATTTATCTTTATACTTCTACTGAAGTATTGACCCTCTAAAATTGTTGAACAAATCAACATGATATATTGAGAATCAAACATTCTTTTAATATCATTGTCAGAGAATACTTTATATTTCTCAAAGAAATTAGTTATAAACTGTCTTTTATCCTTATCTATAGATATAGAGGTTTCTTGTATAGATGGAGAGTAGCTTTTATCTGCAAGTATTTTACAAAAAATAGCAAACTCACCTCCTCCATATTCAGCATTTAACACTTCATTTGAATTTAGTGAATAATTGGTACTATTTATTCGTTTAAAAACCTCAATAATGTTTTCTTTTCCAAGGTCTTTTAAATCTTTTACTGTTATAGAATAGTTTAAAAATCTTTTTTTTCAATGTCTTCTAACTCGTCAAACGACTTAATTTGTTTTTGGTTTTTAAAATCATTTTTTTCTTGGATATAATCTACTATTGTAGTCAATCGTTGTTGTCCGTCTACAACAATTTCTTTTGTCTTTAGTTCATTTAAATCCAAATCATCGCTAGCAATGTAAACTTCAGGAAAGGGGAAGTTTAATAATATGGTTTCAATGAAAGAAAATTTATGCTGCTTTTTCCAGACTAATTTTTTTCTTTGAAAATCTGGGCCTGTAATTAAATTTCCAGAAACGATTTTGTTATATAAGTCAATGAGTTTTACACTGTTAGACGGTATTGAGCTTTTTAATTTCATGATAATTATAATATAAGATTAACTTGAATATTTTTAATATTTTCTCTTTGATATGTTTCGAAATAATGCCATGATTTATATATTTCTATACTGATATCTCTGCCATAAAGCATTTTATACTTTTCTACTACTTTTCTAATTTCGTCAGTAAGTTTAAAATTGTCTGGTAAAAATCTAATAGCGATTCGTCCTTTTAAAGTATATTTAGCAAAGGAACTTCTTGAGTCCCAAATGCTTTTATGATACCCCATGAAATCATAAAGATTTTTCATTTCTTTATCAAACAAATCTGATGAAATAATTCCAATGTCTAAGTCAGACTTTTTTGATGAATTGTTATCAAAATCTTTGAATAGATATAATCCAGAGTTAGAGTTGTCCGGCTTTAGGCTAAATCCTAATTTCCCAGACCCAACAATAACGATGTCTCTAATATGAACATTTAGTATGTTTGCAATATCTTTCTTAAAATCAAATTCTTGACCAATTTTTATTTTAGAAAAAAAGTAAGTTTCATTTTCAATTATATACTTTTGAACTATTATATCAGCTTTTGCCTCTTTACAAATTTTAATAAATTCAGTTTTATTCATCATTGTATATTTTTCAGAATTTCCAAACCAATTGCTTTAGCCATTAATGGTGGTACTGCATTACCAACTAATGTATATTGAGGAACTGTATTTTTTCGTTCGCGTCCACCTGTAGTTCGTTTTCCTTGAAAAACAAATGAATCGTCAAAGGATTGCAATCTTGCCATTTCTCGCACAGTTAAAGCCCTTGGTGAGTTATAATGTACATAATCGTCAGGAATAGTCATGATCGTCGAGCTTTGTTCTTCTGGTTTTAGCACATTATAGTTTCTTTTATTAGAACTTAAACCACACTCTTCCAATTCACATTGTGCTTTTTTATAATCACCATTTTCTAAAATTATTTTTAACCTAGAAACAACATCCTCATTTTGGTTACTTGTTTTATGATTGTTTAGCAAATCAAAATATTTTTCGCCATTATTAAGTGCTTCAAAACTTTTAACATAAATAGGCTTTGTTTGAGGTTTATAGCGTTCAATTAGTCGTCCTTCTTTAGACCATTCTGCATACGATTTTCCCGATATAGCATTTTCTTTTCCATCAATTGATCTTTTTTTCAGAAGATTGATCATTTTATTAGCTGACCCATTGAATTGCTTAGAAATATTAACTGATTCATAATGATGAGCTTCTTGATTATTCCCTATAAAATCTAAATCATGTAAAGCTTCAAATACAGTTACTTTTTCTGCGTCTGTAACAGTTGGTAGGATTTCAGAAATAAATTTTTGGTCTTTTCTACAGCCGATAAAAAGAACTCGCTCACGATTTTGAGGAACCCCGTAATTTGAAGCGTTGGCAATAAAGGGTTTTTCTATTTTGTATAGCCTGATACTATTTAAAATCTTCACTAGTTCAGTTTTTTCATTTTCAGATGAGATGTCTAAAAGAGTTACTACTGTTTCGTCAAACGAAGCTGTATATATTTTTAGAGCAGTAATTATATCATTACAATCCTTTTTATGAATTGATGGTACTTTCAATTCATTGAAGGCATTTTCTATATGATAAATAGTACTTTCAGAACTTATCTGTGTAAAAAAGGTAGTGAAATGGTCAGTAAAGGCATCCCCATCAATATTACAATGGTCTTTTTCTTTTATTATATCTCGTTTAAGTTTTTCCCACTCCTTTGTTCGAGCAAGAATATTAAAACCATGTCTTATTGTATTAATTCTAGAGTCTGTTTTACTTGTTTTATAATCGGCTATTTTGGGTGTAATTTGTTTAAATCGAGAATCAACAAAACGAATGAATTCTTCTCGCCCCATTTCAATTTCTGCATTTCTTAACTTTTCAATTTCAACTCGTTTTACAATACATTCAAGAAGAAAACTATTTTTGTCAGATTTCATTTTTCGAATAAATGAAACCAAAACAGGAATTTCTTCAGTGTCTACTATCGAATTTATTTCTTGAATAATTAAGTCTTTTATTTTACCATTTTCCTTAGTTAAAATGCCTTTAACGTTTTCCATTACAAAGTATTTAGGTTTTAAAACCTTTATAACTTCAAGATAATGAGAGAATAAATCATCTTTTTTGTCGAATTTTTTTCGTTTACCAGCAAGGCTGAAACTTTGACAAGGAGGCCCGCCGCATACAACATCAATTTTTTTATCTCCAATTTTCTGAAGGAAGTTTTCCATGAAATCCGGTTCTGTAATGTCTTGTCTTAAAAATTCAGCATTTAAACCGAGTTGATGATTATATCTGACAATATGAGTCAATTCACAGTTTTCATTGATATCACTTGCTGCGATAAAGTTGAAAAACTTATTATTTACTTCAGCTTGTAAAAAACCCTCACTGAACCCGCCTGCACCGGCAAATAAATCAACGAAAGTGAAAGGTTTGCCATAAAGGCTTAATTGCTCTTTAACGATATTGATAGAATTACTCTCTTTATACCCTTCAATATGCTGGTTTAGTATTTCTTTTATTTCTTCCTGCGAAAACGTTTTTTTGTTAGAATTATGTAAGAGCTCGTTTGCTCGTGCCATTAAAAAGTCTAGATAATGATTAATTTCAGTTGATTCTAACGCATAATTTGAAACTCGTTGCTTTTTTTTATCGAATTGTTCTGGTGCAATTTTTTGACCAGTAGCCAATTTTATTTGAGTTCCGCTACAATTAATCCTGAGATGAATAGGTGCGAGGCCTTTTTTGTCTGGTTTGTCGAGGTAAAAGTTAATTGTTGCCATAAATACGATCAGTTTTTTGTTTACGGACAAATTTACGGACAATATTATAATACACAATTATTTTCTTATGTTTTGCTCAAGCATTAGTTTCGGTGAAACTTTCAAATGATACTAATTACACAAGAGTTAATAATTATCAAAAGCTATCAAAATCTCTTTTCCATTGAATCTTAACAGCAGAAATTTTTTCTAATTCAATTCGTTGCCCATCAATTATGCTAAACCCAGATTTTTCATAGAATGCTAACGGTGATAGATAAATTTCTCCATTAACTTTTAAAGTAGCATTGTGATCAACAACCCAACCATTCAGATCTTCGTTTTCAGATTTTAGGGTATCTAAAAGTTGTTTTCCAAACCCTTGTTTTTGAATTTCATGAGCTAAAATTATTGCAAACCATATGGCTCCTTCTCTCAAAAAAGAAAAAGCCCAAGCTTTAATCTGATTCTGTTCATCATGTAGTAAAAAGTGTTTTGGATTTATTAAATGATTCAAATACTGTTCAAATTCAGCTAATTCAGCATACGCTAAGCTTGCGGGATATTCTGCATTCCACAAATTCATCAAAGCCATTTTTTGTGACTCTTCAAAAGATAATGTTTCAACTAAAGTTAAATCAGGTTTCAAAAAGAATAGTATTTATAAATATTGAAGACTCAACTATCTTGACTATTAAAGATGATAGTAAAAAAACAAATTTATAGTTTTGTTAAGAATAAATATATCACCTAAAAATTTACTTAGAATTTTAAAAAGAGTTCAGAATAAATCTATAAATCTCAAAAAACTTTAAGAAAATGTTATCTAATTATTCTTTAAATAATGAAATAGTGTAATCCAATAATTCTTGTCCACCTACAGTTCCATGTCCTGGGACTATAATTTTCGCTTTGTTAAATTTCGCTTTTACTTTAGAAACTGTTTTCGACCATTCACCGACATTGGCGTCACCTAAAAAGCCTTTGCTAGCTCCGACTGATTTTATCATACATCCTCCAAATAAAATCTGATCTTTTTGGAAATAGCCAACAATATTATCCATAGCATGCGCTTCACCCAAAAAGGAAACAAGAAGTTTAGTTTGGCCAAGCTCAAACTCTTTTGAATCGTCAAAACTGTGTTTTGGAATGGGCAAGTGTTCCAATTTTGCCTTTTCGATGGTTTTAAAAAAAGCAAAAGAAGGTATTTTTACTTGGTGAAATGATTCTAATCCACCTAGGCAATCATCATGAAAATGAGTTGGAATTACACCTTTGATTTCACAGTTCAATGAGTTTTGCATCCAATTTATTAATTCAGCTGAGACAGAATCTGTTGTTGGAGTATCAAAAATAAATGCTTCGTTTGCATCTATTACAATAAGCCCATTGCATTCAACTTTACCAAAACTTTCGGTCTCCAAAAAGGAAATATGTTGAAAAGAATGCGCGCTTAACTGATTAATAATCAGAGTTTTAGTTGAATAAATGGTTTTGGTCTTTATGCTATCGGAAGAGGATAATCCAAAATTTATTAGAAGTAAAAAAAGAAGGTTCAAAATCATAATTTAACAATAGTGTCTATGAAATAATTTTAGCGGATAGTTGAATTTTATTGAGATTGATGTAAAACTGATTCAATGTAACAAGTTTATCAAAAAAGAAGCCAATGCAAATAACGACCTGGTGCAAGGGTAAAACTACCTGCAATAATAATGGCAAAAACATATAACAAAATCATTTTTCGCTGATGTTTTTTCACATCATTTTGTTTAATGGCTATATAAGCTGTAGGAACGGAGTAAAGGGTTAGGAAACTAAATGTATGAAACAAACCAAAATGATTGAAAAGTGTTGGTCCAAAATGAGCAGGCATAAAAAGAGTAACACTTGCTGTGAAAAGCATTAAAATCATGTAAATACGCCCCAATGCTTTATGTAGTGGCGTTCCTTTTTCTAAGATCCTCATTATTCCACCAATAATGAAACAAGGAATCACGGTATATAAATGAATATACATGAGTTGATAATAGTTGAACATGGTAGGAAATTTGGGTATCGCAAAGTTTTAATGAGTTGAGAAATAGGAGAGTATGAAGTTAAAACTTTTGAGTTTGTTATAAATTAAGGGTTTTAATTTTCGTGAAGGTGTTCGATAGAAAAGGTTTAATTTGATTGGTTTAATATACTCAAATTCAAGTTTTTAGCTTTGAGTTGATATAAACTCATCATGAAATCCCTCCGACTCCCTTTGAATTTCTTGCATCTTTTTTAGCATTTCAATGTTGGGCAAAAGGGAGAGTTTAGTTTCTAGTTTTGGATTCATTTGCTTGTAAGATTAAAATGTATACTCCTAAAGAGGAAAAAAAACGGTTTGCTCTGAAATTTAGCAAAAAAGTGATTTGGAATTTTATGACGCTTTAAAATCAAGGATATGTTAATTCATAACAGTAGCCTTTGGGTAAAATCAATCAGCATTTCTTAAGGCTTCACAAAATTAAAGCCTGCGTTTTTAACATCATCAACATGGAACATTGGACCAAATCCTCCAAAATCAAAGAAAACAGAATCGCCAGTTTTGTGTTTTTTAAAAACTCCTTCTAATGAACCATCTCGAATCTCATTCATTTTTTGATGGATTTCTTGAAGAAAAGAATGGGGCAAATTTTTTTTTCCGTGAGCAGGAAAAACTCCTTTTATTTTTTTTGAAATCGAATTTAGTCGTTCATACGTTTTGAATAGTTCTTCTAAACTTGCTCTGCATTTTAAGTTCAAAAGCCACAATCCTGATCTTGCAAAAGCATCACCGCCAAATAAAAAAACAGACTCAGAATCAAGAAAACTAATACTTCCCGTTGTGTGTGCTGGGGTCGCTATAATTTCTAATTGGCGATCCCCTAAATCGATAAAATCCCCATTTTTTACGAATCGAGTTGGGATAGGAAGTCCTTTTGCAATAAATGCGTTATACGTTGCAGCATTAAAATCGGCGGGTAAATGATCTTCCATTTCTGAATAAGAAAACATGGAGCTGGGATTCCATTTCCCATTTTTGATATTTTCAGTGGCTTTATTCCATTTTAACCCATGGTTTTCCCATTCGGTTTCACTCATTAGGGTTTGTGTGAAATAGCCGTTTCCATTCGAATGATCAGGATGGATGTGTGTATTTGCGACTTCTATTTCGTGGGTAGCAATATCTTTCAAGACTTCGGAATAATTTAAAATGCCAAAGCCGGAATCAATAAGAATCGATTTTTTTGACCCGTTTATTAAAAAGGAAGAAACAAAACCCATTTCTTCAATTTCAAAAATACTTGGGCTGAGTGGAGAAATAAGAATTTTTGGTTTCACGGAATGAATAGTCTATTAAATGTTGTTAATAAAAACGGAATTAAAGGGTAAATTCTCGCCAGAAGGTACTAGAAATTAATGTGAAAAAAACAGAATGAAAAGGGTTAAACCATCTGCAAGACTACTTCAAGAGTTTAATATTGTAATTCGTAATGATGTAGTACAGGGTTTGAAAAAGTTGAATACTAAAAAAAAATAACAGTGAGATTCATGATCGTAGCCAATTATTGTTCAGAAAATCTCTACTTGTTCTCTGGAAGTAACCATTTAGGCTGTAATTTCAAAATCTTATGGTGAATTTCACACGTCTCGATATGGCAACCTTTTAAATAGCCGGTGCTCATTAAAAACTCATTTACAATTTCACCACCAGTAAACTTAAATGTCTTTTTGAAGAGTTTTACCCATTCTTCTTTTGTTTTAGGATGATTAAAGTCTAACCAGTTTTTAAATGATCCAAATTCGGATTGCAAGTCTAAAATTACGCCAGCATTATGAATCGCAGCGTTCACTTTTAATTTATTTCGAATAATTCCTGCATCAGAAAGAAGCCGAATTTTATCACTTTCGTCGTAAGCAGCAACTTTGGCAATATCGAAATTATCATACGCTTTTTTGAAGTTCTCTTGTTTATTCAGAATGGTCGTCCAACTTAATCCTGACTGATTAATTTCTAGAACTAAGCGCTCGAAAAGTTCATTATCCTGCTCAATTGGAAAGCCGTAAGCTGTATCGTGATAGATTTTATGTAGGTTTGTAGGTTCTAAATAAACTACAGCTTCACAGTAAGATTTAGGTTTTTCCATTTTTGAATTAATTGATTTATTAATTGGTAAATTGAGTTCAGGTTAAGGATTATTAGAATAATTTTAATCAAAACCCAGAATAAACAATAGGAACGTCAATTGGTTTAAGAAGCACGAGCGGACGCAACGGCACAAGCGGACGCTTGCGCTAGAAATGTAAACTCAAATTAGTCAGCGATTCCAAACGAACGGATTTTGTACGGAATGATGAAATTTAATTTTAATCAATTTAACTTATTATTTCTTATTCTGTACTCAAGTTAATAGGTAGAGATGCTTTTCAAATACTCCAAAACTCGTTCCCAATCAGGAAATCTTGAAGAACCGAAATGAATAAATTCGCCTTTAAATGCAGCAGAGCCGTTTTTATATCGGTCGTCTACCAAAAAATCGCCCATTACAAAATCTTTTCGATGAGCGAGAATTAGTTTTTTCTTTGCCAAGTCCCCAAAGTGTTTTTCAAGCCAAATACGTTTTCCGGTATAAGAATCCGGCACATTCCACATTGGTGTGGAGAGAAAATAAACATCAAAAAGAGGAAATAACTGATTTACTGATTCTATGGCATCTGTAATGGTAGGCAAATCGTGGAAAATGAGAGGATTTGCTTCACAAATCTCATCAACAAGACGAGAACGTTCTTCGTAATCTCTTAAATGTTCTGCTTTAGTATCTAACCCGGGATTAAGTAACTTCACACCTAGGTCAAAATCTGCAATTACGCCATCCATATCTAAAAATAAAATTTTTTTCATTTCGTTCGACCTACGGTTAATTGATGATAAACCGAATCATTAGGTTCCCATAATTCAATTTTTCTATTTTCGTTATCCAAAATGTGAACAAATTTCCCATATTCAAAAGTCTCAATTTCATCACATAGTACCACGCCTTCTTTTTTGAGTTCTACAACCAATTTTTCCAAATTCTGAACTCTGTAATTGACCATAAACTCTTGTTTGCTCGGCTCAAAATAGGCTGTGTTTTTTTCCATTGGACTCCATTGAGTAAATCCCTTTTCCTCCGAATCGGCTTGTTTCCATTCGAAAGCTGTTCCGTAACGGTCTGTTTGTAAGCCAAGATGTGTTTTGTACCAATTTTTTGTATCGTCAGGATTTTCTGTTTTAAAGAAAATGCCTCCAATTCCAAGTACTCGTTTCATTTCTATTTCCTTTTAGTGATTTTGTAGTATAAATGAATATTATAGATAATAAAAAGGTTAATTGGATTGATAATTGCTAATTACTCGAGCTACACGATTCGTTAGATTATTAGATCTAGTTTTTTTGAGTTGTTGAAAGCGGAAGCTTTTATTTTTTATTGCACTAGCGGACGCTAGCGCTAGAAGTGGAATCTTCCCAATTTTTAAAAGGCTTCTTTTAATTGGGAATTGTTATTTAAAAAACTCCCTATCTTTTTGGTATGAATACAATCGAAAAAATTCTAGAAAAATTCTTAGTTGATACAGGTATCAATCTCGCTATTATTCCTTATATCCGACTTATAAGCATCCTTATCCTTTTTTCATTAGCGGCAATGTTATTCTTTTGGTTAACAAGGCGTTATTTCATTAGTGTAGTTTACAAGCTATTCAAAAAAACAAGTTTTAAATGGGATGATTCTCTTGCAGATCATAACGTATTTCATAATGTAGCTCATATTGTACCCGCAGTCTTATTTCGTGTATTTGCTGGAATAATTTTTCACGATTTTGAATATTTATTGCCCATGGCGCTCAAATTAACCGACATTTATCTTGTTGTTACAGGCACCATAATCGTTTTATCTTTTCTAAAAGCTACTGAATATTTGTTAGCGGATTCAAAAATATTCGAAGACAAACCCATACAAAGTTATTTTCAGTTATTCCGTATTGTGTTTTACATTGCTGCGGGAATTTTGATTTTATCTATTCTCATGGATAAGTCACCTATCTATCTTTTAAGTGCTTTTGGTGCCCTTTCTGCCATTGTTTTATTGATTTTCAAAGATACTATTTTGGGCTTAGTTGCAAGTGTTCAAATTGCTTCTAACGATATGGTTCGTGTGGGCGATTGGGTAGAAATGCCCAAATTTAATGCTGATGGTGACGTAATTGCCATTAATTTAAACACCGTTAAAATTCGGAATTGGGATAAAACCGTTACCACTGTTCCTACCTATTTTTTTATTACAGACAGTTTTAAAAACTGGCGCGGAATGCAAGAAAGTGGCGGACGTAGAATTAAAAGAGCACTTCATATCAATACTAGAACCATAAAATTTGTTGATCCAGACTTTCGTGTACGCCTAAAAAAATATCAACTAATTAGTTCGTTTATGAGCTCAAAGCAAGAAGAAATTGAAACGCATAATAAAAAAAACAACATTGATACGTCTGTGTTAATAAATGGTAGAAGAATGACAAATATTGGCGTTTTCCGCCGCTACATTGAGTTTTATCTGATTAATAATAAAAAAATTAACAAAGGAATGACACTTTTAGTTCGTCAACTACCCATTGAAGACAGAGGAATTCCAATTGAAGTCTATTGTTTTACAACAACAACTGTTTGGGCAGAGTACGAAGAAATTCAATCAGATTTATTCGATCATTTATTAGCAGCAGCAACATTCTTTGAGTTAGAAATATATCAGCAACCAAGTGGAAGTGATATTGAATTAGCGGTTTCCAAATTGAAATAAGCGTGTTAAGTCAGTTTAATTCGTAGAAAGAACAAAAATCCAATCAAAAATTATTCGGAAAATACGCTATTAAAGAAACATTGCGGATTAACTAAGGTTTGAAACACATTAACCAACTCTTTTCAACATTAAACCGTCCATCTTGTTTGGAACAGATTCTCTTTATTTGTGTTGTGTTATGTCCTTTTCAAAAACCCTTTTTTTATGCTTAAGTGTCTTTCAAATTATTTCCTGCACAGGTCGTTTTGGAAGTTCCGATGTCACATCAGAGGAAGAGCAAAGAACGTTTTATCAACGTGAAATTCAGCCCATTTTTAATGCTTCTTGTGCCGGAAGTGGTTGTCATGTTGGGGGAAATGCAGGAAATGTTCGTCTTGATTGGTATTCGAGAACCTTGGAAAGTGTTGGTACAAAATTGGGAAGAACCATTATTCCAAGAAATTCTGATGAAAGTCCATTAATACACGTTTTAAGTGGCTCAATTAATGGCGTTTCTCAAATGCCAATAGGTTTTCCTAGACTAAGTGATGTGCAAATCCAATTACTGAAAGACTGGATTGATAATGATGCTTTAGAAGATTGACATAAAAAAAGCCTTACCAAAATAAATAAGGTAAGGCTTGTATGAAACTAGAAAGTTCTTTTCTTATCTAGGATTAGCTTTTGTTTTATTGATAAACTCTTGATTATCCACGATTGGTCTTCCGTTCATATTGGCTAATTCGATAGTATAAGCGTAAACTAACTGAGTACGACGTGCATATTCATCAAAAACAATTTTTGAAATTTCATCTCCTGGGCGGTGATATTCAGGATGTGTTCCATTAAAGAAAAATGAAAATGGAATACCAAGACGACCGAAATTCCAATGATCAGAACGGCGATAAAACTGGTTTCTATCATTCAAGTCATTGTATTTCATATCTAAATTTAGTTTTGTTGATTTAGCATTGGCACTAGTTAAAAGACTATCCATTGCTGAAGAAATAATGCTTCCGCCAATAATGTAAATGTAGTTTTTTTCGCCTTTTTTTACATAATCATCATCAATACGGCCAATCATATCCACATTGATATTTGCAATAATGTTTTCAACAGGAACGGTTGGGTGGTCAGAGTAGAAACGGGAACCTAAAAGACCTTTTTCTTCACCCGTTACATGTAAAATAATGACACCTCGTTTTGGACCAAATCCGGCATTTTTAGCATTAGTCAAGGTTTCAGCAACAGAAAGGATTCCCACTGAGCCAGAACCATCGTCATCAGCACCATTGTAAATTTTGTCTCCGTTTTTATCAGCAGTTCCAACGCCAATGTGATCGTAGTGTGCACTTACAACGACATATTCGTTTTTCAAAACAGGATCGGAGCCCTCAATTACAGCAACAATATTATTTGAAACAACCACTTCTGGTTTAGAATCGTTTTTAATTTCAATGGTTGCAGAAAGTGGAGTCGCTTTAAATTCATTAAGATTTTTTGATATTTCAGTGAATTTCTCTTTTAATGCTGTTGTATCAGCCAAGCTCAACAATTTAGTTGCTGTATTTGGATTGATTAAACAATAAGAGAAACTTAAACCTTCTTTTCCATCATCCAAATAAGCTAGGCGTAGTCCACTTGTTTTACCGATAGAAGCTTTTGCATTATCTACATTTTTCATAAAACGAGTTTCAGTTTCAGGAATCATGAGTAATCCTTTAGCGCCTAAGCCTAAAATGATTTCACGATAACGAGAACTGTTATTCAAACCTGGGCTAAGTACTGTATCGCCGTCAACTACTGAAGGAATTTCCATAAATACTAAAACCCATTTGTCTTTAACGTCAACACCTTCGAAAGGTATAACGCCACGAACTTCGTCTGTAACACCGATTCCGCCGAAAATAACATCAGCAGTAAAAGAATTTTCACCACCGTAGATTTGTAAAATATCTGGAGTTGAATCGGCAGTAAGCATAGATTCCATCACTTTAACTTCTTCGTTAATCATGATTTTACCTTTATCGCCTTTTTCTTCGGTTCGCTCAGTAATAGAAATCTTGAAAGAAACGGAGTTTAATTTGCTAGTGTTTAATTCAACAGGTTGAAGATAAGAGCCATCTCCCATTCCTCCTTTAACACCAAGGCGTTTGTATTGATCAATAATATAGGTCGCAGCTTTTTCTTGTCCTTTTGAGCCTGTGTCTCTACCTTCAAGTGAATCGTGAGCAATTACAGAAAGATGTTTGTACAAATAAGTGGAATCGATACCTGAAATGTAATCTAGGGCATTTGTAGGTTTAGTTTCCATGGGTTGCGTTTGTGAACAGCCGATAAAAGCGATCACAGCAGAAAGTAATAGAAGTTTTTTCATGCTTTATATTTGGATTGTTTATTGATAAGAATCGATTTCAAAATCTAATTTAATGTCTTCGGCGCTGAGTTCTAGGTAGAAATCTATGGGAGTATCGCCAATAAATAAAACTAATTTTTGTTCTTTTATCAGTTCTAGAACAGCTAAAAAAGTGACAACAATAGTAAGTCTAGATTCAACATGTTTACAAATTTCGACAAAGGATAGTCGTTTTGAAGCTCTTAATTTTTCGGCAATAAAGAGCATTTGTTTTTCAATATTGGTTTCAAACTGTTCAATTTTGTGTGTAATTGGTTTTTTTGCTTTCTGAAGTAGAAGATGTTTAAATGCGGTCATTAAATCAACGAGGGTAATTGGTCGCAAAAGTTCTCCGCTGTCTGCTTCTGCTTCTAATAAATCAGGTTCGAAGTTACCTCTTCGGTATTTTTTTTGAGCTTTATTGTCAAGAATCTGTAATTCAGTTCCCACTTCTTTGTAGCGTTTAAATTCTAACAAAGCTTGCATAAGTTCATAACGAGGATCTTCTTCCGGTTCAAACTCATCTTCTGTTTTTTCGGTCGGAATCATCATTTTGGCTTTAATTGACATTAATAGCGAAGCCATATAAATGAATTCAGAAGCAACTTGAAGATCTAATTCGTCTAAAAAGTGAATATATTCTAAAAATTGAGCTGTAATGTAATTTATCGGGATATTATAGATATCCAATTCATCTCGTTTAATAAAAAACAGTAATAAATCGAGTGGTCCTTCAAAATTTTGGATCTGAACGCGGTACATTTGTGGAAACTATGGCAAAGTTTTAAACTTTACCATAGTTTGACATGTTAAAAAGCGTATTCAAATGAAAAAACAATATGTTATGATAAAGAAATTGATTCAACTCATAGATTTAAAACCACATCCTGAAGGTGGTTGGTACCGCGAAACCTGGCGCTCTGAAGAAACTTTCACAAGAATAAATGGAAGCGAACGCGTAATTGGGACAGCCATCTATTTCATGATTCATCAGTGAGTTAAAACGCATTGGCACAAAGTAAATTCTGCTGAAATCTGGCATTTTTATTCATGTGCGCCATTGGTAAATGAATTAAAAAACGAAGAAACGGAAGAACTCGAAGAAATTTTGATGAGAACGAATTTGGAAGGCGGATTTTTACCCCAAGCTTTGGTAAAATCGAATCAGTGGCAACGTGCTTATTCTACTGGGGAATATATTTTAGTTTGGTGTGCGGTTTCGCCTGGGTTTGATTTTTTGGATTTTGAACTTATTGAAGGAGAAATGATAGCTTAGTGAAGTTGTGTTAGAAGCTATTTCATGTGTTGAAAATAGTTTTTTAAAACTTTAAGCAGAAGGATAATAACATGTTGCTCCAGCTTGTTTGGATATCTGTTGTGCTTAATCAAATAAATTAATTGCTTAATAATATTTGGTTCAATACTTCTTCTTTTCTCTCATCAGTTAAGCAACAATTTGCTAGTGTAATTGCAACATGCCACATCAAGACTGGCGGAACGGCGTTTCCAATGGCACGATATTGTCTATTTTCTGAAACCGTATCTAATTTGAAAGATTCAGGGAATGATTGAATGTTTGCTGCTTCTCTCGGTGTGAATCTTCTATATTTTCCTTCAAACATTAAAACTGGATCTGTTCCATTCAAACTTACTTTAGATAAATGAGAACTTATGGTGTTGCAAGGCTGATTGAGGTCTTGAACTCTTCCTTTATTCATTTTTTCACGAACACGAAGCATTCCGTCAACTGCTCGTTGACTGAAAAACCATTTTTCGTCTTGATTCGCTAATGGATCAATTACTTGCTTGAGTTTAACTTTTGCATCTTTTAGAGTAATTGGTTGAGGAAAGCGAAAATTGAAATAGTCTTCAAATTCTCGGAACCCAATTATAAAAACTCGTTCTCTTTTTTGAGGAACACCAAATTCAGATGCATTAAGCAATTTATACTGAATATAATAACCAGCATTTTTGAACTCATTTACAATCATTGGAAAAGCTTTTCCTTTGTTAGCAGACAAAAGCCCCTTGACATTTTCGCCTATGAAAAAACGAGGTTGTTTTTCCTTCAAAACATTAACCATTTCAAAAAAAAGTTTGCCTCTTTCGTCTTTATAGCCAAGGCGTGGGGGGTTTTGCGCACTTATTGAAAATGATTGACAAGGAAACCCCCCAAGTAAAATATCATGGTCAGGAATTTCACTCGGCACAATATCTCGAACATCCATTATTTCACATTTATGTTCAAAATTACTGTTATAGATTGCTGTTGCATAGCTGTCATTGTCGGCTGCATATACAACTTGAAAAGGCAATTCAGCAAAGTGTTTTCCAAGGAAATTAAAGTCTCCTTGAATTCCTAAATCCATTCCTCCGCAACCGCAGAATAATGAAGTTACTTTCAGTTTCTTATTTCTAATAGCTCTTCCCATTGTCCCGATGTATTAGAAAATTCAACAACTAAATTTTTATCTACTTTCAAATTTCCTTGTTCAAATTGTTTAACAGGGTTTTGAATCATAAATACATTTTTGGTTTTGTCATTTACTACCAAGTAATAAATGAAATAATTATCACCCAATGTTTCGGCTGTGTCCCATTCGTTTGGTGTAAGTTTAAAGCGATTGTTGTTAATGGCTTTTCGTGATTTTGTTGTTTTTACTTCGATATAGCGTTTCTTTTTTTCTAATTCAACGCTTTGAATATCGTAGCCAACCCCTAGCGGAGTAGGGATTTTATTTATCAAGTGTTGCCTGTTTGATTTGTCTTTAGTTCTTATATATTCGTGAGCCAAAATCAAACTCTCTCCATAATCTCCAATGATTTTAGTAGGCACTTTTCTATCGCCAGTCATTCGAGAACAATATTCTTGAATTAAAGTTGAAATATTTTCTTGTACTGCTTGGTCAAGTTGTGGGGCGAAGGCTTCAATACCATCAAACTGATTGACAAAAGAAAACCAAGCTTCTTCCACTGCTGAAATTTCAGGATTTGTAATTTCTTGTTGAGCATAAAATCTGTCATATTGATTAAACCAAACGGCTTTCTTTAAATGATAATCAATAGCTTCTTTGTTTTCAGTATTTAAATAATAGTAATAACCAGTTCCTTTGTGTTGCAAAAGGTTTGCTAAAACCATATAATCCAAAATGTCACCTGCATATCTGCAAACATCACCATTTGAGGGGTATGCTCCCGTTTTTTCGTTTCTTAATTGGTCATAAAGGTGGTCATATTCAATTTTATCGGCTCTGTGTTTGAGAATCATTTTAGCAACATCTTTTGGATGTTTACCGTCTCGTGTAACTCTTAAATCAAAGTATGCACATTGAGTTAATTCTTCTGCCGTAACGCTATATGATTTACCAGTGAGTTTCTCGCCTTCAATTAATAACTGCAAAATGAAATTACAAGGTTTAAATTTTACACCTACTTCAATTTGCTTGATAATATTGTGAGATTTAATATGTCCGCCCGGATATTGGAAAGAGTATAGGAAATAGTTAAAAAACTCGTCTAAATATTGATTGTTGGCAAGTCTGATAGCCATTTTACTTGGTTGAAGATGTTTATCTTCTTCTTGAATAAAAGCAAAAAGGGCTGATATTTCAGTTCTCCAATTGTCAATCGTTTTTTGTGTCGAAGAAGCATTTTTCTTAAAGTCAAAAAGCACATTGTTTAAAACGGCTTTAAACTCTTTTTCGGGCAATACTTCCATTTCTGAAATTGAAGTTGCCACATAAAGTAAAACTTCTTCCACATCATTTTTAAAACGTGGTCTTAAGTGATGCAAACGAAAAAAGTATTCTTCAGAAATTTTATATTTCTGTTGTTTACTCATAAATATTTTTTCAATGAATTGGCCAATACCTCTGCCAATAGGGGAGGAACAGCGTTACCAACTTGTTTATATTGACTTGTTTTGCTTCCTAAAAAAATAAAAGTGTCAGGAAATGATTGAATTCTTGCACTTTCCCTCACTGTTGGCACACGGTTAAATTTGTAATGAAAATGATGTCTGTGCCCTGTGTCTATTGTGAAACTTGGCTTTTTGCTGTTTAGCCTAGTCCAAGCAATATTTACATTTCTTGTTTTGTGAAGATATTCGGGTAAGTTTTTGTAATTACCGCCATCAGGAACCATTGAAATGATTTCAATCGTCTGGTCGTTATGATTTGTGATTTCGTGATTGAACAAACCTATTGAGCCTTCTCGAATTTTTTCTTGATATTCGGATTTTATTTTTAAAGGATATTTTGCACCGTCTGCAATTGATTTTTCAGGTAAATCTGAAATGGCTTCACTTGATGAAACAAATTCAGGGTTTTTATTTTCAGGAAATTTGAAATTTTCTTTTCCTTTTGTTCCTATAAAAAAGGCTCTTCTTCTGTTTTGGGGAACGCCAAATTCAGAAGCTAAAAGCACTTTATAAACTATACTGTAACCCAATTTTTCAAAATCTTCAATGATGGTGTCTTTAACAACACCTTTGCCCATTGAAACAATGTTTGGTACGTTTTCCATTAGGAAAACTTGCGGTTTATAAAACTCCACAAAACTCACAAATGATTTATAGAGCTTGTTTCTTTCGTCAACTACAATTCTTTTTCCAGCAATAGAGAAACCTTGACAAGGTGGTCCGCCAATGATTATATCAGCTTTTGCAATTCCTGTCTTTTTACATATATCATTTGGTGTTTCATTAAACAAGTCAGCAACTAATCCTTTTGAACCTCTGTGATTGAATTCAAAGGTTTTTATCGCATCCTGCCAATGGTCAATTCCAAGTACAACATCATAACCAGCTTCGATAAAGCCAAACGAAAGTCCTCCACAGCCGCAAAACAAATCTATAACAATTGGATTTACATTACTCATTCGTATTAAACTTTATTTCTAATTGTTTTGCGTTCTTATTTTTTAAGTAGTTTACTTTTTCCTCGGCAACCATCAAAGTTTCAATTGAGCAATTATTTTCATAAATCTTTTTTGCAAATAAGTCACTAAAGAATTCAGTTTTTATGTCATCCTGTTTGAGATTAAAAATAATTGCAAGTTTGACAAGTCGTTTCTCGTCAAACTCCCTTTTACCAGTTTCGATTTTACTCAAATTCGCAGAATCTAATTCTAGTTTTGCAGCCAACTGTGTTAGAGTCATTCCGCTCTCTGTTCTTAGTTTTCTAATATATTCTCCAAAATTGGTCTTCATGCGACTTGCTTATTCTGACTTGTCAATAATTGACAAAATATAAACACTATTTATCAAAATAAATAAATAAAAAATTAATCTTAGTGATTAATATAAGCGTGGTTATTATAGTGAGCTTTGTTTAAGGTTTAATAGATAAAATAATACGGTGAAGTCAGAAAGTCGAAATTTTAGAATTAATAACACATATTAACCAGATTTGCTTTTAATTAAACTTAGCTTATTTATTTTTCTCTAAAAAATGTGTTTCATACTCTACTTTTCAGATTAAGGGGGAATGGCGTTCGATGCATTGAGATTTACCCATCAAAGAAAACCGCTTAATTCAACATTAAGCATTCAAAATTTAAAATTCGCCAAGTTTAAACGCTTTTCAAATACGCATCAAGCAAATCGAGAATTCCTAAAACGTCTTGTTTAAATACGCGTTCGCCAATTTGATGATAGGGATAGATGGCTGGCTCCAAAGCTATGGACGCTACTGGATTTAAGGAATTTCTATTCACAATGCGCCCGTATATCATGTAGTCGTTGGTATTGTTGGCGACTGTCATTTCAGGATTTATGTTGAGTAGTGCTTTCGAAACTTTTTCGGTTATTTGCACTTCTCCGTCTGTTGGCGTTTGCTTGTACATTTCCCACCAATTGCTGTACATCGCAATTCCAGATTTTCCTTTAAATAATGGCGTGGTATCAATCGTGATAATCGCTTCGGTTTCTATGCCTTCTTCAATAATATAGCGTGAAAGTTCATCGGCGCCTTGTCCGTGCGCTAAGCTTCTGCCTTTGTTTTTTAGGCGTTCGGGATGTTCTTTCATGCCTTTGCTTTCTTCCATTTCAGAAAAAAGAATCACCAAATTCGGATAATCAGACTGAGCAGCTAATTCCATTATCGCTAGACAAATTCCTAGTCCAACCGTGTCATCTAATTGACCTTCAATTTCTTCTTTGGTTTCGGAAAAAGGTAACGTTGCCGGTGCTTCAGATCCCCAATGATCAATTTTATCTAAATGCGCGGTCAACACAACTGTTTTGTCTGCCTTTTTTCCAGGAATATGAACAACTAGATTATTTACAGGAATTTTCTCCAAACGAGCATCAGGAATAAATTTTACAACCGATTCGATATACGGATGCAAGCGCTCTTCATAAGAAGAAAAGGAAGGGATTTCAGCGCAACGTTTAATGTGAGGAAAAACTTGGTGAGTAGACATGAGTGAAAAATTTTAAAACAGAATTAAGCGAATTAGACGCTTTGTTTGTGAGAAGCGACAATTTCGGAAATATCTACAGCGCGATAAATATGTGGAAAAACGCCATGATCGCTAGATTCTTCATCTTTTACGGAATCGCCAAGTGCATCACGATCCAATTTTAGAATCATGATTTCATCAACTTCACTAAAAAAACGCTCTATTGTATCAGGAACTTGTTCAGCGCGTGAACAATGAATAAAGCCTTCGGTAAATAAACTATCTGGAGCAATTTCACCGGTTAACTGATAAATTTCCCACTCCTGAACAGTGGTAATGTGATATATTGTATTTTTGCTTTTCATAACCAAAAGATACAAAAATGCAAATCAGTTATTGGAAATCCCGTTGGCAAAAAAATAATATTGGCTTCCATAATCCCGAAATAAATGCTTATTTATTGGAGTATGCGCCAATTGCTATTCCAGAAAACACAAAAAAAGTTTTAGTTCCTTTGTGTGGTAAAACAAAAGATTTAATTTGGTTGCGAAATCAGGGTTACGAAGTTGTTGGAGTTGAAGCTATCCCTTTAGCTTGTGAATCGTTTTTTCTGAAACAAGAAATTCCTTTTGAACTTAAAAAAAGTCATGGATTTACCATTTATTCGTCTGAAAATCTAGAATTATGGTGTGGCGATTTTTTCAAGTTTCCAGATAAAGTGATTTCCGAATGTCAGTTTGTTTATGATCGAGCTTGTATAGTTGCCTTGCCAACAGAACTCCGCCTGAAATACATAGCTAAAATAAATCAGGCTACTATTTCTGGAACAAATATGTTGATTCACACTTTTTTTTATGATCAAGAAAAAATGGCAGGACCGCCATTTTCGGTATCAAATGAAGAAATGGAATTGCGTTTTTCAGAAAAATGGAGTCTAAACACACTATTTGACAATAGTGTTTTGGCAAAATATGAACGATATTGAACAAAAGGTTTAGATCAGCTCAGTGAAAGTGTACTTCATTTAGTAAAAAAGTAGTCTAAGGCTGATTTTTTTACCATATTTGTGTATCATTTACACCGAATGTTTTATATTAACGTTCTGAACAAAACAGCTTATCAAGAAGCCCATAACATTAGGTATGATTTCGGTTTTGTTCAAAATTTTAAAAGAGATCAACAGTTTAACAATGTGGTTGAAAAATGGAAATTGAAAAAAAGAATAATATTATTAGTGTAGTTCTGTTCGTCGTTATCATTGCGCTAGCGTATATGCTTTATGATGCAATAACAACACCTTACAAGGCTGAAATGGCTCGTAAAGCTATGATTGAACGTGTTCGCTTGCGTATGACTCATGTTCGTGATGCTCTTATTTATTACAGAAATAAAAACGACAAATTCCCCAAAGAAATTGATTCACTTGTAGCTTTCTTGAAAAGAGATTCAGTGATTATGGCAAATGGTGACAGTCTTTATGGTTTAAGTTTTGTTAAAGAACCGTTTTCTTTTGATAAATTGGTAATGTCTCCAAAATCAAATCAAAAGTTTGAATACACCTTAAATGATACGATAAGACCAAATATTTATTTGTTAAGAGATGCTGATACGGATGATAAAATTGGTTCTTTAGAGAAAACAACCCTTCTTAACGCTCCAAGTTGGCAATAATACAAAGCAATATGCAAGAGTCATCCACTCTCGGTCTTTGTTTTTCGTCTAAGCAACTTTATTATTGTATAAAAAATAGTAAAACACCCAATCGTGTTGATCACATTGGGTGTTTTGATTTTAGTTTCAATATAGGGAAAAGTATTCGTACTCAAGACCCAGAAACGTTTCCATCTGTTTATGGATTATTGGGTCGTTTAAAAAAAGAATACGGGGTTAAAAAAATTCGTGTGGCAACCGTTCCCGATCATGAATGTTGGACAAGTTTACCCAAATTAGTTTTTGACACTCCTGATGAACGCGAGGCGCATCTTTCTATTATAATGAAAGGTATTCCACGTTCCGAACAATCTATTAGTTGGATTGATTTGAGTAATCGGGAATACAAATTTGCCTGTATTCGAAAACGGGGCATCGTTAGGAGTTACGAACGATTATCAGAACATGTTCATGAAGCAGAATATATTAGTTCTTTTGAGCTTGGTGAATTATGGTTACATCATCATAATGATAAAGGTTCATTTATGATGATTCATTCTATTCCTGGTTTGATATCTATTTCAGCGTATTTATTAGGTAAATTAAGGGGTGCAACAAACATTGCTTATGATGATGCCGAAGACCTACCCTATTTATGGTTGTATTATGCTAACAATTTGAAATGGCTGAACGGCATGTATGAGAATGTGTATATGTTTGGTGCAAATGTTGAAAATCTTATTCAAATTATTCGTTCAAATTTAGATCAATCTGCTCATATACATCGTTTTGAAACACTTACCGATATTGGTGTTACTGCAGATGAACAAACGTATGGATTTAATTTAGAAGCGGCATTCCCAGCTATATTGCTTTCTTTACTTTAGTGTTTTGAAATAATCTTGATATTTGTTGCCTAAAGATTAATTTGAGTTGAATGAATCTTGAAATCTCTCTAGCGCTTAAAATTCATTCGTCTTCGTATTTGGGGTTCTTGGTAAAAGAGAGATTTTACGTTTTGTGTTTTAGCTGAAGGAATCTCTATTTAGTAATTTGTGTTTTGTTGATGTAAGCGGACGCTTATTCTATTTATTTCACCAGCGGACGCTGGCGCTAGAGATAAGACGCTGGCGCTGGAGATGTAAAAATCTGTAGTTTGTGAAAAATAATTGGGATTGTATGCCACTCAAAAAAAGCTAAAACAAACAGGTTTATCCTTCCTATATTTCTGTTTAACCTATTTCTGTAATATATGCGCATCATAACTGGAAAATTGAAAAGTAGAAAAATTGTTTTACCCAAAGGGGTCGAAACTCGGCCAACAACCGATAGAACAAAAGAAAGTGTGTTCAATATTCTTGAAGTTAGAAAAGGAATAGAAGATGCCGTAGTTCTTGATTTATTTTCTGGTTCTGGAAACTTAGCTTTTGAAGCCATCTCAAGAGGTGCTAAAAAAGCTTTATGTATCGAGAACAATAAAAAATGTGCGCTAGCAATTGAGTCTAACGCCAAGAATTTTGGAGTTCAAGAACTAATAAAAGTAATAACAGCTGATGTTTGGGGATTTGTCAACGGATTTGCGACATCTTATGATATTGTTTTTGCAGATCCGCCATACGATTATCCGTATATGGCAGAATTGGTTACTGCTGTTGTAAGCAATGGATGGTTAATTGAAGAAGGCTGGTTTATTTTAGAACACGATGCTAGGCACGATTTTTCTTCACATTCCCATTGTGTTTTTGCCAAACCTTATGGGAGAACTGTTGTAAGTATTTTTCTTGCACATGAAGTGAACACAGAAGAAGTAACAGAGGAGTAAAATATGCCAGCATCAGCCATTTATCCGGGTTCATTCGATCCAATTACGTATGGACACTTAGATATTTTACAAAGAGCTACCGAAATGTTCGACAAGGTTATTTTAACTGTTGCTATCAACACACAAAAGAAATATGTATTTGAAATTGAAGAGCGTCTGAAATTAATTAAGGAATGTATTGCAGATAAAGAGTGGGTGGGGAAAGTAGAAGTAGATCAGTTTACAGGTTTACTCGTAAATTATTGCGAGAAAAAACAAGTATTTACCTTGATTAGAGGCGTTCGGCAAATTTCAGATTTTGAATATGAATTTCGAATGGCTTTAATGAATAGAAGACTTAATAATAAAGTTGATACGGTTTTTTTAATGCCAAATGAAGAATTGACGTTTGTATCTGCAACTATGGTAAGAGAAGTTGCTTATTGGGGCGGGGAACTCAAACATTTTGTGCCGCAAAATGTGGCTGATGCTCTGCATGTGAAGTATAAAAAAGATAATTAGGTAAGTTAACAATGTCAGAGTTGGGAACTCTGACATTGTTAACTTTGCCAAAGTCTAGGACTTTGGCAAAGTTAAGCTAGAAAGTTGAGCAAGCAATTATGCTTCTGCTTTTAGTACATCAACAAAATCGAGACGTTCCCATGGGAATTCGTCGCGGCCAAAATGTCCATAAGCTGCCGAATTGCGATATATGGGGCGTTTTAAGTCAAATCGATCTACAATTGCTTTTGGGCGACAATCGAATAGTTTAGCAACGATTTCTGATAATTCGTTATCTGTTTTGCTTCCTGTTCCATAGCTATTCACATTAATTGAAACGGGTTGAGCAACACCAATTGCATACGCTAATTGAACTAAAGCCCGTTCAGCTAAACCAGCTGCAACTAAGTTTTTAGCAATATGACGAGCAGCATAAGCAGCACTTCTATCCACTTTTGATGGATCTTTGCCAGAGAAAGCTCCACCGCCGTGAGCGCCGTGTCCACCATAAGTATCAACAATAATTTTACGACCTGTTAAGCCGGTATCGCCATGAGGACCACCAATAACAAAATTTCCAGTTGGATTTACGTGAAGAATGGTATCATCATCCATCATTTCAGCAGGTAAAACGGTTGCTAAAACATGTTTTTTGATATCTGCTTTAATTTTTTCTTGAGAAACACCTGCATCATGCTGAGTAGAAATTACGATAGTATCGATACGAAATGGTGCTCCATTATCATCATACTCAATCGTAACCTGACTTTTTGCATCAGGGCCCAAATAAGGCATTAATTCAGTGTGTTTACGAATGCGTGCTAATTCGCGCAATAAATTATGTGAGAATTGAATAGACATTGGCATGTAATTTTCGGTCTCTTTACAAGCATAACCGAACATCATACCTTGGTCACCAGCACCTTGTTCTTTAGTGTCATCAGAATCAACACCTTGAGCTATATCAGCACTTTGTTGATGAATAGAAACCATAACTCCACAAGAATCAGCATCAAAACGGTAACTTGCCTTCGTATATCCAATTTCACGAATAACTTGACGAACGATTTCTTGAACGTCGACATAAGCATTTGTTGTAACTTCACCCGAAACAACAGCTAAACCTGTAGTTACAAGCGTTTCAACAGCTACACGTGAATGAGGATCTGAAGCCAACATGGCATCTAGAATGGCATCAGAAATCTGGTCGGCAACTTTGTCTGGGTGCCCTTCAGATACAGATTCAGAAGTAAAAAGGTTTTTCATTAGCAGAATTGTTAAAATCGATTTATCCGTTTATTTTAGGAACTCAAAAAATACTAAAAAACTTTAACTTTGGCTATCATTTCATTTAGCCTCATATCTTATGAAAGTATTGTTCAGAAAGTTTTATAAATCCTGGTACTTCGAGGGAACTCTTCTTGCCCTTATTTTAGTTGGGGTTATTTATGTAATGAATTTGAGAACCGCAAATGAGGGGTTTGCTCAAATTGTTAATCGAGTTTCTGAAACAATGAATCAGTTAACAAATTTTTTACATGAATTGATAACGAGTGATTCTGGAAAAAAACTTTTAGCTGCAATAATTGGTACAATTCTTTTTATTCTATTAATAGTATGGAGAATTGTCTATCGATTACGTTCTAGTAAAACACTAGCATCAACGTCTTGTCCAAATTGTGATTCACCTTTAGTGCGTGTGAAATCGCGTAATTGGCAAAAAACAGTACGCCCTATATTACCACTAAGACGCTTTTATTGTAGAAGCTGTGGTTGGAAAGGGTTTAGAATTAAATCTAAAGATTCGATTTTATTGAATTCTAGCACATCTAAAGGCACTCGAATTCATGTTGATAAAATCTCTTGAGACGTAGTTTTATAACTTGCTTTAACATTATGCTTTAAATCAATTGAGTCTGTTACGATTAGTCGATATTGTTATATTTTTCCTTTTCAAATAAAGTAAAATGCGTAAATAGTTTGCTTAAAACTACTTTTCGGAGTGGTCTCATCATCTTCGAAGTTAAAAAATGATTGGTTTTTTGACACGGATACTCACAATTCTTAGTCTAATTGACCTACAAGAAATAGTCTTTTGTGACTCTTCGATGTGTTTAAATCGAATTTGACTTATTGATACTATTTAAGTTCGTTTCTAATGTCTAAAATGAAACTAACTGGTAACTGATGAATGTTGCAAGCCAACAAAAATAATCCCTTATTTTTTTGCATGTTAGAGTAATTGTAGAGTGAGGCTTTGATGGTTTAAGTTGTACTTATTTATCAATTCAGTGTGTATAAATTTCAAATCCTTTCTTTAAAAAAACCTATTTTTGTACAAACTTAATTTCATCAAAAAAAGATTAATTAACATTGCTATGCAGGTACTAGGTATTGAATATACAGGAGATGAACTTAGAGCTGGAATAGTAGATACGGAGCGTGGGGAATTAATTAATGCACATTTTATCTCCTTGCCCATTGCAGATCACTCACCAAGTAAACTTTTAAGTCGAATTCATGAACTGGTAAAATTATTCAAATGGAAAGGAAATCTGGCTTTTGGGTTTCCAGGACCTGTTGAGAATGGAATTATTTTACAGCCCCCTTTTTTGGATTCAATTTGGGAAAAAGCAGATTTACAACTTATGGTTAAGGAGTTAACAGATTTAGATACCTTTGTTTGTAATGGAAACGATGCGGCTGCTTATGCCGAAATGAAGCAGGGCGCAGGAGTTGATGCAAAAGGGAAAACGATAGTTTTGAGCGTTGGCTCAATCATTTCTTCGAGTATTTTTTATCAAAAAACCTTGTTTCCTAATAGTGAATTGGGTTTGATACAAATTCAAGGAATCAGAGCAAATGAAAGAGCTTCTAATAGAGTTCGAAAAAAAGAAGGGATTAAACGAAGAACCTGGGCAAAACGAATTCAGTTAGTTTTAAATCATTACGAAGAGTTATTTAATCCTGATTTATTTATTCTTTGTGGAGAGGTTTGCCATAAAGCCGATAAAGTAATTCCATTCATTGATATAAAGACAGAAGTAAAAGAAGCAGCATTGTTTAAATATGCAGGAGTAATTGGAGTGTCTTTGCAAATGATGGAAGCAAGAAAAAGCTAAATATATTTGATGGGTAACCTGAAATAAAACGATTTCATTCTTGATAAACGAATTAAGTAGTATATTTTCAATGAAATTTATACAAAGTGATGTCGAACATGTCAAAAAAAAGCAAAATCGAAACCGTTTTTCCAAATCTTAGTTTATCTCTCACTCAGCTTTATTTGGTTACAACAATAACGGCCATTACGTATATCGTTTATTCATTTTTCTCTGATGGATTTTATCAACACGATGAAGCGGCACATTTTATTAATATGCGAACATTTTGGTTTAATCCTAATAGTATTTTAGGGAACTGGGCTAAACCGGGCTATAAACTCATTTATGTGATTCCTTCTTTTGCAGGACCGTTTGGTGTATTGAGTTTAAATGCTATTTTTTCCGCATTTACAGCATTTTTTACATACAAAATTGCAGAACAACTTTCTTTTAAAATGCCCTTAGTTGCTTTTGTTTTGATGGCAACACAGCCCTTATGGATTCAATTATCATTTAGAAACTACTCAGAAATTCCAACTGCTTTTTTATTAAGTGTCGCAGGTTGGTTTTATTATCGAATTGAGAAAAAAGATTGGTGGTTTGTTGGCTTAATCTTATCGTATCTGACCTTGTTAAGACAAGAATTCTATGTAATTGCGATTGTTTTTGCTTTGTATGCACTTATTCAAAAAAAGTGGAAATTCATTTTGGTATTACCGATTTTCCCAGTTTTAATACACATTTGGGGATGGCTTTCTACCAATGATCCGCTTTACTTAATTACATCAACGATGGGGACTGCGGGAACGTATAAAGATGCCTACCCACGTTTGGGATTTAATCATTATTTCAAAATGATGATTGTAATTACGGGTCCAATTGTTCTTTCTGGTTTTTTGTTATCCATTCCAAGTTTTATTAAAGAAAAACTCAAACATCCCTTATTGCCCATTTTAGTGGTAAGCCTGGTCTATTTTGGCTTACATGCTTTATTTAATTGGCAAGCAGTAAAAATTGGCGCTTCAACAGGTGGAAATTTGCGCTATATGTTAGTTATTAGTCCACTTTTTGCTTTAATGGCTACTTTTGGTTTTGAATCTATAAAAACGAGTACGAGAGATATTCAAGCCTTAGTTATTTCGATAGTATTTGCTTTTGTTACCTTCTTTTTCTTAAGCTATGCCGATAATAATATTGGTTTTACACAAGAAAGAAATTATACGGCTCTACTAACGTTAATTGGTTTTACCGTAACACTTTTATTTCTTAAACCATCCAAAATGCAATGGGGAATTCTATTGGGTATTCAATTTATTTATTTAATAGCTTCCGTTGAACCGTATAGAAAATCATCGCAAGATGCTATTATGGAACAAGTGGTGAATTGGGCTGAGGAGCAAGATTTGTTTAAAAAACCAACTATGACTCAACATACCTTGTTTTATTATTATCACGGAAAAGTTCAACAAGAATTTGAGGGGGGGAATCAAAATTTACTTACAGAGGAAACGATTAATGAAGCAAAATCGGGGACCATCATTTTTTGGGATTCCCATTATTCTTACAGACCAAAGTTACGTCCAACTAGTGTGAATTATACTTGGTTTACTGATCGACCCAATGAGTTTAAGCTCATTCGCCAGTTTATTGCAAGAGACAAAAGATTTGGTGTTTTTATTTTTGAAAAATTGTGAGTTTTGGATTCTTATAGATGAATATTATTCTGGAGTAAAACTTTAAAAATCCCCCTTGCCCCCTTTAAAATTCTATCGATTTTTTTTTGCATTGTATTTTTGGGTAAAAGGGGGAGTTTTTTGTTCTGAAAGATGAATTTCATTCTGTACTTAGGTTTGAAAATCCCTCTTTTGAGATAATTGTGGTGGTTTTGAACGGAATTTTAGCTAAAGGTGACTTGGGGCATTTCAAATCTTTTTAGTCGAAAACTCAATCAATACCAAATTTGATGGAGTGTCTTGCACGTACACCATCGTCATATTCATAAATAATCAAAAAGTCTATGGCTTCGAAAGGATTAAATTTTATCATACTAATTCCATCAATTTCTAAATCGGTTTTTTCTGAAATGGTCTGAAAAGGGATTTGCAAAATACGTTTTCCTAGTTGAGAACCAAGAATGGATTCAATTACAACAGGGGCTTTTGGAATAGTAAGACCAAAACTAAGTGTATTGTCGGCTTTTAATAGAAATGAGTGAGCTTTAAAAAGATATGCCGTTGTATCAAAATTAGTTGGTGTAAATTCCCAATCAATTTGCTCGGATTGAATGCTTAAATCTCTGTTGAAATCGGATAATGAACCACTAAATGGGCGTTCATTTGTGCTTAGTTTGTAAAAAACGCCTGCTACAATAGAGACAACAAGAATGGCTGTAAAAAGTATTTTTTGAAATTTAGTCATGTAGAAAAGTATATAAAGTGCTGTTGAGTTCAAATAGGAAATTTTTGGTTGAAACACTTTAAATTCAATGTTTTTGCTTTTGACTTTCAATGTTTAGCTAATATCTTCGGGTAATTAAATTTTGAATTTAGTAATAGAACCATGTCCATTTTACACTCCGTATTTTTTTATTTCAAAGCTGAGACAGAAGAATCTGTAATAGAAGCTCAAAGAGAGGCGATTCTTAGCCAATTATCAACGATTAAATCGGTAAAATGGGTAAAAGCGGGTGCGCCATTTGGTATAGAACGCAATGTAGTTGATAATGAATATGGAATGAGTTTGCATTTGGAAGTGGACTCAAAAGCTGATTTAGATGCTTACCAAACTGATCCTATTCATTTAGCTTTTGTTAGTAAGTTTAAGGCGAATTGGGAGAGAATTCGTGTTTTTGATACCTTGGTTTGATTGAGTTTTCGTTTTAAATTCTAAGGTTTCTCCATTGAGATTAGATAGTAATTAAAAAGAATTAAATGTCATCTCGAGCGTGTCGAGAAATCTTCAGTTTTATGATTTATTGTGTGAATATCAATGCTATTTACTCATTTTTTATCTTGTTGCGAAGGTTTCTCCACTCGATTCGTTTGAATATTTGGATTTTGAATTGAATGGTTGGCTCATCTCCGGTCGATACCGAAGGCACCGCGGAGCGAAATGGCATTGTTTTTTTTCAAAAAAACGCCCCCACTTCGAGGGCATTTGAAGTGAAGGCATTTGCTTGTTGAGGAATAGAATTTGTTTAATTCTTTTTTTTTAAGGGTTGGGTTTTAAATGGAAGATATCCCCACTCGATTCGTTTGAGTTTTTGGTTTATAAATTGAATGGTTGGCTCATCTCCGGTCGATATGACCATTATTTCATAAGCGTAACTGGGTGTACAAATTGTCTTCCATCTGTTCTTAAGACGAAGAAATACATTCCACTTGATAATTGTTGAGCAGTAAATGGAACTTGATAATTTCCTGCTTGCATTTCTTGATTCAGCACTTTGCTAACTAATCTGCCTAAAACATCATACAATTCAATAGTTACTTTGGCGGCTTTAGAAATTTGGAAATTAAGCACAGTTGATGGATTAAACGGATTTGGATTGGCGCCAGCAAATCCCGTTACTTCAGGGTTTTCTGAAATGAATTCGATTGGTCCGTAGATGGTTTGCATTCCATCAAAGTCTGTTTGTGTTAAACGGTACAGATATTTTCCAGCTTCGTGTATTGATTTATCAATAAATGAATAGGATTTTGATTCGTAAGCATTACCTGCACCACGAACGAATTCTATTTCATTCCAAACCGTATCAAGCTGAGTAGAAGTAATAAAGCTTTTTTGGATATAGAAGCCATAATTGTTCTTTTCTGTTGCTGTACTCCATTTTAATTCAGGATTAATATCGTTTTTATCTACTACGAATGATGTTAACTCTATTGGTAATGGATTCTCTTCGCCACCAGAGATAATAAAATCTGAGAAACCAGATAATAGTCTTCTTCTTGAAACGATTTCGCCATCAACACTGATTTCGCCGTCTTCGTGAACACCTAGTAATTCCCACGGATTATTGGAATCTGGGCGTTTTAGAATGCGAAGATTATTAGGTTCGGTAACTCCGAGATAGTCAGAAGAATACAAATCTATGGAATAGACTCCGCCAGAAATTCCAGCACCTGCTTTTACAGTCCAATATCCGATTGGATCTAAGTTTTTAATAACTTTACCATCTTCGTCGGTCACAGGTAGTCCAATTTGTTCAGGTTTTTTAGCATTAAACAAAACGGTTAGATTACCGCCAGAAGAGGCTTCCGTGTAAGAAATAACAACATCTCTGCGTTCGCCATTGTACATTATTGGGAAAACAATGTCTGAAATGGTATCAGCTGGAATCCAAATTTTAACTTTACCGTTAACGCCACCTTTATTGACATTTTTTGCACTATAATTTGGAGTCACTTTGCCTAAAACTTTTGGTTTAATTTTAATTTTTCCTGGGTTTTCAACACTTGTTCCAATTGTTATCGTTAGCGTATCGGTTTCAATAATTCCATCTTCAATTTCTAGTTCGTTCGTAATGGTTAAATCACAATTAATTTTTTTTGAACCAGAACCAGAAAGTCCAAGATTTGCCATAATGGATGTATTAGCACATAATTCTTGTGCAGATTCACTTTCTAGTCGTAACATAGTTCCATTATGTTGAACAATTGTAGCGGATGGTTCTCGGTTAAAATTTCCACGAACGACTAATTCGTTATCAAAAGAATCATCTTGTCCCATAATTAAGGTTGCACCGTTTTTAACGCAAAAATTATTTCCGACTAGAATTCTTTTACCGTTTATTGCGCCATTTGCGAGGGCAACAAATCCTCCAGTTACAAATAAATCGTCTTTAGTTTCGAGATTATCGTTTAGTATTAGTAAAGTGCTGGGGTTAAGATTTAAAAAACCGTAGGATTGAATCTGAAAATAAGCCGCTGCAATATTGTAGTTTAGTATGCTACCCGTTTCCCAAATTTGTCTGTTAGTTGATAGTGATAATCCACCTGAACCACTACCAAAACCTTGTCCAGAATTCATATTCACTTTACCACGAATGCACATTTTTTCATTACCAGATGCAAGTGCAACAGATTTTATTTGTCCACCATCTATTGTGAATTCTGCGGTTGGATTAACGGTTAGAACGGTATCTTCGCCAATTCCATCACCTATAATTAATGCTGTTGATGCGGTATTTGAGGCTTCAATAATTAATTCGGCACCATCTTCTAAAACTAGTGAAGCTACATTTTGAATGGGAGTTTCTGTTTCAGCATTTCCGTCATTATCACCTAAGAAAATGACAGTTCCATTTTGAACAGCTATTTGATCAACTGAAGTTGGTAGGGTTCCGCTACTCCAGTTTGCTGAATTAAACCAATCAAAATCTTGACTTGCAGTAAAAAATACCGTTGCATCACCTTTACCAAAAGCAAGTATTCCGTTGTAAAGAGGAAAAGAAGTACAATTAGAAATCGTAATGGAATTTGTTTCAGAATTAATATCATTATCAGAAGCGATTTGAGCTATACTCCAAGTTGGCGATTCTGATTGTTGTATTAATAGACGGTTCCTTTCTTCAGGAATAAAGTTTTGGTCTTCAAAAATTCCTGTAAATGTATAAGAAAGTGTATCTGGGCTTGTACCAAGTTCAGTTAGAATATAATGTTCGTTTTCACGAATTTCTGTAATTCCAGTTGGGGCAGAACCTGTGGTGAAAGAACTAGTAGAATATTCGATATCCACAATACTTGCCAAACTTTGCTCTTCCATAGAATAGCCAAAAGTAGCAGGACGATAGCGTGTAAATGTTCCAATTGGAAAGGAGAACGTGTCAGGGCTTGCGAATTCACGTTGTAAGCTTCCTACAACCCAACCGTTTGTTAAACTAGCATTAGTAATTACTGCATTTGGACCTAAGCGAACATCGCCGCCAAGATAAGGAACTAGGTTTCCACCTGCAAAATTAATAAAATCAGTAATATAGAGAACTCCTGATTCTGGTACGATACCTAAAGGGTTAGAGACAATCATTCCTTTAAGGGATAAGCCTGCAAGAATATGTTCGTCAACCAATAAACCGTCATAGTTTATTATTCCAGAGCTTACATCATAAGTAGTAAATTCTAATAAATTTGAACCACCAGTTTTGATTGTAGATTGAACAACAAGGGAGTTATTTCCTTGTTTGGTGATAGTAAATCCATTAAGATCTAAAAATCCGTTTTCGACTTGTAGTGTCGCGTTTGTTAACAAGGTAATGCCATTGGTTAAAATCACTGTATTATCTTCATCTGTTGCAGCGCCAAATTTGTCAATGTTTAAGTTTGAAAACTGTAGGTTTCCAGTTAGGGTTTGAATTTTTGAGCTTGCAGATGATGTTCCAATGGTTACATCTGTTCCAACAGGAAAAGACCCTGAACCAGAAATAGAACTTCCTGTAGCAGTTCCTCTAATTGTTAGACCATGGTTACTTAAGTTTAAAGAACCATTGATTAGAGAAAAGTTTTTAGAAACAGCTTTCGAGCTATAACCGATTAGTGAGTATCCAGGAAGGTTGATGCTAATACTTTCAGGCCCATATAAATCTGGCCATTCTGAATCAATAATTACATCGGCGGAAATAGTTGGAGAATATTCTAGGCAAGAATTTTTTGATGCATATTCCAAACTTCCAATAATTTTCCCATTTACTCGAACAAGTGTATCAACGGCTGTTTTGGTTTCGTTTAGAGTAACATTTCCTTGAATCAATTTTATTTTTGGAACGAGTCCGTTTGGCCATTCTTGCCCTGTAATTGGGATGCCAGAACTTCTTGAATAAGACAATGCGGAACCTGATTGATAACCCAAATTGACGCTGTTTAAGCTTAATGGAGCATATAAAGTTCCACGTTCACCCGTTGCTAGATAGTTGTAAAAATCGAGTGTTCCAAAAAGATTGGCAGAAATAGTTCCACTCAGACTATAAAAATTGAAGCCATCAGCTGATTTGTTGAACTGAACACTAGGAAGATTAAAATCGATTTGAGATTCTATTTCATGATTCACACTATTTCCATTAAATAACCAATTAGCATTACCAGGAATAATTGAACCGCCAATAATTCGCAAAGAGGATGTATTAAATTCTGTAATAGAGGTTTCCAAGCTCCATGTTGTTCCGTTTAGTATGGCATCAATAAAATTTAAATGAATATAAGCGGAGTTGTTGGTTAGTGTTCCACCATTGAGTTCAAACTGAACATAAAATTGGTAATTTCCTTCGCCTAAAGTTGTGGAACCTCCATTAATGATAAAATGATCGACATAAGCGGTAAATAATTGATTTATCTCACAATAACCGCTGTTAACTGTGAAGGATTGAGTATCAAAAGGATAAGTAAAAACGATCGTTCCAGATGGTTTATCAACAATAACTTCATTCCAGTAATATATGCTGTAATCTGCAGATGTGGTAACAGTTTGGCTGCCGACACCATTAAAGGTTATAATCGCGTTATCAGAATCAAAACCACCATTTGGAATACTCCAGTTACCTGCAAGGTAGATTTCGCCAAAACCGGAAATAGTTAAAGAGGAAATACTTAGATCGCCACCAATAGTAAATTTCGCTGCATTTCCAGTAATTGTGCCAGCTCCAGATACAGACCCACCAACATATATTACTTGGCTACCAAGATTTAAACTTCCTGAATACACAGAAACAGAGCCAAGAACGGTAAGAGAATCAGAAATAGTTACATTAGCATTGTCGGTAACAATTAAATTATTGATTAGATCATCAATAGATGAAACAGATACCGTAATTCCACTAAAAACAGCATTATCAAACATGCCAGGAACGCCATAATCCCAGTTGGCAGAATTATTCCAATCGGTGTTTACCGCCCCAGTCCAGTGGGTATCGATAGCTTTGCTTGCTAAGAATGGGATAAGACTTAGTAATAAAATTATCGAAAATCTTAAATTCGCTTTGAATTGTTTTTTTGTGTTACCGTACGTTTTCATGTTGCCCTCACAGTTTAATCTTTAGGTTTAAATTACTTGAGAAGGCAGGTGGATAAAATCAGTCTTAAGCGCTGAAAAAGCTAAGCATTTTGAGGTATAAAATGTAGGCGTTTGTCTTACAAAAGTGGTTGATTGTAAGGAATTGTAGTCTAGTTAAAAAGAATCTGACTGATAGTAAAGGTTTGGGGCTTGGCTTAAACTAAGCTTGAAACAAAAAAACAATGCATTGAGGTTCCAAAATGAAAACATACTGTTCTGATCTTTCCCCAATTGCCTCATTCGAACATTCCTTGCCCTCTGCAATGGAATCAAATCAATTAATTGCTAAATACATTCTTTCAAAAGATTTGATTTTCTGGTTAAAAAATATGATGGATGAGGATCAAAACGAAGAAATTCCATCAGTCTTTAAATTACAAGTCAAAAAGGTTTTTGAAGACCTTATAGAAACTAATACAGAACGGTTAAAAAGTTTATTCAATTATTATTTTGAACTAAACTCATTGAGTGAACTAAGTAAAGAGAACACCATTGGCAATAAAGAGCAATTTCTATACATAGAAGAAACAAGCCGTAATATTTTAAAAGCATACCAAAGAGAAGTCGATTTAGAATGTACTTTTTCAGCTTTAAGCCTTCCTGTTACTTATGAACATTTATTTGTGCTTCTGCAAGAATTGCTAGTAAACGCTGTAAAGTTTTCAGAAGCAGGGCAAAAAATTTTAGTGAAAACAGAGATTATAAACAATAAAATAGCATTAGAAGTTCGCGATTTCGGCATTGGGATGAGCGAGACGCTTACAGAGCAAATTCAGACGTTCGATTATCTGGGTAAAGCAGAGTTCGGCAATCGATTGGGGTTTTTAATGGTCAGTCAAATTGTGCAATTGTATGATGGAAAATTGGAGCTATTTAGTATTCCAATGCATGGCACAGTGGTAACATTGCGTTTTCCAATTAAGAATGATTAGAGTTCACAATCGGGATTGTAACGTTCATTAGACAGTACAAAAGTAAAACCCCTCAATACTATCAAAGCAATCATCAGTGAAAGGACGATTGCTTTTTTTATTGGGAGTTATTCTACTTGGTAGGATCTCAACTCTAGCGAAAACGTCCCTTGTGCTGCGTCCATCTTTGTCGAATATCTTTTTATGCAACAAGCACATTTTGAATAGTTTGGTTCTTAGGCAGAGATGCTGGGTCGAGGCCCAGCATGACCAAATAACTTATATGAACATCACTAGCGCAAGTGTTCACTTGTGCAACTTAATCCCATCACTAGCGCATGTGTCCACTTGTGCTTCTTAACCCCATCACTAGCGCAAGTGTTCACTTGTGCAACTTAATCCCATCACTAGAGCAAGTGTCCACTTGTGCTTCTTAACCCCATCACTAGCGCAAGTGTCCGCTTGTGCTTCTTAATCCAATTACCGTTCTCCATTGTTTATTCTGAGTTTTAATTAAAATTATTGAAATGATCCTTATCCAGAACTCGGGAGTTAAAAAAAAGAAACACAAAGTACACATTGTCTTTGTAGGCTTTGTAGTTCAAAACCAAACAAAAGAGAAATCAATTAAAACAAATTTTATGAATATTGTGTTTAAGATATTGTTTTTATTGTCTTAATTTTTTAAAAGCTGGGCTTTATAAACAAATTTGTAAGACAAATTCCTACAAAAAAGGGTTCCTGACTCGTAGGTATCCTTCCCAATTGGGCTGATATTTCCCTGCTTTCTGGTGTTTTACCTTTACATCAAAGCACTAAACTAACTAGGAGAAGCAAATGAAAACCTTAAACACAATATTCGCAGCAGTAGCAATCACAACTGCTTTAGGCTTTAGCCAAGTAACTGCACAAGACAATGAAACTCCTTTCTCTTTAATGGCACATGTTAATGGAGTTGGTCAAGATAAAATAAAAGATATGGCTGTCAGTTCAGATGGAAGCATTTATTTTATTATGGAATATGCAACCGATGTTACCATTTTCAATCATAGCTTTATAAATGGTGGTAAAATAGATGCAGCATTAGTAAAATTACATTCAGACGGAACTTTTGCTTGGGCACAAACAGTATCAAGTACAGGAAATGATTACGGGTACGCTGTTGCATTAAACAACGATCAAAATCTAGTAGCAACGGCATTTGCTTATTCTGACGGAGCAAACTTTGCTAGCCAAAACTTAAAATCTCAAGGCTATATTGATATTTTAACAGGCGTTTTTGATGTGAACGGATCTTTAGTATGGCAAAAAACAGCAGGAAGCACGAATTTTGACTTCCCTAGTGATGTAACTTTCGATTTAAAAGGAAATGTTATTGCAACAGGTTGGTTTAGTGCCATTGCAACGTTTACCGATGTTGCTGTTGCTACAAGACAACACAACGATGTTTATTTAGTAAAATACGATGTTGAAGGAAATACAACTTGGGTAAAAACATTAGGTGGCAATGGCTCAGATGTTGCCAATTCAATTGCTGTGAATGATCACAACGAATATGTTTTAGTTGGTCAATTTGAACAAAATATTACAGACGGAAATTTATCAGAAGTTTCTTATGGATCATTTGATTCCTATATAGCTGTTTACTCTGAAGATGGAAATTTAGATCATTTAAAATCATTTGGAAGCACAGCCGCTGATGTTGCTTATTCTGTAAAAGCTGACGAATTTGGGAACTATTATGTAGCTGGTTATTTTGCCGCAAATCTATCTTATGACTCCAATGTATTAAACAATAATGGGTACGATGATGGTTTTATCGCAAAAATAGATGAAAATCTAAATCTAACTTGGTTCCATACTGTTGGTGGTAATGCTTGGGATTATGTACGTGATGTAGTAGTTGCAAATGATCAATCTGAAGTGTATATAACTGGTTATTTCTCCGATATTATGATTTTAGGAAACAATACTTTAGCAGCTGCTGGTGGACAATATGATTATGACATGTTTGTTGCTCAAATTTCTGCCAATGGTGAAATCGGTTATGCCACATCAATGGGTGGCGTTAGCAGTGATTTTGCCTACAAATCAGCTATTTATCCTGATGGTCAAATTTTAATTGGTGGTGAATTTTATGCAAGTTTTGATAAACAAAACATCAATTTAAATGCAGCTGGTGGAGCAGATGGTATTTTAGTTCGTTTTGGTGTGAAAAAAGTAACCTTAATGCAAATTGAATCTTCTGTTCAATCAGGTTTAGATACTCTAACTGTATTTCTAACAGCAAATAATGCTAGTGATTTAGCTTACATGAGTTACGAGATGAATTACAATTCTGAAATGTTCACTTACATTGGAACTCACGTTGCTGATTCTAAAAAATCTGGAACTTTGGTTATTGAAGGTGAAATTATGCCAGGAACAATCGGATTTGCTTTAGGAAAAACCAATACCAATTTAGATTTAAGTGGTGATGTTGTAGCGATTAGTTTCACAAGAAATACCTACGCTGAAATTAATGAAGAAATCACGTTCACAAATGTACTCTTCCAAAATAGTAACATGGAAGACATGAATGCAGAATTCAATACAAGCGTACCTATTTTTATGCCTGCTGCACTTAATGTTTGGCCTGGTGATACAGATAACAGCGGTTCTGTTGATGAACAAGATGTCTTAGCATTAGCTTATTACTGGGGAGAAACTGGTAATGTTCGCAAAAATGCATCTTTAACATGGGCAGCTCAACAATTGTACGCTTGGGAAAATGAACAAGCAACCTATTCTGACACCGATGGACAAGGCTCGGTTAATCAAAACGATTTAAGAGCAATTATTGCTAATTACGGAAAAACAACTGAGTCCGAATTCATCCAAAAAGTTGTAAAAAATGCTGAAACTCAATCCGTAATTTCAATGACAATGCAAGCAGTGAATAAAGGTGATCACAGTTTTGTTGAATTATATGCAACCGAACGTATGGAAATTACAGGCTTAAGTTTTAAAGTAAATTCAAGCAGACCATTAAACGAATATTTCAAAGTAGTTGAAACAAACGCAGGAAATTGGGCAGCAAATTGGGAAAAAACGAATCAATTTATCAGTTTTACTCAACAAAATGTTCAAGAAATCGGTATTGCTTTTAGTGCATTAGGTTCTAAAGAAGCACAAATTCTTGAAGCCGGTGATTTACTTGTAAGCATTGAAGTTGAAGCATTAGCAGCAATTACAGACAACTTTGAGATTAATCTTTCAAACCCAAGTGTTAGAACTGCAAATGGCCAATTATCAAGTATTAGCGAATCAGCAAGTGTTTTGGTAAATAGTACCACAAGTACAGCTCTAAACGAAGATTTTGAAAACAAAGTAGAATCATTTGAATTAATGGGAAATTATCCTAATCCATTCAATCCTTCTACTTCAGTTCGTTTCCAATTGGCAGAACGTAGCGATGTATCTGTTAGAGTTTATGATATTCAAGGAAAAGAAGTTGCCGTATTAGCAGAAGGTTCTTTCGGTGCCGGCGTAAATGAAATTCCTTTCTTTGCAGCCAATCTTTCTAGTGGAACCTATTTATACGCAGTTCAAGCTGGAAATGATGTAAAAACAGCTAAAATGACTTTAGTAAAATAGAAGAGAAATGTAACAGGATAAAAGGTTCATCAAAATGGTTGCTTGCTTCTCATTAAAAATCCTAAATGTGCTTTCTCCTGTATGCCGGTGTTGATTTTTCAGCACCGGTTTTTTTATGGGTATGTTTTTTTACAAGCAGGAATAGGGTTTCGTCAAAATTGTATTGTCACGAACGGACGTTCGCGCTAGAGTAGTTGTCACGAACGGACGTTCGCGCTAGAGTAGTTGTCACGAACGGACGTTCGCGCTAGAGTAGTTGTCTCACGAACGGACGTTTGCGCTAGAGTAGTTGTCTCACGAACGGACGTTTGCGCTAGAGTAGTTGTCTCACGAACGGACGTTCGCATCAGGATGTGATTTGGAAGAAAATGCTCCTTCTCTTTTCGTGTTATTTCGTAACCTTTTAACTATTTCGCACGAGTTTGAAAACTCGCACCAATTTAAAATCAGTAAAAAATCACATCTCCACTAAATTATGTTGATGTGCATAATGCATTAATTCAGCGTTATTTTTTAATTGCATTTTTTCTAGAATTCGTGCTCTATTTGTACTAATTGTTTTAACGCTTAAATGAAGTTCTTCGCCAACTATGGAAACACTTTTTCCTTCTGCAATCATAATGAATACTTGGTATTCTCGGTCGCTTAGACGTTCGTGTGGTTTTTTCTCATAATCGTGCTGAACCTCGAAAACCAATCGTTCTGCAATTTCAGCACTAATGTATTTCCCACCCGAAGCAATGCGTTTTATGGCAGTAATAAGCAATTCTGGTGCACTTTCTTTTGATAAATACCCACTTGCGCCACTCATAATGGCACGATAACCATACTGATCTTCGGGGTGCATGCTCAAAATTAAAATGGGAAGTTTGGGAAGACTTGTTTTTAGTTGTTTTAATAAGTCAATTCCATTTATTCCGGGCATATTGATATCTAAAACGGCCACATCTGGTTCCATTTTTAAGGCTAAACTATAGGCTTCATGCCCATCTTTTGCCTCGGCAATTACTTGCATTCCAGCTTGAGCATTTAACATGTGTTTAATTCCTTCTCGAACAAGAGAATGATCGTCTGCAATTAATATTTTAATCATAACCCTAGTTGATTAGAAGTTGCAATGGGTAAAAGGAGGGTAACACAAGTTCCTTTTTGTGGTTCAGACTCTATTTTTAAACTGCCTGTCCAGCGTGAGGCACGTTCTTTCATCCCAATAATTCCCCATCTATTAGTAGAAATTTGAGTAGTAAAAGAACCATTGCCGTTGTCTTCAACTTTTAATTCAAAGTGTTTATTCTCTTTAAATGCGCAGGATACCGTTATCAATTCTGCTTCGGCATGTTTTATTGCATTATTTACCGCTTCTTGCATAACACGATAAACATCAATAGACCAAGAATCCTCAAAATGGATTTCTTTGTACTCAAAGTCAAACATTATGGTCGGTACTGACTTTTCGTTAAGTGTGTTCAAATACGATTCCATTGCAGTAAGTAAGCCAAATTCGTCAAGCAAGGGTGGTCTTAAATCACTAACAATTCGTTTAACTATATAAACAAGGTCGTTCACCATTTCAATAGACGATTCAATAGATGTCGATATTTCAGGGTCAATGGATGTAAATCTATGTTTTATAGCAAATAAATCCATTTTGAGACGAACCAAATGTTGTCCTAATTCATCGTGAATCTCTCTACCAATTCGTTTTCGTTCTTCCTCAAGTCGTTGATTCGACTGATTATGCATTTCCTTAATTGTTTCAAGCGTTTTTTTTCGTTCTCTACTGTAAAGAATGCTTTTCTTTAACATTGCAGGAGATAATTCATCTTTAATTAAATAATCACTAGCACCTAAACTAAATGATTTAACACTTTTATTGAAGTCACTTAATCCAGTAAGAATTATAATGGGGATGGTATCACCACTTAAAACTACTAAAGCAGTTAATAAATCATCAGAACTTTTATCCGGTAAAATTAAATCGAGAAGAATAGCATCTATGTGTTTGGCTTCTTCTGTTAAAAAATAAGTGGCTGTTTCGGCATAGGTGCTACACCATCGCACCTGGGTTGTAGGGAGTATTTCAGATAAATATTCCGAAATTAGAATATAATCGCCCTCATTATCTTCAATAACAAGCAATAGATTCGGGTTTGCTTTTTCTAAATGAGTATCAGTTTCCATGGTAATTCAATTGAGAATGAACTTGCGTGAAAAAATAAGCAGCATCATGTACAAATTTCATAAACTCATCGAGAATAATGGGTTTCGTAATAAATGCATTAGCATGAAGCTTCATGGCGCTTATTATGTCATTATTATTAGATGAACTAGTTAAGAAGACAACTGGGATACTAGCTAATCTAGGGTGCGATTTTACATACCTTAGTATTTCAAATCCTGAACAACGTGGTAAATTTATATCGAGAATAATTAAATGAATCGGCTTATCAACAATTTTTTCTTCTATTGAAATCAAATAATCTATTGCTTTGCGACCATCATTTATAACCATGACAGATAATTTTTCTATCAAATTCGCAAATGCTTCTTGAATAAGAAATACATCGCCTTCATTATCTTCAATTATTAGAATATTCTTTTTTTTCATTTTTTTAAAACAGTTGAATACTTTGTATAAATAAACCTTTTCTGAAACGTGTGATTTATCATAATAATCAATCAATTTGAGGGAAAAGGTGAAAAATCCAAAATTTTCAAAAGTTGCCATACCTTCATGCATAGAGTGAAAATCTATAGGTCTCAAGTTGTTTTTTTTAAAGTGAAATAAAAAGTAGAACCAATTTTAGGCTCTGATTCAACCCAGATTTTTCCACCAAATTGCTCTACAATTTTCTTGCAAATCGCTAATCCAACTCCTGTTCCTTCATATTTGTCTCGTGTGTGAAGTCGTTGGAATAAGATAAATATTTTATCGTAAAATTCTGGTTCTATTCCTATACCATTGTCTTGAACACTAAATTGCCATTCGGTTTCTAATTCAATCGAATTAATATAGATAATAGGTTTAGAATCATGTTTACGGTATTTCAGTGCATTTGAAAATAGATTTTGAAACAATTGTAACATAGGTGATTTTGGAATAAGAAGAGTTGGCAAGTTCCCAACATGAATTTCAGCATTCGAATCAAAGAATTGACTTTGGTTTAATTGATTAATCTCATCGATGAGTTCATTAAAATTTAACTCAATTGTTTCTGACTGAGTTCTCCCAACTCGAGAATAGCTTAACAAGTCGAGAATAATTTGGCGCATTCGTTTTGCTCCATCTGTTGCAAAGTGAATATACTTTTTCCCTTGTTCATCTATTTGGGAGTTATATTTTTTTTCTAATAGACTCAAAAAGCTACTGACCATTCTCAGCGGTTCTTGTAAGTCATGCGAGGCTATGTACGCAAATTGTTCCAGTTCTTTATTTGAAAGGCTAAGCTCTCTAGTTTGTTCTTTAAGTTTTGTATTGCTTACATTAAGCTCTAATTCAGCTTTTTTTAATTCAGATATATCTCGAATTGCTCCAATCATCCGAACGGCTTTCCCTCGTGAATTCCGAACTATGTAGCCTGTTTCAATTACATTTGCAAACGTTGAATCTGCACTGAGTAAACGATATTCTTTAATCCAAATCGATTGTTTCTTATCATTTAAAACCTCATTTAATGTGTTTTTTACAATTGTAGAATCATCAGGATGAATGTTTTCGAGCCAATCTTCTAGTTTATTTTTTGTTTGGTCAAATCCAAATATTCGGGTATATCCTTCACCTCTGTAAATGTACCCTTTTTCAATATCCCAATCAAAAATAGCATCGTTTGTTGCTTTGTTAATGTAACTGAAGCGTTCATTACTTTTTTTTACGGCTTCGTAAGCAGTATTCGTTTCTGTTATATCTGTAATGGCAGTTATAATTAAATCTTGATTAAATAAAGGGATGCTTTTAACATCAATTGTGCGTTTACTTCCATTCTGAGTTTGAATTTCTATATCATTCCATTGCATATTTTCCAATTTCCTCGATCTAACATCGCGGAGTAATTGGCTTTTAAGTTCGTTTTTAACTGTTCGATCTGGAAACGCTAATTCAAAAATAGCATCGAAATATTTTATGGTCTCTTTTGGCCAACCAAAAATAGCATTAAAAGTTGGGTTGGTTAAGGTCACAAGACCTGTGCTTAATTGAATAGCACAAATGCCAATAGGTAAATAATTTATCGTTGTTTCGATAAATTGATTTCGTTCCTCAAGTACTATTTCATTTTCTTTTTGCTTAGTTATATCGAAACGGATGGCAATTATTTGGTAAAGCTGACCTGAATCATTCATAAATGGGACTATAGTAGTATCTGCCCACCAAAACTTTTTGTATCTAGTTTTATTTTTAACATGGCCTCTCCAAACTTTTCCACTAAGAACAGTATCCCACAGTTCTTTATAAAATTGAGCTGTATGAAATTCCGATTGGATAATTCTATGATTCTGTCCTAAAAGTTCTTGTTGTGAATAACCCACTTTTTCACAAAGACGATCATTTGCAAAAGTGATTATTCCTTCCATATCTGTCATGCTAACCAATGCAGCTTGGTCCAGAGCAAATTTGTACGAAGATATTTCTTCTAAACTTGTAATTAAGGTCTCTTGATCTCTTTTCCTATCTGTAACATCAAATATAATGGAATGTAAGTAAGGCAAGTTTTTGGTGAAAATTACACTTGAGAAAACTTCAACATCTCGAATTTCACCATTGGACAATCGATGTTGAAAAACAAACTTTCGCTTACCATCATGAATAAGTTTTTTTATTTCATTGCCAATATCTTGTGCCGATAAAGTGTTTAGATTCGTAACATTCAATGCAAGAAACTCTTCACGCGTATAGCCATAAAACTCTAATGCGGAATTGTTAACATCTTCAAACTGTTGCGTTCTAGGGTCAATAATAAACATGGATGCTAAGGAGTTATGAAAAGCAAACCGAAATCGTTCCTCAGATTGGACTAATTTATATTTCGATTCTTCTCTAGCCGTAACCTTAAGATGAATTCCTGACATCGCTTTTGGATTTCCGAATTTATCACGACTTTGTATTTGGCCAATGTCCTTAATCCAAACCCATGTCCCGTCTTTATGTTTAAGACGATAAATGGTATTATAAGTTTTACTTATGCCAGAGAGGTAATTATCTAAGGTTAATTTAACTGATGGATAATCGTCTGGATGAACAAGCTCTTTCCATGTTTTAAACGAATAATTTCCGAGCTCAGTCAGCGAATAACCTAATTGAGTTGCCCATTGTTCATTAAAAATAGTTTTGCCTGTTTGAATTTCCCATTCCCAAGTTGCGGCTCCATTAGCGTTGATTATCTTTTCTAATTTTTGATTTACAGAGAAATCCCCACGATTTCTATAAGAAAAAGCATTAAAATTGCTCTCATTTATATGTTTAATTCCAAAAATGTTGCTAAATCCATTCATAAAACCTAATCAACCTCACTTATGCTTGGTAATTTAGAAGTGCTTGCCTAATAATTAAGAATCTATGTAAGTAACAAAAAAAAACGCTAAATTAAAAGATAAAAATGACCTAATAAACTAAGGAGTTTGTTCTACAAACTAGGACAGAATAATCGATAAATAAATCGAAAAACTTGACGAATGATTTTACTTAATGAGTGAATTTAAATAATTTATTTGCTAGATTCAAAACGGTTAATCTAACATGATTTAAAAGTATTAAAATAGGTCGATACCTAAATCGTCGTATCTTAATTTGCTTTATTAAAAAAATTTAAAATAAACAGAAATAGTGCTTTAACACGTAAAGTTCTAGTTTATTTCTCATAAATTTTAAGTCCAAATTCTATTGGCAAAATCATTTTCATAGTGTTCATCGAGTCTTAAAATGCTTAAATATTTCAGTTTTGTATTAATTTTTTTTTCCACTATAACTACCTATGCACAAACAGGTTACTATAGAAGTGTAGTTGCTGGTTCTGGAGTTTGGTCCGATCTTGCCTCATGGGAATACTCCGTTGATAATATTGCACCTTATGGAGCTATTGGTGCTGAAGGCTATCCTGGTGAATTAGGAATTCCCACATCTGTATTGGTAAGAGATGGAGATGCTATTACCCTTGATGTCACACCTGCTAACTCAATTGGCGCACTGAGTATTGGTGAAGGTGGCTCTGGGAGTTTAGTTTTTGGGAATGATTTAACGATTCGTTCATTAACTGTTTCAAACACTGTAGTAATAGCAGTTGGTGGAAACTTAGTTGCAAATACTAATTCTCTTCACACTCTTTCGATTGGCGATGACTTAACGGTAAATGGAACATTTGATGGGCAAACGATTGGCACACAAGCAGTAAACACCACATTTACTGGAAATACATCCGTTATTTCTGGTTCTGGCTCAATTGAATTTAATACAGTTACATTTAATCATACTGGTACAACTACTGTTAGTGCCGATTTCACAATTCAAAATAGTTTTGAAGTAAGTAATACGAGTACCGTTAATCTTGGAACGCAAGTGATTTCTGGAGCTGGAGCCTCAGATACGTTTACCATGACATCAGGAACGATTCAAATTGATGGCACAAATACATTTCCATCAGGTTTTGAAACGATTACATTAAGTGGCGGAACGGTTGAATACATTGGTACGAATCAAACAGTAGCTCATCAAGAATCTGATGGTGGCGCATTAATCTATAATAATATTGTTTTTATCGAAAACCCTTCAGGAGCTTATACAAAAACATTTGGTGGAAATACTGATATAAACGGAACAGTTACAATAGAAGCAAATAATCAAATTGATTTAGGTGCTTTTTCACATACACTTGGTGGAAGTTGGGTTCAAAATGGAAGTATAGCTTATGTTGCAGGAAACTCAACAGTTACTTTCGATGGAAATGGGTTTCAACAAATAAACAATCCAATTAATACGGATCCTATTGAGTTTAATAATCTTATGTTCAATGGAGGCGGTGTTGTTAGTTTTAATACGAACAACAATTTATATGTTTATGGAAATTTTGAAGTTGATAATAATACCACCTTATCTACAGCTGCTAATGTGTATATCGATGGAGATTATTTGGTTAATGCTGGAAGTATTTATAATCAAACCGCAGGAATACTTGAATTTAACGGAGTTGGAGCTCAAGCAATTAATCTATCGAATACAAGTTTAATTTATGTGTATTTCGATAATGGTACTCCTGCTTTAAAAACCATTTCTGGAGATGCAAACGTATCAAACTTGTTTTATGTTTATACTGATGCTGCAGTAACTGATGCTGCACCTGGTCAAAACCATACCTTTGCAAGTTTACGAGTAGATGGTTCAGTTAATTTTCAGGGATCAGTAACAACCACAGGATATCTATCTGATAATGATAATCAGGCATTTGATTTAGGTTCTGCAGATTTAACAGTGAATGGTGGCTACATAAACACGAATGTCGCCATGACAATGAGTGGTAATTTTACTGTTAATTCTGGTACGTTTAGTATTAATAGTGGAGCATCAATCACTGGTGCAGGAAATGCATTAACTGTTCTGAATGCCGCAACCTTGAATATAGCTGCAGCAGATGGATTTCCAACTGGATTTGCGTCAAACACCTTAGGTACAACCTCAAGAGTTCGCTATTATTTAAATGGTGCTCAAGTTGTTAGAGGTAATTTAGATTACGGTGAACTTGAATTAGCAGGTGGCGGTGTTAAAACATTTGATGGGGATATAACAGTAGCCCTGTATTTTGACTTAAATAATGGAGTTATTGTAAATGCCGGAACATTTAATCATGTTTTTAGAGATCGAATTTATAACAATACAGGATCATCTTTTTCAAGTACAGGAACTGGATCTGTAACTATTTATGCTTCTGACGGTGCAAATTATTCGATTATTGAAGCTGGAACCTACACCTTTAACAATCTAACGATTGACACTGATACTCAAACAGGAAATTATATTTATGATATAAATTCCAATTTGACGGTAAATGGCAATTTTACCTTGTTAAACAATGGTGGAGATGCAACAAACCAAGCTCGATTTGATTTGAATACCTTTACGGTTCAAAATGATTTTGGAGATGTTTTCTCAGTTGGCCCAAACATTATTTTAGGTAACTCTGGTACCACTAATTTGCAGACATCCTTAAATACATTTGCTTCAAATTCGTTTGATTTAGCAAGTACGGTATATTACAATGGAACAGGTGTAAATCAAACAATAACCAATTTAATTAATCCGTATGGAAATATTTCATTTTGGGGAAATGCAAGTACAAAAACACCCTCTGCTGCGTTAAATGTTGATGGTGATTGGACTGATGCTGGTGGTAATTATTTTGTCAATTATTCTACATTCACACATACAGTTGCCGGAGATTTTGTTTTTGATAATGCGAATACAACAATTGGAACATCTACAATTATTTTTGATGGCGGAGACCAAACTATTCGTGAAATTGGTGGAGCTGGAACCTTATTATTTAACAATGTAACGTTTTCAGGAACGGGTACTAAAACCTTAGACGATAATTTTGATATAAATGGAAATGTTGTAATAGATGTAGATGTAGTTGTTGACGCATCATCAAATGATGTTGACTTTTATGTAGCTCGAAATTGGACTAACAATGGAACGTTTAATCAAACATCTGGGGAGTTCTATTTTGATGGAACATCAGGGAATCAAAACATTTTTATGGCCAATGGTTATTTTGGAGCCGTAGATGTTAATAAAGCTGCTGGAACGCGAAGAGTTACCATGACTTCAGAAATTACAATTTCTAGATCATTAACAGTTAGAGTGCTAAATGAATTTAGAACGGGTAATTTTGATATTTATATTGGAGATGATTTCTTAGTTGAAGCTACGTCTATTTGGACTCAAAATGCCGCAGCTACAGTTTATTTTAATGGTACAGATTTACAACAAATTCGACTACTTGAGCCTATTTCATTTAGAAATATAGTATTCCAAAACAGTGGAACAAAACGAAATGAAAACAACCCAATGGATGTAAATGGTAATATCACCATAGAACTTGGAAGTACATTTAATTCACAAGGTTATACGATAACTGTGTCTGGCGACTGGACAAATAATGGTTCTTTTTTACAAACAGGTGCAGTAAATTTTGATGGAACGAATCAAACTATAAATGCATCATCATTTAATCGAATTCTTGCTACAAATGCAGGTACAAAGACCTTAGGTGGTGGTGTTACTATTACAGATGATTTAATCATTGACCCGGGTGTTACATTCGACGTTTCTCCTTCTAATTACCCACTAACAATTGGAGATGATTTTACAGTTAATGGAACATTTACGGCAAGAAATGGGACTATTACGTTTAATGGGAATAGTGGTGTATTCACAACAGGAGGCACGACATTTTATACTTTAAATGTAAATAAAAATGCTGGTCAACGCTTAGATTTAGTTGGCGATTTAACCCTAAGTTCAGATTTGACCATTACTACAGGTGAGCTAAGAACCGCAACCTACGATTTAAATTTAAGTGGATCACTTTCAGTAGTATCAGGAGCATTATTGAATGTGAATAATGCCTTGGCTGATATCAACTTTTTAGCTACGAGTGGAACACATCAAATCGAAACAAATGGTTCAATTCTAAGAAATGTGGTTGTAAATGCTCCTGGTGCAACGTATGAGCTAACAGATAATCTTGCATTAAATACGAATCACAGTTTTACATTAACTACAGGAACATTCGATTTTAACCAACAAACCATGTCTCTTTTGGGAACAGGTGTTGTAACTGTAAATGGTGGTACCTTCGATATAGATGAAAATGCTATTCTGAAACTTCCAAATAACTCATCGTTAACCAATAATGGTGGTGTTATTCGAGTTGTTGGTCTTGCAGGAAATCCAGCAAGAATTGAACGAAATGGAGGAGTTGGGGGGTATACAATTACTCAAAACTCTGGAACTTTTCATGCGTTGTATTATGAGTTTTTTAACACAATTACAAACGGGATTACACTTTCTGGCGGTAGCATCGATGCAACCAATAATTTCAGTAGTGGGTCATTTAACTCTGGAACTGGCAACCAGTACTTAAACTTAACTGGTTTAACAATTGTTGGAATAACAGCTGATAATGTTACTTTTGGCGTTGGCCCTACATACAATGTCACTAGAACAGCAGGTTCAGGAACCATAACATTTGAAGATGCTTCTGGAAACTTAGCTGGTGCTGCTTATGAAAATGATGGCGGAGTATTAATTGACTGGACATTTCCTGGTGGTGTTTATTGGGATGCAGGAGCGGGCTCATCATTATGGAGTGATGATTTAAACTGGAGTGGAAATACAAAACCTGACAACTCTAATAATGTAATTCTGAATCATGATTTTATAATTGGTGCATATACAGTAGAAATTAGTGCAGAAGATGCCAATGCGAACCGTGTAACTTTAGATGCCCAAGGTGGCGCTGCAATTGGTTTAACAATAACAGCTGGTTTTGATTTAACAGTTGTAACCAATGTTCAAATAGGCACAACCACCACAGTAACCATAGATGATGGAGGATCAGTGTTAACTTTAGCTGAAAATTTAGATAATTCAGGTACCATTTCTCATACAGCTGGTTTAGTGCGATTTAATGCGTCAACGGGTAGCCATTCTATTAGAACTGGTGCAAGTTCACTTTATAATCTAGAAATTGATGCAAATGGAGCAACATACACATTAGTATCTGCTTTAGATGTTGATAATGATATTACCTTATTAGATGGAACACTCGATATTTCCTCCAATAACTATGCCATTACAGTTGGGGGCAATTGGTCAAATATCGGATTAACTACATTTAATGCAAGAAGTGGTAATGTAAGTTTTGATTTGGGTGGAAATTCAGCTCAAACGATTTCTGGAGGTCCATTTTATGATTTAACTACAGTAAATGGAACAGGAATCGGAACAGCAACAAAACAATTATCGGGAAATGTTGATGTTAATCGAGATGTAATTATATCTGCAAATACAATTCTTGATGCCCAAACAAATAATCTATATGTAGGGCGAAATTGGACTAATAATGCTTCAACAGGTGGATTTACGCAATCTGGAACAGGTGTTGTAACATTTGATGGTACAGGTAATCAAACAATAGACAATGGTGCATTTGCAACAACTTTTAATGATATTTCATTTTCAAGTGGTGGTACAATTACTCTTGCCAATAATTCGAATGTGAACGGTGATGTTTCGGTAGCATTTACAGCAGGAACGTTCAATTTATCAACATTTACGTTAACAGGTGTCGGTGGTGCAAATGACTTTACTGTGGCTGGTGGTTCTACTCTTCAACTTTTTGCAAATAATTTCCCTACTACTTTTGAGACCCTAAGTTTAGCCTCGAATTCAACCGTTCAATATCGCTCAAATTCAAATCAAGATATTTATAACACTACCTATGGAAATCTAACTTTATTAAGAAATAATCCTGGCAACCTACAAACAAAAACAGCCCTTGGTGATTTAACTGTACTAGGGAATTTAACCGTAAATGATGTTGATACAGAATTTGATTTAGCAGGATTTAAATTAACTCTTACTGGAGGTTTAGCATTCCCGGTTGGTGGGCGAAATATTGTTTGGGGTGGTGGGATTGTAGAACAAAATCACCCTACAGATTTTAATTTTGATCCAGATATTACAGAATGGCCAACATTGATATTAAGTGGTTCAGGTACGAAAGATTTAGGATCAAACATTTCTATAACAGGAGATTTAACAGTTCAAAATAGTGTAAACCTAAGAATGTTTGCCAATACAATAACTGCAAATGGTGGTGTACAAACCTTTTCTGTTGATAATGGAGGTTCGTTAACCTGTTCAATAGATGATATAACGGGAGTAGCCTATCCAACCAACTTCGATAATTATACAATGGGTTCGACTTCAAATACATTTTTGAATTCAGCATCTGATCAAACTGTATTTTCTGGAGTATCTTATGGGAATTTAACTATTTCGGGTGGTGGAACAGCTACCATAGATGGAGATTTGTATGTTGCAGGAAACTATACAAATGGTGGAGATACTTTTGCAGACGGTGGTTTCGATTTGTATTTATCTGGCGCTGATAATCAATTAAACAATTACATTGCTAGCGTTGGTACAACAGTAACACTTGATGGAACAGCACAAACATTAAGAGAAACATCATCAAATCTATTTACTCTAAGAAATATCGTATTTGCAGGTTCAGGTGCTAAAACATTAACGGACGGAAATGATGTTGTTAATATTCTAGGGAATTTTACTGTAAATCCTGGTGTAGAAGTTGATATAAATAGGAATATTTCAATTGCTGGAAATTTTACAAATAATGGAACTTTCAATCAAACAGCCAATACCTTAACATTTAATGGAGTCGGTGCGCAATCTATTATAACTAACTTAACTACAACGTTCTTTAGTTTAAACTTCACAACAGGTGGTGCCAAAACCTTTACCACAGAAGGTGCTGTAATTAATGGAACTATTAACATTGCAGGTGGCAATACCGTTAATTTGGGCGCTTTTGATTATACTTTAGGTTATAATGGTGCAAACTTTATCATAGGTGGAACGCTAATCTCTAGTTCCGCAAATTTTACGTTAACAGCAAATAATCCTGATCTACCTGCAAATTTACAGGTCAATAATCTTACACTGAACTCTGCCGGTGATGTTGATATGACAGGTAATTTGGTTGTACTTGGTAATTTAAATGTAAACTCACAATTGGATGTTAATAATGCAGCTTATTCTTTAAATGTAGGGGGCGACTTTATTGTTACTGGCACATTTAATGATTTTAACGGTTCGGTAACATTTGACGGGGCAGGTGGAGCTGTAACAGTAGAAACTAATGGAGGTTCATTTTATGATCTAAATGTAAATCCATCAGGAGTAACTGTTTATACCTTAACATCTCCTACAAATTTAATAGAAAGAGCATTTACTATAAACAATAATGCTACACTAGATTTAAATGGAAATCAATTAACAGTTGGGTCAAATATTGGTGCAGGTAAATCTGGTACAATTAATGGTACACTTGAGATAGATGATAATGCAGTATTTGTAGTTGATAACAACAATTCAGCTTATACGTTAACAGTGAATGGAACACTTCGAGTAGTTGGTTCCTCTGGTAATCCTGCAACAATTACTAGTATTTATTATAACAATACACGTAGAACAGCTCTAAACATAACGGCTAGTGGTACTATTCATGCTCGTTATTATTTAATTGAATATTTAGATAATAACGGTTTAGTGTTAACGAACGGCGCAACAGTTGACGGTACGAATAATTTCAGTGATGGTACCTTTTCGAATATTGTTACTGCTGCTGGAGGTCCATATTATTATTTAACAACAAACTCCGTTGCAATAGCTGGAACTATTAATAATGTAAACTTTGGATTCGTTGGCACTCCAACTGTTGGGGTTCATAATAATGTTTCGAGAACAGGTTCGGCTTCTGTAATAACATTTGGCGGTTCAATTTCTGGATCATTAGGTTCTGAAACATACGAAAGTGATCCTGGCAGTAAAATTGACTGGCCTGTTATTACTACTACAACATGGACTGGTAATTTCGATACCAATTGGCATGAACCTGCAAACTGGAGTTCGTTAACAATACCACTTATTACTACGGATGTTACTGTTCCTGCAAAACCCAATGCCCCAATAATTTCAACAGATGCCGCTGTTTGTAAAAATATTACCATTTCAGATGGCTCATTAACCTTACAAGCTGGTTTTGATTTAACGGTTGATGGGAATTTAATTTTAGGAACAGGTGCAAGTGCAGGAACTATTATAGTTTCCGATCCCACAAGTGAAATAAGTGTTGCTGGAAGTTGGACACGTGGAACAAATGGTATTTTTACGAATGGTGGATCAAGTGTAAACTTTACTGCTGCATCGGGGTCTGTGAGCATAACTCATTCTACAATTACGTATCCATTTAATAATGTTAATTTTACAGGAGCTGCCAATTTCCAAATAACTGGAGCGATTTTCGATATAAACGGTAATTTGACAATTAGTGCAGGTACATTTAATCCATCAACGAATAATTATACCATCTATTTGGCTGGAAACTTGGTAAACTCAGCAACTATGAATAACGCAACAAATGGGGTATTTCTATTAGATGGTGGAAATCAAGCAATAACAACAGCCAATTTTGATCAATTAACCGTTTCAGGAACCTTGGTTAAGACATTTAATGGTGCGAATCAAATAAATGATAAATTAATAATTAACTCAACACTTTCAGCTGCTTTAGGTTCGGTACTCGATATGAATGGAATCGTTACTATTGGTGCTTCTGGTACATTTAATAATGTCGGCGGTGGAACACATACGGTTGCAGGTGCAACATGGACAAATAGTGGAACCTATTCTGGAACCGGTACAATTAATTTTGATGGTGGAAATCAAACAATAAACACTTCTTCATTTGCAGCTCTTGAATTATCTGGAACAGGCGTTAAAACATTAGGTGGAAATCTGAGCTTAACAGGGAATTTATTGTTAAGAACTACATTTACTCGTTTAAACCTCGATATCTATCAAATTACACATACGGGCGCAGGTACAATGACTGTTGAAGGAAATCAGACAATTTATGTTCTTGGTGCTAATAATTTTCCAACAGGTTTTGCAACGTATGATCTGTCAGCTACAAGCAATGTCGAATACCGCAGAACTTCAGCTCAAACGATAAAAGGTGGTATTGCTTATGGTAATTTGATTTTACAAAATGCCAATACGAAAACATTAGGTGGAAATATTACTGTTTTAGCTGATCTCACATTTAATGCTTCTACATTAGATGTATCCCCAAATAATTACTCAATTACAATTGGTGACGATTGGAATAATATAAGTACAGGCTCCTTTATTGCTCGCCTTGGCGATGTAATATTTAACGGATCAGATGGAGTAGATGCTCAGACTATTCGTTCAGCCTTAACGGGAACTAAAACATTTTATAAACTTACCATAAATAAAGATGTTGGAAATGTATATGTTTATGATCAAAATATTTTAATCACAGATAATTTAACCATTGCCCAAGGTAATTTTAATGTAAATGGTCTAACTGCAACAATTGGTGGCTCATTTGACAATACGGGTGGTTCTTTTAACACATCAGGTACGTATATTTTTACTTCAACTTCAGGAGCTGAAATAATAAGATCTAACGGTTCTACATTTAATAGCGTTCAAATTAATGGAACAGGAACAACATTTACTTGTCAGGACGATTTTGCAACAAATGCTAATTTTCAATTACAAGCAGGTACCTTTAACGGAAATGGTAACACAGTTCGTCTTGGTAATAATGTTGCTGATATTATAACTATAGACGGTGCCTTCCAAGTAGGTGCAAACGGAACTCTAGCTTTAGGAAATGCTGTAAACTTCACCGTAAATGCATCAGGTTCTATGTATGTAGTTGGTGCGCCTGGGCAACCTGCAACAGTTACTAGAGCAACCACGGGTTCTTATGCGTTTCAAGTAAATGGAACCATTCATGCAAGATATCATTTATTTGAATACATGGATGCGAATGGAATTGTAATAAACAGTTCTGCCACTATTCATGCAACGAATAACTTTAGTGATGGCACATTTACCAATGGAACAGCGAGTGGTACATTTTTACGCATTGAAAACACACAATCATTAACAATTGATAATGTTAATTTCCCAAATAATCCCGGTGGAACTCCTTCTAACATTACAAAAGTAGTTGCAGCATCTGGTATTCTTACGTTAACAAATGCATCAGGTGTTTTTGCAGGCGAAGTGTACGATGATGATCCAAATAATTTAATAAACTGGCCTACACCAATTGTATTAACATGGAATGGTGGAACTAGTTCAAATTGGTACACAGCAGCAAACTGGACAGCAAGTGCAGGACCAAGTATAGTGCCAACTGGTGCAGAAAATGTTGTTATTGCAACAGCTACAAATCAACCAATTATTTCTGTTGATGGTGCTCTTGCTTCAAACCTCACAATCAATAATGGTGCAACATTAACAATGGCAACCACGGTCGATTTAGTTGATGATTTAGTAATATCAGGAAATTTAACACTAAATGGAACACTTACAGCTTCATCTGCAAATGATAGTATAAAAGTAGCAGGAAGTTGGTTAAGAGGAACTTCAGGTTTATTTAATAATGGAGGTGGAACTGTAATTTTTAATGGTGTAGCTGGTTCTCATAATATCGATTCAGATGCTATTGCCTTTTATAATTTTACTATAAATTCTACCTCTATTTACAATCTATCTAGCAATCTTTTAGTAAATAATACCTTAGACATTACTAGTGGAACCTTAGATGTGTCTGCAACAAATTATGCAATATCTGTTGGTAATCAATGGCAAAATACAGGAACCTTTACCCCAAGAGTAGGAACAGTTACTTTTAGTCGATCTACTGCTGGCACAGCAAATATTAATAATAATGCTTCTAGTTTCCATAATTTGATAATTAATGGAGGTGCATCAACCACATTTTCTTTATTGACCAATTCAATGACAGTAAATGGTAACTTTACTCTTTCTAATTCAACGTTTAGCTTAAATGGGTTAAATTTAATTATGGGTGATGGAACAGGTTCAGATATTTTTAATATAAATGGTACAGTAAATGTAAGTGCCAATTCTCAAATTAGAATGGGAAATACAGCTACCATTCAGGTTCAAAGTGGTGGAAATATACTTGTTGTTGGTACTGATGCTTCCAATGTAGCTACCGTTACTCGTAATACAACAGGAACCTATTCGTTTTTAGTTTCTGGTGGTGCTACAATTCAAGCAAGATATTATTTGTTTGAGTACATGAATGCGAACGGAATTCAGATTCAAAGTGGTGCTACCATACACGCAACGAATAATTTTAGTGATGGAACTTTCTCTAATGGTACAGCTGGTGGGCGGTATCTCGAAATTTTAAGTATGACCACAAATCGCACCGTTTCTAATATAGTATTTAACTCAGGTCCAACAAATAACGTTAGAGGTACAAGTGGCACAGGAAATTTTATTACATTCCAAGATGCAAGTGGTTTATTAGCAGGACCAACTTATGAGGTTGATGATAATAATGCAGCAACCGGTGCTGTTCGTTGGACATCAACATCTACTCAATATACCTGGACAGGAGCTATAAGCACAAATTGGAATGTCTTAGGAAATTGGAATGATGGAATTGGAGTCCCTCTTGTTCTTCCTGATGCAACAATCGATGTAATTATTCCAAATGTTGCCAACGATCCAATTATTTCTGCAGGAAATGCAAATGCGAATAGTTTAACTATTCAAGTAGGTGGAATTTTAGTGATTAATACAAACAGAAGTTTAACACTGGCATCGAATTTCACAAACGGAGGGACTTTAACTATTCCAAATGGCTCTGCTTCAACTATTTCTGTTGGTAATAATTATTCGAACTCTGGAACAGTCAATTTAGGTAACTCTTCAACTGTTGAATTAACGGCAGCATCAGGTATAAAATCTCTTGCATTTGGGGGGTCATCATTGAATAACTTAACTCTAAATGGAGCAGCAACATTTAATTTAACTTCAAATTTAGATGTAAACGGTAGCTTAACAATTACCAATGGTACATTAGATGTTACGGCGAGTAATTTTACTATTACAGTTGCAAAAAACTGGACTAATAATGGATCATTTACAGCTCGTTCTGGTCGTGTAACTTTTGATGGGACTGTTGCACAAGCTATTAGTGCTGGTGGAAGTGGAGCCACAAAGCGTTTCTATAATTTTAGAATTTCAAAATCGAACACAGCAACACTTACTTCAGATATTTATGTAAGTAATAATGTGGAACTGGTTTCTGGAACATTAAATTTAGGTAGTATAACTTTAGAAACCCCTGGAACTTGGAATAATACAAACGTAACGGTAGTTCCTGCAACCTCGACAGTTATCTTTTCTGGTGCATCTTCTATGACACTAACCTCAAATTCTCAATCATTTAATCACTTAACCATCAATAAAACAGGTGGAAATCAAGTAAGTTTATCTTCTAATACTGGCGTAAATGGTACATTAACCATTACTGCTGGTACATTATTATTGAATGGAAGAAGATTAGACTATGGTGATGGCGTTGATAATACAAGTATTGATGGAACACTTTATGTTGATGCTGGATCAACTATTGGAATGCATCAAAATGCTAGCATAGTGGTTAATAATGGTGGTTTATTACGAGTTACTGGTACAAATGCAAGTAACGTTGCTACTATTACACGAAGAGCCTCTACAGCGGGATGGCAAATGACGATTAATGGAACATTAAAAGCTCAATATGCGGTATTTGAATATTCTGGCGGAAATGGAATTACTATTGGAGCATCAGGTGTTTTAGACGCAGTAGATAATCTTTCAAACAGTATTTTCAGAAATGGAACGGGAACTTCCTATATAACAAATAATGCTAATATCACTCATACTATTGATGGCACAACCTTTAATTCGGGAAGTCCTACTTATAATGTGTCCTCAACTAATGGTAGTTTTTATTTCACAAATTATTTAGGAAACTTTTCAGGTGCTCGATATGAGAATGATGCAGGACCAACTCACCCTGGTTTTGTTCGATGGAAATTTAACAGATCATTAGCTGTAACTGGTGTTGGAACCTATAACTTTAATGATGAAGTTGTTGTTCAAGTAACTGCAAATTCTGGATTGACTAATGTTGAAGTGGATTACCGTGATCAGCTTTATAATAACACTTACAATGCAGCGTATCGTTATTATCGATTAATTTATACGGGTGGAACAGCTACCGCAAATCTAACCTTTGCTTATTCGACGAATGAATTAAACACCATGACCGAAGGAAACCTGAAAATATGGGTTCATAATGGGGGTACAGTCTGGGAAAGACTTGCTACGTCTTCTGTTAATGTTGGGAATAAAACGGTTACAATTAATGGATATACAATTGGTTCCGGTACTGCTGAAAGTACTATTCCAAAAGGTGCACCAAAAAATGATGATGAACCAAACATTTTAGCAGGAAGCCAAGATTTCTTTATCTCAGATGCTGTTTTTGAAAGTGCGTTACCAGTAGAATTAACTCGGTTTGAAGCAAAAGAATCAATTTCTAAAACAGGTAATTTAGTTCTTGAATGGGAAACTGCAACTGAAACTGAAAATTATGGATTCATGGTAATGAAGTCATATTTAGGCTATGCAAGTGAACCTAATAAAACATCAGTTCCTACAGATACTGTTTGGACAGAAGTTCAATTCATAAAGGGTAAAGGCAATTCAGTTGAAAAAACAATCTACACTTTTGAAGACATAGATGTTCAAGCTGCTGGTAAATACGTCTATCGCCTAAAACAAATCGATTTCGATGGTGAAGAAGTTTATTATGATCCAATTGAAGTGCTTTTCGCAGGACCAGAAAAATTTGAATTAGGTCAAAATTACCCTAATCCGTTTAACCCACTCACGGTAATTCCTTACGATGTGGCAACTCGTACTCATATAAGGCTAGATTTATTTAATATTTTAGGTCAAAGAGTTCAAACACTGGTAAATGAAGTACGCAACCCTGGCTCATATAAACTGAATTTCAATGCAGCTAATTTAGGAAGTGGCATGTATCTGATAAGATATAGTGCAGAAGGAAGAATATTTATTAAAAAGATGTTACTCGTTAAATAAAATATATAAATCTGCATAGTTTTACTTAGAAAAGGCTGTCTCTGAATTGCTTTTCGAGAAGTGACTCAACTCCAAATCGTACTTAATCGCTAATTATTGTACTGAAAACTTCTTTTCAGAATAAACGCAAAGTTAAAAAGAAGTACTGTTTTCTTTTAATAATGCAGAGTTTAGAGCTTAATTAGAGCTTAAATAAAAGAATCAAGATGGAATCGTATTTAACCATCGAAACACAACTATTCCAGTTTGAGACTTAGACTTTTTTAAATATTCTGACAAACTAAGTTCAGAAATCTCCACTTTCCCATTAGACGATGAGGCATGAAGTAAATAAGAAACCCCATTCTTTTTGTAAATAAAACCAGTATGCGCAATATCAAGCCCTTTAATTCTCGTTACAATTCCTATCATATCACCATGATGTAAATCCTTTTCAGATAAACTTATTTTCTCTTTTGGTAAAAAAAACAATTTAGGAGATATGCGTTTTTCAATCTCAATTATTGATGCCAAATTATTTTTATCGTTTAGTAATGGGTATGCATCGGAGTGAGCACTCATGAAATTTAATTTGAATTCTTTTGGCTCAAAATTTTTACCATTTACTAAACTTCCCAATCCCTTTTGTACATTTTGTTCCATCCACTCAGAAGTGTAATGCAAACGAGATGCATAACCATGAGGTTTTCCAGCACGATATCGTATTTCTTCAAGGTTTTCAGCATAAGTTGTAAAGTCATTATTAGTAGAATTATGCAAAGTTCTAACGGAACTTATGGTTGATTCTATAAATGTTACACAGTCTAAACCTAGAAAATTTATAATCAAAGCTGTATCTTCTGCAATTTCTAGTGTATTAGCTACATAAGGAGTATTTAATAAGGAATGGGTTACTTTTTCCCAGGTTTTAAGAGGAGATTCCTGTTTTAATTCTCTTAAAACTTCCCATTTTGTAGAATCTTTGGCTGAACAAACAATTTGCGCATTCGCTTGCTGAACTATTAAAATACATCCGAATATAATGGACATTGCTGTTTTCATCAATGGAAAATAAGTTATTTTAAGCTATTTAAGCATATAAATTGTGAATTAGGTGAATAGAAATTAAAAATAAATGTTAGGAGATTTTTTTCATACTAATTACATGAGTTCGGGATGATAATTGTCGCAAAATTTTAACATCTGATAAGAAATAGAAAAGTCATTGTGATTACAGTGATACATAATGCATGGCAAAGCCAATTGACGATATATTATGTTAGTTTATGAGCCTATTCAAAAAAAACTTAGTCGAATTTCATCTTTTCAAATGTATCCAATCGTTGATAGAATCATCAAAAACTACAAATCAGAGTAAACTAGTTTTAAACTAAACTATTGCGAAGTAGGTTGTTTGAAACTGAAAATCAGTTATTCAAAAAATGAACGCACACCGAAAATTTGATTTCTTCGGTTTGATTCCTTTCCATTCCAGCGAAATGCCGAATAATTTGCCGAAAACTTCTTTCGGAGTTAACTCAAAAATTAATGTTTTAATAGTAGAGATAACGCAAGCAATAGTTTAAAACAAGCTCTCAAAAAAAATCATACAATATCAGAAAAAGAAAAAACGTTTTGCAAAAAACAAATCAATCACAAAAGGATAAAAACTATGTTTTCAAAAAAAACACCCTATTTTAGAATCGCAACCTTAGGGGCTGTATTATTACTTCTTTATTTTTCAGAGTTCTCTTTTTCCAATTTTACCAATGCAGATCAAACAAGTAGGGAGTTGCCGATTGAATTAAGGCAAGAAACTCAAAACACGAACAACGTTTATCAAACCGACCCGACTGAAACATTAAAAAACTTAAACAGTGCTCTTGCGAATATTGCAGAAAAAGCGAATCCAGCGGTTGTGACAATCAAATCAAAACAAACCGTTCAAGTTCGCGGAATTGACCCATTTGCACCATTGTTTGGAAGACCTGGCAGTTTTACTCAAGAGCAAGTTCGTGAAGGTTTAGGCTCCGGTGTTATCGTTTCCAAAGATGGCTACATTCTAACCAATAATCATGTTGTTGAAGGCGCAGACGAACTACTTATTAAAGTGATGGATGTGGAAACTGAAATGCTTGCTAAAGTAATCGGCACTGATCCTCAAACTGATATTGCTGTTTTAAAAATTGAGTCAGCTGATGATTTGCCGATTTTAGATTTAGGTGATTCAGATGAACTTAGAGTTGGCGAAATAGTAATTGCAGTTGGATCTCCACTCGACATTGGTTTAGCACACACCGTTACCATGGGAATTGTTTCTGCAAGAGGAAGGGCAAATTTAAGATTAGCTGAATATGAAGATTTTATTCAAACCGATGCTGCCATTAATCCTGGAAACTCAGGTGGAGCTCTAGTAAATCTTGAAGGGAAATTAATTGGAATTAATACAGCTATTGCTTCTCGTTCAGGCGGAAATCAAGGGATTGGTTTTAGTATTCCAATAAATATGGCTCGCAATGTTATGGAATCCCTAATTAAAGATGGAAAAGTAAGCCGTGGTTATATTGGTGTTTACATGCAAGATATTACGCCAAAATTTGCAAAAGCTTTAGATTTAAAATCATCAGACGGAGTCATTGTTAATCAAGTAGAGGCTAATTCTCCAGCTTCCCGTGCAGGTCTAAAAGAAGGTGATATTATTATTGAGTTTGATGAAAAAAAAACAAAAAACATGCACGTTTTGCGTACTCAAGTTGCTTCAACAAAACCAGGCTCCAAAGTAAAGGTTCTAATTTTACGTGATGGAGATGAGAAAAAAATAACAGTTGTTTTAGACGAAAGAGGTAGCTCAGCAATTGCTGCAACAACAGAAGAAGCATCAGAAAGTTTAAGTAAACAATTGAAGTTTGATTATCAAACACTAAGCTCTGAACTAAGTCGTAAATTTGAAATTAAAGACGATGTAAAAGGGGTAGTAATTACAGGAATTGATGCTCGTTCTATGTCATATCGGAGTGGATTGCGTGAAGGTGATGTGATTATTTCGGTAAAAAGAAATAAAATCGAAGATGTAAAAAGCTTCGAAAAAGAGATGAAACGCTACAAAAAAGGCGATGTAGTTATGCTTAGAATTTTAAGAAGTGATACCTATTTGTATTTAACTTTAGAAATGTAAAAGGCTAAAGATAAAAAAGGCGAAAACAGGATTCACAGTCCTTTAAGAACTGTGAGTCCTGTTTTCGTTTTAAATAATTCTAACTTTTTGAAGAAGGGACTTCACAGGAAGAAGTTCCGCAACTTCCGCAACAAGACCTACCAGAAATGCCATGAAAAAGAGTCAATGCTCCCAAAAAACCAATCAGGTTATCTTTTTCCTGAACAGCAATTATCAACAAAATAAGAAGAGATTCTAGGTTATATGAATGTATATAAGTCCCAAAATCAGCTTTTGTACTATGATAATTTTTTAAACATCACCAATTTTTTGAATACGCTGAATAATTATATCGGTAGCCTCTTTTTCAGAACCAAAAGGTAAAGAACTTTCAATGCCTTCAACTAAACCCTTATTATTAAGTAGATTAGTACATTCTTCTTTCAGATATATTTTTACAGTTTCATTTGTCTTTGAAATACTATCGAGTAGTTCAGCACAATTGTCCAAAATGTAAATGATATCTTCAAAATCGTGACTTTGTCGTAAATCACTCCCCCCTCGACCTTTATTTGCTTCAAATTTTGTAGCTAAATAATACTCAGGTGAAAAGACAAAAATATCTGTTCCGTTTGGAAGTGTTTTTAAAATTTTACTTTTGATTCCTTCCTTATACCATCTATTGCTAAATCCCAAAACTTCAGAATCTGAAGGCATAATATCAACTAGAATATCTTGATAATTCCATCTACAAATGGGAGCTCCTTGTGTGGTATCATTAACAAAACCTAAAGATCGTAGTTTATCTTCTACTTCTGTATGAGCCGAATAAGAATGAATTTCAATCACGCAATCAACGTCAAGTGTTGGTCTTATATCGGTAGCTTCGGGATTGCTTGCATATAATTCTGCAACAGCTCCTCCAGCAAAAACCATTTCTTCTTTTAAATAGGCTAGACCATTTGCTACTGCTTCTAGCATGTAACTATTTGATTTAAGCATAGTTCAATCTTTTTTCGAGTTCAACTTTGGCAATGTTTATTTCACGAGCTTTTCCAACTCTTATAGTATCAATTATTACTAGAAGCTCATAAAAAACTGGGTCATCTTCTACTATTTGAGGAATGGATTTATACAGTGGTTCTATTGCTTGTCCGCGCTGTGTTCCTTTTGCGTAAGACCAAACATATACATCTTTTCCACTTGCTATATGTTGATTAATTGGTGATGCCGAATGTGCGGTTGGAATTCCTTTAACAATTGCTCCAGGTTCAGTAGGAAAGACATATTTTAACCCAAAGACCAGAAATTCAAAGAAGGAATTAATATTCACATTTCGCTTCTTTGAATCAATTAAGCCCGCAATTTTACATCTATTCAATGCTTCAGATATCTCTGATGGACTGATTTTAAGCGAATGAGCTAAATCCGCATTTAACCAATTGTCATGCTTTAATGCAATTATTTTTAAAAGAACAACAATGTCTTGGGGGCGCATCCCATTATGCTTTTTCATATATTATCTATTCAAATTAGCTTTTAAATTCGCGAATCGCGATTCGCGAATTGCAAATATTTAATGTATAAAAAATGGATAAAACAGTCAATTAAAGAAAAGAGAGTTAGACAAATTTCGTTTTAAATAATTCTAACTTTTAGAAGAAGGAATCTCGCAAGAAGAAGTTCCGCAACTTCCGCAACAAGACCTACCAGAAATGCCTTGAAAAAGAGTCAATGCTCCAAAAAAACCAATCAGGTTATCTTTTTCCTGAACAGCTGTAATCAATAAAATAACCCCGATAGCTAAACGAAACCAACGGGGTCTAATCCAATTTATGATGGATTTAATTGTATTCATGGTATTAATCGTTGAACTTTCATCCATCCGCCACCATTAAGTACTTCCGTATAACCGGCCGATTTAATAATAGATTTGGCAACTCGACTTCTATTTCCTGTTGCACAACATGTAATAATAGGTCGGTCTTTTTTAGGTCTAAGTTTTTTTATTTCTTTTTGAAGTTGATCTAGTGGGATATTTATACTTCTATCCACATGTGCCGATTTAAATTCACCTTTTGTACGCACATCAACTATAAGAGCGCCGTTATGAATTAAATCACTTAAGTCAACTTTGGGTCCTAAGCCGAATAATTCTTTAATAAACTGAATCATGCAGCTTCTTCGTCTTCGTTTGATAAAGATTTCAAGTAATTAACATCTAGCCATCCGCCACCATTGTGACAATCAAACCCTTGCTGACGCAAATAATAAGCCGCTTGCCCACTTCTATTTCCACTAGCACAGCAAAAAATTAAAGGCATAGGATATTCTTGAAGTTCGTCAATTCTAGCTGGAATTTCGTGTAAAGGAATGTTTTTAGAACCGGCAACATGTCCGCCTAAAAATTCACCGTAAGTACGCACATCGATAATAGTACCTTTATTTTGTCTAATTAAATCTTCAACTGTTTGCATGGGTTTATTTTTTTGAATATTGATGTATTTGTTAAAAAAGATGGTTCAATTACAACTCGTTGGTTTTGATTCTTGTTTAATAGGTTCTTTTTTGAATAAATTAAATGCAAGTCCGCCCATTAAAGCTCCGTAAAGAGTTGAGTTGTAGGGATTAGATGTAATGGCGCAGGTTCCAGAAACACAACCGATTTGTTGCCAATAAAAAAAACCTGCAATTCCACCAAGTAAAGCGCCTAAAACGTAAAACAAATTCTTTTTGATAAAGGATAGAATCATAATAATTAATTAGTCTTTTTTACAAGTTGATAGCCCAAAAGGCAAATACAAAGGGCAAAATGTGATAATGGAAGTTACTAAAAATATAGCAGCTAAAGCTAAAAGCACATAGCCAACAGTGCCTGTTACTGTTTTAGTGAAAAATAAAACTGCAAATACTACAGCAAGAATAACTCTGATAATTCTATCAGCCGTTCCAACATTTTTTTTCATTTTGAGTACACTTATTTTTTACGTTGGGCAAACTTATCAGTTAAACAGCGTCTTTTCAGTAACATAAGTTGCATAAGCTCTTTATAAATTCTATTGGTTTTCTCTATTGAAATTTGAAAAGTAACTTAAGTTCAAGATAAGGTAGAAAACTCCCTTTTTTACCTCGGACTTTGAGTGTGATGTGACGGAAGAACAACAAAGTGCAGAGAAGATTTCAAGAAGAACTAGTGGCGAGAAGTTGAGTTCGGCCTAAATCCCGTTTCGGAGTAAGAGATCACCACATCACTGAAATTTAAAAGCTACCATTGCAAACCATTCCCAATGAATGCTCCACAATCAAAGCATTTCCTTATCTTTATCCAATGAGTTCAGCAAAATATATAGCAAATCGAATTCGTCTTTTAATTGCAACCAAACAATTTCAAGTAGAAGAAACACTCCCATCAACACGAGAATTGGGAAAACAATTAAGTGTGAGTTTTCACACTGTAAGAAAAGCATACCAACAATTACAGGAAGAAGGTTTAGTATCCTCGGCAGGTGGGCGCGGATTTGTTGTTAAAATGCAACATACTTCATTAAATAAGGAAGCCCGATTAGAATATGGTGCTGAACGTATGAAAGCCGTTTTAGAAGAACTTATAGGTTACGGATTAAGTGAAGATGAAATTGAAATGGCTTTCGAAGAGCAGCTCACTTATATGGAATGGCCCAATAAATTTGAATCCTGCGCCTCAATTGGAATAAATGCCGAACATGCTCAAATGATTTCAGGAGCTATTAAACGCGCTATTGGTGTGAAAAGCGAGGCGGTTGCATGGAATGATCCAAATGTAATGATAGATCATGATGCCCTTTTTGTCCCCATTACTTATTTAAGATATTTTAAAACCGAAGTTGAGGATATTCATATTATTCCTGTAGTGTATCAATTTAACCCTCAGTTACTCATAGATTTAGGAAATAAATTTGAGCTAACAGGTTTAGGATTGGTAACACAAAGTGAAGAAACCATTCCGTTTTTGTTAGATGAATTAAAGTCTGCACTAAAACCAACAACTTCCATTATAGCAGGAACTATTTACGGAAAATCGTTGCCATTATTTGTTCGTGATGTTGATGTAGTTTTATATCCATCAACCACAGCTAATCTTGTTGAACGTCAGATGCCAGAAAAAAAACGACTTGCCTTAGACTATTCCATAGCAGAAATATCTTTAAATCTTATTCGTTCAGAACTATGGGATCAGTAACACAAATTCGGACTTCGTTTCTAAACAAACTTCACTGGTTTTGCAAAAAAAAATATCCCATGCCCCGACACGATTCAAAGAACCACGAAGTGCTATCTCTGTCCAAATTTTTTCTAGACCATAAGCTACTTCTTTTAAATAGGTTAAGTTCTAAGACTGAGATGCTGGATCGGGGTCCAGCATGAATTGATACAGGATAAAATCATGCTATAATTTTTACTTAGACGAGTAATTATGCGCCTGTATCAATCGGTAAACGGTGCGCTTTTTTAAGTCCTTACTTTCTAGCAAAAACCTTTCCAAAACGCTTTATTAAACCTAAGGGACGAAATGACGTATGTGAGATAAGAACTATATTTTGCGCTTATGTTATTGTTTTTATTATTTGAAAAATTGAACCTTTTAAAAAATTAATAAACTTTACAAAAGGTTTAAGTCCGAATTTGAGTCAGTAATATTAATCTCAAAATTTTAGAAAAAAAGCTTCTCATTGTTTCTGAATCCTTCAATTCCTATTATTCAACCTATTCATCCTAATTAAAATAGTGTGTATTGTATGAAAATTGTAGCAACACTTTTTCTTTTTTTATTATTAAACTCTTCTACTCTATATTCGCAACCGGATAAAGATTATTGGCAACAGGAAGTGTATTATCAAATGAATATTGATTTGAATGCAGAAGCAAATCAGTTTACTGGAACTCAAAATCTTATTTACACTAATAATTCACCCGATACCTTAAACAAAGTGTTCTATCATTTGTATTTCAATGCGTTTCAACCTGGTTCTATGATGGATGAGCGTTCAAGAACGATTCTAGATCCTGACAGAAGAGTTCGTGACCGAATTAGTAAACTAAATGAAAAAGAAATCGGTTACCACCACATTCTATCTTTAAAACAAGGTGGGCAAAATGTAGATTTTACCATTGAACAAACAACTATGGAAGTTCAATTGGCAAAGCCTATTTTACCGGGCGAACAAGTACTTTTCGATATGGAATTTGAATCACAAGTTCCGCTTCAAATTCGTCGTTCAGGTCGTGATAATGCAGAGGGAATTCGTTTTTCCATGACTCAATGGTATCCTAAAATGGCTGAATACGATAAAGATGGTTGGCACACAAGTACTTACATAGCACGTGAGTTTTATGCTCCTTATGGAACTTTCGATGTAAAAGTGACCATTGATTCTGCTTTCACTTTAGGCGGAACGGGCGTATTACAAAATCCAGAAGAAATTGGTCACGGTTATAATGTGAGTGGAGTCCTAAATCGTCCTGAAAATCAAGATAGACTAACTTGGCATTTCATCGCAGAAAATGTTCATGATTTTGGTTTTGTAGCCGATCCCGATATGAAACATTATATTCGAAAAACAGCGAATAATAAAGATGTTCATGTAATCTATAAAGCAGAACAAAATGAGAAAAACTGGGAAAAACTAGGAGCATATACAGCCACTGCAATTGATTATTTAAGTGAAAATTTTGGAGAATATCAATGGCCGCAATTTACCGTTATTCAAGGCGGAGATGGCGGAATGGAATATCCGATGGCAACGTTGATTACTGGTAAAAGAAGTCTGGGCTCTTTAGTCGGAGTTACGGCTCATGAATTAACGCATATGTGGTATTACGGTCAACTGGGCTTTAACGAAAGTTACTATTTTTGGATGGACGAAGGGTTTACAGAATATGCATCAAACGAAGCAGCTGCTTATGTATTAAAACAAGCAGGTGACCCTCAAATGGGCGCTTATGGTGGTTATTTATACTTAAAATATCGAGGCATTGAAGAACCATTAAGTACGCATGCTGATGAGTTTGATACCAATGCTGCTTATGGTACAGCTGCTTATAACATGGGAAATATTTTTCTACACCAATTAGGATATATAGTTGGAAACGATGTGATGAGAAAAGCATTATTTCGTTTTTTCAATGAATGGAAATTCAAACATCCGAAACCAGAGGACTTTATTCATATAGTTGAAAAAGAATCTGGTCTCGTTTTAGATTGGTACTTAAATCATTGGATAAAATCGACTAATACAATAGATTATGCGCTCAAAAAAATCAAAAAACAAGACGGTAAAGCAATAATAACATTAGAACGTAAAGGTGATTTTCCTATGCCAATTGATGTTTTTGTAGAATTTGATGATGAAACGAGTATTGTTTATACTATTCCCCTAGTTCAAATGCGAGGCGAAAAGAAAATTGAAGGTAGTTATGTCTATGAAGTTGCAAAAGATTGGCAGTGGACTCACTCAACGTATGATTTAGAGGTTTCAACAAAAGGGAAAAAAATTAAGCGTGTAGAAATTGATCCAACACTAAGAATGGCTGATGTAAATCGATTAAACAATACCTGGCCTTTCCCCAATGATAAACAATTCATGCAACCGGCTAAAGCCTATTGGAATACCTATGGCTCAAGTTGGCGTCCAACTCTTTGGTATGGTGAAAATTCAGGCATAATGGCAGGTTTTCACTCGTATGGTAACTATATTTTTGATCAATATGCCTATGTAGCATCAATGCGCTTAACAAGTGGAAATTTAGAAAACTATGATGTAAAACGAACCGATGTTGATTACACCTTTAGTTTGACCTTACCCGCAAACTATTCTGGAAAAAGTGCAACCATACATTTTGAAGCTATGCGCTATTATGGCGTATTTCAAAACCAATTGATTTTTAAAAAATACATTGGTAAATACGGACAATGGTCACCCAAACGAAGAGTATTTACGTTTTCATTATTCCATCAAGAAAAAACAGCCAATAGAATGATTGATGTATTTGATTCATGGGATCGTTATGCAGTGGTTGGTTCTCGAATTACTTATGAAATGGGCGATCCATCAAGAAATGGAATTGGTTTAACTACACAAATGGCAAGTTCTGGTAAATGGTATAGCGCAAGTTATGGAACGCTCACAGCAAACAAAACGTTCGATTGGACTAATTCCCTATCCTCAAGATTTGGAATGTATGTAGCAACAGGATCATTAGATTTGCCAAACCAATATCGAATTACAGCTGCTGGGCCAACGTTAGAAGGAGCATGGAAAAATCATACTTGGTTTGAATTTGCGAATATTAGGAAAGAATTTACAAACTATGCTCATTTTTCTCCAATGGGTGGAAATGGATTGTTAGGCTATGGCGTTCAAGGAATTGGAAGCCCTGATGTTGCAGGAAATAATCATACAAGTTTTGTTATTTGGAACGAATGGAGGCCGTTTAAAAATAAATGGTTAAGACCAACCATTCTAGAATTTGTTTCAGGAATTGGAACTAGTTGGAATGGTAATTTCTGGAGTGATAATCCATTTACTAACGACTCAGAAAGACCTGTATTAAGTTCAATGTTTGTTGGTCTTTCCTATAATGCCTCAGATTTGAGTTTATTAAATCGTTGGAGACCACAAAGTGAAGTAATACGCAATCTACAATTTATTTTAAGAATGCCTTTTTTCATGAATAATCTAACAGGAAGAGGCGACTGGAATACGTTGTTAGTCTTCGGAGTAAGCAACAGATTTTAATAAGAGTCATCCGGTGCGAAGACCCGGAATCTCGGCCAAGTCCAAAAGTAAGTTCTATTAAACCGTCATCCTGGGCTCCGACTCAGGATCTCGGCCAAAGAATAAAATCACTTTCAAAACACCAAAAGAATCTTCAAAAAAACATTAACCTGAATCACAATTCAGAATCTCAACCAAGAACACAAAAACTCCAAACCAAGCAAAAGAGCAAATTAAAAATTCAAAACGAAGAATTAGAAAATGAGTACTCCCGGAAAAGTTAATCCATTAGTAATACGGCTAGACACAGCAGGTCGACGAGGCAAACCTGTAACCATGATTATGAATATTCCTCATAACCCACAAGTAATAGAAGAATTAGCCAAAGGCTTAAAGAAAATATGCGGAGCTGGTGGAACAACCTATGGGAAAACAATAGAAGTACAGGGGAATCACGTAGAAAAAGCAAAAAAATTCTTCGCCGAAAAAGGAATGATTGCAAAATAAAAAAATCGTCATCTCGACCGGAGATGAGCCTAAGAATTACGCCCAAAGCAAGAAACCCGAACGAGTCGTAGCGGAGTGATCTTCGAAACAAAATGAGAACTGAGTAAAGAGCAATGATGAAAAAATCACAGCGCAGAGTTCATGAATATTGACTCCAAAATCATAAAACGGAAGATTCTTCGGCTACGCTCGGGATGAATTTTTATAAAACACTTATCAGTAACTCAGTGTAAATCTCAAACAAAAGCCCGCATCGCGAAAATCATACAAAACTTGGCACAGGTTTAGCATATGAACGTCTAAATTTGGAAGTTCCATTTCAAAATACACCATAAAGCTCTATTCAAAACATTTCTAAATAGACACAAACTCAAAAAAAACAGTATATTTTGCCTTTGTATCATTTTCAAATTCACCTGTTTTGCGCTATTTATTACTTCTACTTTCTTTACTGATTTTCACTGGAAAATCCTTCGCACAGCAGGGAAGAGGGTTGTTTTTTTCCACATTTGGCCGTGATGCTTCATTAAGTAATGGAGATTTTAATAATCTTCAAGCTGTTTATTACGATATCCCATTAGATGAAAAAAAGCAGATTCATTTAAGAGTATTCGATCCCGATGTCAGCGGAATGTACGATGAAAAACATGGAGCATTTGATACAGAAACCAGGTTTATCGTTTTGGGAGGGGGTTCTGCAAATAAAATTTATGGTGGTCAAATTGAAAAAACGCAGCCTGAATTAAAATATGATAAAAATGATGTCATTTTAGATCGCTATTTTGGTTCAAATGGCGCGGGAAATGCACGTTGGTACACTTTATTAGAATTAAAAAGAGGGTCTGGATACAATTTAGGAAATGGATTTGAACGTTTTGTGTTATTAGTTCTTGGCGGAAAAGGTAACGATGGGAATTTTTACGATTTAGCGCTTTCTCATTCACGAACTGAAAAAATTAATCCCACTACAACAAGATCGTTTGTTTACGATTTATCGCTTCGAATCCCTTCTTTAGTAGATTACAATTGGACTGAATTTCAGGGTGCAATTACTTTAAATACTGAAGGTGTTACTCAGCTTTATGCAAATACGTTCGACATGGACGATATGCCCATTTCGCTCACAGTTCCATTTAAAGGAGATATTCCTTTGAGTTCTTCAAGTGATGGAAATTGGGTTGAAAATATCGTTCCTCTGAGCAGTTTCGGAAATGTTTCGGAAGTTCGATTTAATTTCTTTGGTAATGATTTTAATAACACGGTTGGTTTGCATTTTAGAGATCAAGAAAATTTTTTAATTCCAATTGAGCTGCCAATCAAAAATTACGTTGAACCCAATTATCCCGTTGCTGAATACAAAACAAGTTATTCAGGCGATGACTGTAATACCATCACGTTTGAAACGATTATAACTAATCAGGAGATGCTGAGTAATCTGGAAACGAAATGGATTTTTGGAACAGAAGTAATCACAGGAAATGAAATTACCAAACGCTTTGAAGGCAAGGGTTATAAACCATTTACTTGGGAAGTTAGCGCATTGGTTGAAAGTCATGAACAAAAGTATGAGATTCAAGATTCGGTGATTTTAAATATTCCGCCAGTTGCTTGGGCTGGTGGTGACAGAGCAAATATTGTTAATAATAATATGGCTTTCGATGGTACAATTTCGCACGATCCTGATGGTAAAATTATGTCCTATCATTGGGATTTTGGTGATGGAACAAGTGCTTATGGAGCTCGTGTCGATAAAAAGTACACGAAAAACGGGATTTATGAAGTTATTTTAACCGTAAAAGACGATTCTGATAGTGAATGTGGAACGGCAACATCAAGCATAAAAGTGAAAATTAATCGTCCTCCAGTTGCGAATATTATTGCTCCTGATGTAGTTCAAATTGGCGAATTATTTACACTAGACGCATCACAATCTCAGGACCCCGATGGAGAATTGATTGAGTACGCTTGGCAAATCGGAAACGACACTCTAATTGAAGGTTCGGTTGTTCGTTATGCTTTAAACTCAGATAATTTTACGAAAGTAATTTTGCAAGTTTTGGATGATGCACGAACGTACAATTCAAAAGATAGAAGTTATGTAAATATTCGAGTAAATAAGCGACCCATAGCATCGGCAGGTTCCGACAAAATTGTTTCTCCAAATAGGCCAGCATCATTTAGTGGGAAATTTTCGCGAGATCCCGATGGAAAAATCATAGATTACGAATGGTATTTTCCTGATGGTTCTATTCAAAAAGGTGTGGATATAAAACATGTTTTTCAAAAGCCTGGTACCTACTATGTAAAAATGAAAGTAACCGACGATTCTCAAAAAGGTTTTGGTATAGATTCTATTCAAGTTACAGTAAATGCACCTCCAGTTGCAGTTTTACCAGAAAACTTAGTGTTTAACAGCGGAAGAGTTATTTTAGATGCATCAGAAAGTTACGATCCTGATGGCGAAATAATTGATATGTTCTGGATTGTAAATGGAAACACAGTAAACGGTTCAAAATTAAATACAGCATTTAAAGCACCTGGAAAATATTCCATTCAGCATACCATGATTGACAATTCGGGGACTTATTCTGCTGTTCAATCAAAAGATATTGAAGTTACGGTGAACGATTTACCAGTGCCTGTAATCAATGCATCTGAACATACTTCACCCGGTTCGCCAGTTCTATTCTCAGGTGTAAACTCAACAGATTCTGATGGCGAAATTATTCGCTATTTCTGGGATTTTGGAGATGGAACAGTTTCTTTAGGCAAAGAAGTAACACATGAATTTATGAGCCCAGGTACTTATCAAGTAAGTTTAAGTGTACAAGATGATTTGGGTGGAGAAGGCTCAAACGTAATTGCCAACACGGAAATTAAAGTGAATGCGCCACCGGTTGTTAAGTATAATTTCCCCAAACGAATTATTTCTGGCCAAGAAGTTACACTTGATTTATCTCCCTCTTATGATCCTGATGGACAAATTGCAGAATATTTGTATTTCGTTGGAGATGAATGGATTATGGGGAAAGAAAAACAAACGTTTGTCTTATCTGGAAGCGTAAGTCACATAAAAGTTGCGGTTCGAGATAGAGTTGATCAAGCAAATAGTGAAACCCAAGCATTAATTCCAGTCGCATTTAATCAAGCACCCGTTGCAGTTGTAGCTCAAAATGAAATTCGTTCAGCAACACCTTTAGCTTATTTTGATGGTTCCAAAAGTTACGACTCCGATGGCGATCAGCTAAAATATTTCTGGAGTTTTGGTGATGGTGGATATTCAGAAGGAGCAATGGCTTTTCATAAATATGTTTATGGCGGAACGTATAAAGCTGTTTTAACGGTTGATGATCAGCAAGGATTAGATAATTCATTAAGCAGCGATACGGTGAACGTTTTCATAAATCGTCCACCAGAAGTTTATGTAGAGTTGCCAGTTTCTATTTGTACCGATGACGAATTTATATTTGACGCTTCAAAATCGTACGATCCCGATGAAAAAGAGATTTCATACACTTGGGACTTTGGAGATGGCGGCAGTGCAAATCAAGCTAAAGGTTCGTACACCTTTCAAAATGAAGGCACGTATCAAATTGAATTAACGGTAAATGATAATGAAGGTTTAGAGAATTCCATTACAAGAATGGCTCAAACCGTAATCGTTGTTGGTGCTCCAAAAGCTTTTGCGGGCCTCGATATTACAGCCTGTGAAGGAGAGTTTGTAAGTTTTGATGGAACCGAATCCAAAACAGGTGATTTATTTAATACTAATTTTAGTTGGGATTTTGGAGATGGAGACAAAGCAAGTGGAAGCAAAGTAAATCATAATTTTGAAAAAGCAGGAAGCTATAAAGTTACCTTAACGGTTACTACTGAAATGCCAGGAGCGTGTAGAAATACTGATTCTGATAGTATTGTTGTAACAATTACCCCAAAACCAAAAGCAGAATTTTCTATTCCTAAAACTATTCGAACAGGAGAGGCAGTACGCTTCGATCCAAGTACTTCCTTAGTTGATGGTGTAGAAATTAACAAATTAACTTGGAAAATTGGTTCGGTAGAAACCATCAGTTATCAAAAAGCGACCAATAGTGTTGGCGAAAAACGCTGGATTGTAACAACTAGTGCGGTGGCAGGTGTTAGTGAACTAGCTGATGAATCTAAATTTGGTAAGCTTCCAAAATTTGAACGCTTGCTAGAAAAAGGAGATTACACAATAGTTTTATTAGTTGAAGTAGAAACAAAAGCAGGCTGTAAAACTTCCGAAAAAACGATGTATCTCACCGTACAGGATACTCCCATTTTATCTATTCAAGATATGCCTGTTTTAGTTCCAAATGTTCCATTCCAATTCTCTGGTTCAAAAGACGTTAAAGATCAACAGGTGATAAAAGCTGCTTATTGGAAAATGGGTGACGGAACAGATAAACAAGGTTTATTTGTAACGCATTCGTATGCAAAACCAGGTGTATACACAGTAGAACTTTTAGCAGATGATGGTGGCGGTGGAGCTTCGGCTGTAAGTAGAACAAAAAAGGATGTTATTGTAAATGCTCCTCCAATTGTAGCTTTTGATGCCCCAGACAAAGCCTTACCGGGTGATGCTCTAGAATTTAACGCCACAAATAGTTATGATCCTGATGGTGAAATTGATTCTTATAACTGGTTTGTTTCCGATGGAATGCGCCTTAAAGGTAAAAAAGTAACGCACAAATTTAACAAAGAAGGCACGTTTACAATTACACTAACAGTCACCGATAACTCACATGTTGCAAATTCAACAGTAAGTGAATCTAGAACTATTCGGATAAATGAATTGCGAAATATGGCGATTGAACTTCCTGAGATAATTTGTATTGATCAACCCATTGACATTTTAGAATCACTAACATTCCCTACAAATGATTCTACTAGAGTTCAAGTTTTTATTGGAAGTAAACGTATTTCCTATTCAGAAGCTAAAAATCTGAAATTCAGCTTTGCAGGAACGTATAACATTCGTGTGATGTATGTAACTGGAACCAATGCAGGTACAACAGCATTAAAACACACTGTTATAGTGAATGGGCCACCAGAAATTATTGCAAGCGTTCCGGATGTAATTAGCATTGGCGCAGTAAACGAATTAACTGTATTCGATGCTTCAAAAAGCTTCGATCCAAATAACGATTTAGTTCGAGTTGAATGGGATTTTGGAGATGGGAAAATTGCCTTTGGTAAAATAGTTCAATATCAATATTCAAAACCTGGAAACTACAAAGTCCGCTTAACCATTATTGATGACAAAGGAACAGAATGTAGCACAGTTCAAAAAACCTACGAAGTAAAAGTCATTAGAAAGTAAAAAAGTCTTCCCGTACACCGATACGGGATTTCGGTCAAGCGATAGATTGTTCCAAAATTCAAAATTCCGCATTACTCGAAAGCAAAAACTTCCCCTTTTGCCAAAATAACATGCAAAAAAATCGGCAAGAAAATCAAAGGGGGCAGGTGGGCTGAATGCGAATGAGCATTCGGTACTAATAAAACTTTAGACATTGATTTCACATCGATTCAACAAGTTTTTTCTAAAATGCATATTTCCGCTAAACTTGATAAAAAAACATCTTCACCCAAAAAAACTCCATCCCAATATTAAGAACTTTATAACAGGTTACTATGAATTCACATCTAAATGTTTCAAAATGACGCCTAAAGTATTTGAAATCATAAAGTAAACAGCAAATCCAATCACTAAAAACCATTCTTATTCCTAACTCAAAATAATACTCTCTGAATTTCGTACCTTTGTTCGAAATAAAAATCAAATTCGATTATGGATATCAAACCCTATCTTCTTGAAAAATCAGATGTTTTAGTTGATTTAATGGAAGAATTAGACACAGCTGTTGCCAATAATGACGAAGCCGTAAGCACCTCAGTTGTTAAAGCGTTAAATGATTTAGGCAATGAATTAGTAGAACTAATTATAAACCTTGATGGTGATGATAAAGCCTATGCTTATTTTATGTTAGGCTCACTTTGTACCTCACTAAGAATGTGGGCAGAAGCAGAAGACGCTTATTTACACGCTTTAGAAACTTGGCCCGATCACGTTGGCATTTTGAACGAATTATTTGTTTCTCAATATGAAACTGGAAAATATGCTCAAGCAAAAGAAACGGTTCAAAAAAGTATTCAATACGGTGGTGAAACACCCGAAATGATCCATAATCTTGCTGCTGCTACCTGGCAATTAGGTGAAAAAGCCTCAGCAAAAATGCTCTTGTTTAACGCCATGGCGAAATACCCTAAAGAACGAATTATACTAGAATTAATGAACGATTTTGACCAAGCGGAGAATCTAAACAATGGCTAGACGTAAACGAATTACCTGGGGCGGCTGGGATTTACCCATTCTATTTGAAGACAAAGATCTGATTGCCATATCAAAACCAGCAGGACTATTAACGGTTCCAATTCATAAATCACAAGCCATTTCAGCTGAGTTTATATTGAATCAGGCCACAAAAGATTCTGATTCACCCATAAAAGCGGTACATAGAATTGACCGTTACACAACAGGCGTGGTTTTGTTTTCAAAAAGTCGTTGGGCTTATCAGAAAATGGTAAAACACTTTTTGTCTCATGAACCAATTAGAACCTATTTATGCTGGGTTCATGGCGTTGTTGGGCCGGATACTGGCGAATTGGTTCACTACATGAAACTCATAAAAGCACAGTTTAAAAACATCCTTGCTGATGAGAAATCTGGCGGAGAACGTGCTCGTTTAACCTACAAAGTGTTACACAGATACGCAGTTGCAACTCAAGTTGAGGTTCAATTAGATACTGGTTTTAAAAATCAAATCCGTGTACAATTCTCAGCAATTGGTCATCCAATAATCGGAGAACGCATTTATGTGGAAAAACCAGATGAATTACTAGATCGCCAAGCGCTGCATGCGTTTACATTAGAAATTATACATCCAAGAACACAAAAACCGCTCGTAATGAAAGCCCCAATGGCAACAGATTTAGAAAAGTTGGATAAGAGGTTGTTCAATTTGAGTAAGTGAAAATTAGAAAACTTTGCTAAAGACATTGATTTATGCAAAGTTTTTTCACATCATTTTTCTATAATAGACTCATTAAATTGTCTTTTGAAGTGAGTGAGTCCCTAAAATAAATAAATGGTCTCACTCTGAAATTCGATTTTATACGTTTTTACCCTTCCAAATCCATCAAATTCGCCGAATATTTTGCGAAAAACTACTTTTCGGAGTGATATCAAATTTATTTTGCCATTCTTAGAAGAACTACTAAATCGAATCGATATTCTTTTAAGTTAGGATTTAAAACTTTTGAAAAAGAACGAAAATTCACATCCGCCCATCGGTCTTTTTCCTCTTCGTTTAGAACAATATTTACATTTTTCGCTATTAAGGGCTTCATTGCAGATTTAAAAATGGTGTGTTCTGTTGCAAAGTCTTTTCCATTTATATAATCGTAGAATAATATTAATGCCCATCCAATATCTGCAAAGTGTCCTCCTACTGATGTTGTAAGTTCTCCAGATTTAACCGCATGAAGTCCCTGATTCGTCCAATCGATACCTCCAATAAAAACGTCTTTTCCTTGACTTAGACCCTTTGATTTGAAAAATGAACTAGCTGTTAATGCCATATCATCGCTAGCAGCCCACACAATGGTAATTTTTTTTAAATCTTTCTCTGTTTCAAGTGCTGCTAATGTTTGCTCTTTAGACCAATCCGTATTCGCAGTTCTACTTAATATAACATCTGGAAACTCTTTTAAAGCCTTTTCCAATCCTTTAACTCTAAGGGCTGCATTCTCATCGTTCTCTTGTGCAGAAACGGCGAGAATATTAATTGATTTTTTTCCAGCTGATTTGGCTGTTTGAATGAGCGTTTTCGCTAATTCATATCCTGCATTTTCATCATCAGGGGTAACTTGACCCAAGCAGAATGAATTAAAACTGCGTGTTGAACTTAGAGTCATTTTTTTATCAAGGCCAATATTGACAAAAATAGAAGGTATTTCATGTTTTTCTGCGATTTTTATATAACGATCACCTTGGGCAGTCATAGAAGGAAAAATAAAGCCATCTGGTTTAGCGGGTAGTTTTGCAGCACTTTCCATGTTTTTAGCCATAATATCTGCGTCATCATCCCCGTAATAGATAACAATATCCATTTGTAATTTGTCAGCTACTGATTTCCCAAAATTAATCATTTCTGCCCAAAAAAGATTGGATTTATCCCCAGGAGAAAATATGGCAATCGTTTTTTTTGTTTGAGCAAAACTAAATGAACTTCCTGCAATTAAGAAAAAGTAAATAACTGCACTTAACATTGATTTTAAAGCCAAATTCTTCATATGAAACCATCCTACTAATTAAAAATAAAGTTAAAATACTCTTTAAGTGGTTTATATCAAAGATATTTTCTCAATTTATGAAATGAATTATCATAAAAACTGAAAATGCTCGAAGAAATAATTATGTTTACGTTAACAGTACCAATTAAGAGTAAGATTCTTTCCAAAACATAAGCTATTATAGATAAACTTACATAATCTTCAAAAAGAGTGTGATTATACGTTAAACATTTCATAATGAGTGAAATAGTTGAATTGATTTTGAAAAAAAGTAGAATTAAAAGTGACATAAATTGACACCGCAATCGCTTAAATTGATCTAAAAACTATGGATATGTTCGTTTGTTTATTTATATTAACGCTTTTAGTAGTATTACTTTTGGCTTTTTGGTTAAAATCGAAAACGAATTCGGTTCAATTGCAATCTGTCTTAAATCGGGAGCAAAACGAAAATAAACGTATTTCTGCCGATCTCAATGAAATAAAATCTGAACTTCAAACTAAAGTTCAACTCATTTTAGAATTAACAGGAAAGCTAGCTTCTGAAAAACAACGATCAGAAAGTTTAGCACTTCAATTAGAAGAAATGAGTAGAATTGCTGATCGAAATCAACAAAAAATGACTGATTATATTGAGCGGTTGCAAGATCTTTCAGGGAACTATTCGGCGCAAAAAGAGCGAAATGAGGGATTACAATCTCAATTAGAACAACAGAAAATTCAATTTGAAACGAATAAAGAACAGATTAAAACTGAAATTCAGAACCTTTCCAATTCCATTTTGGATGAGAAATCTAAAAAGTTCACTGAGCAAAATTCCATCCAATTAAAACAGATTTTAGAACCACTTGGTTTGCGCATTGATGAATTCAAGAAAAAAGTAGAAGACACATATTCTGAAGAAAATAAAGAACGTGCTACGCTTAAAGAACAAATCCGCCAAATGGCAGAACTCAATCAAAAAATGTCAGTTGAGGCTCAAAATCTAACGAAAGCTTTAAAAGGGGATTCCAAAACACAAGGAAATTGGGGAGAAGTTATTCTTGAACGAATTCTTGAAAAATCAGGTTTAAGAAAAGGATATGAGTTTGAAGTTCAAGTAACAGAACGCAATGAAGAAAACAAACTAATTCGCCCAGATGTGATTGTAAAATTACCCGATGATAAATATATGATAGTGGATTCCAAAGTGTCTTTAACTGCTTATGAAAAATTCGTAAATGCGGAAATTGATGAGGAAAGAGCAAAACACATAAAACTGCATCTTGTTTCTCTTAAAAGTCATATAAAAGGTTTGACTGAGAAAAATTATCAACTCTTACATGGAACACAGTCGCCGGATTTTGTGTTACTTTTCATTCCAATTCAGCCAGCATTTGATGTAGCCATGATGAACGAACCTGATTTGTATAATTTTGCTTTCGAGAAAAATATAATTCTCGTGAGTCCTACAACTCTTTTAGCAACTTTATCGACAGTGAATTCGGTTTGGAAGCAGGAATATCAGACTAAAAATGCGCTTGAAATTGCAGAGAAATCAGGCGCTATGTATGATAAATTTGTTGGATTTGTAGATGATTTAGAAAAAGTTGGGAAAGCGATTGATTCAACAAATAAAGCTTATGGTGATGCTATGAATAAATTAGTAACTGGAAAAGGGAATTTGGTACGAAGATCCGAGTCATTGAAGGAATTGGGAATAAAAGCAACTAAGAAAATAAGTCAGCAATTAATGGAGCAATCGGGGTTTAATGAAAACGAAGATTCAGATTCAAACCGATAATTTAAATGCACCTGATATTGAGTCGGAAATATTGCTAAAGTATTCAGCATTAAATGTATATTTATTAAACACTTTTTTAAAAGCTGTTTCAGGATTCTAAATCTGATTTTACTTATTGAGTGCGACCCAAAAACCGATTTTATCGATTTAAACTCTTTCTAAGGTGTGCTTTAATTCTGAATATTTCGATTAGATACTCTTAAGAGAAAAGTCAATAATTGTAACTAAAAAATAAGCCGAAAAGATTTCCTTTTGCTCCTTTTCCTTCATCTGCATACTCACGTGGTACATTTTGGTACATAAATCCAAACATTAAGTAATTATTTTTTGTAGCTTGTAAAACATAAGAGATTTCAGCGAAAGTCGGTCCAATTTTAGTGTGTACATTAAATAAAGACATTCCAACCATTGGTGAAAAGCACCCTGGTCCAATTAAATTAAAGAACGCACGAGCGCCGAATATCATTCCAAATGACGAGTAGTCTTCACTTTTCTTGAACCCCCAACCATAATCACCTGTGCCATTAATATAAATACTTATTGGGTATCCCATTCCAAAATTGAATCTTACTGCCCAGTTATCCACGATATAAAAGTTGCCAATTTTCCAAAAATAATCATTGGATAGGTTTAAAACTCCAGTAACTAAAGGAGCTGCTGCTGTATAGCCAACTCCTAGAGCCGTTACACTTTTAGTTTCTGATATCTCAGAATTAAAAACCTCTCCACTATAACCAATAATTATTTCAGTAACTAAAATTGGTTGGGCTTTGCTTGTTAATACTGATAAAAATAAAAATGAAAGTAATATGTATAATCTCATGCTTTTGCTTTTCTCTTTGTTTGCATAAGTATCAGAAAGCTAAATTGAAAAGTATATAACACAAAAGTTGTATTTTTGCCCAAAATTAACCTAAAAATGTACTATTAACAGTACATAACTAAGAATATAGCTCAAAAGTAAATCGTCCTATTATTCGTATCCAAACTGCTATTCCCCCTACAAAACTTAATTCAAGATTAATTTCAAAACTATAACACAAAGGATAGGGAATTAGACTACATTAGATTTATTCAAAAGAGTTTAATAAGGTAATTAAAAGATTTTTTTTGAACTTAAATACAACTAAAAGAAGTTTATATCCTTAAACGTTTAAAAATACGATTATGCCAAAAGAAAAAAACCTAAAACAAAAAAGCGACAAAAAAGCCCCTGAGAGAAGTTTAAAAGAAAAAAGAGCTGCAAAAAATGCAAAGAAGAACGGTTCAACAAATTTCTTAGAAACTAAAGTAATCAAATAATAAATTTCACGGTCAAAATTCAACGAAATCAAGGTAGAAATCGTTAAATAGATAGTAAAATAGGTTAAAAGCTTTCGTAATTTTAGGGCTAAAATAAACAACCTTTTTAAGCACGCCGTGTCTGACATTTCATTTATCCTTATCGGGAGTTTCACCTCAATTTTTACTATCGTGAATCCCTTTGGAGCCATTCCCGCTTTTTTAGCTTTAACTTCTGCTCAAACTGATGAATATCGACTTTCGCAATTAAAAAAGGCAACATTTTTCATGTTCTTAGTGCTTAGTGTATTCTTTTTAGCTGGAACGTACATCATGAATTTTTTCAGTTTAAGCCTAGAAGGAATGAGAATAGCTGGTGGAATCATGTTAATTCAAGCCGCATTTTCTATGTTGAATCCTGTTACTAAAGGCAAAAAACTAAGTGATGAAGATGTGGAAGAATTAATGGAAAAACCAGAAATCGCCTTTTCGCCATTGGCAATGCCTTTACTTTCTGGCCCTGGAAGTATTGCCGTAGTTCTTGGACTTTCGTCTTCTGCAAAAAACTTAATTGATTATCCACTCATTTTACTATCGATTGTAATTGTAGCAATTTGTGCTTACTTGATTTTGAGAGTCGCGCCTTGGTTTTCTAAATTCTTAGGAACAACGGGTTTAACCGTTATGACTAGAATGATGGGATTTATCAGTTTATGCATTGGTATTCAATTTATTATAAATGGAATTATGCCATTATTAGCTCAATTGATGGGTTGAATTTTTAGTAAGTGAATCGAATATCGGATTTAACCAATTCAATAATCACGAAATGTTTACTGATTCTTAAGTGCAAAACCCAACTATTTAGATAGAAAATTGAATCGTAAATGTAGTTCCTTTTCCCAATTCACTTTCTACAGCAATAGTTGCCCCAAGTTTGTCAACATATTTTTTACACACAGAAAGTCCCAAACCTGTTCCTTTTTCACTATTTGTACCAACCGTTGACTTCGATTTACTGTATTCAAAAAGTGATTGTAATTTTTCTTTTGGAATACCAACACCTTCATCGGAAACCGAAACAAAAATATAGTCTTGATTCAGTTCGGTTTTAATGTGAATCCGTTTTCCTTTGGGAGTAAATTTAATGGCATTTGATATCAAATTCCTCAAAATGATCGAAAAATTTATACTATTGGAAAGTAATGAAACAATTGGGTCACACAAATTTTCAACAATTACCCCTTTTTTTTGAATGTTTAATTGATATGTTCTGAGAATTTCATCAACTTTTTCATAAACGTTAACGACTTCAGAAAGCTTTTCTGTTTCTTTAAGATTAGAATTAGACCATTCCAACAAATTTTCGAATAGAGTAAGCACTTCTTCTGCATTTTCTTGAATGCGTTTGGTAAAATCTACTATTTGTTCTTTATCTAGTTCCAGAATACCATCTGCCAACAACTCACAAAAACCAACAACACCGGTAAAAGGCGAGCGAATATCATGACTTATTACCGACATGATGTAATCTTTTTCCTTATTGTACTCTTCGAGTTTTAGATTTGCCAGATATAAATCATTTTTTTGATTGTTCAAATCTAGCGTACGCTGTTCCACTTTTTCTTCTAACAACTTATTTTGATTTTGAATAAGTTCCGCTTTTTCTTGTAACGTAGTAAGAGTTTGCTCTTGAGCCACTTGTTGTGCATGAATTAAATGTTGCCTGTCTTTATAAGCTCTCACTAATAAGGCGAACGCAAAAATGACCATTTCAAGAAAAAAACCAACAGAAACTAAATTGACTGTAAATCGACGAAAACCTAGGTTAATGGTTAAAATCTCAGCAGCAATAAAAACGAGTTGAGTCGTAATCCCAAGCAGATAAAATTTTACTTGAGATTCATTCTTTTTCCAAGCAAAGTAGGAGAGCCACAAGAGTGATGGGGTGAATAGGAATAAGTAATTTATTTGTAATAGAAATGGCACTAAAGTTCTATTGGTAGAATATCTCATTAGAATACTCAGAATAAAAAAGGCAAAGAAATACACGGCTAAACCATAATAAAAACGGGTAACTTGCAAGGAGTGTTTTTTAATGGAGTAAAATGAAACGGTAAATAGAATTGAAAAAAACATTGTAAGTTGAGCAAAAGGCAAAGGCGGAATGTACCCTTCGAATGATATTAATAAGAGAACAACGCTTGTTGCATAGAGTCCCAGTAAAAAAAACGAAGGTAAGCGATACAAATAAAAAAGAAAGAAGATCATGAATACCATAAAGCAGGTCAAACTGACTATAACGCTAAAAGTCATATCGCGCTGCCTATTTAGTTGAATATAGGTTTGTAATTTCATGATGTGTAATGGAACAGAGAGATTAAATTTCGAAATTTTTATGTACACTGTTTTGGACTCGCCTTTTGTAAATCTAAGAAGTGTAGCCGGAAAACGAGACTTGAAAACGCGTTCAGATTCAAGTATTTCATAGCCGTCTTTATGTTCAACCCAATTATTATTTTCCAGAGTAAACCAACTTATGAGCGGAATTTTGGAAAAAGGAATTTCCAAAACCCAATCAGTGATTTCACTATAATTAGTACAATCTAATTTTAGCCAATAGGTATGGTGAACCTTATCTAAGAATTGAATCGTTAATTCGTCGTTTTTAGTAAATAGTTTTTGTTGTTCTAGGTTTAAGACTTCTTGAATGCCCCATGTATTCGTGGTGTCTTGTACATAATAAACCTGTTGAGAGACCGAAACAAAATCATTGCTGTCATATAATTCCACTTCCAGATTAAAATCGGAATCTGCTGTAGCAAACAGCAGATTAAAGCCTAAAAATAAGGTAAAAAGCAAGTGCATCGAAAGTAACATTTAGGAAGTTAGAAAAACAAGTTTACAAAAATCTGGTCAATTTGAAATTGAGCAATCTTCATAACCGTTAATCCCTATTAATTTAAGAGGCATTAACATAAGGCTGGAATAGGTTTAGAATGCACAGTGTACTTACATTGAATCTCAAATTCTCGTTATGGATTGTTTTCAAAATTGTAATACAATTGATTCTAAACTGTTCCAATTCGCCTAGCTTAATTCTTTGATTTAAAAGAATAAATGTTCACGGAAAAGTCGTTTTAGTAATATAATAGGCGAATGAATACCATTTGAAAAGGTGAAAACCCCCAAATTGAATTTTGTATGAGCGCAAAAATGTTACGTTAACTAATTCCATTAAAAAACTTCTAAAAACCATGTTCTAATGCCTTGAAAACTTCTAACTTGCACTTAAATTGCCGATTTATTGTTTAGTTTTCTCAGTTTTCAGAAGGCACTAGATTAATTAATTAATTATAAAATTTTTTAGCACATTCATTATGGTTATAATTGATCAACATAAGGTTAACATAGAATTAGAAATTTAAAAATAGCACCGTTATGGATCAAGAATTACCCATTATAGCTCAAAAATCACCTTATAAAGTTACTTTACAACCAGGAAAATATGCTTGGTGTACTTGTGGACTTTCTCAAAAACAACCATTTTGTGATTCTGCTCATAAAGGAACCGAATTCAAATCACTGAAGTTTGAAGTAGAAGAAGAAACTACCTTTTATTTATGTGGTTGTAAACAGACTGGAACGGCTCCCTTCTGTAATGGAACGCATAATTCTTTGTAAATACTATGATTTTAAGTGATGGAATTAATTACGACAATTGGGCAAATAAACTCATTTTAAGTCAATTAAGCTCACTTAATCTAACATCAGCTGATCTGTTATTATCACACATAATAAATGCTCAACTGATTTGGTTATCTCGAATTTTACCGCAACGAAATATTAAAGTTGATTTTCAAAAAGTGTGGAAACTCGATGAGATTCTTACCATTCTAGAAGAGAATACGGCACTTTTTAAGACCATTATTACATCGGAATCATTAGATAGAAAAGTTTTGTATTCGAATTCAAAAGGGGAAGAATTTTCTACTGAATTAGAACATATTTTATTTCATGTAATTATTCATGGTCAGCATCATCGAGCACAAATTGCAAAAATTATTAGAGAACAGGGCGGAATACCCTTACCAACCGATTATATTTTTTATATTCGCTAATTCAAAAAATAATCATTCAACATAGACATTCGGCCATGATACTATCTATACAAGGTGGAAAAGGTTCTTTTCATCACATTGCTACGAATAAATTATTCCACTCGTATGAATTATTAGAAAGAGCAACTTTTGAAGAAGTCTTTCAGGATGTGGTCGAAAAACGCGCCGATTTTGCTTTAGTTGCCATAGAAAACTCTATTGCAGGTTCAATTACGCACAATTATAATCGCTTAGCTCGATACCGAATTCCAATAGTAGCCGAAGTCTATTTGCGCATTTCACATCAATTAATTGCATTTCCTGGCGTTCGGCTTGATGATTTGCGTGAAATTTGGTCGCATCCAATGGCTATTGAACAATGCCGTGATTTCTTGAACAAACAGCGCGCTAAAATCATCGAAAAAGAAGATACCGCAGGTTCTGTTCAGTTGATAAAAGAAAAGCGTTTAACACATGTTGGAGCAATTGCTTCAAGTTTGGCTTCCGAAATTTATGATATGCCGATTTTGAATAAAGCCATTGAAACCGATCCGAATAATTACACTCGATTTTTATTACTCTCTTATCAAAGTTATACCCAAAAACCATTGAGTGATTCCTTAAAAACGACTTTACATTTTGGCGTAAAACACAAATCAGGTTCTTTAGTGGATGTTTTGTTTATCATGAAAGATGCAGGAATCAACATGACAAAAATTGAATCTCGTCCACAATTGGGAAAACCTTGGGAATACGATTTTATCGTAGATGTTGAGGGTGATATGAATCAAGAGCAGTACAAATATGCCATGCAAGCCGTAAGAGAAAACTGCACTTTTGTGGAGGTTTTTGGCTGTTATAAAAGTATAGATGTTGATGCGGTTTGATAAACAATTAGGGTAATTTGAACGAAAATAAATACAAACCCAATATGTTAGTCATCTGTGGTCGTAATAAACGAAGAAGTAGAACCGCAGAATTTATTTACAAAAATGATAGTCGTATAAATATTCGCTCTGCAGGTTTAAGTCCTCAGAGTAATCATAAAGTGAATGAAAAAGATTTACAATGGAGCGATATTATATTGGTGATGGAAAACGAACATCAGAAAAAACTGAAAAGTCTGTTTAGAAATTTTGGGTTTCCAAAGATAGTGACGCTCCAAATTCCAGATGATTATGAATATATGGACGAAGAGCTTATCGAGATTTTGACTAAAAAAATTGAAGAGATTATTCAGCTTATCTGATAAACTATTTTAGAAGTGGTTACCTAAAAGTGTTTCTTACAATAGAAAGTGAAAAAACGCTGTTTTTAAAAGCTATATTTCAATTGTTATTAAATTACATTCTAAATTTAATTTCAAACCAAGCCAAGGCAGTAGAAACTTTTGGCATATCGCACAGTTCTCATCAACATAAAAAGTGTATATTCGTACATCGTTTTGAGATTTTTCTTCTCTGCAATCCTTAGATCAACCTTATGCTCGCAGATTCTGATGTTTTATTGCCTTATTCCGGAACGTGGACTAAGCAACATGCTGCTCATTTAGTTCGACGAACTCATTTTGGAAATACTGTTGCTGATGTAAATAGTGCTCGCCTTCGTGGTTCGGCAGAAGCGGCCGTTTCAGCCATTTTGGAAACCGCAAAAACTACCATTTTACCTTCCGACCCAACTTGGTTCACAAAAGGAAATTCAGGAAATATTGATCATTTATATGATGTTCAATTTCGCTTTATGAGTCGTTTTTATTCAGGCGGATTATTAGAACGAATGATTCTTTTTTGGTCAAATCTTTTTGCTGTTTCGTACAACAATATGAATGATTTGCCAGGAAAAGCACCAAGTTCGTATGTGAATCATGTCTATAAATATGTGAAATTATTGCATACAGGAGCACTTGGCGAGTATAAACCTTTTGTACATAACATGGCAAAAAACTCAGCTATGGTGTACTATTTAAATAATTACAACAACTCAAAATCGTCCCCAAACGAGGATTTTGCACGTGAACTATTAGAATTATTCACTTTAGGAAGAGCAGATAAAATTGGAAATCCAAATTACACCGAACAAGATATTGCTCAAGTTGCTCGCTCAGTAACCGGATGGCGTGTAAACAATACGACTTTAGCAGGATTTTTCGATTCTACTCGTTTTGATGATGGCACGAAAACCGTTTTCGGAAAATCAGGGAATTACAATTTAGATTCATTAGTAGAGTTATTATTCACGGAAAAAAGTGACAAAATCGCCTGGTTTATTTCTCTCAAACTGTACGTTTTCTTTGTTTCTGCTGAGCCTGATCAAGTTTTTATTCAAGCCCTTGCCGACTATATGATTTCAGTTAATTTTTCTATTGCTGATGTTTTGAATAAACTCTTTTCTAGCGCTCATTTTTATGAAGAACGATTCATGGGAGCACGGATTAAAAGTCCAACAGAAGTGTTTTTCGGTTTTCTTCGTCATTTTGAAATTGAGCCCGGTGCTCAGTTACAAGAATATATTCGTCTCAGAATGCAAGCCCTAAACGAAGAATTATTGCGTCCTGATACGGTTTTTGGTTGGGATGGCTATAATCCTCCAAAATCGGATGGAATTCCAGGACATTATGCTTGGTTAAATACCAATTTATTACCATCACGTTGGAATAATCTTACCGAAATTTTGTACGGAAGAAATGAATCAGGAACAGAATACAATCCAATTCGCTTAATTGAGAAAATGACCGATCCTGATGATCCGTTTTCCGTTTCAAAAACTTTGGCAGAACATATTTTAGCTGTTCCTTTGGAATTGACGGATGTGCAAGAAACAGATGAAGATTTTGCTGGCAATCCAGATTTCAAACCGAACTTAACGGGTAAATCGATTCAGGAAATAAACTTGACTAAAATCTTGTTAGGTCCTGTGCCTTGGTATGAATGGCGCTCAGAAACTGCAGCCGGTGGAACTCGTTATTATCCCACCACTTTTTTGGTTCAGCTACAAGCGTATATCTCGTATTTGATTCAATTGCCAAGCTATCAACATGTTTAGTTTTAGAGGGAAAAATTAGAAATGTGTACACATCATCAACATTCAGATAAAAAGAATCAGACTTCTAAACGAAAAGGTTTTCAATTAGAAGATGGAGCGGCTCACGAAATTGATCATAAAGATTGGACTCGAAAAAGTTTTCTTCAGACTCTTTTTTGGGGAAGTTTAGGCTCAGGATTACCACTCAATTCTGTTCCTGTTCAAGCCATGAAGCGCAGTAAGTTTTTGAATCGATTAAGCGCAGCAAATAATGATAAGATATTAATTTTGCTACAATTAGGTGGTGGGAATGACGGATTAAATACCATTATTCCAGTTACAAACGATATTTATTATCAAAAACGCCCAACGATTGCTATCAAAAAACAAGAATCAATTTTGTTGAGTGATGATATCGGGATGCATCCGGCCATGTCGCCTTTAGAAACCTTGTGGGGCGCTGGAAAAATGAGTGTGGTGAATAATGTTGGTTACCATGATCAGGATCGTTCTCATGGTCGTTCAACGGATATTTGGGTTTCAGGAAGTGATTCAAATCAAACGATTACAAGTGGTTGGGCAGGTCGTTTTTTAGTTGAAGATAATCCCGATTTTATTCAAAATCCACCTGAATTTCCTTTAGGAGTTCGTATTGGTGGTCCTGCTTCTTTATTTCAAAGTGACTTCGGTAATCTTGGGGTGACATTTGGTGGCGCAAATCAGTTTAATCAATTCTTAGATCGTGGCGGTTTTTATGATGAACAAGCTGTACCTGAAACCAATTTTGGACGATCTTTAGCATATACTCGAAAAATCGCGAACGCTTCGTTTAAATATCTGGAATCGATTCAAACCGCAGCAGATTCTGCACAAAATTTTGGAGATTATCCCAATTCAAGTTTAGCAAATAGCTTGGCTATTGTCGCCAAATTGATTCGTGGCGGACTTCCTACAAAAGTATATGTAGTAAGTCGTGGCGGTTTCGATTCCCATAATAATCAAGGTGGGGTAGAAGGAAGTCATGCTAACAATTTGAATGATGTAGCCGCTTCAATTCAAGCATTTTACGCTGATTTGGCACAAGATGAATTAGATAAAAAAGCCTTAACCATGACGTTTTCTGAGTTTGGAAGAACCTTAAATGAAAATGGATCACAAGGGACTGATCATGGTTCATCGGCTCCAGTTATGGTTTTTGGGCCAGTTAAGGGCGGAATTTATGGCGAACACGCAAATTTGACAGATCTAGATAATTCCGGCGATCCGATTTACAATATGGATTACCGCTCCATTTATTCTGCTATTTTAGATGATTGGTTTGAATTAGAGCCTGAAACAAAAGCTCAGGTTTTACAGGGAGATTACGAACACTTAGATTTAATCGAAAAAAGTGCGACTTCAACTGAAAATCGACATCCGATTCCTAAAGACTTTAAGTTGTTTCAGAATTTTCCGAATCCATTTAATCCATCAACCTTAATTTCATTCAGTTTGCCACAATCGGCCTTTGTGCAATTAGGAATTTTTGATGTGAGCGGAAAACTTGTTCATACACTTGTAGACAAAAAATTAGCAGCTGGTCGTCATGAAATCCGTTTTAATGCTTCGGCTTTAGCTTCAGGTGTGTATCTTTACCGACTTAAAACGCCGGGTGGAATACTGTCCAAAACCATGACTTTAGTTAAATAAAGGATGATTTTACGCAGAAATGTTCCTCATAATAAACTAATTATTGATTCGGCTAGCTATGAAAGGGTCAGGACACAGAAATCGACTTTTTTCAGTAGAATCAATACGTTTGATGTAAAAAAACAATTTCATGCCTTTTTGATAATAAGTTCAATAAATCAGTAAAACGGAAAAGAACAAACAAAACAGTCATCAAATCAACCTATGACAAATAAAATT
>Ga0210034_1000090_pt1 | contig 112091 bp, 97 predicted proteins | sample CryGeymeta201505_FD_185466 | JGI IMG/M metagenome (GOLD analysis project Ga0210034, IMG submission 185466) | Groundwater microbial communities from Crystal Geyser aquifers in Utah, USA - Crystal Geyser metaG 2015-05 (SPAdes) (version 2) | ecosystem: Environmental > Aquatic > Deep subsurface >... | reverse complement strand
TAGTCTTCCACCGTTCTCATCTCCTGGGTACCTCCGGTTACTGATGTTACCGGAAATACGCTGCGGTGGTCTCGTTTTCGATGTCAATTTCTACGCCAGGTGCGCTCGTTTTATTTTACAAAAAACAGGCTGGACGATAAAACGGTCGTGTTTCTAACAATCGGGCTGCATGAAGATGAAAAGGCAATGGACAATTTTTGGCGATTACCCACAAATCGCCAATTCTCGATACCATCAGAAAATTTCGAAGCAAAAAGAGCGCCGGTCTGATGACCGTCGCTCTTTTACGGTGCGAGATAAATCTCGCGGCACATTCTTACAGCCCGTAAATCTGGCCGTATTTTGTCTTCAGATAGCGCACATACGGCGCCGGGTCAATCTTCGAGCCAGTGACGCGCTGAACCAGTTCCTGCGGTTCGTATTTGCGCCCGTGCTGGTGAATTTTGACACGCAACCAGGAAAGCAGCGCCGAGAAATCGCCCTTGCGCATCTGGTCATCCAGGTCGGGGTTGATGGAGCGGAATTTTTCCCACAGTTGCGCCGAGATAAGGTTACCAAGCGCATAGGTGGAAAAGTAGCCAATCATGCCGCCCGACCAGTGAATGTCCTGCAAAACGCCCTTGGCGTCGTTGGGCGGAGTCAGGCCAAGATAATCCCGCATTTTGGCGTTCCAGGCTTCGGGCAGGTCTTTGACTTGAAGCGCGCCTTCGATCATGGCAATTTCCAGTTCCAGGCGCAACATGATGTGCAGGTTGTAAGTGGCTTCGTCCGATTCGACGCGAACCAGGGAACGCTCGACCTTGTTGATGCCTTTGTAATACTGCTCCAGGCCGACATTGCCCAACTGCGCAGGGAAAGCGGCTTGCAGTTTGGGGTAAAAATGTTCCCAGAAAGGCAGGGAACGCCCGACAAGATTTTCCCACATGCGGCTCTGCGACTCGTGAACTGCCAGTGAGGCGCCGCCTGCCAGCGGGGTGCGCGCCCAAATATGGCCGACGCCCTGCTCGTACATCCCGTGACCAGCTTCGTGCATGGTGCTGAACAACGCCGAGGCGCCGGAATCTTTCTCAAAGCGAGTGGTAATGCGCACGTCGTCAATGCCGAAGTTGGTGGTAAACGGATGCGCCGATTTGTCCTGGCGACCACGATTCCAGTCATAGCCAAAAGCGGTGACTACATTCACGCCAAAATCCCATTGCTTTTGTTCGTCGTAGGCCAGGTGCATGAAGGCGTCATCCACTTGCGGGCGGGCGGCAATCGCCTGAATCAGTTCCACTTGTTGCGGGCGCAGGGTGTTGAAAATTTCCTTCACATCATCTGTTTTCATGCCGGGTTCAAAATCGTCCAGCAGAGTGTCGTAGGGGTGCGCGGCGGGCGGAAAGAAGGAGACGTAGCGTTTTTTCAGGTCGAGCATCCGCTCCAGGTGCGGACGGAAAAGGGAGAAATCAGATTTGGCGCGGGCTTCGGCCCAGGCCTGGTGCGCCATGGTGGAAACTTGCGAATATTCGGCGACGTAGTCGGTGGGGACGAGGGTTTCTTTGGCGTAGTCTTTGGCGGTAACCGTTATCAGCCGATATTCTTCGCTGTCGCGGTCGAGGCTTTCAGCCCAGGGGGCCAGTTCTTCGAGCAGTTTGCCAATTTCGGGCGAGATGCCTTTTTCATGCGCCAAAGCGCTGAGCGTGGAGAGCTGCTGCCCGCGTGTTTCGGCGGCGCCTTGCGGCATGTAGGTTTGTTGGTCCCAGTCCAGCAGGGCAATAATCTGACCGAGGTCGGCGACTTCGCCCAAAAGCGTTTTGAGTTGATTCAGTTTGGCTTCCATTTGAGTTCCCTTCAATTCGGATAGGAATATGTCAATTTTACCGCAAGAAGGCTATTCGTAGCGCAGCGCTTCGACGGGCTGCAGGCTGGCGGCGCGGTTGGCGGGGTAAATGCCGAAGAACAGGCCAATCGCCGTCGAGGTGACCGTTGCCAGCAGGATGCCATCCCAGCCGACAGCGGGGGTGAAGGCGTTGCCGGTGGCGGTGGCGATTTGCCCAACGGCAAAGGCAATCAGCCAGCCGAGGATGATTCCGACCAGGCCGCCGATCAGGCTGAGCAGGGAAGATTCCGTCAAAAACTGAATCAGAATATCGCGTTTGCGTGCGCCGAGGGCTTTGCGCAGGCCAATTTCGCGGGTGCGTTCCGCCACCGAGACGAGCATGATGTTCATGATACCAATGCCGCCCACCAGCAACGAAATGGCCGCGATGCCACCCAGGAAGATGGTGAAAACACCCAGAATGGTTTGTACGGTTTGCAAGAAATCTTGTTGAGAAAGCACGCTGAAATCATCCGCGCCGATGGCTGAGCGGTGGCGGGTGCGCAGCACCTGAGCGATTTCTTCGGTGGCCTGCGGCACGACATCGGCGCTGATGGCTTTGGCAAAAATGATGTCTACTTTGTCGGTGGAGCGGCGAATGATGCGCGTGCGGGCGGTGGTCATGGGAATGAGCACGACATCATCCTGCGAGCCGAAGGAGGAGCCGCCCTTTTGCTCCATGATGCCGATGATGCGGAAGGGTTGGCCCTCGATGCGGATGGTTTCGCCGACCAGGCCCTCGTGGCGGCCGAAAAGTTTATCGGCCACGTCGGTGCCCAGCAGGGCGACGGAGGCGCGCCCGTAGAGATGTTCGTCGTTGATTGGGTCGCCTTCAGCCACGTTGAAGTTGCGCACGACAAAATAGGAAGGTGTGATGCCGCTCAACGTGGTGCGGGTCTGCTCACCGTTGCCAACGACTTCGATGCTGCCGCTCTGAATAATCGGGGCGACGGCTTCGATGGACGGCGCGGCAAACGGGTCAGAAAGCGCCGTCGCATCTTGCAGGGTGAGCGGGCGCACGTTGCGCAGTTCGGCCTGGTCGTTGCCCGAAAAGATGAAAAGCAAGTTGGTGCCGATGCCGCTGATCGAGCCAGTGATCGAATTTTGCGCGCCCTGACCAATCGCCAGCATGGCAATCACCGCCGCAACGCCGATGACAATGCCCAAAATCGTCAGCCCGGAACGCAATTTGTTGGAATTGAGACTTTCGAGGGCCTCAAAAATCGTCTGCCAGAGAGTCATTCGTTCGTCTCCGTATCCACCACACCATCACTAATGCGAATGACTCGCCCACATTGGGCGGCCACGCGCGGGTCGTGGGTGACAATAATCAGGGTTGCGCCGCGCTCGCGGTTGAGCGAAAGCAGCAAATCCATAATTTCCTGGCCGACTTTCGAGTCGAGGTTGCCGGTTGGTTCATCGGCCATGATGATGGCCGGGTTATTGACGATGGCGCGCGCCACCGCCACGCGCTGCTGCTGGCCGCCGGAAAGTTCCGTCGGCTTGTGGTTGATGCGCGTTTCGAGCCCAACAGCAATCAGCGCCTGACGGGCTTTTTCGCGGCGGCCTTCGGTCAGCCCGGCGTAGCGCAGGGGCAATTCCACATTGGAAAGCGCCGTCTGGCGCCCCAGTAAATTGAAGGACTGAAAGATGAACCCGACCTTGCGGTTGCGAATTTCGGCCAACTGGTCGTCGCGCAGCGGAGCAACTTCCTCGCCGTCGAGCAGGTAACTGCCATCCGTTGGATGGTCGAGGCAGCCGAGGATGTTCATCAGCGTGGATTTGCCAGAGCCGGACGGCCCCATGATGGCGACCACTTCGCCGCGAAAGACATCCATAGTCAGCCCACGCAGCGCGCGGACTTCCACATCGCCCATCTGATAGACTTTGGTCAGGCCTTCAGCGTGAATGACGGTTTCAGGCATCAGTTGCCTCCGGGGCGTCCGCCGCCCATGGGCCCGTTGAGCCCGGCGGCGGGCGGGTTGAGAATAATCAAATCGCCTTCCTGCAAGTCGCCACCGACCACTTCACTGACCGCGTCGGAGGTGGCCCCCAGGCGAATTTTGGTCGCCACCGGCAGGCCGTTTTTGAGGACGTAGACCACGCGCTCGCCATCCACCACGCGCACGGCGCGGTTGGGAACCAGCAAAACGCCATCCAATTGTTTTACCAACACGTTGACAGCGGCGGTCATGCCGGGGCGCACCAACTCATCCGGGTCGGTCAATTCCACCGTCACGGTAAATTCCACCGCGCCCTGCACCACCGAACCCACGCGGCCCACTTCGACGACCTTGCCGGTGTACGATTTGCCGGAAATTGCGTCAAAAAAGAGGGTCACTTCCTGACCAGCCTGCAAATTGTTGATATCGATTTCTGAAACCTGCACATCCACCAACAAGTGCGAAAGGTCATCCAGGCGGAAAGCGGGCACGCCGGGGCTGACCTGGTCGCCGGGCAGCGGTTCGGCCTGCGTAATCATCCCCGCAAACGGGGCGCTGACTTGGGCCAGGTTGAGCGTGGCTTGCGCGGCGGTAAGTTGCGCCTGCAGGCGAGAAACTTCCAGCACGTCTGGGCCATCCTTCAAGCGTTCCACGCGCAGCAAGGCGTCATCATATTGCGCCTGCGCCAACTCGTAATTGGCCTTGCGCTGGGCAACCTCGTTATCATCTGGTGTGCCGGTCAAATAATTCAATTCGGCCAAAAGCTGATCACGTTGTAATTCCAGGCTGGTCAAATTTGCCAGCGCCCCAGAACGGCGCGAATCGCCGCTGGGAAGACGCGCAAACAAGGCGTATGTTCTGCGGGCAATCGCAATCTGATTGTTAAGAATATCCAGTTGCGACTGAGTATTTTCGACCTTGGTATCTGATGCGCGCTTGAAATTGGCGCCTTCATATTTATCTTTGGCAGTTTTGAGCGCATCTTCAGCCTGCGCCAGCGCCAGATCCGCCTGAGCGCGGGAAGTGCCAGAACTCATCAAATCTTCCAGCGAACGCTGCGCCGCGAGCAAATCGGACTCGGCCAAAATAACATTTTGCGAAAGCGAAGTCTGTTGCAAGGTCGCCAGAATGTCCTGCGCCTTGACCGCATCGCCCACCTTGACCTTGACCGCTTCGACAGTGCCGCTGGCCTGCCAGACCAGCTCTGCCGACTGATTGGCGCGCACCGTGCCGGTAGCGCCGACAATCGCTTGTAAATTACCACGCGCAGCAGCGGTTGTCTCATACAAACCATTGGCAGTTGTGGCATTACGGCGAACGATAAAAATAGTTACCAGCGCGGCCACCAACACCAGCCCGCCCACAAGCCACCAGATACGACGATTTTTAAACATAGGTACTCTCCCTGAACATACAAAATGAAATGACAGACATTGCATTCTACCTTACACATTCCCAAAGGCGCGAGGCGCGGAATACGTCGTCTTACGCGCTTCTAACATGAAGCAGAAGCGGCCTTGTTGACTGTAAACATGCGCCCCTGTCAAAAACTATCCAGACTAACTCGGTCACATTTCTCTATGAAATCGTGACGATTGTCGCCAGAGAAGATGACATTCGAGGCTGATAAAAAAAGCCAAACTCCGGTATCATGTTTGCCGGAGTTTATCCTTAATTGACTGTCTGCGGAGGAGTAATATGCAAGCAATCCCAAGTGAATTCCTCGCCATCGATCGCAAAGAGCGCGCCAATCAACCTTTTCAGGATTTATCGTTGCGACTGCCCGATGAGCGAGTTTGTGATTTTGATGAGGTTGTCATTGGATTCGACGAAACCCACGCCAAAGTAGAAGCGGCGCGCTGCATTCACTGCCCCGACCCGGCCCCCTGCATGGTCGCCTGCCCAACCCATAACGACATCCCCTCCGCCATGTGGCTGATTGAACAGGGCCGCTACAAAGACGCCGCCGGGATTTATCACAACACATCCTCCCTGCCCGAAGTCTGCGGACGGGTCTGCCCACACGAACAGCTTTGCCAGGGCTCCTGCGTCCTCAATAAAAACCACGAGCCAGTGCTAACCGGCCAGTTGGAAGTCTTTTCGTTGGAGTGGGAACGCGAACACAATCCCTACGTTACCCAAAAAGCGCCTTCCAGCGGCAAAAAAGTCGCCATCGTCGGCGCTGGACCTGCCGGGTTATCCGCCGCGCATGTTTTATTGGAACGCGGTCACGATGTGACCGTCTTCGACAGCAAACCCGCGCCCGGCGGGCTGATGGTCTATGGCATTCCCAACTTCAAACTTTCCAAAGACGCCTTTTTTAAAAAATGGCAGGATTTGGAAACCGCCGGAGCCAAATTTGTCGGCAACACCTACATCGGCCAGGACAAAACGATTGATGACCTGTTCACTGAAGGCTATCAGGCTGTTTTTCTGGGCGTCGGCGCGGGGATTGACGCCAAAATGGAAATCCCCGGCGAAGACCTGCCCGGCGTGTACGAAGCCACCGATTTTCTGATTCGCGGTAACGTGCGGGAAAACCTGCTTCCGACCGACAAAAACGGACGCCCGACCCTCGGCAAGCGCGTGGCCGTCATCGGCGGCGGCGATACCGCCTCCGACTGCCTGCGCACCGCCCTGCGCCTGGGCGCAGAAGAAGTCACCTGCCTGTATCGCCGCACCGAAACCGAAATGCCCGGCGGCAAAAAAGACCGCAAAATGGCAAGGGCCGAGGGCGCAAAATATCGCTTTCTGACCCAGCCGGTGAAATTCATCGCCGGGGAAGATGGCCGCCTGGCCGCCGTCGAGTGCATCGAAATGAAATTGGGCGAACCCGACGCCAAAGGCCGCCGCAAACCCGTCCCGGTGGAAGGTTCCAACTTCTCCATCGCCATTGATACGGCGATTAAAGCCCTCGGTTACTGGCCGGATCCCATCCTCGGCAAAACCACGCCCGACATGGAAACCCACGACTGGGGGCTGGTGACCGTCAAAAATAAAGCGACGGGCGAAACCAGCCGCCCCGGCGTCTTCGCTGGCGGCGACGGCGTCACCGGCCCCGATTTGGTGGTGACCGCCATGGTCGCTGGCCGCAAAGCCGCCAGAGCGATGGATGACTATCTGAAAACGCTGTAATTTTCAATACAGAAAAACAGAGCAGGCCGCCTGGCCTGCCCTGTTTTCGTTTAAAAATCGTCGCGCGTTGCGCCCGAGGGAATTTCTTCCGGCCGGTAAGGCGTCACCTGGTAGACGAAATAATTCAACCAGTTGGCGTAGAGCAGGTTGGCGTGCGCCCGCCAACCCACGCGCGGCGGACGGGTCGGGTCGTCATTGGGGTAGTAATTGTTGGGGATGTTGATGGGCAGGCCTTTTTTGACATCGCGCTCGTACTCGGCCTGCAGCGTCAGCGGGTCATATTCTGAATGGCCGGTGACAAAGACATGCCGTCCATCCAGCGAGCTGAGCAGATAAACGCCCGCCGCGTCCGACTCGGCCAAGATTTGCAGGTCGGCCACCCGCTCCACATCCGCGCGGCGAATTTCGGTGTGGCGCGAGTGCGGGGCCAGGAAAACATCGTCAAAACCGCGCAAAATTTTGGCGGTGGAAATCAGCGTGCGGTGCTCAAACACGCCGAACATCTTGGCGGGCAGGGCATATTTGGGCACGCCGTAACGGTGATACAGCCCGGCCTGCGCGCCCCAGCAAACGTAGAGCATTGCTTCGACGTTGGTTTCGGCCCAATCCATGATGGCGGTCAGCTCCGGCCAATAATCCACCGCTTCAAAGGGCAGCGTTTCCACCGGCGCGCCGGTGATGATCAGGCCGTCGAATTTTTCGGCGCGCACCTGCGCAAAGGTGACGTAATGCTTGAGCAGGTGTTCGGCGTCCGTGTTGCGCGCCTGGTGGCTGACGGTGTGCAGCAGGGTCACGTCCACCTGCAGAGGCGTATTTCCCAGCAAGCGCGCCAGCTGCGTTTCAGTGGCGATTTTGGTCGGCATCAGGTTGAGAATCGCCACCCGCAGCGGGCGAATATCCTGATGCTGGGCGCGTTCTTCGCCCATGACAAAAACATTTTCCGCCTGCAAAACGACGCGGGCGGGCAGGGTGGCGGGAATTTTAACGGGCATGATTATTCCAGCGCCTGGCCGAGGTCCCACAAAATATCGGCGATGTCTTCCAGGCCGATGCTCAGACGCACGAAATCGGGGCTGACTCCGGCGGATGCTTGCTGGGCGGGCGTCAGCTGGCTGTGGGTGGTGCTGGCAGGGTGAATCGCCAGGCTTTTGGCGTCGCCGACATTCGCCAGGTGACTGAATAATTGCAGGCGCTCAATGAAGCGTTTGCCCGCCTCCACCCCGCCCCTGACGCCGAAGCCAAGAATCGCGCCCGGGCCTTTGGGCAAATAGCGCCGCGCCCGCTCGTAGTGCGGGTGACTCTTCAGGCCGGGGTATTTCACCCAGCCCACCCTCGGATGGGATTCCAGAAATTCAGCCACCGCCTGAGCATTTTGCACATGCCGCTCCATGCGCAGGCTGAGCGTTTCAATGCCCTGAAGCGTCTGCCACGCATTGAACGGCGACTGACAGCCGCCAAAATCACGCAAGACCTGCACCCGCGCCTTGATGATAAAGGGCGGCAAACCGGCCTCCAGCAAATCGGCGTAAACCAGCCCGTGATACGACGGGTCAGGTTCGGTGAAGTTGGGGAAGCGCCCGCTCGTCCAGTCGAAATTACCGCCGTCCACGATGACGCCGCCGATGCTGGTTCCGTGCCCGCCGATGAATTTGGTGGTGCTGTGGGTGACGATGTTTGCGCCCCATTCAAAGGGACGGAACAGGTAGGGGGTGGCAAACGTGTTATCAATCATCAGCACCACGCCGTGCTTTTTGGCAATTGCGGCGGCTTCTTCAAATGGAAAGACGGAAATATCGGGGTTGCCAAGCGTCTCACCGTAGAGAATTTTGGTATTCGGGCGAATGGCGGCTTCAAAATCGGCGGGGTTTTCCGGGTCAACAAACGTGACGTCAATTCCCAGCCGGGGCAGGCTGTAGGCAAACTGATTGTAGGTTCCGCCATAGAGGCGGCTGCTGCTGACGATGTGGTCGCCCGCCTGACACAGGGTGAAAATCGTCTGGGCCTGGGCGGCGTGCCCGCTGCTGGCAGCCAGCCCGCCGACGCCGCCTTCCAGGCTGGCCAGACGCTGTTCCATCACGTCAGTCGTCGGATTCATCAGGCGGGTATAAATATTGCCCAATTCCTTCAGTGCGAACAAATTTGCGGCATGTTCGGTACTTTTGAACTGGTAACTGGTAGTTTGATACAGGGGAACGGCGCAACTGCCGGTAGTCGGGTCGGGGGTATAACCGGCGTGCAACTGACGGGTGGCAAAACCAAATTGACGAGCAGACATGGGTTCTCTCCTTGTATATAAAAATCCGCCCCTACCCGAAGAGAAAAAAAATCCTCTTCTGGTAAGTACAAGAAGAGGGTTACGCGTAGACCATCCTCTCATCTTCCAGATAAAACTGCCGGAATTGGCACCTTGACTTTCGTCAGGTTGTCGAGGCTTCGCAGGGCCGGTCCCTCCGCCTCTCTGGATAAGAGCGTGTATTGAATTGTTAGCGTTGGTTTATATCACCCACTATGCAGAATGTCAAGAATAAAGTTTCTGGTGATTGTACACATCTATATTTAACCGCTACTGGTGGTTAAAACCACTTGTGGGTAATCACCAGAAAATTGCCTCTTGACAAGTTGCCAGCACATCCTGTAAACTAATGTTACCGGTCACGTGACCGGTAACATTGTATATTTCCCCAAAAACATGTCCAGTAGCCGTCCCACCATCCGAGATGTTGCCCGTCAGGCCGGTGTTTCGCACCAGACAGTTTCGCGCGTCATCAACGGGCGCGAAGAAGTCACCCCTGAAACCCGCGCGCGCGTCGAAGTGACCATTGAAGCATTAGGCTTCATTCCCAACGCCATTGCGCGCTCCATGGCGCAAGGCCAAACACACACACTCGCCTGCATCGCCCCCAACCTGACCGATTTTACATTTGCCAGCATCATCGAAGGCGCAGAGCTGGAAGCGCGCGCCAATGGCTACTTCATGCTTTCATCTTCTGCCGGAAGCGCCGATGCTTTCCGCGCACTGGTGGACGAGCTCATCGGTCACCGCCGTGTGGATGGATTAGTCGTCATCAACCCGTACGCCGACGAACGCTATCGCTACGTCCCACAGAATTTTCCACTGGTCTTTGTCGGCGCGCGCTCACGCCAAGAGAGCATCTGCTCGGTAGCCCTGGATGATGAAAAAGCGGCCTACGATGCCACGATATACCTGCTCAATCTTGGACATCGCTGCATTGCCATGGTGACGGGACCGATGGAAGAAGACTGCTCCAACGACCGCGCCAACGGTTACACCCGCGCCCTGACGCAATTCGGCATTGAGCCAGACGAAGCCTTGATGGTGGAAGGCGACTGGAGCGCCACATCGGGACAAGACGCCTTATTCTTTCTCAAAGAACAAGGAACCCTGCCGACGGCCATCTTTGCTCAAAATGACCGCATGGCGCTCGGCGTGTTGCGCGCCGCACGCGATATGAACCTGCGCATTCCAGAACAATTGGCCGTCATCGGCGTGGACGACATGCCCTTGGCCTCCTATTTCGACCCGCCCTTGACCACAATGAAACAAGACATGCCGCGCATTGGGCGCGAAGCCGCGCGAATGCTGGTTAGTAAAATTTGCGGCGAGACACAACAGTCTTGCCAGATAAGAACCACTGCACAATTAATTGTGCGCCAATCTACACAGATGGGAGGTGGTACCTGACCCGCCTGAAAGTCAACGTTTCTGCAAGTTAATTTTTGCACCCATTTCAACCCATATTTGTTTGGAGGAAAAGATGAAACACAACGTACTTTGGAAAGCAATCAGCCTGCTGGTGGTCGCCATGTTCTTACTGGCCGCCTGCGGCCCCGCAGCGACCCCCGCTGCCCCCGCTATTGACGTTGCCTTGCGCTGGCGCACCCGCCCGGACAACCAGGAAGAAATCAAAGTCTACAGCGACATCAGCGTCGGGCTAGATACCCAGCTCGACGGCATCACGCTAGCCTACGAACCCGGTGGCACCGAAGGCGCCAACTACCAGGACCAGCTGCGCGCCGAAGTTGCCGCTGGCACCGCCCCGGATGTCTTCTGGATCCCCGGCACCGACGTCGCCGATTTCGCCACCCGTGGCCTGATTCTCAACATCGCGCCGCTGGCCGCCAAGACCGACGGCTTCGATGTCAACGCTTTCTACGCCGGCCCGATGGCTCACCTGACCTACAACCCTGAAGGCGCCAAATCTGGCGCGGACTCTGGCGCTCTGTGGGGCCTGCCGCGCGATGTTTCGACCTTCGCCCTGTACCTGAACCTCGACCTCATCAAAGAAGCCGGCGCTCCCGACCCGCGTGAACTCGCCAAAGCGGGCAAGTGGGACTGGAACGCCTTCCTCGATGTTGCCCAGAAAACCCGCGCCCTCGGCCCGGATATCTACGGCTACGGCGCCAGTGCCTGGTGGGGACCTTACGGCACATGGCTCAACGCCGCTGGCGGCGGTTTCTTCAACGCTGACCGCACCGCTTGCGCCCTGAACACGCCCGAATCCCTGGCCGGCCTCGATTTCCAGCGCTCCCTGTACGCTGACTTCGACGTCGCCACCCCTTACGGCGAAGACCCCGAACCGCCCTTCCGCGCCGGTAAAGTTGCCATGTTCCAAAATGGCCGCTGGGCGACCCCCGGCGTACGCACCGTGCCCTTCAACTGGGACGTGGTTGAACTGCCGAATGGCCCGCAAGGCACCCCCGGCAACTGGCTCTTCTGGGGCGCTTATGTCATCAACGCCAAGACCGCTCACCCCGAAGAAGCCTGGAAACTCGTTCAGGCACTGACCACCGCTGAAACGCAAGGCAAAGTTGCCGCCCTCGGCGCCAACATCCCCAGCCGTGTCAGCCAGCAGGCGCTCGATGCCTTCCTGACCTTCACCCCGCCCACCAACAATCAGGCCTTCCTGAATGGTATCGCGGACGCTGCCAAACCGACCGCGGAAGGCCCACTCTGGGCTGGTTCTTGGCCGGAATATGACAAAGTCGTCGGCCCGGCAGTCCAATCGGTACTGACCGGCGGCACCAGCGTGGCTGATTTCGGCGCGACCATTTGCGACGAAGCCAACAAAGTCTTCACCAAGTAAACTTTCGGCTTTTACGGGCAGGTCTCATTCCAACGAGGCCTGCCCGTCCTCTTTCTACTCCCCCAAGGAGCCTGGCATGAAACTGATTCCGCAACGTTTTACCGAGCCAAATTTTCTACTACGCCTGCTGGTCATCTGGCGGATGGTTTTCGCCGCACTGGCCGCCGGGGGCATTCTGGCCGCCTGGTTAATAGCAGCGCTTCCACTTTGGCAACAGATACTCATTACCGCCGCACTCGGGCTGGCGGGAGGTTTCAGCCTGGCCGCCATTCCCGATATTCGTCGCCGCAATCATCGCGGACGCACTATCTCCTTGTTTGTAGACTACCTGGCATTTGTTGCCAGTGCCGTGATTTTGCTCAGCGTCGGCAATGTCTTTGTTGGCATTGACGCGCTCGGCGAAACATTTAGCAGAGGCATTCCAGCGCTGGGCGTCATCCTGCTGGGCTACATCATCACCACCACAAGCGAATTCTCACCGCGGGTGAACACAATCGCCCCGGGCGCCAACTACCTGGATATCGCCGGAAAATGGGTAATGCTGGCGGGCGCGGCTTACTTTTTACTGGCGGTACAAGCCCCAAGCGGATTGCTCTACTTCCTTACGAAAATTTTACAGCCCGCTGGGCTACTGGCGCTGGTTGGCGTGCTTGTCTTTGGTTTGGGGCTGTGGATGATGGGAAATAAACCCGTCGCCAACGAAATGGGCTCGCACGCTCACAACGAACAAATGCTCAGTGGCTGGCTGTTCCTCTCTCCAAACCTGCTCGGTTTTCTCGTCTTTTTCGCCGGGCCGCTCCTGCTCTCATTTTATTTTTCCTTCACAGACTCGGACGCATTCAATACCCCCCACTTTATCGGGCTGGCAAATTATGCCCGCATCATCAACATCACCTTTCGCCCACTCAGCTCGGCCACACAACTTGCCAAAGACCTGGTAGATATCAAAACCTATGATGAAGTCGGGCGGCTGATTTTCGGCAACACTGGTATTTTGTTCGCTGCCGAAGATAAATTTTTCTGGCTGGCGCTCAAGAACACCCTGACCTTTGCCTTGTTCGCTGTTCCACTCAGCGTCCTCCCGGCCCTGTTGCTGGCGAACATCCTCAACAGCAAACTGCCCGGCATGAAATTTTTCCGCGCTGTCTACTTCATGCCCAGCATCGCCGCCATTGTAGGAATTTCGCTGGTCTGGCAATGGCTCTACAACGCCACCGTGGGCTTTATCAACTATGCCATCACACTTGGCGTAGATTTTTGGAATAATCTGTTTAACGCCGGGCTGATTGACCCACGCATTCAATGGGTTTCAGACGAAAAGACCGCGCTGCTGGCGATCATCATCATTGCCGCCTGGCAAACGATGGGATTCAATACCGTGCTTTTCCTGGCAGGTCTGCAAAACATTCCCGGTGAATTGTACGAAGCCGCCACCGTGGACGGCGCAACGCCCTGGCATAAATTTCGTTTTATCACCATCCCACTGCTGGCGCCATCCACTTTTTACGTACTAACCACCACCACTATTTCGGCCATGCAGATTTTTGAGCAAGTTTTCATTCTGATGAATCCGCCAGAAGGTCCCAACAACGCCACCATCACGCTGGTGCTCTACCTGTATCGAAGTGGTTTTCAAAACTTCAAACAGGGCTACGCATCAGCCATTGCCTGGATCCTGTTCATCGTCATTTTCGGTATTACGCTGATCCAGTTCAAACAACAGCGCAAATCCGGCGTTTACGAAAACTAACGAGGCCGACCAATGAAATTACCATCCTATCGCTTAAATCGTTTCATCAGCGCTCTGGTTGTCTATACCGTGCTGATTGTATTTGCGGGCATCATGTTGTTCCCATTTATTTATATGCTGACAACTTCCTTCAAACTCCCCGCAGATACCTTTCGCTACCCGCCGCGCGTGCTACCACGCGACCCAATCACCACACAGGTCATCGGCTACACCGATGCACTGCCGCTCTATTACGTTGACGACCACGGCACACAAAAAGAATACGCCCTGGCGCGCAGCAACATTCAGGTGGGCACCTTCGCCGCGCCCGACAGCCTTTCAGCGACAGTGGAAAAATACTTAACGGAGGTCAAGCCCACCGGCGGAGCCATGACTCAAAAAACGGTCATGGTTAATGGCAAGGAAGAAAAACTCTACGATGTAGAGGCCAACGGTAAAATCGTCCCCATGGTTTTGCTCAGCACAACCACCGTAGGTGAGTTTGTAGACCCGCAAAACCCCGGAGTAAAACTTTACCAGAATGTGCGCCTGAGCCAACCGGTGGAGAAAATTAGCGCACACCCCGAAAATTACAACGATGTCATTGCCCTGCAGGGCATTGACCGCGCGCTGACCAACACCATTTTGGTGACCATTTTGGTGACGCTCGGACAAATGGCAACGTCAGTAGTGGGCGGTTACGCCTTTGCGCGGCTTAAATTTCCTGGACGCGATAGCATCTTCGTCTTTTATCTTGGCACAATCATGATTCCGTTTGTGATGTTCATCGTGCCGCTCTACCAGCTGATGGTGGTCATTGGCTGGACTGACCGCCTGGCCGCGCTGATTGTCCCCTGGATTTTCACTGCCTACGGCACCTTCCTGATGCGCCAACACTTCATTACCTTCCCCAAAGAAATTGAAGAAGCCGCGCTGATTGACGGCGCATCGCGCTTCCAGATTTTGTGGCAAATTATCATCCCGGCCAGCATCCCAGCATTGGCGACCCAAGGCACCTTCACCTTCCTTTATGCCTGGAATTCCTTCCTGTGGCCGCTAGTGGTGATTAACGTCGGCAACGAAAAGAATCATGTGCTGACACTGGCACTGAACGTTCTGCGCGGACGCGCCTCCGACACCCCCAACCTGATTTTGGCGGGCGCGGCCATCGCCATTTTGCCGCCCCTGATTGTTTTCATTCTCGGCCAGCGCTTTTTTGTGGAAAGCGTTGCCAGCAGCGGCGTCAAAGGCTAATCATGAGCACGCAAGGCAACCCCAATTTACACAACCCGCAGTTGGAAGGCGACTCGTTTTTCTGGAAATCGGGCCCGGTTGGCGTTTTTCTCTCACACGGCTACACCGCCACCACCGCAGAAATCCGCCCGCTGGCCGAGAAATTTCATCAGCGCGGCTACACCGTCGCCGCGCCGCTTCTGCCGGGGCACGGCACACAGCCTGCAGATTTGAATCACGTCACTTGGCAGGAATGGGTGCGCGCCGGGCAGGAAACGCTCGACCGGCTGACGGCTCACTGCGAGCGGGTTTTCGTCGGCGGAGAATCGATGGGCGGGCTGGTAGCGCTCTACCTCGCCAGCCAAAATCCGGCGGTGGCCGGGATTTTGCTCTACGCCCCGGCCATCCGGCTGACGATGAGCGCCGCCGACCGGCTGAAACTTTTCCTCGGCGCGCCCTTCATCGAACAGGTGCCGCGCGAGTCGCTCGACGGCAAAGACGCCTGGCAGGGCTACCCCGGCCTGCCGCTGCGCGGAGCGCTGGAACTGCTGCGCTTTCAGGCGGCGACCCGCTCACGGCTGGCGAACATCGCTCAGCCAATCCTGATTTTCCAGGGGCGGCTGGACACCACCGTCGCGCCAGAGGCGGGCAAAATCATCTTCGAGGGCGTTAAATCCAGCATAAAGGAACATCACTGGCTGGAGAATTCCAATCACGCCATTCCGCTCGGCCCGGAATGCGAGCAGGTAGCCAAAATGAGCATTCAGTTTATTGAGAAATTATTTCATCCCTAAGGAGATTTTTGTATGAAAAAAGTGAATGGCCGTTACGAAGTGTACGGCAATGCCATTACCGAGGGGCAGACCCGCGCGGCGGATGCCTGGCAGGCGAAATTGGCGAAGCAGTTTAACTACGACCCCAATGAAAAATTTAATTTGAGCGTCAAAGACCACCCCTACGGCGGGGAAATTTTTGGGTTGCAGGAAATCGTGCGCGACGGCGGCGCGCCGCTGAGTAAGGAAAACGGCGTCATCGTCAGCACCATCCGCATGGGATTCGGTCACTACCGCATCGCCATGGCGGGCGTTTCGGCGGCCAAAGCGATGGGTTTTACGCCCTACTGGCTCGACCTGCTTTCCACGCCCGGCATCACGACCGATGTCATCAACTGGTGCAATACCAATTACAGCAAATATTCGCGCATTTCACAGCGCTACCCCTGGTTTGATAAATATGTTTGGGAAAGTCTGACCACCGGCGAACCCAGCCTGCCGGGCCTGAACACGCTCTTCAATAACTGGATTGTGACCTGGCCCTGGCGGTTTTTGAAAACCGAAGTCAAAGATTACAAGATGAGCGAACTGTTCAAAAACCTGTACGGCGCACTGCCCGCCGACATGCCGATTTTGACCTCGCACATGTGGAACTGCATGGGCGCGGTGGCGGGCGGCATGACCAACGTGGTGGATATGATGTTCGACAACTGGCCGATGGCCTTCCAACTGACGGAAGGCGCCAAGCACGCCGTCCAGTCGCCTTCGGGCTACTACGGTTTTCGCGTCATGCGCGGCTTTGACGAGAGCGGCAAAGTGATGAAACCCGTCCCATCGGATGCGCTCTTCTACACCGGCCATCACGTTGACCATGAACTGGTTGAAAACATCGAAACCGACTGCGACGCCCGCCTGCGACGCATGAAGGCCAAAGAGCCGCGCCGCTTTTTGGTGACGATGGGCGGCGCCGGAGCGCAGCGCGAATTGTTCAAGGCGATTATTGAACACGCCCTGCCGCTCATTCAAAAAGATAAAATCGCCCTGTTCATCAACCTGGGCGACCACAAAAATAACTGGGAATGGCTGCAAGGCGAACTGGCCGCGCACAAAGACCTGATTCACACTCACTTCACCTGGGGCGACACGCGCGAGTTTACCGACAGCATCCGCGAAAAGCCCGCGCACGGCCTGCACGTTTTCCTGCACGACAACACCTTCCACGCGGTGTACGCCACCAACTACCTGATGCGCGTGGTGGACGTGATGATTACCAAACCTTCCGAACTGGCCTTCTACCCGGTGCCGAAAATTTTCAACGCGCGCGTCGGCGGCCACGAAATGTGGGGCGCCATCCGCGGCGCAGAAATTGGTGACAGCACGGTGGAAACCCGCACCATTCCGCAAACCCTGCAGGCGATTGACCTGATGACCGCCGAAGACGACCTGCTGACCCTCTTCTGCGACCAGATTGTCAAAAACAAAAGCATCGGCATCTACGACGGCGCCTACAAAAGCGTCGAACTGGCGACCGGCAAAAAATTCATCCGCAAGTAAAAACTGCCCGCCCCGCCCGGACGTTGAACGTCCGGGCTTTTTTTTTGTGGAAAACTGCGCGTATAATCGGCGCTGTGAAAAACATCTTCTCCAACATCCCCGCCCAATACCGCGCCAACTTCGTTCACTTATACCTGGATATTGGCTGGTTTGGCGTACTCAGCGGCGCCTCGGTCAATTTTCAAAGTATCTACGCCGCGCGGCTGGGAGCAAATTCCTTTCAGATTGGGCTGATGGCGGCCATCCCGGCGCTGGTCAGTTTGCTGCTGGCAATCCCCGCCGGAATTTGGCTGACGCGCCGCCCGGTAGACCGCGCCGTTTTCTGGTCCTCAGCGCTTTATCGCAGCGGTTTTTTGCTGTGGGCTTTTTTGCCCTGGTTTTTCAAACCGCAGGGACAAATTTGGGCGCTGACCGGCATTGTGCTGCTGCAAGCCATTCCGCTGACCGCACTTTCGGTGGGCTTCAACGCGCTCTTCGCCAACGCCGTGCCAGAAGAGTGGCGCGCCTCCGTGGCCGGGACGCGCAACGTGGTGCTTTCCATCGCCTTCATGGCCACCTCGCTTTTTACCGGCTGGCTGCTCAACCGCCTGCCTTTTCCGCTCGGCTACCAGGTGGTTTTTGCGATTGGCTTTTTCGGCGCGGCGATGAGCAGCTTGCACCTGTACTTTATCCGCCCGCTGAGCGCCCCCGCCCCCGGCGAATCACGGCCAGCCGAGACGGAACGCGCTTCCGGCTGGCTGCGGCTCGACATCTGGCGCACGCCCTTCCGCCGCACGCTACTGGTGATGCTTTTTTTTCACCTGGCGCACGTCAAAGAACTGCGCCTGAGCGACGAAAATATCGGGATTGGCACCGCCCTGTTTTATCTGACCGTGCTGATTGGCTCGACCCAACTGCTGCGGCTGACGCGCCGGTTGGGGCATAAAGGCGTCACCGGCTGGGGCATCATCGGCATGAGCCTGTACCCGCTCATTTTGGCGTTTTCCAGCCAGGTCTGGCAATATTACCTGCTCTCAATTGTCGGCGGGTTTGTTTGGGCAATGGCCGGCGGCGCGTATGCCAATTACCTGCTGGAAAAATGCCCGCCCGCCGACCGCCCGGCGCATCTGGCGTGGTACAACGTCATCATCAACGCCTGCGTGCTGACGGGCTCACTGGCCGGGCCGGGCATTGCGGGCGCGGTTGGCATTGGCTACGCGCTTGTTTTTACCGGAATCATGCGCGTCCTGGCCGGAACCGCCCTGCTCAAATGGGGTTGAAACCCTATTCTGCAATTTTCCACTTTTCCTCGACAACACGGTATAACAAATGTTCTCCGTCAGCGGGTGGATGCCGCTACGCTTCACCGCCCGTGGCGCGACATTCATGTCGCGTGACTTACTCGAAAATGGGGAGATTTTCGAGTCCAGCGTGCTACGCTTCACGGGAGTAAACGACGATTTCGCCTTGAAGTTCGCGGCGGGTTAATCCAGCGGAAGCGAGAATCTCGCGCAGGATGGCTTCGCCCTGGCTAAAGCCGGTTCTGCCGCGCAGTTCGCCGCGGAATTGGACTTCTCCCAGCGTGGAAAATTCGCAATGGCCTGAGGCCGCCATCAGTTGGACGGTTTTTCCCCAACGGGCAGGCAAAACCCGCACCTGAGGAAGTGCTTCCCAGGCAAGTGAAACTTTGCGCAGGCCATTTTCAAAAAGAATGCCCTGCGCGGAAAGTGTCAGCCGCGTGTGACGATCGACCCAGTTGCCAAGCGAAATGCTGGCAGCGGAAAAATACAGGAAAGCGATGAAAAACCACGTCCACGAGGGAATTTGACCGCGCCAGACAAGCGCGGCCATGCCGAGGCTGGCAAGCAGCGCCAGCCCCCAGGCGTTGATTTCCCCCTGGCGAGGCAACAGCTCAGGGCGGTAGGTTCGTGTTTCTTCAGTCATGCGTCCACCACCGCCGCATCTGTTATTTTCAGGGCCTCGTCCAGCACGGCGAAGCCCTCGCGCAGCTGCGCCTCGCTGATAATCAGCGGCGGAATAATCAGCGCGGTATGCCAGTGAACATCCAGGTACAAGCCGTGTTCCAGACAGTATTTTTTGAAAGCGGCCATCTCCGGGCTGGAACTGTTCCAGGGCGCCATCGGCTCTTTCGTCTGGCGATTTTTGACCAGTTCGAGGATGCCGAACAGGCCGATGGAACGGGTATCGCCCACCGAGGGATGTTTCTCGCCCAGGTCGGTCAGCATCTGACGAAGAATCGGCCCCATGGCTGCGGCGTGCTCCACCACCTGGTCGGCCTTCATCGCTGAAATGTTGGCAACCGCCGCCGCCAGCGAAACCGGGTGCGAGGTGTACGTCAGCCCGGATTTGAAAACCGTCTCGTCGAAATGCGCGGCAATCTCCGGCTTCATCGCCACCGCGCCGAGCGGGGCGTAGGCGCTGGTCAGGCCTTTCGCCATCGTGATCATGTCCGGGATGACGTTCCAATGCTCAATGGCGAACCATTTTCCCGTGCGCCCAAAACCAGACATAACTTCATCGGCAATCATGACAATCCCGTATTTGTCGCACAGCGCGCGCACGCCCTGCATGTAACCGTCCGGCGGAATGATGATGCCGTTTGTGCCGGTGACGCTTTCCATCAAAATCGCCGCAATCGTTTCCGGCCCCTCGTACTGAATGATTTCTTCCAGGTGATTGACGTAATCGCGGGCGAAATCGGCTTCCGAGATGGTGGGGTTGGCGCGGTGAAAGGTGGAACGGTAGCGGTACGGGTCGAGAAAATGCACCACGCCGCTCATCAGATTCGGCTCCCAGGCCACGCGGCGCGGGTCGCCGGTGGCGGCCATCGCCCCAGCAGACGCGCCATGATACGAGCGGTAGCGCGCCAGGATTTTGTGGCGGCCAGTGTAGCCGCGCGCCAATTTAATGGCGTTTTCGTTGGCGTCCGCGCCGCCGAGGGTGAAGAGAATTTTGGTCAGCGCGCCACCCGGCGTCAGCTGCGCCACCTCGCGCGAGGCCAGCGCCCGGATTTTGTTGGTCATGGCCGGGGCGCTGTACGGCAGTTCGGCCACCTGCTCTTGCATGGCGCGGATGATGCGCTCGTCGCCGTGGCCGATGTTGACGCACATCGTCATCGAATTAAAATCGAGGTAGCGCTTGTCGTTCACGTCCCAAAAATAAACACCTTTGGCGCGTTTGACGACAATCGGATTGACTTTGGCCTGGGCCGACCAGGTGAAGAAGACGTGCTTTTTCGTCAGGGACAAAATTTCATCATCGGGTAGGTTAAACATAGTTCTCCTGTGGGTGTGGCAGTGTTCAGTTTTCCGGTTTTCCGGTTGTTCAGTTAACCAGTTTACCAATTTTACCTAATTTCCAACCATTCGGGTGATTCCGCATCACCCAACGTTGGAGTCGACCTTGGAGTAAAATCAGCCCTGAAAATTTCACGGCGGAGAACCCATGCAAACACTTTTTTTTGATAAACTCCAAATTCCTGCCCAGGCCGACGCCCTGACGCTGGTAAACAACGGCTACCTCCTGCACGGCGCCGCCGTCAAACTGCACCTGGCGGAAGCGCCGCGCGCCCTTTACCGGCACGGCTGGCAGTCCTGGTCGCTGGCGGCCTGGACGGAGCCGCGCGAGCTGCCCATTCAGCAGCCCGCCATTCATCACGCCATGCAGACCGACCCGGTTTATACCCGCCACCCCGCCCCGCACAGTTCCGGCGTCATGGCGCTCGATTTCGGCGAGGGGAAAATCTTGCTGCTGGGCGCGCTGGGGCTGGAGAGTCACCTGCAATGGCGGCAAAAAACCCTGCAGGGCTGGTATGAATCCGGCCCCGATTCTACCTGGTTCGTCGCCTTCGGCCCGGAAGCGCAAGTATTTAGTGGCTACGCGAAACTCCTCGGCGGAAAATTCGGCACCGGGCGCGTCAAAACTCCCTACCGCGTTTGGTGTTCGTGGTACAGCCTCTACACCGCCATTGATGAGAAAATTTTGAGCCGCATTTTCGACGAACTCGGCGACCTGCCTTTTGACGTGCTGCAAGTGGACGATGGCTGGCAAATGGCGGTCGGCGACTGGCAAGCCAACCCCAAATTCCCCTCGGGCATGGCCGACCTGGCGGAAAAAATCCGCGCCAGCGGGCGCAAAGCCGGGCTATGGCTGGCCCCGCTGATAGCCGTGCCTTCCTCGCGCCTGTTCCGCGAGCACCCGGATTGGTTTCTCAAAACGTCCGAAGGTGATTTTGCCCCGGCGGGCTTCAATTGGGGTGAACCCTTGCGCGCACTCGACACGACCCACCCCGCCGCGCTGGAGTGGCTAGCCGGGCTAATGAAACAAGTCCGCGCCTGGGGCTATGACTACGTCAAATTGGATTTTCTCTACGCGGGCGGGCTGCCCGGCCAACGTCACAGCGACCTGCCGCGCGAGGCCGCTTACCGTCAGGGACTCTCCGTTTTGCGCGAAGCGCTCGGCGAGGCTTATCTGCTGACCTGCGGCGCGCCCATTTTGGCCTCGCTCGGCTTGTGTGACGGGATGCGCGTCAGCACGGATGTCTCCGGCGAATGGGAAAACTTCCGCGACGCGATGCTCTGGCAAAACCCGACCACCGGCGGCGCGCGCAACGCCCTGCGCACCACCGTCCACCGCCTGTGGCTGGCGCCGCTGGTTCACCCCGACCCGGATGTGGCCTACTTCCGCCACGCGGAAAGCAAACTCCGCCCGCAGCAAAATCAACTCTTGCAGGATATGGCGCACATCTGCAACTTCAAAGCGACCTCCGACCTGCCGCAATGGCTGACCGCTTCGGAAAAGGAAACGCTGCGCCACTTTTTGGAGGAAACCCCGCAGATGGAACAGACCGGGCGCTACACCTTCCGGCTGGACGGGCACGCGGTGGATTTTTCCTCCGCTGCCGGTCTGCCGCCCGCTCCGGGCGGGCTGACCAGGCTGCAGGCGGCGCTTTTCAACCTGGTCAGCAATCAGCCTTTTGCCATGCGGCGAGCCTTTTTCCGCTGGCAAAAATCGTTGGCCGAGATGCGTCAAAATTTGGGAGAAGGAATTTGATATGAAAGCCAAACAACCCAACAGCAAAATGTGTTTCATTTGCGGCCTGGAAAATCCGGTCGGGCTAAAATTGAAAATTTATGAGGTTGAACCCGGCGTGATTGAAAGCGAGTACGCCGCCCCGGAGCATTTTCAGGGCTACCCGGGCGTGCTGCACGGCGGCATCGTCGCCACCATTTTGGATGAAATTTCCGGGCGGGCGCACATGGGGACTGCCGATGCGCCGCGCTTCATGTTCACCGCCAAGCTGGAAGTCAAATATCGCAAAAACGTGCCAACCGGCAAACTGCTCAAAATCGTCGGCAGGGCCGGAAAAAGCAAGGGGCGCAGCGCCGAAGCCTGGGCCGGGATTTACGACGCTGCCAGCGGCGAATTGCTGGCTGAAGGAAATACCCTGCTGATTAATGTCCCCGAAGAAACGCTGGACAAAGCCAACGCGGCAGAACTGGGCTGGAAAGTTTATCCCGATTAAGCGGCGGGAAACAGGCTGAGAAAAACGCCCACCATTTGCGGGTCGAAATATTTTCCCGCATCGCGCTGAATAATTTCCAACACCTGCGGCACGCTTTGCCCCTGGTGGTACGAGCGGTCAGTCGTCAGCGCGTCGAAGACATCCACAATCGCCATCAGCCGCCCCTCGCGCGGAATTTTTAAGCCAGCCAACCCGGCTGGGTAACCGCCGCCGTCCCAGCGTTCATGGTGATAGAGCGCGAAAGGCACGGCGCATTCCAAATGTGAAACGCCGCGCAAAATGGCCGCGCCCGCCGTCGTGTGCGCGCGCATAATTTGGACTTCTTCGGCGGTCAGCCCGCCCGGTTTGTTGAGAATCGCTTCGGGGGTGGTGATTTTGCCCACATCGTGCAGCAGCGCGCCATATTCCAGCGTGGCAAGTTCTTCCACCGGCCACGCCAGGGCGCGGCCAAGTTTGAGCGCCAACTGCTGAACTCGCTCCACGTGGCCGCGCGTGTAGGCGTCGCGCGCTTCAATCAGGTTCGCCAGCAGGATAATGGTCTGCAAATGCGCTTCACGGGTGTCAAATAATAGCGCGGCGCGGCGGCGTTCCAGGCGGGTACGCACCGCTTCGAGCAGCTCGCGCATATCAAAAGGCTTGAAGAGATAGTCATCTGCCCCCAAGTTACGCGCCTGACGAACATCCTGCCGTTCAGAGTAGGCGCTGAGAAACAAGAACGGCACAGCCACACCTTGCGGCAGCTGACGAACGCTATCCAGCAACTCGTAACCATCCATCACTGGCATACCAATATCGGAAACGATCAGGTCAGGCAACGTTTGTTGAAAAAGTTTCAAGGCCTGATCCCCGTCGGGGGCGGTCAAAACTTCATGCCCGTCCAACTGCAAAACAGTCTTGGTCATTTCGCGCAAAACGTCGTTATCTTCTGCTAATAAAATTCGCGCCATGCTATGCCTTTGTATCTATTGAATGCAGCGCAAACCTTTGGGGTTGCACCTGATACGCCAGTGTTATGTTAGTGTAGCACATACATTCAAAATATAGCAAAAACTCAAGACAGCAGTCCGCTCTTTTTTAATGAAAGCATCACCGACAACACGTATTTGAATCGATATGTCCTGACCAGTATCAGCGCGGACGCCGATGGCGTCCGCGAGACCTGGGGCGTTTTCTACGCCTTCTCGGACGCCCTGATCGATTGGACACATATGCCCGACATAATCTCGGTCAGGGCAGCCTGGAGCGCGATTTGATCCGTATCGCCAATGACATGAACCTGCTGAGTTGGAAAGCGCTCTCAGGCGACAGTCACTTTCGTGGAGCGCCCTGTAAGGAGCGAAGTGACTGTCACCTTTCGCCAACCCGGTCGAAGAGTGCTAGACTCAAAGCGTTGAGCCATGTTCACTCCAAAATGTTCCAAAAGGAAAGGAGGCCTCCGATGAAATGACGACTTGGAACGTAATGCGGAATTCATTCCGCCTGTCTGCCGACAGGCAGGCAACCCAAGCGTGATATCCCAAAGCATATCCGCTCTACTAATTTTTGCCAAAGGAGAAATGAAAATGAAACGTTCACTCACAAAATCATGGACGGTCTTCCTGTCCGTTCTGGCGTTGGCCTTCAGCGCCATCGGCGTCACCCCTGTGCACGCGGCAACATTCACGGTTACAAACCTGAATGACAGCGGCGCAGGATCGTTGCGCCAGGCGATCCTGGATGCCAATGCCGCCGCCAGCGCAGACACCATTACCTTCGCCCCCAGTCTCGGCACGGCGACCATCACGCTCGCTTTGACATTACCCGACATCACTGACGATGCCGGCTTGACGATTGACGGCGACAACCGCATCACCCTCAGTGGCAATGACAGCGTACAGGTGCTGCGCGGGTGGGCGACGCTCACCTTGAAAAATATCAGCGTGACGCATGGCAGCGCTGCTGACGGTGGCGGGCTGTATTACTGGGGCACGGTGACCATCATCCACAGCACGTTTTCGAACAATAGTGCCACCCACAATGGCGGTGGGGTGAACAACAACAACGGCACAATGACCATTACCGACAGCGCCTTCTCGAACAATAGCGCCGCCACCGAGGGCGGCGGGGTGGAGAATGTTTTAGGCACACTGATCATTGCCAACAGCACGTTCTTGAACAATAGCGCCAACTACGGCGGCGGGCTGGCAAACAACAGTGGCACAGCCACCCTCCTCAACAGCACCTTCTCTGGCAATAGCGCCAATGTGTTGGGCGGCGGGGTGTCAACGTGGAATGGCCGTATAGCGCCTACGACCACCATCCGCAACACGATTCTCGCCAATAGCGGTGCTGGCGAAGATTGCTGGAATAACGATGCTGGCTCTGCCATCCTGATCGGCGGCAACAACATCATCGAGACGACTTCCAGTTGTAACAGCATCGCCACCATCACCAGCGACCCAAACCTGGGCAGTCTGACCGGCTCCCCGGCTTACTTCCCGCTCAATGCTGGCTCCCCGGCCATTGACGCAGGCGACGATGCCGTCTGCGCGGCCGCGCCGGTAAGCAATACTTCGCAGAATGGACTCACCCGTCCGCAGGGCGCGCATTGCGACATCGGTTCGTATGAAGCCCAAGTCTTCCTGCTATATCTGCCGCTGGTGATGCGGTAAATAAAGCCCCAGGCCAGGCGCCGGGGTTGGCTGTGGACTGCTTCGGCGCCCCATCCATTAAACGGTGAATTGCACCAATAATGAGTTGTAGCCGCGCATGAGTCCAGGAGATGACAATGAAAACGAAGGAGAGCCAATTACGCATTCGACTCTTCGGCCCGCCTGTATTCGAACTTGACCGCGCGCCGCTTGCCCTGCCGCGCCGCAAAGTGCGCGCCTTGCTCTGCTATCTGGCGGCCTCTGCCAGGCCAATTCCACGCGAACACCTGTGCGACCTCTTCTGGCCCGATCATTCCGAGGCTTTTGCCAGGCGCAATCTCACCCATCTGCTCACGCATCTCCAACGTGCCCTCCCTGAAGGCGATTGGCTCACCAGTCAGGATGACCTGTTGAGTCTGCTTCCGGCGCGGGTGTGGGTGGATGTGCGCGCCTTTGAACAGCGCTTGCCGCCGCGCACCACAGTGGAATCAGATCGCCTGGCCCCAGAAACCCGGGCGCGCCTGGAAGACGCTGTCGCGCTTTACGGCGGCGAATTCCTGGCAGGCTTTTCGCAGCCGGATAGCGCCGAATTCGATCTGTGGGCGACCATGGAACGCGAACGCTGGCGGCGCGCATATTTGAACGCGCTGGCGCGGCTCGTGCGCGAGTACACGGCCTCAGACGAGTTGGCGCGCGCCCTGGACTGCGCTCAACACTATCTGGCTGTGGATGACCTGGCCGAGGAGATACATCGCCGCCTGATCGAATTGTATGCGGCGGCAGGTGATCGCGCCGCCGCCCTGCGCCAATACGAAACATGCGTCGCCGTCCTCGAACGTGAACTCGGCGTGAATCCCCTGCCCGAAACACAGGCCGCCTACCAGGCCGCCCAGCGCGGCGCGGCATCCGTCCCCGCCCGCTCCTCCGCGGTCTCACCGCCCACTCCTTTGCTGGAAGCGCCCCTGCTCGGACGCGCGGATGCCCTCGCGCTTTTAGACGCGGCGCGCGGCGCTGTCGAAAACGGCCAGGGGCGCATCGTGTTTTTGACCGGCGAAGCCGGCATTGGCAAGACGCGCCTGGCGCGTGAGTTTGCCGCCTCTCTCAGCGGGGTGAAGATGCTGACGGGGGGCGCGTTGGCGAGCGAGAGCCAAACTCCCTACTTTCCGCTGCTCGCCGCGCTGCGTTCGTCCCTGGGCGCGGCGGACTGGGACGCCCTGTCGGCGCGGCTTGAGCCTGCCTGGCTGGCGGAGTGCGCGCGGGCGCTGCCCGAACTTCGCGTTCGGCGGCGTGATTTGCGTCCGCCGCCGGTCACGGAGCCGCGCACTTCGCGCGCCCAATTGTTCGAAGCGCTCACGCGCCTGGTCCTGGCGGTCAGTCCGCAGGCCCCGCTGCTTTTGTTCCTGGACGATTTGCACTGGGCGGATGACACGACGCTGGCATGGCTTGGAACTTTGGCGCGGCGCATCGTGAACGAACGCGTCCTGTTGCTTCTGGCCTACCGCAGCGACGCCATGACGCCGGATTTGCTTGCCTTGCGCGAAGCGGTCAGCCGCCTGGGGCTGGCGTGCGACGTGGCGCTCAATCGTTTTTCGGTTCAAGAGGTGACGGAACTGATCCGACAACTGGCGGGGCAAACAGATGGCGCCGTTCTCTTCAGCCAACGCTTGCACCGCGAGACCGACGGCAATCCATTTTTTCTGCTGGAGACTCTGCGCGCCTTGTTCACCCAGGCTGTGTTGCGCCCGGTATCCAATGGTTGGGAAACGGACTGGGATCAGGCGACCCGCGACTATCGTGAGTTGCCGCTGCCGGAAAGCGTCCGCGCTTTACTGCGCTCGCGTTTGCGCGCCCTGTCGCCGGCGGCGCGCCAGGCGGCAGACATCGCCGCAATCATTGGAATGGAATTCGATCCCGCGCTCATACAGCGCGCCAGCGGACTCTCGGAAGAAAACCTGGCGGACGCTTTGGATGAACTGGCGGCGCGCCAGATTATCCGCGAAACCGGCACCCCCGCCTATATCTTTACACACGACAAATTACAAGAAGAGGCTTACTGCGAATTATCCTCGGCGCGGCGGCGTTTGCTGCATCGCCGCGTGGGGGAGGCGTTATCCGTTTTGGATCCGCGCGCCGTCACCGCGCTGGCGCATCATTTCGAGCAGGCGCAGGATTGGACGCGCGCTGCCAGGTACGCCTTGCGCGCCGGTGAAGCGGCGCGCGGTGTTTTTGCTCACAGCGAGGCGCGCACGCAATTCGAACGCGCCCTCGTTCTGCTGGAATCCGCCAGCAAGCCCCTGCAAAAGCCCAAGGAGGCCGCCGCGCACCAGCGCCTGCGCATCGAAGCGCTGGATGGACGCGGCTGGACGCTGCGCCTGCTGGGTGAGATGGACGCCTACGCGCGCGACCTGGACGAGGCGGCACAGCTGGCGCGCGGGCTTGGCGACCACAAGCTGCAAGCGCGCGCCTGTTGGCGTCAGGCATACGCCGCGCTGTGGTTCTGCCGCTATGACCAGGTGGCGCGCGCCGCGAAAGAAGGCATCGCCCTCAGCCGCGCAGTCAGCGATCTTGAGACGGAGATGGAGTGCGTTTGGACCCTGGCCCTGGCGGCGCGGGCGATTGGGGATTTCCCCCGCGCCCGTCGGGGTCTCGAACGCGCCTGGAAGTATTTTTCCACACAGGCGTTGCCTGTCGCGCAGGCGCATTTGCTCAGTCATTTATCCACTTTGCACCTGTACGAGAAGCGCTACGACCAGGCCGAGCGCACCGCGCGGCAAGCCCTGGCCTTATGCGCCCAGGAGCAACTGCCGTACCATCGCCGATTGCCCCTGGGCGATTTGGGCGCGCTGGAAGCCGAGAGGGGTCACGCACAGCAGGCGCGCGCCTATCTCACCGAAAGCCTTTCCATCGCGCAACAGATTGCAGATCGCACCCAGGAGATTTTTTGCCTGGGGCAGTTGGGATGGTTATGTCTGCGGCTGAAACGAAGCGACGAAGCGCGCCAGCATTTCAGCGCCGCGTTGAACGTCGCCCAGTCGGTTGGCTCGCGCGCCGAACAGAGTTGGCTGTACGCCGGGCTGGCGGAGACGTACGCGCTGGATGGCAAGCTCACGCAGGCGCGTGAGGCCGCGCAGCGCGCGCACGCCATCGCCGAGGAGTTGGGGCAGAAACGCGATCAGGCCAGCGTGCAAGCGTTGCTGGAGCGCTTGTTGTAGCCATTTTGTAGCCACCCACCTGCCAAACTGCTGTCAAATTCGGACAGCAGTTTTTTTTGAGGCGACCATGCCAAAAGCGCTTCCAGTGCCACCCCCCGTTGAATATGCATCCTTCCTCATCCGTCTGTGGCACGAGCCCTCCGCGGAGAGCGAAGCGATAACACCGTGGCAAGGCGAAATCGTTCACATCCAAAACGGCGAGTGCCGCGCCCTGGACGACCCGGGGACGCTCGTCGCTTTTCTGCGTGAGCAGGCCGGCGACGTGAACCTGCTGTCGGCGGCGAGCCACATAAAGTAAGCCGGGCGCCTCCATTTGGATTTGCCCAGTAAGGAGACACGATGTCACACCTTTCCATTTTAATTTTTCCAAAAGGGCTTTTATCTCTGGCTTGTTTGCTCTTGCCGTTCGTCACTTGCGGCGGCGACAACACTGCATTCCAAGCCGCAACTTCAACCGCTATCGCCGCATCTACGCCCGCGACTGCGCTGCCGAATCAACCCGCCGCGCCCACCGGCAGCGCCAATCCACGCCTGTTCTTCACCGATATAGAATCAGGGCCGAACACGGGCGGACAGGACAATCTTGGCGCGTTCGTCACAATTTACGGTGAAGGGTTTGGCGCGAGTCGCGGTAACTCAACGGTCACTATCGGCGGCGTAGAAGTGGCGAAATATGTAATCTGGGGGCAAGACAATGGAATTGCACGCAATCTGGATATGATCGTCGTGCAACCCGGTTCAACCGTGACGACCGGCAACATTATTGTCACCGTCAATGGGCTGGCGAGCAATCCACTGCCGTTCACCATTCGCAGCGGACAAATCTACTTTGTCATTCCCGGCGCCGAGAATGCGGCGGACACGAATCCCGGCACATATACCGAGCCATTCAAAACCATTTATCATCCGCGGCAGGTCATGCAATCCGGCGACATCGTTTATATCAAAGGCGGCGCCTTTAGCGAGATGGATCCCAACAATCCAGGCTGGGATACAATTCTGATTCTCGATGCAGACACGGCAGCTAACGGCACAATTGACCGACCCATCGCCTATATAGGATATCCGGGGGAGAGCCCTGTTTTTGCCAATCCAGCGGCGCGGCGCGGGATTCTTTTGGACACGTCAGGACAGCCGCGCGAGTATTACATCCTTGCCAACTTGACATTTACCCAATCTTGGAGTCCACTGCCTGTGACCGGAAACGGACACCGTGTGGTTGGCAACTACTTGTACGACGGCGCGTTTGACGACAGCGGCACGATCGGTGTCAATGGAAACAGCAGTCAGATCAAGATCCTGGGTAATCTACTGCGCAACAATGGCACTCCCGATGTCAAGTTCCACCACGGTGTGTACATTGGCGGCTTTGGAATCAACCAGGGGATTGAGGTTGGATGGAACCAGATACAAGACCAGAACGGTGGACGAGGCATCCAGCTTTTTGGTCACTTGGACGGCGATTTCATGGACAACATTCGCATCCACGACAACCTCATCTCCGGTTCCGAGTTGAACAACATCGTTTTGGGCGGCACTGATGGTAGCACTGAAGTGCTTGGCACAGTCTATGTGTACAACAACATCATCGTGGGCGCTGGCAACCCGGGACTACGCGTTGACGATCCGCAGGGAACGGTAATCATCCAGAATAACGTACTCTACAACAATGGTACACCGGGGTTTGATGGTAATGCGCAAATTTACATTCAGCGAGCCGGTACCGGTCTAATCACTTTGCAGAACAACATTCTGTACGCAGCATCCGGACAAACCTACTATCTGTTTGAGCCGGGCGTAGATTCTTCAGTGTTCAATGCCGCCAACAATAACCTGGTCTACAATGCCGGCGCCTGCCCCGCCTGGGATACAGGTTGCATCAACGCAGACCCGTTGTTTGTGAACATGGCGTCCGCGGATTTTCGTCTTCAGGCCGGGAGTCCGGCGATTGATGCCGGCGTCAACACCGGTATCGAGCTGGATTACGTCGGCGTCTCACGACCGCAAGGCGGCGCGTATGACATTGGCGCGTACGAGTGGCAGTCGCCAGCGGTCGCTTGGGTTTATGTTTACCTGCCGCTAATACGACGCTAGAACGCAGGACGAATTTCGGAGTTTGCCCAAACCAGATAAACGTAGGCCCGCCATGAACGCGTAATATTGAGCGAAACCAACCCAACCCATCCAACACAGAGAATAGGCATGAACGCACGACCGTTGCTTCAATCTGTCCAATCAACCATTCACACGCAAGGAGTATAAAATGAAAACCGAACGAATTTTCAATGTCTTGCTGGCGCTGGTGTTGGCGCTCTCTGTTGGTGTGCAACTCAGCCAGGCGCAGGCGAAAGGCCAGGCGCCGATGCCGCAACAGAACCTCCCGGCCGCAGCCGCCCTAACAGATCAGATCCCCATTCAGGGGCGGCTGACCGACGCGAACGGTATTCCTCTCAACGGCACCTACACCGTCACCTTCTTCGTCTACGATGCCGCTGCTGGTGGAAATCCCTTGTGCGGGAACCTGGATGCCTCAGTGGAGGTGACCAATGGTTTGTTCAACAGCACGCTGGATCTCTGCGATCTCGTGGATGCCTTCGAAGGCGACCAAATGTACTTGGGCGTGAAGGTGGGAGATGACCCGGAGATGACCCCGCGCCAACCGATCCAGGGAGTACCCTATGCCTTCAATCTCAAGCGCGGCGCAGTCATCAAGGGCGCCGACTCGTATCTCTTCGTGCCCGGCAGCGCGTTTGTCAAAAACACTGACACCGATACGACGCGTTGGGACATGCAGGTTAATGGCGCAACCCGAGTGTATAGAGGCGCTACAGCAGGAGCCAAGTACATCTTCATCCCCATCACCTTACCAGGAGTCCTGTATGGACAGGCCGTGACCGTGAAGAGCATCACGATTTACTACAAGTGCCAGAACGGCGCGAACAACTATATCGCGGGCACCTCGCTAACCAAACAGACGGCGGCTGATTTATACGACAGCATCATTGGCGATGGTACAGACCGCATCAGTAACACAGCCACGAGTTACACATTGACCCTCACAGCCAACAACATGCTGTCCAGCAGTCAAGGCGTCCTGGGCGTCTACCTGACATTGGCCTTCGCCAACGATACCGATTACATCCAGATCGGCGGGGTGCGCTTGACGCTGGACCATACACCCTAACCCAGGAGGCACACGATGAAACGAAAGACGATACTCCTGGCCCTGCTCATCATCTTCCTGCTCTCGACCGGCAGCGCGCTGGCGATGTCTTCTTCCAGCTATAAGCTGGATTGGTTTGTGCCGTTGACCGGCAGCGGCGGGAGCGAGATGATCTCCACCAACTACAAAGCGTACGTCACCATTGGCCAAACCGCCATCGGCGCATCCGCCAGCACAAACTATGGCGCCTGCCTGGGCTATTGGTGCGGTCAGTTGCCGGGCGGCAGGCTCCACCTGCCACTGATCATGCGGTAGCCCAAGCCCCAGACCTGACAGGCGAAGCACTGCTGAAGTGTTTCCGAAACCTGCCCGGTCTTTTCAACTCGTTCGAAGCACGCTAAAATCAAAGTAGTGGGTCAGGTTCAAACCCAAATTGTCCAAAGGAACAGGAGACTGCCAATGAAATGTGCCTTTGAAATGTAAGCGACGCAAGGCTGGCGCTGACCTTTAGCGTCATCGGAGGCCACCTCCACGCACGCGGCTGAAGCGCCGTCATTACTGCAATTCACCTCGGGCAGACACGCCCTCGGCTTCACGCCGCAAGGCATGGTCGCCGCCACCGGCAGTCACGCCCTGCGCGTGGACTTTGTGAACGCGAACAGCATCCAACCGCAAGCGGAGGCATCTGCCAGCACGGACAGCCAGTCCGCCACCCTGGCCCGCGTCACCTACGCGGGCCTGTGGGAGAAAGTCAGCCTCGAATACGCCGCCAGCGCCGGAAGCATCTACACCACTACTTACACGCTGGCGCCCGGCGCGGACGCGAAAAATATCCGCCTGCGCTCTATAACACCCCGTTGCGTGTGGATGAGGCGGGCAACCTGCGCCTCGCGTTCGAGATGGCCGAATCCGCGCCGATTGCCTGGCAGGAGATTGACGGCAGGCGCACATCCGTAAATGTTTCTTTCCGTGTAGATGGGCAACAAGTGGCATTCACACTGGGCAAGTATGATCCGCGCCATGCCCTGATGATTGATCCATCCCTGACCCGGAATACCTTTCTGGGCGGAAGCGCGGAAGATGACGGCAGGGCCATCACCGTGGACGGAAGCGGGGGCGTCTACGTAACAGGTGAAAGCACTGGCGACTGGGATTGCATGGATGCGTTCAACTGTACCGTGTCTGCTTACGTTGGCGGCGTGGATGCCTATGCCGCCAAACTAAATTCGTCCGGCCATTTGGACTGGAACGCCTTCCTGGGCGGGGAAGGAAATGATTCTGGCCACGGTATCACCGTCAAGGGCGGAAACGTTTATATGACTGGCTACGTGTGGTACAACTTCACTCTCACTCCCCACAGGGGCGCTTCCCTAAAGGGACGCTGCGCGATCGAGAAGTACAGTCGAAGTGTTGCGCGCCGGTGAAGCGGCACGCGGTGTTTTTGCTCACAGCGAGGCGCGCGCAATTCGAACGCGCCCTCGTTCTGCTGGAATCCGCCAGCAAGCCCCTGCAAAAACCCAAGGAGGCCGCCGCGCACCAGCGCCTGCGCATCGAGGCGCTGGAAATTTGCTGGCGCTCGACATAAACGCAGCCAGTTTTTTCTACCTTGCAACCCGGGTAGTTAGACCAGTAGACAGCCGTAGGCATCAATAAAAATGGAACGGGAATCATCTTGCTGGTCGTGGATGGCCGTCAACCCGGTTACAGCGAGGGCGTAGACCGGTACGAACTGGTAGAAATGTTGCTCTCATTTGGCGCGTACCAGGGCATCAACATGGATGGCGGCGGATCTTCGACGCTCGTCATTCGCGGTGTAGATGGCTTACCGCGCGCGCTGAATCGGCCAATTGACAACAACACCCCCGGCCAGGAGCGTGAAGTCGCCAATCATTTGGGCGTTTTTATCAAGTAGAAGCGTCACTTTTGGAAATGCCCATTGCCAAGTGCTGGCAATGGGCATTTTATGGATATACAGGCGCGCATTCAGCCCACCAGCGGCAATTTACTCTGGCTGGTGGAACAATCGGCTCTCCCGGATTTTCCGTGAGGCGGGGTCACACCACAAAAACGCTCAAGGAGGTGCTTTTATCGCCTCAATCGCTGGAGACGATGGCCGCGCCGCCTTGGCGTTTGGCGCGGTACATACGCAGGTCAGCTTTTTCGAGCAGGGCGCGGGGGTCTTGCGCATCAGCGGGAAAGGACGCAACACCAATACATGAGGTCAGATAACGCTGGGTTTCGTTGGGCAGGTGTAACCCGGTAGAAGCCAAAGCAACGTTAATCTTTTGGGCAACATGAACAGCCTGTAACAAGTCGGTATCTGGCAAGATGACGGAAAATTCATCGCCGCCATAGCGGAAAACGCTATCGGCGGAGCGAATGGCGCCTTGCAGAGCAATCGCTACTTGCTGTAGAACACTATCGCCGATAGCATGACCAAAGTTATCATTCACCGCTTTGAAGCCATCCAGGTCAATCATCAACAGGCTAAAGATGCGTTGACCCACGCGCAGGCATTCTTCTTCCAAACGCAAATCGAGGTCGCGGCGATTGGCGAGGCCGGTAAGAGAATCGGTGAGCGAGGCCTCCGTGGCGCGAGCGTAAAGTTGGGCATGGTGCAACAGTCCCACGGCGCGCTGGGCGAAAAGTCGCGCCACCGCCACTTCTTCGGCAGAAATGGCGTGAGGTTTGTCCCAGTAGAGTGAAAGTGCGCCAATTTGGCCTTGCTGGCCTTGCAGGGAGAAAACGCCATAGGCGCGGAATTTTTCCAAGGCGATCAGGTCTTGAATCGGGCCGGTGCGGCTATCCTGATTCACGTCGGGGATGAGCACCACGCCCTGAGTCTCCAGCGTACGCGCAAGCAAGGTCTGATTGAAACGGTGAGTCATTTGCACCAAATAATTACTGGAAAGACCGGTGGAATACTGACAGGTGAGTTGATGGGTTTCGGCTTCAAGTAAGTGCAAGGCGGCTCGTTGCGCACCCAGCAATGAGCGCGCCGATTCAACGATAGCGGGCAGCAAGGTCGTTTGTTGCAAATTAGAGGTAAGCGCAGTGACCTGAGCGGCAAATTTCTCCAACAAGTCTGCGCGGCGCACGGCTTCGTTGTGTAGACGCAAGCGTGAAATCAAAAGTGCGGTCAAATCGGCAACCTGGTGGGCGCGTTCGATATATTCTGGTGAGAAATAGTGTGGATGATGACTGAAAGTGACCAGAAGCGCCCCAAAAAAATGACGGCTGGGAAGCCCAACTAACGGCAGCGCCAGGGCAGAACGTTCAGGGAAATTGAGCGCCACTCGCGCCGAGACATAGGGCGAAAGCAAGGAATTTTCAGCTACGACCGGGCGTCCAAGCCGCATAACGCTGGCAGTAAAGGTGGTCTCGTTGCGCGTATTGGGAGGTAGCGCCAAATAACGGGAATGGCTATTGCCCGAAGCGGCTAGCGAGAAAACATCGCCACTTTCTTCGTCCACGCGCGTCAGATAAATGCAATCGGCATCAAGCGCCTCGCGTATCAGATTGGCAAGCAAAGCGTACATATCGCCGCTTTCCGTATTTTCCAGACCGATGGTGGTAATTTTTTGCATTCGTTCCAGAAAAAAGCCCTGCGAATCAGCCTGTTTCCAGCGCAGATAAGCGTGCCGGGATTGGACAGAAACAAAAACACCGTTGACCAGCATGGCCGCAGCAGCAATCAAGGCGATATTCCAGCGCGCCGAATCCGTCGCCTGCAATCCGACATTCACCAAAAGCGCTGACGGAATCAGCCAACTATAAATGTACACTAACACTGCACTCAGATATAAAATCACCGACAGCCCAATCAACATACTCAAAAAACGCGGCGGGAAAAGCGTCGCAATGACTCCCATGTAAATAATAAAAAACGCCGCCACCGGGCTGATCGCTCCACCCGTGGAATGCATCGAAACCGTCAGCAAAACCAGGTCCAACGCCGATTGAGTCAGCCCAGCATGAAGCAGCCCTTTACTCTTATGGGTTAAATCGGGTTTAAAACGCCGATACAGTTTTTCAAAGCCCCAGGCGCTCAGCATCAATACCACAATTGGGAACAACGCCAAAATCAAATCCGTGGTAAAGCCGTGCAATTTTAGCGCTACAAACGCCAAAATAACACCAAGCCAACAGCGTAAGCGGTTGTTGGCATTCAGTTGTTGCCATAAATCAGAAACGGGAACATAAGACTCGGTTTTGCTCATAAAAAATGCCCCAGACAGGTTGGCTATTATCATTTATTTTTCGCCAGCGTGCGATAACAAAAACCTTACAATCTAATTTCTGGTATACTCGCCCAAATTCTCTTCAGGAAGTCCTTATGCCTCGTTTTGAAGTTGATGTAGACCCTTGCGACCATATCACCGCCGACGCCATCGGCCAGCCCGGCCAGCGTGTGTTTTATTTGCACGCCTGGCAGGCCGCCCGCGCGGTGACGGTGATTTTGGAAAAAATTCAGCTGCAATCCCTGGCCGTCAGCATGGAACAATTTCTGGCGCAGTTGGTCACCGAACGCCCGGAGCTGGACGAGATTTCTGCCGAATACAGCGAAGCGAAAATGCGCATCAGTCCGCCGCTGGAACCTGTTTTCCGCGTCGGCGAAATCGGCCTGGGCTACGACCCGGCGCGCGACCTGGTGGTCATCATCACTCACGAGATTTTGGCGGAAGGCGATGACCCCGAAGAAGCGGCAGTCGTGCGCTTTTGGTGCAGCCGCAATCAGGCGCTGGCGCTGGCGCGCTGGAGCAGCGTCGTCGTTCAACGCGGACGCCCGATTTGCACGCAGTGCGGCCAGCCAATTGACCCCGCCGGTCATTTTTGCCCCAAAAAGAACGGACACCGGTAGAGGCAGAGAAGAAGAAAGATGATGAGTGAGGAGATGCGGAGAGAAGGAGAGAAAAAATCTCATCATCTCCCCATCCGCTATTCTCATACTCTCCTTCCCCATGCCTTCGTTCACTGAAATTCTCGCGTGCGGCACGCTGACGCTGCAAGGACAGTTTACACTCGGCTCGAATTACACCTTTTTGGTGGAAGCGGCGCTGGAAGGTGAAACTTGCCGGGGCGTCTACAAACCCCAAAAGGGCGAACAGCCCCTGTGGGATTTCCCCGCCAACAGCCTGGCCGGGCGCGAAGTGGCCGCCTACCGCCTGAGCGAATTTCTCGGCTGGAACTTGGTGCCGCTGACTGTTTTTCGCGCCGAGGGGCCGTTTGGCCCCGGTTCGCTGCAACAGTACATCGAATACAACCCGAATTACCATTACTTCAACTTCAAGCCCGCCGATAAAGAGCGGTTGCGCCCGGTGGCGCTGTTTGACCTGCTCATCAACAACGCCGACCGCAAGGGCAGCCACGTTTTCTTTCAAAAACGTACCCGCCACCTGTACGCCATTGACCACGGCCTCTGTTTTCACGCCGAAGACAAACTGCGGACCGTCATTTGGGATTTTGCCGGAGAACCGCTTCCCGCCGAGTTGCTGCCCGGCCTGCAAGCCGTCAGTCAGAACCCGCCCGCCGAACTGGCCGAATGGCTTCAGCCGGATGAGTTTTCTGCCCTGCCAGCGCGCGCTCAACGCCTGTTGGCCGAAAAAACCTTCCCCCCGCCTCCCGCCGACCGGCGCGCCTTTCCTTATCCACCGTTGTAAAGGAAGAATGATGGTAACTGCTCAGGCATATATTTTTCCGCCACCTTGCGGCGAGATGGAAGCCCTTCCTCAGTACAAAAAAGCCCTTCGGGCTATAAGACCGAGTCGGCTTCAGCCGACTTCCATGAACTGAGGCAGGAATTTATCCCGCCGGTGTATGAATGCAAGGCAAATGCCTGAGCAGTTACGAATGATGAATAATGAATGAAAAAACAACCGGAAAACTGGATAACTGAACAACCGGAGAACTGGAAAACCCCATGACCCACTACAAATTGGCCTTCTTGGGATTTGGCAACGTAGGCCGCGCGCTAGCGGAGTTGCTACTGCGCAAACGCGCCGAACTGCGCGATGAGCGCGGCATCACCTTCAGCGTGACTGGCATCGCCACTGCCCGGCATGGCATGGTCGCCAACCCCAACGGCCTCGACCTGACCGGCGCGCTCGACCTGCTGCGGACGGGCCGCCCGCTGACCCTGCTCACCAACAGCCTGGTCAGCGACTCGCTCGACTTCATCCGCAAATGCGGCGCAGACGTACTGTTTGAAAATACGCCCGTTAATTATGAAAACGGCCAGCCCGCCATTGACCATGTGCGCCTGGCGCTCGAAAACGGAATGCACGTCGCCACCGCCAACAAAGGCACCATCGTCCACGCCTACCGCGAACTGCGCGACCTGGCCGCCGCGCGGGGACGCAAATTTTATTTTGAATCGACCGTGATGGACGGCGCGCCAATTTTCTCGCTCTTCCGCGAGGCGCTGCCCGGCGCCACCCTGAAAGGTTTTCGCGGCGTGCTGAACTCGACCACCAACCTGATTTTGACGCGCATGGAAGACGGCGACTCCTTCGACGAGGCCGTGCGCTACGCCCAGGAAATCGGCATCGCCGAAACCGACCCCTCCGGCGATATTGACGGCTGGGACGCGGCCATCAAAATCTCGGCGCTGGCAACCGTGCTGATGGACAGCCCGCTGCGCCCGCAGGATGTGCGCCGCCAGGGCATTCGCGCCATCACCCCGCAGATGGTGGCTGAAGCCAAAGCCCAGGGCAAACGCTACAAACTGGTCTGCGCCGCCCGCCGAATCGGAGAACGCCTGGAAGCCAGCCTCGCCCCCGAACTGGTCCCCGTCACCTCGCCGTTTTACGGGCTGGAAGGCACCTCCTCCGTCATCGAATTTCAGACCGACGTGCTCGGCGACCTGACCGTGCTGGAAGCCAACCCCGGCCCGCAAACCACCGCCTACGGCCTGCTGGCCGACTGGCTCAACATCGCAAAGCTTTGATGAGCGCCGCCTTCCTGCTCTCCGCCGCCCGCGCCACCAGCCTGGCGGCAGCCTGCGCCCAAGCGCTGACCACCGCCCCGCAAGACGCGCTCTTCGGCTTCGACTCGCCCGCCGCAGCAGACTCCCTGCCCGCCCTGCCCTGCCCCAGCGTCACGCTCAACTCCAGCCTGCGCGCGCTGGCCTACGCCGCCCAAACCCTGGAAAACGCGCAAGCCAGCCTGATTCTGACGGCGGGCGGCCTGCCCGGCGATTACGCCGCTTTTTTGCTGGCCGCGCCCGAAATCATCGGCGCGCGCAACCTCGACCCGTTGGCGCAACTTTCGGCCTGGAGTTTTGACGGCCTGCCGCGCGCCCTCGCCAAAGCCGAAATTTCGGAAGAGGACCTGGCCGCGCGCCTTTCCGGCCCTTCGGGCGCACTGGCGGTTTATGAACTTTTGACCGCCCTGCAACGCGACCACACCCGCTGGGGCCTGGCCGCCGTTGACGGAGCCTTTCTGCTGCTGGAGCGCAACTGACATGCCCACCGCCTACCTGGCGCTCGGCAGCAACCTGGGCAACCGGCTGGAAAACCTGCGCGCCGCGTTGTACGCCCTGCCCCCCGCCATTTTGCTGAAGGATGTTTCCCACGTTTACGAAACCGCGCCCTGGGGCTACACCGACCAGCCGCATTTTCTCAACCTGGCGGCGCGCGTCGAAACCGAACTCAGCCCGCAGGCGCTGCTGACCTTTCTCAAGGCGCTGGAAATCCGCCTGGGGCGCGTCCCCACCTTTCAAAACGGCCCGCGCCTGATTGACCTCGACCTCCTGTTTTACGACGACCTGATTCTCGACACCCCGCCGCTGACGATTCCGCACCCGCGTCTGCACGAGCGCGGCTTTGTCCTGCTGCCCCTGGCCGACCTGGCCCCCGACCTGGTTCACCCGCTGTTGGGCGAAACCATTTGGCAACTGCTGGGAAAAATCAGCCTGGCAGGCATTCAGCACGCGGCGGCAGATATTTCCCTTTCTTCTCTTTTCCCGGAGATTCCATGACCCACTTGAGCGGTACCGAAAAATCACACTATGTCCAGGGCTTATTCACCCGCATCGCGCGCCGTTACGACCTGATGAACCGGCTGATGACCGCCGGGCAGGATGTCGTCTGGCGCAAGGAAGTCATCCGCCGCGCCGGGCTGCGCCCCCAAGCGCGCCTGCTCGACCTGGGCGCGGGCACCGGCGACCTGGCGCGCGAGGCGCAAACCCAGCAGCCGAAGGCGGTCATCACCGCCGCCGACTTCACCCTGGCGATGATGCAGGCCGGGCGCAAACCAAGCGACCGTTTCGGCTGGGCAGTCTCCGACGCGCTGACGCTGCCGTTTGGCGAGGCGCAATTTGACGCGGTTGTCTCCGGTTTTCTGATGCGCAACGTCGTCGACTCAATGGCCGCCCTGCGCGAACAATTCCGCGTGCTGGTTCCCGGCGGGCGCATCGTCATTTTGGATACCACCCGCCCGCGCCGCAACCTGCTCTCACCCTTCATTTGGATTCACATGCACGTCATCATCCCCGCGCTGGGAACTTTGCTCTCCGGCCAGAGCGACGCCTACACCTACCTGCCGGATTCCACCGAAGCCTTCCTGACCGCTGAAGATTTGGCAACGCGCATGGCCGCCGCCGGGTTTGAAAAAATTGGCTACAAGCGCGTCATGTTTGGGACGATTGCCATTCACTGGGGCGAAAAATCAGCCAACGGATAGCGAGTGCAAACTAAAACTTGTAATCTGTGCGTTGCGCAGCTCTGCTGTATTGTATAATAAAGCCATGTTCAACTTTCTGAAGCCCAAAAACCAAAAACCATCCGACAAGCGTTCCACTCCACGGCGCAAGTTTTCATATTACATGTGCGTCACCGATGATGAAACTGATGAAATTTTGGGGCAGTTGACCGACATCAATCCACTTGGCTTTCGTATTGACAGCCGCAAGGCCATCCCTATTGGCAAAGGCTACCGACTGCGAATGGAACTAACCAGCGAGGTCTCAGATCAACTCTATATGGTCTTCCTTGCGCGTTGCAAATGGAGCGCGCCTGACCAGCTGGAGCCGAATGTTAACAACGTCGGTTTTGAAATAGTCAAAATTGCGCCACACGAGGCCGAAATTTTCAAGAACATCGTAGAACGCTATGGGGAATAAAAAAAAGACGCATGGTAGATGGCACGTTGTTAGGCGAATGGCAACCCGCCAACGCCATCCGCGATGATACGCTGGAAGTTCAAAAGCATGTTCGTGGCCTGCTGTCAAAGAAATACGGTCTGGCGTTTCACCTGTTTGCGCTGATGGGGAAAATGCAAAAAGCGAAACATACCGTTTTACGCGTGACTTTGAGCCGCTAAACCATGAACGCCGGTCTTTTAACCGGCGTTCATGCAATTTATTTTTCAGTTTGCCCACGACGTCTCTGCGGCGAACGTTTTTTACTGCCTGCGCCGGGCAGCGTTGAGCGCGAATTACGCCCCTTGCCGTAGGAGCTCCTTTTGCGCGGCGCACCCGATTCAGTTGTATCGCGCTCTGGGCGCGGGCTATGACCGCGGCTGAAGGGTTTTTTCTTCTCGTCGCCTGCGCTAGAATCAGCAGATGAATACTTCTTGTGTTCCGCGCCAGATGGCGTTGAGCGTGAACCGCCACCCTTACCGTAGGGGTTACGTTTGCGCGGCGCACCAGATTGAGTCACATTGCGCTCTGGACGCGGGCTATGATCACGATTTAATGGTTTTTTCTTCTCGTCATCTGCGCCTGCATCACCTTCGGCGCGTTTCTTGACCCACGGTTTCGCGCGCGGCGTGTCGCGGTGGCGCAGGGCATCCACCTCTGCCGAGGTCAAGTAACGCCACTCCTTCGGCTTGAGACTGCCCAGTACCAGCGAGCCAATCCGCACACGCACAATTCGCACAACCGGCAGAGCCAACAAGGCCCCAATCTCACGAATCTGGCGCTTGCGGCCTTCCTTCATCACAATCCGCACCCAGGCGCCCTTTCCCACCAACGTCTCAATGCGCACGTCAGCGGGTTGAGTTTTGTAGCCTTCTTCCAAGACCACGCCACGCCGCCAGGTTTCCAACTGCTCAGCATCGGGGTGACGCGCAAACAAAACGCGATATTCTTTTTCGTGCCCGTAGCGCGGATGTGAGAGTTGTTGCGCCAGATCGCCGTCATTCGTCAATAACACCAACCCTTCGCTCTCAAAATCCAACCGTCCGACCGGAAAAATCCGCTCCGGCACGGGAACAGCATCCAACACGGTCGGGCGCGAATCGCCCCGCTCTGGCTCCACCGTTGTCAACATAAAACGCGGCTTGTGCAAGACAATGTAAACTTTGGCTTCGGGCGGTTTAATCACCCGTCCATCCACGTCAATACGGTCTTGAGTCGCATCGGCCTTTTGACCAATTTCGGCAATTTTGCCGTTGACGCGCACGCGCCCGGCTAAAATGAGTTCTTCGCTGGCGCGCCGCGAGGCAATGCCAGCCTGAGCAAGTATTTTCTGTATGCGTTCTTCCATGCTTCAATTATAGTGCATATAAGTGTATCGCCTGTATAATTGCCAACAAACAAACCCACTTAGGATTTCCCATGGCCCCATTACCCAATAATTTTTTCCAGCCTAAAAATCAAGCCGAATATACCTCTCAGCGCCAACAAAATTGGGAGATGCTCGCCCGACGCGGCGACTCGCGTTCACCCTTCAGCGCTGAATATCACCACCGCCTGACGGAACTCCACCGTCAGATTGTCTCTCCGGGCCAGCGCGTGCTGGAAATCGGCTGCGGGCGCGGCGACTTGCTGGCCGCGTTGCAGCCATCCTACGGCCTCGGCGTAGATTTTTCGCCCCTGATGCTTGCCGCCGCCCGCAACCGTCACCCCGGCCTAAATTTTCTTCTGGCGGAAGCGCACAGCCTGCCCGTCAACGAAACCTTTGACGTCATCCTGCTCTCCGATTTGGTCAACGACCTGTGGGATGTACAAACCGCGCTCGAACAGTTGCGCCCACTTTGCCAGCCGCACACCCGCCTGATTGTCAGCCTGCACAGCCGGCTGCACCAACCAGCAATCAGCCTGGCCGGGAAAGTTGGTCTGGCGCAAAACGTCTTACCGCAAAACTGGCTAACCCCCGAAGATCTGGAAAATCTGTTACACCTGGCCGGGTTTGAAGTCATCCGCCGCCAGCGAGAAATGCTGCTGCCAGCGCCGATTCCGCTCATCAACGATTTCTGCAATAAATTTTTGGTCAAGCTGCCACCCTTCGACAGCCTGGCGTGGATCAACTTGCTCACCGCCCGCCCGCAGGCGCAACCCGCCGCCACAGCCCCGCGCGTATCAGTCATCATCCCCGCCCGCAACGAAGCCGGAAATATCGAAAACGTCTTCCGCCGCCTGCCGCGCATGGGCGCCGAAACCGAAATCGTCTTCGTTGAAGGCCACTCGCGCGACAATACCTACGAAACGATTGAAAAAGCCATCGCCGCCCACCCCGAATGGAAATGTCAGCTGCATAAACAAAACGGCAAAGGCAAGGCCGACGCCGTGCGCCTGGGTTTTGACCAGGCCAGCGGCGACGTGCTGATGATTCTTGACGCCGACCTAACCGTTCGCCCCGAAGATTTGCCGCGCTTCTATCACGTCATCGCCAGCGGCGCAGGCGAATTCATCAACGGCGTGCGCCTGGTCTACCCCATGCAAGAACAGGCCATGCGCTTCCTTAACCTGCTTGGTAATAAATTTTTCAGCCTGGCCTTCTCATGGATACTCGGCCAGTCACTCAAAGACACCCTGTGCGGCACCAAAGTTCTCTACAAGCGCGACTATCAGCGCATCGCCGCCAACCGCGCCTACTTTGGCGAGTTCGACCCCTTCGGCGACTATGACCTGATCTTCGGCGCGGCCAAACAAAACCTAAAAATCATTGATTTGCCCATCCGCTACCAAGAACGCACCTACGGCTCCACCAACATAGACCGCTGGCGGCACGGCCTTTTGCTAATACGCATGGTCATCTTCGCCGCCTTCCGACTCAAATTTATTTAGGAGATTTATGCGCCCGCTCGAAATTTTGCTTCCCATCGTTTCAGCCTTTACCCTGCTCTGGCCGCTCGCCCAATTTGGACGACGCGAAATTCTCGGCCTGCTGCCCACCTTCGCCCTGCTGATTGTCATCACCCACGCCCGCGTTGAGGGTATGCGCTGGCAAATGTACCCGCTTTACGCCATCACCGGCATCCTTTTTTTGATGAGCCTGCCCACCTACCTGCGCGCCGCCAAACCAGGAGAAACTACCCTGGCAGTGAATCGCCCCAGTGTGGGAATAACCATCGCCAGTTTGGGCTTGCTCGCCGTTGCGACAGCGTTACCCATCCTGCTGCCAGTTCCCAGCCTGCCAACGCCGGGCGGCCCCTACGCCATCGGCACGCGCGCCTACGAGCTGATTGACACCTCGCGCGAAGAGATTTACGCCAGCATCCCCGGCCAACCGCGCCGCATCATGGTACAGGTCTGGTACCCGGCCGTTCCACCACCGCTCAACAGTGCGCCCGCGCCCTGGCTGCCCGAAGCCGCTGCCAACGCTCCGCTCCTGTCTGGCTTCTTCAACCTACCCAACTTCTTCTTCAGCCACGTTGCGCTGGCAAAAACGCACAGTTACAACGACCTACCCGTTTTGTCCGGCGGCCGCTACCCGGTGCTGGTCTTCTCACACGGCTGGGACGGCTTCCGCCAGCAATCCACCTATCAAATGGAAGAACTTGCCTCACGCGGCTACATCGTTCTCGCCCCCGATTACGCCTACGGAGCACTTGTCACCCGCTACCCCAACGGCGATGTGGCTTACAACAACCCCGCCGCCCTGCCCAAAGACGTTCCGCCTGACCAGTACGAAATCGCCGCCCGCAAATTAGTTGCCCAGTGGTCAGATGATATTGGCTATACGCTTGATTATTTTGCCGCGCAAAACGCCGATGCAAACAGCCCGTTCTACCAGGCGCTTAACTTGGAAAAAGTCGGCGCATTTGGTCACTCCACCGGCGGCGGCGCGACGATTCAATTCTGCGCCACTGACCCACACTGCAAAGCCGGTTTCACCGAGGACGCCTTCGTGCGCCCGCTGGCAATCGCCACACTCGAAAACGGAACGACCCAACCTTTCTTTTATCTCTTCAGTGAGGCCTGGCCGTTTGCGCGCAACATCGAACTTTTTGACCAGTATTACAGCCATGTTCCACTCGAAAATCACGTCGCCGTTTTGATGGGAACCGCTCACTACGACTTCAGCGATCTGCCCGCCTTCAGCCCGCTGGCCGCCGCGATGGGGTTAAAAGGCCCGCTCAACGGCGCGCGCGTGCAAAAAATCATCAACACTTATCTGGTCGCCTTCTTCGACCAAACACTCAAAGGCAGCGCATCCCCACTTCTCACCGGCCCTTCGCCCGATTATCCCGAATTGCAATGGCGCGCGCCAAAATAATTGACTTTTATCCAGCTTAATCCTATACTATTGAGTAGCCTACGTAAGTCAAAACATATTCTGGAGGAGGAGACATCATGACCCAACAACCCTGGCTGGAGCATTACGACAAGGGCGTTCCGCAACACATTGACTACCCGCAAGAACCGCTTTTCTACCTGCTGGAAGAAGCAGCGCGGAAATACCCGGAACGCGCCTGCACTGTTTTCAAAGGCGCAGTTATTACCTACCGGGAAATGAACGCCATCACCGACCAGGTTGCGGGGGCGCTGGCGGCCATGGGCGTCAAAAAAGGTGACCGGGTGGGCGTTTTCATGCCCAACACCCCACAATTTGTGATGGCCTACTACGGCATTCTCAAAGCCGGGGGCGTGGTCGTTGCCACCAATCCGCTCTACACGCCGTCAGAAATTGAGCATCAGGTCAATGACGCGGGCATCGAAATCATGTTCGTCATGTCGAACTACTACAAGACGATGAAGACCGCCCAGCCCAAGACCAAACTCAAGACGCTGATTGTCACCAATCTGAAAGAAACCCTGCCGCCCGTTCTGCGCCTGCTGTTTACACTGGCAAAAGAGAAAAAAGGCGGTTTTCGCATTGAGGGCGGTCTGCAAAGCGGCGATGTCTGGTTCCAGGAATTGCTTAAAAAATATACGCCCGCCGACCGTCCAAAACTGGCGATTGGTCCTGATGATACCTGCCTGTTCCAGTATTCTGGCGGCACAACTGGTGTCTCTAAAGCCGCCGTCGCCTTGCACCGCAACATCATCGCCAACGCCCTGCAAATTCGGCGCTGGTTCGTCTCAGCAAACGACGGTGAGGAAATCGTCCTGATGGCGATTCCACTCTTTCACGTCTACGGCATGGTGGCAGGCATGAACTTCGGCTTCGCCTGTGGCGCCAGCCTGATCATGGTTCCCAACCCGCGCGACCTGAAAGATGTGCTGGAAACCATTGACAAATACAAACCCACCGTCTTCCCGGGCGTTCCCACCCTCTACAACGCCATCAACAATCACCCCGACGTAGCCGCCGGAAAGTATGACCTGAAATCCATCAAAGCCTGCATTTCTGGTTCTGCCCCACTCCTGCGCGAAACCAAGGAAAAATTTGAAGCCCTGACCGGCGGCGTGGTGTTTGAGGGCTTCGGCCTTTCGGAAGCGCCTACCGCCACACACTGCAACCCCATTCAGGGCATCAACAAAACCGGCTCAGTGGGCATGCCCCTGCCAGATGTCGAGTGCAAAATCGTCAGCCTGGATGATGGCGTTACCGAAATGGCGCCCGGCGAAATAGGCGAAATCGTCATCCGCGGGCCGCAAGTGATGAAAGGCTACCACAACATGCCCACCGAAACCACCAACACCCTGCGCGACTTGGGCGATGGCGGCAAACCCTGGCTCTTCACTGGTGACATCGCCCGCATGGACGAAGACGGCTACTTCTACATTGTTGACCGCAAGAAGGAACTGATCAAACCGGGCGGCTATCAAGTTTGGCCGCGCGAAGTGGAAGAGGTGCTGATTACCCACCCGAAGGTGATGGAAGTCGGCGTCGCTGGTATCCCCGACCCATATCGCGGCGAAACCGTCAAAGCGTGGATCGTGTTAAAGCCGGGCGAAACCGCCACCGAAGAAGAAATTCGCGCCTTCGCCAAGGAAAAACTGGCGCCCTTCAAAGTTCCCACCCACGTCGAATTTCGCACTGAATTGCCCAAGACCACCGTCGGCAAAATCCTGCGCCGCGAGTTGGTGCGCCAGCACAAAGAGGGCAGTGGAAGCAAGTAGGAAAGAAGAGAAGAAGATGAGAATAAAAAAAGAGCCTCCACAAGGAGACTCTTTTTTTATTCTGCATTATCATTTTCTACGCCACTTGCGGAGTGCCACTTTTCTTCGGCGCGGGGGGCGGGAAGATGGCTTCAAATTCCTCACGGGTAAGGTTTTCCTTTTCCAGCAAGGCCTGCGCCACTTCATCCAGTTTTTGGCGGTACTCCTTCAATAGAGCACCAGCCATCCGGTAGGCTTCGTCCACCAACTTGCGAACTTCGCGGTCAATTTCTTCCGCCACCGAATCTGAGTAATCGCGCTGTTCCGAAATCTCACGGCCAAGGAAAATCATCTCTTCCTTCTGCCCATACGTCCGATTGCCGAGCGTGTCGCTCATGCCCATGCGGGTCACCATGGAGCGCGCCATGCGCGTCACCTGTTCAATGTCATTGGCCGCGCCCGAAGTGATGTCGTCGAAAACTTCTGCTTCAGCGGCGCGACCGCCCATGGCATACGCCAAAGTCGCCATCATTTTCTTGCGGCTCATCAAAATTCGGTCTTCTTCTGGGCGGAACCACGTCACGCCACCCGCCTGCCCGCGCCCAACAATGGTCACTTTTTGCACCGGGTCGGCCTCGGGAATGGCATTTGCCACCACCGCGTGACCGGCTTCGTGGTAGGCAATAATGCGCTTTTCTTCGTCACTGATCAGGCGGCTCTTACGTTCTGGACCCATGACAACGCGTTCAATGGCTTCCTCCAGATCAGACTGACAGATGGATTTCTTATTGCGGCGGGCAGCCAAAATCGCGGCTTCATTGACCATGTTTTCCAAATCGGCGCCGACAAAGCCGGGGGTGCCACGCCCCAACGAGGCCAGGTCCACCTGCGGGTCGAGCGGCTTGCCTTTGGCATGAACTCGTAAAATGGCTTCGCGCCCCTTGACATCCGGGCGGTCAAGCGTCACGCGCCGGTCGAAACGGCCAGGGCGCATCAGAGCCGGGTCCAAAATATCGGGGCGGTTGGTGGCAGCGATGATGATGACGTTGGTATCGGTATCGAAACCATCCATTTCCACCAACATCTGATTAAGGGTTTGTTCGCGTTCATCATGCGAACCGCCCAATCCCGCGCCGCGCTGACGGCCAACAGCGTCAATTTCATCCACAAAAATAATGCAGGGCGCATGGCGCTTGGCCTGGTCGAACAAGTCGCGCACCCGGCTAGCGCCGACGCCCACAAACATTTCCACAAACTCAGAGCCGGAGATGGAGAAAAACGGCACGCCCGCCTCGCCAGAGACTGCCTTCGCCAGCAACGTTTTGCCGGTTCCGGGAGGTCCAACCAGCAGAACGCCCTTGGGAATACGCGCTCCCAGTTGAATGAATTTTTGCGGCTCGCGCAAAAACTCCACCACTTCACGCAATTCTTCCTTCGACTCGTCCGCGCCGGCTACATCGTCAAACGTCACTGTGGGATGGTCGCCATTAAACATGCGCGCGCGGCTTTTGCCAAACGACATGGCCTGATTGTTGGAGCCTTGCGCCTGGCGAAAAATCCACCAAAATAGCCCGGCCATCAGAATGAATGGAAAAACATATCCCAGCACACCAGCGGCAGTTAGCCACGAGCTAGGCGGGCGAATATCAATCTGCAATTTATCGGCAGACAGGCTTTCGGGGGTAACGCCAAGTAAAATCAATTGTTGAACAAACGGTGTGCCATCTTCCTTGCGCACAGCTTGCTCCACGCTGGCGTTTGCCTTATACACCACCCGCACCCGATTATCCGATTCGATAATCAGGCGGCCAACTTTGCCAGCGTTAATATCCGCCGCCAGTTGATTGATGGTCAAACCTTCCTGGCTGGTCGGCTGCTGATTGACTTGAAAATACACCATTGTCACAATCGCAATAAACAGTAAGGCGTAAATGATAAGAGATTGGTTACGAGTATTATTCACAAAGACCTCCTGTACGGTCAGAAGAGATTATACCAACCGGCAGAACAGAGACGCGCCCCGGCTGAAATACTTATATGATTTTCTAATAAACTCCTGCCAAAAAACATCCAAGTTGGGGGAGTAATTCAAAATTCAACGCCGGATGCCGGTTTTTTTTTACTCCAAAACCAGCGTCACCGGGCAATGGTCTGAACCAGTAACGTCATCATGAATCAGCACGTCGCGCACCCGTTCAACCAACTTCTCCGAAACAAGGAAATAGTCAATCCGCCAGCCGATATTCCGCTGGCGCGCCGCCATGCGATACGTCCACCAGGTATATTGAACCCGTTCCGGATACAGATAGCGAAAAGCATCCACAAAGCCGTTCTCTAAAAATTTTTGTACCCAGGCGCGTTCTTCGGGCAAGAAGCCGGAGGTTGTTTCATTTTCGTTCGGGTTTTTCAAATCCATTGGCCGGTGCGCCGTATTAAAATCGCCAGTGATGATGATATTTTCACCCTGCGCCAGCAATACGCGGCACTGCTCCAGCAAACGGGCATAAAAATCCAGCTTGTATTCCACCCGCTCCTGCCCGCGCTGGCCGTTTGGAAAATATATATTATAGAGAAGAAAACCGGGATGCCGGGTGCGGATGACGCGCCCCTCGATATCGAACCGCGCCTCGTCCAGGCCAAATGCCTGCGGCAGCGCCCCGCCGTTGTGGAAAGTTGCCACGCCGCTGTAACCGGGGCGCTCTGCCGGGTTCCACAACGCCGTATAGCCAGGAAAATCTTGTTGTTCAGGCGTTAACTGCTCCGGGCGAGCTTTAATCTCTTGCAGGCAAAAAACATCCGGCGACTGAGAAAGCATCCAGTCTTTGAGGCCCTTTCCAAGCGCGGCGCGAATCCCATTAACATTCCAGGTGATAATTTTCATGGCTTTGGCTTTGTGGTAAACTTATTTTGTCGTTTCAAAGGACTTTTTATGGATAACGAACAAAAACGCATTTTGTGTATCGAAGATGAGCCCGATATGATTGACTTAATTCGAATTATCCTGCAACGGCGTGGATATGAAATTCAGGGCGCTGCCGGCGGGCAGGAAGGCATTCGTAAAGTACGCGAATGGCTCCCCGACTTGGTTTTGTTGGATTTGATGATGCCAGATATGGACGGCTGGGAAGTATACCAGCAAATGAAAGCCGAAGAAAAGACACGCAACATCCCGGTGATCGTTGTTACGGCAAAAGCCCAGAACATAGACAAAGTTCTCGGCCTGCACATCGCCAAAGTAGATGATTACGTGGCAAAACCTTTTAGCCCCAGCGAGTTACTTGCCAGCGTGGAAAAAGTGTTCAAAGGCAAAAAATAGCCCCAGCCTGCCGCTTTCATTAAATTTCATCAGCGCGCCCCCACACGAAGATCACGACAAAACTTACGCCCGTGTTCTTCGTGTTTTTCATAAAAAAAACAGATGAGCCAAAAAATCTTTTCCGTCTCCTGCCCGTCAAATCTGGCGCTTACGCTCTTGCGCGTGCGTTGGTGTGATACCTTTTTTAGCCGGTTGCGCGGCTTCACTTTTCGCAAAACCCTGGCACTTGACGAAGGCCTCGTTCTGGTGGAGTCGCGCGAAACCCGGGTGGATAGCGCCATTCATATGCTCTTTGTGTGGAGCGACCTGGCCGTCTTCTGGTTGGACGCCGATTTTCGCGTCGTGGATAAGGCCCTGGCAAAATCATGGCGGCCCTTTTACGCGCCCAAACGGCCCGCGCAATACACCCTCGAAATTTTCCCATCGCGCTTGGAAGATTTTCAAATCGGCGACCCAGTGAGTTTCACGCATGAATAAAAAAATCATCCTGTTGATGGCAGCCCTGCTACTGACGTTTTTACCCGCGCAACCCGCGCTGGCGCAAAACGCGACTCCGCCCAACGGCCCGGTCTACATTATCCAACTGGGTGACAGCCTCTCCGGCATCGCCGCGCGGTTCAATATTTCTCTGGCCGACCTGATGAACGCCAACAGCATCGCCGACGCCAACAACATTGCCGCCGGGCAAAAACTGATTATCCCCGGCCTGCAAGGAATTAACGGCATCCTGGCAACTGCCACCCTTAAATATGGCGAAACCATCCAAAACATCAGCCGCCGCTACCAGATTCCCGTCAACCTGTTACAGAAAATCAACCACATCACCAGTCCCTCCGAAATGTACGCCGGAATCAGCCTGATCGTGCCTCAAGCAGAAAACGCCCAGCCGCTCAGCCGCCGCGTAGAAGTCCCAGCAGGTCAGAGCCTGATGGAGAGCGCCATGTTGGTCGGGAGCGACCCCTACACCCTGACAGCGCTCAACAACCTGACGGGCGCCTGGGCAGTAATGCCCGGAGACGTGTACTACACCCCCGGTTCAGCCGCCCAGGGCGCATCCGATGCCAACGGAATGCCGCCCACCTTTGCCAGCGTCGAAATTGACGCGCTCCCGCTTACCCAAGGACGCACCGTCAAGATCGACATCACCACCCAGCCGGGCGTAATTTTGACCGGAATGCTGGTAGACAAGCCGCTTCATTTTGCCACGCTGGACGAAACCCACGCCGTTGCCTTGCAAGGCATTCACGCCATGCTCGAACCAGGCCCCTACCCGCTTTCACTCCAGGCTAACCTGCCAGATGGCAGTCAACAATTTTTTGAGCAAATGGTGGTTGTCCAATCGGGCAGCTACCCTGATGACCCAATCTTGCTGGTCGAACCTGCAACGATTGACCCGGTTACTACCGAAACAGAAGTGAAACAAATCGAGGCCATCACCGCCATATTTACCGCTGCGCGCTACTGGGACGGAATTTTCCAGTCTCCCGCCTACTTCACCGATTGTTTCACTTCACGGTACGGCAACCGACGCGAATACATTGGGCAAGGCACCGAGCAAAAATATTACTCTTTCCACACTGGGCTAGATTTTTGCGGCGGCGAAGGACTGCCCATCGCCGCGCCCGCTGCCGGAGTAATTGTCTTTGCCGGGCCGCTGACGATTCGCGGCAATGCCGTCATCATTGATCACGGCTGGGGCGTGTACAGTGGTTTCTGGCACCAGCCCGCCATCGAGGTTCAAGTCGGGCAGAGCGTGCAAAAGGGTGACGTCATCGGTAAAGTCGGCGGTACGGGGCGCGTCACTGGGGCGCACCTGCACTGGGAAGTATGGGTCAATGGCATCCAGGTCAATCCCTTGGACTGGCTGGAAACCGTTTATCCATAGCGCGGCTTCCAGCGGCAGACAACCTGTGCCGCGACCTTTATGTCGCCTTTGCCTGCCAGGAGCGACACAAAGGTCGCGCTACAGATTTGCGCGGTAATACTATAAAACAGGTTTCGGCCTGTTTTTTTGCAATGTTGCGCCATTTTTTCACTTATGCTACACTGTTTTATAAACAACTTCGGAGGCAAACCATGAGCGAAATCATTACCTACCTGAAACAAGGCGATATTTTTTACCAGTTCACGCAGACCCAACTGGAAATGGTCGCCAATTTGTGCCAGGAAAAAACTTTCGGCGCGGGCGAAACCGTTTTTGAAGAAAACAACGCCAGCAAAGAACTCTACATCATTGCCCAAGGCGAGGTGGATATTGTCATTAACCCGCGTCTGATTGGTAATCCAGAAAACCGTAGTGAGAAAATGGTAATTGCCACCCTGCGGCGCGGACAGTCCTTCGGCGAGGTGGCGCTGGTAGATGAAGGCTTGCGCTCAGCCACTGCCCTGGCGCGTCAAAAGGATACCCGCTTGCTGGTTGTCGCGCGCGACAAGCTAATGATGCTATGCGAGACCTACCCACAGCTCGGATATCATCTCATGTACAACCTGGCCGCCGACCTGGCGATGAAAATCCGCAATACCGACCTGAAAATCCGCGAAAAAGTGTTGTACACCCCCGCTAAAGCCACTACTGTTTAGGTAGCGGTTTCGGAGTCCAAAGTCTCCCGACGTTGGCGCCAACGCTGGGAGACTTTGGACTCCTTATCTAAACAGTATTGCCGCTAAATCCTGATAAAAATTTCATTAACAAACAAAAGGCTCTATTGACCTTTTGGGCTTGAATCTGTAAGATTTGCCCTGTTTTGTCAGACAACTCCCCAATCCGTTTTGCGGCGTTGCCAGACCAACTTTACCCGGTAGATCCGGGATTCTATTCTTTCCTAAGGAGGAAGAAGAATGTCTAAACGAATTTTTGCTCTGTTCTCTCTGTTGATTGCGGCCAGCATGTTACTGGCGGCCTGCGGTCCGGCGGCTTCGTCCACTGAAGCCCCCGCGGCGACTACCCAGACCATCAAAATCGCCACGCAGTCCCCGCTGTCCGGCGACCAGTCGGTGTTGGGCGTAGACATCAAGCGCGGCGCTGAAATGGCGCTGGAACAAAATAACGCCGCTTTGCTGGCGCTCGGCTTCAAAGTCGAGTTGACCCCGTTTGACGACCAGGCCAATCCTGACACCGGCGTTGCCAATGCCAAGCAGATTGTCTCTGACCCAGCCATCCTGTGCGGCGTCGGCCACCTCAACTCTGGCGTTATGATCCCGTCGTCGGAAGAGTATCACAACGCTGGGCTGGTCTTCGTCTCCCCTGGTAACACCAACCCAAAAATCACTGATCGCGGCTATCTCGAAGTCAACCGCATCGTTGGCCGTGATGATGTTCAAGGCGTCGTCGGCGCCGATTTCGCCAACAAGCAAGGCATGAAGAGCATCTTCATCGTTCACGATAAGACTGCTTACGGTCAAGGCGTGGCTGAATTCTTCAAGCAGGAAGCCGAAAAACTGGGCATGACAGTGACCGGATTTGAAGGCACGGAAGAAAAAGCTAACTTCGACTCTCTTCTGACCCCCATCCTGGCATCCAACTCCGATATGGTCTTCTTCGGCGGTCTCTACCCGCAAGCGGGTGTGCTCTTCAAACAGGCCCGTGAGAAGGGTTATGCCGGAACTTTCATGGGTCCCGATGGCATGGACTCCTCCGCGCTGGTAGACATTGCTGGCCCCACCCTGCTTGATGGTGGCGGGATGGTCTACTCCACCGTTGCCGGCCCTGCCTCTGTCTACCCCGGCACCGCCAAATTTGTGGCTGATTTCAAGGCCAAGTACAACGCTGACCCGCAACCTTTCTCGGCTCAGAGCTTCGATTCCATGAATATCTGCCTCAAAGCCATTGAAGAAGCAGTCAAAGCCAAGGGCGGCGCTCTGCCCACCCGCACCGAAGTTGCCAACGCCGTCCGCGCGTTGAAAGATTTCCCCGGTATCACCGGCACCTTCACCTTCAATGCAATTGGTGACCCGACCTTCGCCAGCTACTTCGTCATCAAAGTCAATTCGGCTGACCCCGCCAAATGGGGCGAAAACGCTGTAATTGAAACCCTCTCGATTGCTCCTCCGAGCAAGTAATCCGCAGTTCAGTACTTCCCTCCCGGTCGTTCTTTGGAGCGACCGGGAGGATTTTCAACTCCGGGAGCATTTATGAAACGTTTTTCAGAAACAATCAACGTGCGGGAGCTGCTTCGTCCAATTGGTCAAATGATTGCATTTTCTCTGGGGGGAGGCGCAGTATTATCGCTGGTTGTTGTGTTGCTCGCATTGTTACTGGACCAAACTGCTGTGGGACAAAACCTGCAGGCACGTTATAGCGTCTCATTAGTCACGTACACACTGGCCAACCTTCCACAAGTTTTAATTGACGGGTTGACCATTGGCTTTGTTTACGCCGCCATTGCGCTGGGCTACACCATGGTTTACGGCGTACTAGAATTCATTAACTTTGCCCACTCTGAAATTTTTGCCGTAGGCGCATTTGTGGGTGTGGAAATTTTAATTGCCCTCAAAAATGCTGGGATTCTCAGCGCCGCATCGCTGGGCGTTGCGTATCTAATCCTGTTGCTTGCTCTGCTGGCTGGCATGACCGCATCTGGGTTTCTGGCAGTTGCTGTTGAGCGCATTGCCTATCGTCCATTACGAGGCGCTCCGCGTCTTGTTCCGCTCATCTCAGCCATTGGCGTTTCATTTTTCTTGCAAGACATTATCCGCTTGGTGGAAAGTCTGACCACCGGGCAATTTAATCGCATCATCCCCACGTTTGGAAATTTTGACGAGCGCCTTATCTTTGGACAACTTCCCTTGGGCGCAACTACAGTCGTGCTGGGTGTACAAATCAAATCTCTCATCGTCATCTTGGTCGCTGTCATCATGCTAGTTGGTCTAAATTATCTGGTCAACGCCACCAAAATTGGCAAGGCCATTCGCGCAGTAGCGCAAGACCGTCCCACCGCCAGTTTGATGGGCATTGATGTCAACCGCATTATCTCAATTACTTTTCTCATCGGTGGCACGCTGGGCGGCGCTGCAGGGGTTTTATATGCGCTCAAGTTCACCCGCATCGACCCGTTTGTGGGCTTCTTCCCCGGCCTGAAGGCCTTTACCGCTGCGGTGTTGGGCGGCATCGGCAATTTAACGGGTGCTCTGCTGGGCGGTATTGTATTAGGGTTGCTGGAAACCTTTGCGGGCGCGTTCATGTCTGCTTTCACAATGGGAGCCGCTGGCGCCGAATACAAAGATATTTTCGCCTTTGGCATCCTCATCCTGGTACTCATCTTCCGCCCGAACGGGTTGATGGGCGAAAATGTGAGCCAGAAGGCCTAGAGGAGATACCCATGTTTTCCAAAGAAAAATTTCAAGATTTCCTCGCCAAATTGAATACCGGCTACACACCCTATGTACTGATTCTGGTTCATATTATGATTGGCGCCATCTGGGTCTATTCCAGCCCACGCTCCAATGTGGCCTTCGTCGTTTTCATCTCGTCCCTGCTGACGTTATATGGCTTAAACACAAATAAAATTTTCAAACTCAGCGCCGGATTGATTTTAGCACTGGTGGTGATGCCGGTTTTGGGCGTCCGCAACATTTTCTACCTGGAAATCATGTTCCAGATTAGCGTATTCGCTGCGCTCTCGCTTGGTTTGAATATCGTCATCGGATTTGCCGGATTGCTTGACTTGGGCTATGTGGCCTTTTACGCGGTTGGCGCATATCTGTGGGGCTTTTTTGGCTCACAACAGTTCTACGCTATTCCCTACGCTCCCGGCATTCAGCCATCCGACTTGCCGTTTCTGCTGCCCGGTGATATGTTCTACCTGTTCATATTCATTGCCATCATCGTCGCGGCCCTGACGGGTATCCTGCTCGGCCTGCCAGTACTGCGCCTGCGTGGCGATTATCTAGCCATCGTCACGCTTGGTTTTGGCGAAGTCATTCGCGTACTAGCCAACAACCTGGATAAACCTTGGAATCTCACCAACGGCCCGCAGGGCATTACCCCGGTGCAACGCCCCACCATGCCACAATTTGCAGTGGATGGGTTCAATAATTTTTTTGGCGGGATCATTGGTCACACTGTCTCCAAAGCAGATGTCTACAACGTTTTCTTTTATCTTCTAGCGTTGCTGGTTATCGTCACAATCATTCAGGTAGTCTCCCGGCTCAACGATTCGAAAATTGGCCGCGCCTGGACGGCCATCCGTGAAGATGAAACTGCCGCCATCGCCATGGGCATTCCGCTGGTACAGATGAAACTGGCAGCTTTTGCCACAGGCGCTTCCTTTGCTGGCGCTATGGGCGTTCTCATGGCCGCCAGCCGCACCTTTGTCAGCCCGGAAAGTTTCAGCTTTATGCAGTCAATTGGCGTTCTGACCATGGTTATTTTGGGCGGAACGGGCAGCATTCCCGGCGTTATTTTAGGGGCGGCCACTGTGACGGTGTTGAATCTGCAAATTTTGCAAGGCTTTTCGCTCTACCTGAGCCAATTGCGCCAGAGCGACGCCGTCATCCCTATCATCAATTTCGCTTGGAAAAATCTATCCACCCAGCTTGACCCGGCGAAATATCAGCGCCTGCTCTTTGGGGCCATCCTCATCCTGATGATGATTTTCCGCCCGGCAGGGCTCATTCCAGCGGCGCGCCGCCAGCGTGAGCTTGCCGCCGACGACGAAGAATAGACGAGGAACCTATGGCATTGCTCCAAGCAATTGACGTAACCAAACGTTTCGGCGGACTGACTGCCGTCAATAAAATGAATTTCGAGTTAAAAAAGGGCGAAATTGTCAGCGTGATTGGCCCCAACGGCGCGGGGAAAACCACCTTTTTTAACACACTAACCGGATTGTACCGACCGGAAGAGGGCAAAATTCTCTTTAACGGCACATCCCTCATCGGCTTGCGCCCCGACCAAATCGCCGCGCGCGGCATCGCCCGCACTTTCCAAAATATTCGTCTGTTCGGAAACATGAGTGTTATCGAAAATGTTCTGGTTGGTATGCACTTTCACCTGAAGCAAAACATGGTTTCGGCCATTTTGCGCTTTGATTCGTTCAAAAAAGAGGAACTTGAAGCGGAAGCGTGTGCCTACGAGTTGATCAAATACGTAGGAATTGATACCAGCTTGAGCAACGAACTGGCGAAAAACCTGCCCTATGGCGGTCAGCGCCGCGTGGAAATTGCCCGCGCTCTGGCAGCTGATCCCCAATTGCTGTTGCTCGATGAACCCGCCGCCGGCATGAATCCGCAGGAAACCGAAGAAGTGACCAACCTTTTCCGCCGGATCCGCGATGAAAAAGAAATTACCATTCTGCTGATTGAGCATGATATGCGCGTGGTCATGAGAATTTCGGAACGCATCAGCGTGATGGACTATGGCGAAAAAATCGCTGAAGGTTCTCCCGCCCAAATTCGTTCCAACTCGCATGTAATTGAAGCCTATCTGGGACGCGGCGCAGTGGCCGGACAACACGAGGAGATGGTCAAATGAGCCTGCTGACCCTGGAAAATGTTCACAGCTACTACGGGCGCATCCATGCCCTCAAAGGCATCAGTATCGAAATCAATCAGGGTGAAATTGTTACCCTGATTGGCGCCAATGGCGCAGGAAAAAGCACCACCCTGCGCACCATCTCCGGCATCCTGCACCCCAAACAAGGGCGGGTTCTGCTCAAAGAGCAGGACATCTCGCACATGGAACCGCACAACATCGTTGCCGCGGGCATCGGCCACGTCCCCGAAGGGCGCGGAATTTTCCCCAACCTGACGGTGAAGGAAAATATGGAAATTGGCGCTTTCACCTTGAATGACAACGCCGAAATCGCGCGGCGCATGGATCACGCCGTGACGCTCTTCCCGCGCCTCAAGGAACGTATTAGCCAAAAAGGCGGCACACTCTCTGGCGGCGAACAGCAAATGCTGGCGATTGCGCGCGGGCTGATGTTACAACCCAGCGTGCTGATGCTGGATGAGCCCTCGATGGGTCTCGCGCCGGTATTGGTGGAACTCATCTTCGACATCATCAAACAGCTGAATGAACAGGGCACCACCATTCTGCTGGTTGAACAAAACGCGCTGATGGCGCTCTCCATCGCCCACCGCGGCTACGTCCTGCAAACCGGTGAAATCGTCATCAGCGACACCGCCGCCAACCTCAAACAAAACGAAACCGTCCAACACGCCTACCTGGGCGTCGAATAATCACTGTCGCAACACAAAAAGCGCAGGGAAAACATCCCTGCGCTTTTTTATTTTCAAGTACAATACTTTCAGCCACGCCTTCCTCCCATCCTCTTCTCTTCTTCTCTTCTTCTCCTTCCCCCTCTCATGCCAACTGCCGAAATCATCACCATTGGAACTGAAATTTTACTGGGCGAAATTGTAGACACCAACTCCGCCTGGCTGGCGCGCAAGCTGCGCGACCTGAACCTCAACATTTTCCGCACCGCCACCGTCGGCGACAACGCCGAGCGCATCGTCGAAATTTTGCGCGAAACCCTGGCACGCACCGACATCATCATCACCACCGGCGGGCTGGGACCCACCGTGGACGACCCCACCCGCGAAGCCGTCGCCCTGGCCTTTGGCCGCCCCACCGAATATCGCCCCGAACTCTGGCAACAAGTTGTCGAGCGCATGGCGCGCTTTGGGCGCACCCCCGGCGAAAACCAAAAACGCCAGGCCTACATTCCGCAAGGCGGAATCGCCCTCACCAACCCGGTCGGCACCGCCCCAGCCTTCATCGTCGCCGAAAACGGCAAATGCGTCATCTCCCTGCCCGGCGTCCCGCGCGAAATGGAATACCTGGCCGAAAACGAAGTTTTCCCCTACCTGCGCCGCACTTACAACCTGAGCGGACTAATCAAAGCCCGCGTTTTGCACACCGCCGGCATGGGCGAATCGGTCATTGACGAAAAAATCGGCGACCTGGAAAGCCTCGCCAACCCGACGGTGGGTCTGGCCGCGCACGCCGGAGCAGTGGATATACGCATCACCGCCAAGGCCGAAACCGAAGAAAACGCCGACCAAATGATTGCCGCCCTCGAAGCCGACCTGCGCCAGCGCCTGGGCAGCATCATCTACGGCGCAGACGAGGAAACCCTGGAAAGCGTCGTCTTGCGCCTGCTCGCCGCGCAAAACGCCCGCCTAAGCGTCGTCGAAGCCAACAGCGGCGGAGAACTGACCCGCCGCCTGAGCGCCGCCGGACTGCCGCAAATTTTTGCAGGCGGGAAAATCATCTCCGAACAAATCAGCGTCGCCGCATTGCTGGGCGCGCTTCAGGCCGAATGCGCCGCCTCCGGCGCAGAATACGGCCTGGGGCTGACGGCGCATCCAACCGCCGGAAATTTGGAAGTTGACCTGGCGCTAATCAGCCCGGCGCGCGCCTGGACGGAAACCCACGGTTACGGCGGGCACCCCAAAAGCCTGGCAGGTTGGGGCGCCACCAGCCTGCTCAACAATCTTCGCCAAAAAATACTGACCGTATGAAAAAAAAGTTGCCGGGGATTGCCCTGCTGATTTGGGGCGCAAACCTGCTCGGCCTGCTGGCACTGGGAATTTTTCTCTCCGCCAGCGGCTTTTTTTACCCGCCCGGCCTTGCCGCGCCGCAAAATTTGCCGCCGCCGCGAAAAACCAGCCGCCCCAGCCGCACCCCCTTCCCCAACGTCACCCTGCGCCCCAGCCTGACCCCCTGGCCGACGCCCAGCCTGGGGCCGTCGGTCACGCCGATGGCGGTCAGCACCAACCGGCAAATCATCGGCTACTCGGTCGAAAATCGCCCGCTGGAAGTTTACCGCTACGGCACGGGTCCCAGCGTCAAATTGATTGTGGCCGGAATTCACGGCGGGTACGAACACAACACGGTCGAACTGGCCGCGGAACTGATTGCCTACCTGAACGACAACCCGCAAGTCATCCCCGCCGACACCAGCCTGTACATTTTGCCCGACCTGAACCCCGATGGCTACGCGCGCGTCAAAGGCGTGGACGGGCGCGCCAACGCCAACAACGTGGATTTAAATCGCAACTGGCCCTACAGATGGCAAAAAGATTGGAAGCGTGACGGCTGCTGGTTGTATACCCCCATCGAAGGCGGCGCAGCTGCCGCCTCGGAGCCGGAAGTGCAGGCGTTGATTGCCTTTGTGGATTTGATGCGCCCGCAGGCACTGATTAGTTATCACAGCGCCGCGCTGGGGATTTTTCCCGGCGGGAGGCCCGATTTCCCCGAATCGATACGCCTGGCGGAAGACATCGCCGCTGTCAGCGATTACCCGTACCCGCCGATTGATACCGGCTGCGACTACACCGGCAACCTGACGGATTGGGCGGCCAACACGCGCAACATTCCGGCGGTGGATATTGAGTTAACCAATCACCGCGATACCGATTTTGCGCAAAATATGCGTATTCTGCAGGTTTTTTTGGGCTGGCGCTGATCCTTGCTCCAACGTCGGGAGACGTTGAAATTCGACATTTTTCAATTACGCCAGCGGCAGGGTGAAGGAAAAGACACTGCCCTGCCCGACGCCCGCACTCTCGGCCCAAATTTTGCCGCCGTGCGCCTCGACCAATGCTTTGGCAATCGTCAGCCCAATGCCCGAGCCGCCGCCTTCCTGGCGGGAACGCGATTTGTCCACGCGGTAGAAACGGTCAAAAATGTGAGGAAGATTTTCCGCGGGGATGCCGACGCCGGTATCGGCAATGGAGACGCACATTTCGGCGCCGGTCAACGCGGTAGAAACAGTCACCACGCCGCCAACCGGGGTGTATTGAATGGCGTTGCTGACCAGATTGGTGAGTACCTGGGTGATGCGGTCGCCATCCACGCGGAGAGGCGGCAGTTCGGGCAGCAGGACCAGATTCAGCGTGATGTTTTTCTGCTGAAGGTGCGGCAAAAGCCGTTTGGCGGTGGTTTCCATCAGCGAGGAGAGGCTGATGGGGGCGAAATTCAAAGAAAATGCGCCGGCTTCCACCCGGCTGAGTTCCTGCAAATCGTCCACCAGGCGCGAAAGACGCTCGGCTTCGGTGTGAATTTGCTGGTAGGTTTCGGCGCTGGCGGGCAGCACGCCGTCCATCAGGCCTTCCATGTAGCCTTTGATGGCGGTCAGGGGGGTGCGCAGTTCGTGCGAAACGTCGCCGATGAGGCGGCGGCGCATGGCTTCGACCTGTTCGAGTTCGGCGGCCATCTGATTGAATTGTCCGCCCAGTTGGGCGATTTCGTCCTGGCCGGAAATTTCGACGCGCTCCGCGTAATGCCCGGCGGCGATGCGCTGGCTGGCGCGGGTCATTTGCTGCAAGGGGGCAACGATGCCGCGGCTGAAAAGCAGGCTGACCAGCAGGGCGGCCAGCGAGGCAATGGCGACGGCCAGCAGCATGGCCTCGGTGACGCCTGCGCGAAAGTTGGCGAAAAGCTGCTGCTGCCCCTGGGCGTTTTGCGGGCTGCCGTAGCCCATGCCCATGCCGCGCCCGCCGTTTTCTGCAGGAACAGGGGTGCCCATCATTTCCATCATGTGGCGGTTGAAGGATTGCGGCAGGGCGGCTTCGGTGGTGAAAATCATGACGACGGCGGCCAGCAAAATGATGGCCAGGTACGAAATGAGCAGTTTTAGGCCGAGGTGGCTTTGCAGGATATTTTTCATAAGGGTTCGTCCTCGAAACGGTAGCCAACGCCGCGCACAGTGGCAATCAGGTTTTCGCCGCCGCCCAATTTTTGGCGAACGTGGCCGAGGTGAACATCCACGACGCGCATTTCGCCAAAATATTCGCCGCCCCACACTTTTTCCAACAATTGTTCGCGGGTCAAAACGCGGCCCCGGTTTTGCGCCAGGGCGTGGAGCAGGTCAAATTCGATGGCGGTCAGTTCGACGGGTTGGTCGTCCACGCTGACAGTGCGCGCCGCCACGTCGAGCCGCACGCGGCGAAACGACAGGATTTCGCCCGCTTCGGCCGTGGGCGCGGCATTGATCCGCCGCAGGGCGGCTTTGATGCGGGCAACGAGTTCACGCGGGCTGAAGGGTTTTGTGACGTAATCATCCGCGCCGACCGACAGGCCGACGATTTTATCGGTTTCTTCGGTGCGGGCGGTCAGCAAAATGACATAGACGTTGGATTCGCGGCGCAGGCGGGCGAGAATTTCCAGCCCATCCATGCCGGGGAGCATGATGTCGAGCAGCACCAAATCGGGCTTGAAGGCGCGCGCCGCTTTCAGCCCGGCCAGGCCATCGGAGGCGGTGAACACCTCGTAGCCTTCGGGTTTCAGATAAGCGCTGATGAGGGTCAGGATGGCGGGTTCGTCGTCAATAACGAGGATTTTGGTCATGGGAGGAGGGGGATGAGGAGAGAAGGAGATAAAGAGATGAGGAGATAGGAGAATGGGACAACTGGACAACCGGATAACTGGACAACCGCATAACCGGACAACTGGACAACCGCATAACCGGACAACCGGAAAACCAATAAAAGAATACGCCATCCCCAAAAACTTCAGAAAAAGGCTGTGTAAAGATTTGGTAAAGTTAAATCATCACAGTTGTGCCTTGCAAAAGCGAAGTGTAGACCTCAATCATTTGGTGGGCAATATTTTCCCAGGCATAGCCGGCGGCGGTTTCAGCGGCGGCGCGCGCCATTTGAGCGCGCAGTTCTGGCTGGTCGAGCAAGCGCGTCAGACGGTCACACAGCGCTTCAGGGTCGCCGTCCGGCACGGTGAAGCCGGTGACGCCATCCTGCACCAGAAACGCCAGCCCGCCCACCTGCGAGGCGACTACCGGCGTGCCGCAGGCCATCGCCTCCAGCGCCACCATGCCAAAGGACTCATAATGGGAAGGCATCACCAGAACTTCAGCCGCGGAGTAATAATAGGGCAACGTATCCTGCCCGCGTTTTCCGAGGAAAACGACCATGTTGTCCATGCACAATTCTTCGCACAGGGTTTGCAGGCGAGTCATTTCGACCGTCATTTGTTCGGGGCTGGCGGTTGGGTCGCCGCCAATCACCGCCAGGCAGGCCGGTTTTTGCATCTCTTTCAGCCGCAGGCACGACATGGCACGAATGAGCGTATCCACACCCTTCAGGCGCTCAATGCGCCCAACAAAAAGAATCATGCGGTCGCTGCGCGGAACACCGATAAAGTCTTTGGCCTCGTCTGCCGGAATGGGGTAAAAATGGCCGGTATCCACCCCCGGCGGAATGACGACCATTTTGCGCACATCGGCTTTATACAGCCATTGCAACTGAGCCTGCTCGGCCAGGGTGGCCGCGATAATCCTGTCAGCGCGGGCCAGCACGCGGCGCTCGCCGTCCAGACGGTAGGCGCCCTCGCGCTCTGAGTCATCGCGGGCGATGCGGTTTTTCATCTCGCCCAGGGTGTGGAACATGTGAATGATGGGGATTTTCCACTCGTCCGAGAGCAATTCTGCCGCCAGGCCCGACATCCAGTAGTGGCTGTGAATCACATCGTAGCGAATCCCCTTTTCGGCGGCGAAGTCCTGAATTCCACGCGCAAATTGCGGCAGATAGGCGGCCAATTCCTTTTTCGGCAGCGGCTTTTCTGGCCCGGCGGGAATGTGAACCACGCGATTGCCGTAGCCCAGGTCATGCAAAACATGCGGCACGTGTTCATCCTGCGAGCGGGTGAAAACATCAACATGGATGCCCAGTTGCCCCAACGCGCGCGTCAGGTCGCGAACGTAGACATTCATTCCGCCCGTATCCTTGCCGCCCAGCGTCGCCAGCGGGCAAGTATGATACGAAAGCATGGCAATATTCAGCATGGTTTATCCTCCGTGCAGCGCGGCCAACTCAGCCAGCAAGCGCGCCACGAGCCCATCGAGATGCGGCGATTTCATAATCGAGTTATGCGTGCCTTCCACATTCACAATACGCAGCGCACCGGTAATGTGTTTGCCCCAGCCCAGCGTTTCGTCTGGCACAATATTTTCGGGCTGAATGCTGGCGCGAAAAAGCAGAATTTCCCCGGCATACGCCTTCGGCTGAAAAGCGCTGCCCGCCTCATCCACCAACCGGGCAATTTCGTTGTAGTGCGCCAGGCGCGGCAGGGGCAAGTGCAAGAACTTGAGCAAGGCGCTGGAAAGGGCGGAAAAGATTTTTCCCAGCCGCTTGCTGGCGCGCCGCCAAAGATAATTGACCTGACCGAAAAAACCGTGCAGGCGGAGCGTGTTGCGGTGCACCGAAAGCTTGTACTGCGCCTGAGAAGTCCCCAGCAAAAGGCGCGGATAATCGGGCGGGTAGGCGTCAAAAAGCGCCACCAGCGCGACGGGTTCGCCCGCTTCGCGCAGCAAACGCGCCATCTCAAAAATCACCACGCCGCCCACCGAAAAAGCGCAAAAATGATACGGCCCATGCGCCTGCACCGCGCGGACTTCACGCAGATACTGCTCCGCCATCACCTCCACCGTCTTCAGCGGAGCTTCGCGCCGATCGGCCAAACCACGCGCCTGCAGGCCGTAAATTGGAATATCGGGCGACAGCAATTTGGCAAAATTATAGTAAAACAGCACACCGCCATCCGCGTGAACGCAAAACAGCGGCGGGCGCGCACCTTCCGGGCGAATCGGCACCAGCGAGGACCATTTTTGCGGCGGCGCATCCGTCGTCAGCAACTGCGCCAGCGCCGTCACCGTCGAGGCCTGCATCAGCGCAGAAATCGGCAGAAATCGGCCAAATTCTTTTTCAATGCGCAAAACGAGGTCAATCGCCGCCAGCGAATCGCCGCCAACGTCAAAAAAATTATCGTCCACGCCCAGCGACTGACGCTGAAGCAGGTCTTCCCACATCAACAAAAGCCGTTTTTCCAGCGGGTTTCTGGGTGGGGTGAGCGGGCGCAGCGCGGAAACCTGCGCCGGATCAGGCAGATTTTTCAAATCAACCTTGCCATTGGGCGAAAGCGGCAATTGCGGCAGCCACAGCACGGCAGCAGGCACGGCAAAATCGGGCAGATTTTCACGCGCATAGGCCAGCAGCGCCTCGGCGGAGGGTGCCTCGGCGCCCCTGGGCGTGCAATACGCCACCAGGCGGCTCTGCCCGCCGAAGGGTTTATCGGCCACCACGCACGCGCCGACAGCGGGATGCTGCAAAAAGGCGTTTTCCACCTCGCCCAGTTCCACCCGAAAGCCGCGAATTTTGACCATGCGGTCGCGCCGCCCGGCATATTCCAAGACGCCGCCGCGGTAACGCCCTAGGTCGCCGGTGAGGAAGAGGCGCGCGTAGTGCCCAGAATCCGCTGATTCAAACGGGTTGGGCCGCCAGCGGCTGGCATTCAAATCGGGGCGGCCAAAATACTCGCGGAAGAGGCCCTCGCCCGCCAGGGCGATTTCGCCCAATTCGCCCGCCGCCACCGGCGCGAGATTTTCGTCCACCAGGTAAATCCGGGTATTCGCCACCGGGCGGCCAATCGGCACGGAGGCGGGCTGTGCGCCGGGGGTGACACGCTGGAAACAGCCGTCGCCCTCCGTCAGTCCGTAATAATTCAGCAACACCGCTGCCGGAAAGCGCTCAAAAAACTGCTGCGCCAGCGCGCCTGCCAGCGCCTCGCCGCCGACCAGCCAGGTTTGCAGGGCAGGTAGATTGTGCGCCGCGCCGCCCGCCGCCAAAATCACCCGCAGCAGCGAGGGAACCAGCAAAATGTGCGTCACGGCGTGACGGGCGAGGGCGGCCAGCAGCAGGCGCGGGTCAATGACGGTTTCGTAAGGCAAAATAGCGGTCTGCCCGCCGCTGATGAGCGGGATGAAAATTTCGTCAAAAGCATCAATCGAGCTGATGGGCGAAGATTGGGCAAAAACCGACTGGGGCGTAAAGGCGCTGACGTGGATGTTGTTGGTCAGCCGGGCAACCAGGTTGCGATGGGTGTGCAGCACGGCTTTGGGCAGGCCGGTTGAGCCAGATGTGAACAAAATCAGCGCCGGGTCGGCGGCAGCGGCCAGCGGCGGCAGGTTTTCGGCGGAAAAATCTAGCGGGCCAGGCAACTCATCCACGAGCAGGCAGGGCAAGGCGGATGCGGGAAAAGCGGGCTGATTGGCGCTATCAGTCAGCAGCGCCGTCAGCGGCGCACTCTGCAAAATGCGCTCAAGGGCCTCACGCGGATAACGCGGGTCAAAACAAGCCAGCGCGCCGCCCGTTTTGAGCACGGCCAGCTGCGCCGTTAGCAAATCAAAGCCGCGCGGCAAAAACGCGCCGACAAACTGTCCGGGGACAATTCCACGCTGGCGCAGTTGCGCCGCCAGTTGGTTGGCGCGGCGGTTGAGTTCGCCGTAGGTCAGTGAATTTTCGCCGCAAACCGCGGCAATCTGCTGCGGAGCCGCCGCAGCCTGTTCTTCAAACAGGCCGTGCAAAGTGGCCTGGCGCGGATAGTCGCGGGCGGTGTCGTTCCAGGTTGGGTCAGTTTGCCAGAAGAGGAACATTTTTCTCCAATAAAACGCGCTAAGGAACAGCCACCGGATTATACCCGGTGACTGTTCGCATTTAAACCAGGAGGACAAAAAATCGTTCTATCCGCAAGACAACCCAAACCGCTGACAGCGCATCGTAAATCGCCGCGTGGTGATTTAATTCACACCAGCGACTGAACTGCCGCGCGGAAAACACGGGTGTGTCGCTTTACAGGGTGGAGCAAAAGATGTGGGGTATCACCAGTGGATTCCTGTTGACTCTCCCACTAAAAAGTCTTATACTTTCAACATCGGAGTTGAAGCCTATGCATGTGATAACGTTTTTCACCCATTTGAAGCACCCCTAAAAGCACGCGCCTGTCCGCGTGCTTTTTTATTCTCACCCAAAAAGGAGATATACCATGAATTACGGACTAATTGGAAAAATTGACAAAGCCAAACGCTATGCCGAAGAGCCCAAACGCTTTCGCTTCAACTCATTTGACGTGACCTTCCATGGCGATAACAACGATCATCATGTGACTTTTACCAACGGTACTTTCCAGTGTGATTGCGAGTTTTTCATCACCAATCAACGTTGCGCGCACAGTATGGCCTTGCAAGATCACCTGCTCAAAAATATGTTACCCGAAAACGCGGCATAACACATAACACCGAAAAAAAGATAGGACAGGCCAAAAACCTGTCCTATCTTTTTTTCGGGTAAAATTCGCGCATGTCAAAAATCAGCCGCCGCGATTTTCTCAAACTAAGCTCCGCCGCCCTGGGCGGGCTGGCCTTTTCGCCCTATCTGCCACAAGTCAGCGACTTTGACGACAGCCCGCTGGCGCGCGTGGCAACCACCCAACTCAGCGTGTACAGCAAACCAACCGATAAAAGCGAAATTGTGCGCCAGGTATTTCGTGATGAAATCTTGCCAATTTACGAGGAAGTCAACTCCGGCACGCCAGATTACAATCCGGTCTGGTATCGCGTCTGGGGCGGATTCGTTCACCGGGCGCGGATGCCTAAAGTGCAGGTGCGCTACCAGCAGCCGGTACTTTCCATCGGCGAAAAAAAACGCCTGGGCGAAGTGACTGTTCCCTACACGCAAGCCCTGTTTCAGGTCGGCGACTCATGGAAGCCGCGCTATCGCCTGTATTACAAAACCGTACACTGGGTGCAAAACGCAATTACCGGGCCGGACGGACTGCCCTGGTACGCCCTGCAAGACGAGTTGCTCGAAATCACCTACATCATCCCGGCCACGCACATGCGCCTGATTTCGGATGAAGAAATTGCGCCCATCTCACCTGACGTGCCCTGGGAAGCCAAACGTATCGAGGTTTCGATTGCCAATCAACGCCTGATCTGCTACGAAAACGATGCCGTCGTCATGCAAACGCTGATTTCATCGGGGCGGCTAAGCAGCGTCCCCGGCCCAAACGGCATCCCCACCCGCACACCAGCCGGAAAGTTTAACATCAGCGTCAAAATGCCATCCAAACATATGGGCAACGGCAATTTTCTGGCCGACATCGAAGCCTACGAACTGCCCGGCGTGCCGTGGACGTGCTTTTTCACCGCGCAAGGACACGCCTTTCACGGCACCTACTGGCACGATAATTTCGGCGTTCCGATGAGCAGCGGCTGTATCAACATGCGCAACGAAGAAGCCAAGTGGCTTTTTCGCTGGACCTATCCCATCGCAGGCATGGAAAACCTCGATCAGGGTACGCTTGACCGAAAAGGCAACGGCACGATAGTGACGATAAAACAATGAACATTCTGCACGCGCACTACCAGCCCCCGCAAACGCCCGATAACTCGGGCGGCATTTTATTTTGGATGGAAACCTCCGACCTCCCCGCGCCCAAAAGCGGACGCACCGCGAAAAAGGAAAAATCGCGCCTACACCCATTTTGCGCGGACACCGACACGCTCGGACATCTACTCAATATCAAGGGCGCGTCCAAAACCGTCACCCTGCGCCTGCCCGCCGTGCGCGGCATTCCCCTGCCGTCGCCGCAACTCATCCACAATTGGAATCTAGATTCCAAGAATCCCAAACTCGCTCCATTTCTCGTGAATGGGATTTGGACACGCCCCGCCGAGGCGATGCCTGTGCTATTGGCTTTTTCCTCCCAAACAGACGCTTCGCTCTCCCCCGCGGCGGATACCCGTTTCTGGAGCAGGGTCGGCGCTTTGAGTTTGGAGACTCTCGCGGCGCACAAACTTGTTCCAATCCTCTTGCCTGTCGAAAACGAATTCCACGCCCGCTGGCTGCCCGTGCTGGATTCACCCAAAGACGCGGCGCGCTTGAAACAGATGGAAGATGCGATGCCCGCTGTCTGCCGCGCCGCCCTCACCCCTAGCCCCTTCGCGAAGCACCCAGGCGGGGGGAAAGGGGAGTCGCCGCGTTCCATCCTGACCAGTTTCCTCAACACCTTTTGCGATGCGCTCGCGCGGGAGTGGGGAAAATCTGCGGCGCCAAAGTTTTATGATGACTCGTCTGCGGCGAGTTGGATCAAAGCGTTGTTCAGCGAAAACGCCGTCATCAAATTATCGTCCGCGCAGGCGCAAAACCTGGCGGCGAGTCACAAAGCCTGGATGCGAAATCTGCACGTCGCGGGCGACGCCGCCTTCCGAATCGCGTTTCGCTTGGAAGCGCCTGCCTTGCAACAACAACCCTGGCAGTTGCATTATCTGATTCAAGCAAAGGATGATCCCAGCTTGTTGATCCCCGCCGCCGAAGTCTGGAAAAAGACCAAAGGCGCGATGACCCATCTCGGTCACCGCTTTGAACAGCCGCAGGAAAAATTATTGGCCGGCTTGGGTTATGCCGCGCGCTTGTTTCCGCCCGTGATGGAAAGCCTGAAAGGCAAACGTCCCACCGAATTGACAGTGGATACCAACGGCGCGTACACTTTTTTACGCGAGACCGCGCCCCTGCTCGAAGGCGCTGGCTTTGGGATTCTCGTCCCGCCCTGGTGGAACAAGAAAGGCGCGCGGCTGGGCGTTAAAGTTAAGATGAAGTCGAAGCAGGGCAAGGATGCTGTCGCCAAAGGCAGAATGACAATGGAGAGTCTGGTCAATTACCAGTGGAAGTTGTCGCTGGGCGAGACCGAGCTGACCGAAGCCGAGTTCAGGGCGCTGGCAAAGTTGAAGTCGCCGCTGGTGCAAATCCGCGGGCAGTGGGTCACTCTGGATGCGGAGCAAATCGAAGCGGCAATCAAATTCTGGGAACAGCATCAACTCGAAGGCGAGATGTCCCTGCTCGAAGCGATAAAACTTGGATTGGGCGGCGAAACATCGGCGGGCGGATTACCGATTGACGGAGTCGAGTCTGATAGTTGGCTGACAGGTTGGCTGAAAAAATTCCCCAAAGGGGACGCTGTCGAGCAAGCCGGTAAACTCGAACAACTTGAACAACCCAAAGGCTTGGATGGTCAACTGCGCCCGTACCAACTTTACGGATATTCGTGGCTGGCATTTCTCCGCAAGTGGGGTATGGGCGCGTGTCTCGCGGATGATATGGGATTGGGTAAGACCATTCAAACGATTTCGCTTTTGCTGAACGAAAAAGGGACGAAGGAAAAATTACCTGCGCCCGTGTTGTTGATCGCGCCCACGTCGGTGGTGACCAACTGGGAGCGGGAGATTGGCAGATTCGCCCCAGGGTTGAAGACTTATGTCCATCGGGGAGCGACCCGCCTCAAGGGTGGGGAGATGCGGGAGGCGGTCAAAGGCCAGGATGTGGTGCTGACCAGCTATCCCGTCGCGCGGCTGGACGCGGAATCCTTTCACTCCATGAAATGGCTGGCAGTGATTTTGGACGAGGCGCAGAATATCAAAAATCCAGAAGCGAAACAGACGCAGGCCATCCGCAAGATTGGCGCGGAGTTTCGCATTGCGCTGACTGGCACGCCCGTGGAAAATCGCCTGTCCGAGTTGTGGTCGATCATGCACTTTTTGAACCCTGGATACTTGGGCGCGCGCAAATCGTTCCGCGAAAACTTTGCCATGCCAATCGAACGCTATCACGATGAAGATGCCATCAAACAATTGAAGCAATTGACGGCGCCGTTTATCTTGCGGCGCGTCAAAACCGACCCGCGCGTGATTTCGGATTTGCCCGACAAGGTGGAAACAAAAGTCTATTGCACACTAACCGAAGAGCAAGCGACTCTTTATGAAGCGGTCGTGCAGGACGTGATGAAAAAAATCGAAGAGGAAGATGGCATCAAGCGGCGCGGGCTGGTGTTGAGCATGATGATGCAGTTGAAGCAGATTTGCAATCATCCCGTGCAGTATCTTCATCAATCCAGCAAGGATAGCGCGGAGGTTTCATTAGATAATCGCAGTGGCAAATTGGAACGTCTCGGCGAATTGCTGGAAGAAGTGTTGGCGGCAAACGACCGCGCCTTGATCTTCACACAATTTGCGGAGATGGGCGAAATGCTGGCGGAGTATTTGCCGAAGGCCTTTGGCGCGGCGACACAATTTTTGCACGGCGGCACGCCCGCGAAGATGCGCGACCAGATGGTGACGCGTTTCCAGGAAGATGAACACGCTCCGCCCATTTTTATTCTGTCGTTGAAGGCGGGCGGCACAGGCTTGAACCTGACGCGCGCCAACCACGTCTTCCACTTTGACCGCTGGTGGAATCCCGCTGTCGAGGATCAAGCCACTGATCGCGCCTTCCGCATCGGGCAGAAGCGCAACGTGCAGGTGCATAAATTCGTCACGACGGGAACGCTCGAAGAGATGATTGACGATATGATCGAATCCAAAAAGGGACTGGCGCAGGCGGTGGTAGGCAGCGGTGAGAATTGGATTACGGAAATGAGCACGGATGAGTTGCGAAAAGTCGTTTCGTTGCGTAGACAGTAGGCGGAATACAGTAGACAGGAGAAGCCATGATAGAGAATTTTCGAGATTTGGAAGTTTGGAAGAAAGCGCACCAACTTGTACTGGCTACGTATCGTTTGACAAAGAGCTTTCCATCCGATGAACGCTATGGCTTGGTTTCTCAAATGCGACGTGCGGCGGTCTCTGTTCCCGCTAATGTTGCCGAGGGATTTAAACGTAAAGGAAAAGGTGAAAAAGTCCGTTTCTACAATATCAGTGAAGCGTCGCTGGAAGAACTTAAATATTTTTTTATTCTCTCCAAAGACTTGGAGTACATCAGTGACAATACTCAAGTGATGAATGACGCCGAAACAATAAGTAAAATGTTGTACCGTTTGATCGAAGCAATAAATAATAGCAGACAGTAGGCAGGATATGGTAAAGCCTCCGTCTACCGTATTCTGTTTACCGTTTACATGGAGATACCATGCCATACGATTATTGGTTCAAACCGACCAAAGCCATTAAAACCAAGGATGGAATCAAAGCCCAAAGCAAGCGCGGGGCGTTCGCGAAGAGTTGGTGGGCGCAACGCTGGATTGCCGCGCTGGAGCGATTGGTGGATTCAGGCCGCCTCACGCGTGGGCGCAGTTATGCGCGCAATGGTCAGGTGCTTTCGATTGATGAAACCGAAGATGGGATTGCGGCGCGCGTGCAGGGGTCACAGCGCACGCCATATAAAATCAGTATCAAGATCAATCACTTGACCGATGCAGAATGGGACAAGGTGATTGACGCGCTGGCGGAGCAGGCCATTTTCAGTGCACAATTGCTGGCGGGCGAAATGCCGCAGGACATCGAGCAGGCATTTGAAAAGGCAAAAGTGAGTCTGTTTCCATCCACACGCAATGACTTGACAACAGATTGCTCCTGTCCCGATTATTCCAATCCATGCAAACATATTGCCGCGGCGCATTACATTTTGGGCGAGCGCTTTGATGAAGACCCGTTCTTGATTTTCCGTCTGCGCGGGCGCACGCAGGAACAGGTCATGCAGGAACTTCGCAAACGGCGCGCGGGCGAGGATGAAATCATTGAAGAGGAAGCAGAAGAAATCGAAGCGGTGATTCCGCTCGAAGAACAGGTCGCCAACTTCTGGGATGTGCGCGCCCCGTTGGAAGGATTCGCGGTGTCCATTCGTCCGCCTGCGATTGAGATGCCGCTGCTCAAGCGGTTGAGTGAGGCGAATTTTGTCCCTGAGCCTGGGTTGGAATCACTTTTGCAAAGAGCATATCATTCTATTGAAAAACAAGCGCTCAAAACGGCGTTCCAGGAAAATGCGAAAGGCAAAAATTGACTTCATGAACCTCACATCCACCCTCCAGGCACACTTCGGCTTCAACTCCTTCCGCGCGGGACAAGAGGAGGCTATCCAGAGTTTCCTCAATAAAAATCACGCCTCGCCATCATGCCTACAGGTGCGGGAAAATCGCTCATCTATCGGTTGCCTGTAAAGTGACAAAGTGACATTCGACACTTGATTATTGCTTCCGAAGTTGTAATCTATGGATGCTTGGGGTTTCGTTTTACGCAGGGAGATAAAGTACATGTCAGGCTCAGTCTGTTTGACGTGTCATTAGAAAGAATGAAGTTGCAATCGCCTTATCTTCAATCAAACAAAGAACTCAATATTTTGGCGATGAAAAAATTGCTTTTGATGATTTCCGCAGTGCTGGCACAACCTGCTGCCAAAATTGTGTGAACGCTGACACACAATTCAACTTTTCAGATTCCAACCTGCAACCATGATAAATATCCTCTATACTGATACCTCTCTGCTCGTCATCAACAAACCCGCTGGCCTGTCCGTTTTACCCGATGGCTGGGAGCCGAACGAGCCCTATCTGGTGCGCGACCTGACCGAAGAATTTGGCCGCCTGTGGGTTGTTCACCGCCTGGATAAAGTTACCAGCGGCGTGATGGTGCTCGCCCGCACGGCGGAAGCCCACCGAACGCTGAATCTGCAATTTGAACGGCATGAAACCCACAAGGTGTATCACGCCCTCATCAACGGCACGCCCGCGTGGAACGAACACACCGCCCGTCACAAGCTGCGCGTCAATGTTGGTCATAGTCATCGCACGGTGGTAGACCATGCCAAAGGTAGACCTGCCGAAACTGCCTTCCACCTGCTCCAGCGCGGAAAAACCGTCAGCCTGCTGGAAGCGCGCCCGGCCACCGGCAGAACCCATCAGATTCGCGTCCACCTTTACGCGCTAGGATTTCCCATTTTGGGCGACACGCTTTACAGCGCTCCGCCCACCGATTTCATCGCCCGCCCCGCCCTGCACGCGCTTTCACTGACATTTTCGCACCCAATCAACGGCAAATGGCTAACCATCGAAGCGCCCTATCCCGCTGATTTCACGCTGGCGCTGCAACGGTTGAACCATGAGATTCTCTGAAAAAAATAACGGTCATCTATCCGTTCTAAAAATATGGTAGCCCACATAGACACCACCCGTTCTGCGACGTATCACCCGGGAGTAAAAACAGAAAGCAGGTCACAGCGCTGTGACCTGCTTTCTGTAATCATTTGCACCGCCTAACACTCACTAAAGCCGCAGGCATAGCATTTGCGGCAGCCTTCCTCGTTGACGACAGCGGCTTCGCCGCATTCGGGACACAGGTCGCCAATTTTCATCATCGGCTGGGCGCTGGGCTGGGGTTCGGGGTGAGCGCCATTTCCATTGCTTTTGACGGTGAGCACAGGCAAAGATTCCCCGCGCCACTGGCGGACGTAATCGTCCAGCACCTGGCCGACGCCATCCGGCAGGGAGCGCACGCGGTTGGGGCCAAAACCCAGCGAGCGGCCGCCGCCAATGCCCATTAACTGGCGGACAACTTCCGTCAGGCGGTCAATCGGGGCGACCGGCGAGGCCAGGCGCAGGATGTAGGAAACCAGGCGGCCAATCGCTTCCGAAACCGCGGCGGTTTCAGAACCTGCTTTGGAGGTGTTGATGAAAACTTCAAACGGCTGGTCGCCGCCGTTTTGGTTGACGGTGATGAAAGCCTTGCCAAGCGGGGTTTCCATGCTGTACGTTTTTCCGGGCAGGGCGTGCGGGCGCGGCTTTTTCGTCTCGTGCCAGATGACTTTTTGTTCGGACGCGGGGGCAATACTCAGCGGGGCGGCGGCCTGTTTTTTATCGGCGGTGGCTTTGGTTTCCAGGACAACCACATCGCGCGAGCCAGTGACGTAGACAGTGATGCCTTTGGCACCCAATTCCCAGGCGAGCATGTAGGCGGTGGCAACGTCGGCTTCGGTGGCGACTTCGGAGAAGTTGATGGTTTTGGAGATGGAGTTATCCACAAAGGCTTGCAGGGCGGCGGCCATGCGGACGTGTTCTTCGGCGGTCACGTCGCCCGCGGTGACGTAGTTGCGGCGGATTTCTTCCGGGACGGCGGCCACATTTTGGCAGGTGCCCTGGCTCATCACGTCGTCAAAAATTTTCTGGCGGTCTTCGGGCTTGACTCCGGCCTGTTCGAGGGCTTTTTCAAAGAGCGGTGAGCCGTAGGTTAGCTGCAAATCTTTGCCGTTGTCGTTGACGTGGCGGATGTAGGCCAGCGCAAAAACCGGTTCACAGCCGTAGCCCTCGCACCCGGCGACGGTGGCGATGGTGCCGGTCGGCGCGACGGTGGTTTGGGCGGCGTTGCGGATGCCGTGTTTTTTGATGCCTTGCCGAATTTCCTTCCAGTCCAATTCGGGCGCGTCCCAACGATTGGTAAGCGGGACGATGGCTTTCGGCGCGTTCCACTTCAGGTTTTTGGGGTCGTAAATCGAGCCGCTGATGGCGGGGAAGGCGCCGCGTTCTTCGGCCATTGCGATGCTGGTTTGCATGGCGTGGTAGCGCACGAATTCCATCAGCACCGATGCAAATTCCTGGCCTTCGGGCGAGCCGTAGCGCGCGCCAACGTGATACATCAGGTCAGCCAGGCCCATGATGCCGAGGCCGATGCGCCGGGCGCGGTGCGCGGCTTCCTTCAACTGCGGCACGGCTGGCACATAGGCATTGGCTTCTACGACATCGTCGAGGAAGCGGGTGGAGAGTTCCACGCTCTGACGCAGGGTTTCCCAATCCACCGTACCATTTGGCCCAAAATGCTGCGCCAGATTGACCGAGCCGAGACAGCAGTTCTCAAAGGGGCCAAGCCATTGTTCGCCGCAGTTGTGTACGACAAGGCCATTGGCAACAAACGAGTGGGTTTCCGGCTGATGCAGGTCGTACACCGGCTCCACGCCGTCTGGTTCAAGCGCCAGCACGGTCGCCAGGAAAGATTCCCGGTACAGGCCGCGCGCCGTCAGCCGGTCGAGATACGTTTGCAGGCGGGCGTTTTTTCTTTCAGAAAGAAAACCAATTTCGCTGGAAAAACGCAGCAGGTTCGACTTGCTGATGACGAGTTCGTGCTGCGCCCGGGTGCGGTATTCCTTTTCACCGCCTTTGCCGTCCGGTAACATGCGGTAGCCGTCGGGGCGGCGGTTTTGATAAATTTTGCTGACAATGCCAAAATTCAGCAGGAGGCGCTGGGTTTCTTTCAGCAATTCCAAATGACTGGCGCTCAAGCGCACCGAGCAGCCTTTTTCGCCGCCGTCCTGCACACTGCCATCGGCTGTGAATAGGGCTTGCAAAAAGCCGCGCTGCATGGCTTCACTTCCAGCAAAGACAGCGGCAGGCACGCAGAATTTATTTTCGACCAGGCCATGTTTTTCAGCAAAAAGACGCAGCCGGTCCGAGGCAACACGCGCCTCGTCGCGGTTTTCGATTTGAACCACACCCACCGGGTAAGAACGGCCATGAGCAGATTTCTCCACGATGGAGGTGACCATATTGGCAAAGGCCGGGGCCAGTTCCTGTTTTTCGTCGCCAAAGAAGGAAAGTACCGCGCGCACCACATTAACGGTACCATCTCCCACCAGCCAGCCGAGGACCTGACCTTCCTCTTGCGTACCCGTCTGACCAAAGCCGCCCTTGCGGTTAAGCAGGTGTATCCGGTCACCTGGCTGCAATTGAGCGGCAGCGACCCAGCCGCGCGCCGTCATCACCTGGTGATTTTCGGTCAAGCGCAGTTCATAGCCTTCGCGCGTCAGCAAACGCAGCACCGCCTTGACGCCCGTCTGAAAAACGGGCGAGGCTGGCAGAAAAGTTTCCGCGCCAAAGCGGGCGTCGGTGGTGACGGTCACCGGCAGGTTTTCGCGCGCCAATTCATCGGCGCGGCGCAAACCAGAGACGGTATAAATCAACGTTTCGCCGGTGACGCAGGGGTTGGTGCTTTCGAGCGGGTACAGGTGCGGAACTGGGTTTTGCCGGTTGGCCGCATCCAAAAACAGGACGCCCGGCTCGCCGTTGTGATGCGCCTGTTCAACAATTTTGTTGAACAGGTCACGCGCGCGCACGGTTTTATAAACGCGGATGGGAATGCCCTGCTCGCGCGCCTGCTCCAGCGTGCCGCGAAAACCGCGATACTGGGGCGCGGCAATATCGGGGAAAATCAGCTCCCACTCTTTGTCGTCTCTGACGGCCTGCATAAATGCGTCGGTGATGCCCACCGAAATATTGAAATTGGTGATGGCGTGTTCGCTGGTTTTGGACGTGATGAATTCTTCCACATCCGGGTGATCCACGCGCAAAACGCCCATATTCGCGCCGCGGCGCGTTCCTCCCTGAGCGATCTCACCGAAAGCGTTATCGTACACCCGCAGGAAACCCACCGGGCCGGTGGCCTGCCCGGCGGACGATTTGACCAGCCCACCCTTGGGGCGCAGGCGCGAGAAGGAGAATCCATTGCCGCCGCCGGTTTGCTGAATCAGCGCGGCGTTGCGCAGCGACTGGAAGATTCCGGCTTCGTCGCGCCCCATGTCATCGGAGATGGGCAGCACAAAGCAGGCGGCCAACTGCCCCAGCGGCGTGCCCGCCCCGGTAAACGTCGGCGAGTTGGGGAAGAATTTCTTGCTGGTCAGCAGCGCGTAAAATTCACGGGTGCGCGCCGTCACGTCACTGTGCCAGGCCTGCTCCACGTTGGCAACATGCCAGGAAACGCGCCAAAACATTTCTTCGACGGTTTCTGCCGGTTTGCCATCATCGCCGCGGCGGACGTAACGGCGCAGCAATACCTGGCGCGCATTGTCGGTCAACTCGACTTGCGGCAAATCCGCGGGCAGGGACGGGGTGGGCAGCAAAACATTTTTTTGACCAGCAACTACTTGAGATTCCATGATTCTCTCCTGAAAAATAAAAGTGGGCTACGACTCTAACAAACGGTCAATTTCACTGCGCAGCGACCGTAAATCGGCCAGACGCAAATAAACAATGGCGTAGCGGATGTAGGCAATCTGATCCAATTCCTTTAGCCCGGCAATCACCAAATCACCCACCACGCGCGAGGAAACTTCGGCCTTGCCCTGGCGCTGCAATTCCGCTTCAACTTGACCAACCAGGCGCTCAATATCCGCAGCGGATACGGGACGCTTGGCGCAGGAAATGCGGATGCCGCGCGCCAGTTTTTCGCGGTCAAATTCTTCGCGCGTGCCGTCCTGCTTAATCAGCAGCGGGGTGGAGAGAATCGGGCGTTCCGACGAGCTGAAGCGCTGCCCGCAAGCCAGACATTCACGGCGGCGGCGGATGCCACCGTGCGCATCGTGCGAGGTGTCAATCACTTTCGACTCTTCATGCTGGCAGTAGGGACAACGCATATTTTCTCTCCTTGAGATTAGAACATTTGTACCCGCCATATATAGGCATTAATTTATTTATCCCGCCATGTATTGGGGTAGTAAAAGGCATTCTAACATAAATGCAAAGTCAATTCAAGCAGGCGAACATTGCAGTTACCTTAAAAAATTCCCTGCGTCTGAAGGACGGCTCCTTTCATTAAACCCAAATGGCGGCCAATGATACAATTTCACCATGCCAACCACACCGCCCGAAGTTCGGGAAAACTTAAAATATAACGTCGTCGTCAACCTGACAGATGCCGCTTTTTTTGGGCTTGGCTGGGGGCTGGGTTCCTTCGGCACCATCATTCCGCTATTTGTCAATCAACTCACCAACTCGGCGCTGCTGATTGGGCTGATTCCGGCCATTCACGCCGTTGGCTGGCAATTGCCGCAACTCTTCACTGCCGGTTGGGTGGGAAAAATGCGGCGCTTCAAGCCTGCCGTTTTGGCGATGACCATCCACGAGCGGGTTCCCTACCTGGGGCTGGCGCTGGCCGCCCTGCTGCTGCCCATCCTCGGCGCGGCCATCATCCTGCCGATGACGTTTCTCCTGCTCATCTGGCAGGGCATCGGCTCTGGCGTCACCGCCAACGCCTGGCAAAGCCTGATTGCCAAAATCATCCCCGCCGAAGCGCGCGGAACGTTTTTTGGCGTGCAGGCCGCCGTTGCCAACGTTTTTATCAGTTTTTCCGCCGTGGGCGCAGGCTATTTGCTGGAAAAGATGGCTCCGCCGTATGGCTTTGCGCTGTCCTTTTTGCTGGCCGCGCTGATGATGGGGATTTCGTACATTTTCATCGCTCTGACGCGCGAACCAGAAAGCGTGGAAATTTTGCACAGCGAATCAACCCCGCATTTTTGGCAGGTTGCGCGTGAAATTCTGCGCCGCGATGCAAATTTTCGCTGGTTTTTGGCTTTTCGCGTCCTTTTTCAATTCGCCACCATGGGCTTCGCTTTTTACATCGTTTTTGGCCTACGCCGTTTTGAAATGAGCGCCCTCGTCGCCGGGTTTTTGACTGCGGCGCTGACCATCTCTCAGACGGTGGGCAACGCCTTTATGGGCTACCTCGGCGACCGGCTGGGACATCGCCTGATGCTGATTGCCGGGGCGCTGGCGGTGGCCTTCAGCTCGATTTTGGCCTGGTACGCGCCCTCGGTCGAATGGCTCTACCCGGTCTTTGTGCTGGCTGGCCTGGCGAATGTCTCTTTTTGGACGATTGGCATGGCGATTACCGTGCAATTTGGCCGCGAAAGCGAACGCCCGGTTTACATCGGCCTGTCGAATACACTGATTGCGCCCGCCACCATCCTGGCGCCCATCCTCGGCGGCTGGATGGCCGACAGCGCCGGATTCGAACTGACGTTTCTGCTTTCTGCTGTGGGCGGCGTGCTGACGGCGCTACTCCTGCTGACGCTGGTCAAAGACCCGCAGCAAAGTACGGCGTAAGTGCAATACTGTTTCGTCAGCGGTTTCGGAGTCGAAAGTCTCCCGATGTTGGCGCCAAAGTCTGGAGACTTTCGACTCCATCTCTGACTTCGCTGCACCATGCTACAATCGGACGATTTTATTTTTTTTGGGAAGGATATCTTATGAGCAAAATTGCCATCATCGGCGCTGGTTACGCGGGCATGTCTGCCGCGTGGGACCTACGCAACGCCGGTCACGATGTGACTCTTTACGAAGCCGATGACCACGTCGGCGGGCTGGCAAGCGGATTTAGAGAACCCAGCTGGAACTGGTCGGTGGAAAAATTCTACCATCACTGGTTCGCCAGCGACGCCGCCATGCTGGGGCTGATGGACGACTTGGGCTTGCGCGAAAAGGTTCTTTTTCCACGCCCCTACACCGTCATGTACCACAAAGAACGTTTTTACCCGCTCGACTCGGTACTGAAAGCGATTCTCTTCCCCGGCCTGGGCTGGGGCGTGGATAAAATCCGCTTTGGGTTGGTGGGGCTTTTCTTGCGTCTGACGACCAGCTGGCAGGAACTGGAAAAATACAGCGTGGACGAGTGGATGCGCAAATGGGTTGGCGAGCGCGTCTATAAACTGATGTGGGAACCGCTGGTCGTGGGAAAATTCGGCGAAAAATACGCCAAACAGGTCAACATGGCCTGGATGTGGGCGCGTCTGCACGCCCGCACCACGCGCCTGGGAACGTTTGAAGGCGGCTTTCAGGCCTTTTCTGACCAGTTCGCGCAAAAGCTGATTGAGCACGGGGTGACGATTCGGCTGGGGACGCCGGTCACACGCGTTGAGCGGGATTCTGCTTCCGGCTTGCTGACGCTGGCGACGCCCTCAGGCGTGGAACAGGCCGATCAAATCCTCATCACCCTTTCGCCTGCAATCGCCGCCAAAATGGTACCATCGCTCCCCGCCAGCTACCTGCAAGGCTTGCTGAACTTGAAAAGCATGGGTGCGGTTGTGTTGGTACTGGCGCTGAAGGAAAAACTCTCCCGCGAGGGCTATTACTGGTACAACATTCCCAAAAGCGCCGGTTTCCCGTTTTTGGCCGTGGTGGAACATACCAATTTTGTGCCGCCCGAACATTTCGGCGGCGACCATATTGTTTATGTCGGTGATTATCTGGAGCCTACGCACGAGCATTTTTCGATGAGCGCAGAAGAACTCCTGGCAAAATTTGCCCCGCACCTGAAAAAGTTCAACCCAAATTTTGAACCCGGCTGGGTGAAAAAGGCCTGGGTCTTCCGCACCGCGTACGCGCAACCCGTGCCATTGGTCAATCACTCGCGCAACATCCCCGCGCTCAAAACACCGATTGACGGGCTATTTCTGGCTTCGATGAGCCAGGTCTACCCCTGGGACCGTGGAACAAATTTCGCCGTTGAAATTGGCCGCCGCGTGGCGCGTGAAATGCTGGAGCCGTAGCATGAAACGTTGGATGCTGGTCGTTGGGGATGTCTTGGCGCTGGCGGCGCTGACGGTCATTGGCTTTGCCACACACGGCGAAAGCGGCCCGGGATTTATTGTGCGCATGGCAAGCACCTTCATTCCACTGGTTGTGGCCTGGTTCGGCGTCGCCCCGATGCTAGGGCTCTACGCGTCCGCACAAACCAGCAACCCACGCGCGCTATGGCGGCCCGTCTATGCCATGTTTCTGGCCGGGCCGTTAGCCGTGCTGTTGCGCGCGCTGTGGCTCGATGGCGTGGTCATTCCCATCTTTGGTTTGGTGCTGACCGGCAGCGGCGCGCTGGCGCTGTTGCTCTGGCGTGGAATTTGGTTATGGCTGGAATTTCGGCAAAAAAGGTGATAAACTCCAACCGTTCAACCCAAAAATATCAAACAAAGGAAACTATTCAATGACCGAAGAAAAAAGTACGTTCCACACGCAAGCCGCTGTTTTGCGTGTTTCGATGTGGGCAAACATCTTTAGTTGGGCGGTATTGGTGCTCTACCTGCTCAACTTCACCGGCGATCTGGTCAACCTGTTCCAAAACTGGCCGCCCCAACTGCCCGCCGACGTATTGAGCCAGGTTTCGGCCTGGACCAGCCTGCTCTCCAAACCAATTTTCGGCGGCATGTACTTTCTAGTTTTGCAGGGCGTTTCACAACTTCTCAATCTGGGGCTGGATGTTTACCTGCAAGCCACAGAAGAAGTAGAAGTAGAACTAGAAGAAAAATAATTTTTTCTGGCTTCAGATTGTAGCGATGGTCTCCTGGCCATCGCTATTTTTTTGCCAGACAGCGGGTTGCGCCAGTCCCGTCTCTCCCAATAGCAATGACAAAAACGCATCGAAAGCGGCGGGAGAACCAGACGTGTAAAATGTGAACTGGGGCGGGCTGCTCGCCTCCGCCTCAAGCCTGCGCGAAGCCAGCACCCGCTGAATTTGGCGCGCCACCGCCGGGGCCGGGTCAATCACCCGCAGCGCCTCACCGCCAATTTCGCGGATGAGCGGAATCACAAACGGGTAGTGGGTACAGCCCAAAACAACGGTATCCGCGCCCCGACTCAGCATTGGCGTAAGCGCCTTTTCCAGGATTTGACGAGTTTCGTCACCCGCTAGATTTCCCCGCTCAATTTGCGTTACCAGCCCGGGACAGGTATCCTGTAAAACCGTTACACCGCTGGCAAAGCGCTCCACCACCGAAGCGTAGAGCGCCCCCTGAAAGGTGGCTGGTGTCGCCAGCACGCCCACCACGCCCGAAGCGGTTTGCTCGGCGGCCGGTTTGACCGCCGGTTCCATGCCAACAAAGGCAATTTGCGAAAAAGTTTGCCGCAAATGGGCCAGCGCCGCCGCCGAGGCGGTGTTGCAGGCCACCACAATCAACTTTGCCTGGCGCGCCAGCAAAAAGCGGGTGATTTGCTCGGAGAAGTGCCGAATTTCTGCCAGCGGACGCGCGCCGTAGGGGACGTGGCCCTGGTCGGCAAAATAAATCAGCGCTTCGTTGGGTAATTGCTGACGGATGGCGCGCCAAACCGACAGGCCGCCCACGCCCGAATCGAAAATTCCAATGGGAAAATTGTTATTCATCTGTGGCGCTACGCCCGGCAGGCATCCACAAACGTCTGCCACAAGCGGCGAATGGGTTGCTGGTCACCCAGCCATTCCGGGTGAAATTGGACGGCCACGCCAAACGGATGGCCGGGAACTTCCACCGCTTCGATGATGCCGTCGGGGGCGCTGGCGGCGGCGGTCAAGCCAGCGGCCAGCCGGTCAATGCCCTGATGATGCAGGCTGTTGACATTGAGCGATTCGACGCCGAAAATTCGCGCCAGGCGGCTTGCGGCACTGACCGTGACCGGGTGCATCAAACGCGTGCGTGCGGGGACGCCATCCGCGCCGGGGGCGTTGTGGACGAGCGCATTTTTGAGCTGCGCGGGAATGTCGGTGTAGAGCGTGCCGCCCAGGGCAACGTTCAGCACTTGCAGGCCGCGGCAAATACCAAAGAACGGCTTTTTCTGTTCCACCGCCAGGCGCGCCAGGCCGAGTTCAAGTTCGTCGCGGGCTTCGTCCACGCCGCCGACGGTGGGGTGAAATTCGCCACCGTAGCGCTGGACGGCGATATCGCCGCCGCCGGTAAAGAGCAGGCCATCCAACCGGTCAAAGAGCAGGCGCCAGCCCGCTTCGGGCAGGTCGGAGGGTATCAACACGGGGGCGCCGCCCGCCTGAAGAATCGCATCGGTGTAGGCGCGTTGGATGCTGATGGATGGTAAATTGGCCTGGGTAAAGTTTTTGCGGGTGGTGATTCCAATGAGGGGAAGGGACATGATGGCTCCAGTTATCAGTGGACAGTGGAAATTTGGGCCGGAAAAGATTCAGACTAGTTCCGTTTTTTCTTGTTCCTGCTGCCTTTGTAAAAGGCCTTTTTGCAACATAAAAACTAATGACTCTGCGGTACCGTGAGATGGAACCGAAGATTCGAAGACTGTTGTTTCTTTCAAGTAATCGGAGTTATGCAAAACAAAGGTTGAATAATCCGCATGAGAAATTTTTTTTATTGCGAAGATTTTTTATCTTCCTCGTGATTTTTTCAATTTCTTCATAGTCAGATTTTAAGTCACTCCAAAAAGCACCATCCCTATCATTTTTCAAATCATCAAGCAGTTTTTTCAGACTTGCATTGCTTTTCCCCATAGAGGTTGAACCATCCATCAAGCGCATAATTCGCGCGAGAATATCACGCCAAAAAATAATTCTCATACGATAGAAAAAAGACTGCGCGGTTTGATTCAACAAGTCAATTCTTTCCTGGGATGTTCCGTAAAGACTACAGTAATTTTTCCAGTCAAGATATAAATTAGCGACATCGTTCGACAAGTAGTGAAATAACTCGGCAGTTTGGTTGGGAAAAACTTGTTGATATTTTCGTAAAATATCGTCGGAAGATAAATTTTCTGACATATCAACCTTTCAGGTTTCCTGACCAATCTTTCCACCACGTCAGCAGGGTGGACATGATGTGGCGGGTGCGGGTTTGGAAGAGCGCCAGGTCGCCGTAGGCCTCGCCGCCATGCGGGCTGACCAAATCGGTGACGCCGCGCAGGATCAGGACGCGCACGCCGTTGCGGACGGCCACCCAGGCGATGGCGCTCGATTCCCAATCGGCGGCGCGGGCGTCATATTTTTCAATCAGCGTAGCAATATCAGCCGGAAGAATGTCACGGTCGGCGGAAACCATCAATCCGCGCCGAAGCGCCGGGGTGGCGGGCAAAGTTCTCAGCCACGACAAATCCAACCACGTCGAATAAAATTCAATCGCCGCGGCAGAATCGCCCATTTGCTCAAAAATATCATAGGTGATGGTTTTCTCCACCAAAAGCAGGTCGCCCGGCTGAATGCGGCCATCGAACCCGCCACAGGTGCCCAGATTGACAAGAATTTGCGGGGAGAAGTGGTCAATGACGTATTGGGCGCTGGCCGCCGCGCTGATTTTTCCCCAGCCACCATGAAAAAAGCGCGCGCCGGAAGCGTCGAACCACTCACCCAGCGGCGAGGGTGTCACCTGCGCCGGGCGTAGAATTTCTTTGACAGCGCGCCATTCTGCGCCGGCAGAGACAAGCACAACGCTGGCAGGCGCGCTCATTCAGCGGGGACGCGGTCGAGGTTGCGCTCACCGCGCAAGTAGGCCAGCGCCATTTGCAGGGCTTGTTCGGCAGAAGCGGCCTTGTTGGCCTCGCGGTCGGCGTTGGAAAAGACAAAAAGCCGCGCCCACAAACCAGCGGGTGCGGCCAGGCCGATCCAGGTGGTGCCAACGGGTTTGTTGGGCATTCCTCCGCCCGGCCCGGCAATGCCGCTGACCGAAACGGCCAGGTCTGCGCCCAACGCCAGGCGCGCGCCTGCGGCCATCTCCAACACTGTTTGGCGGCTGACCGCGCCATGCTGATGCAAAGTGTTCCACGAGACGCCCAGCAGGCCGACCTTGGCTTCGTAGGCATAGGCAACGATGCCGCCGCGATAATAATCGGACGAGCCGACAACGTTGGTGATGCGATGACCAATCAGCCCGCCGGTGCAAGATTCGGCGGTGGCAAATTGAAGCGCCTGACGGCGCAGAAGTTCTCCAAGTAACACTTCGGGTAAAGCGGTCACAAAATCTCCTGAGTAGATGGCCCGGCGGCAGTTGCCTGCGCGAGCGCGCTGTTCCAATCGAGTTGCGCGCCGCGTTCAAGCGCCTGGCGCAATTCGTCGGGGGGAAGTTTCCAAGGGGTGAAGTATACATCCAGTTCGCGGTCACTTTCACTATCCCAGGCGGGGTGATTTTTAGCCGCGCCCAGCGTTTCCATGGCGGCAACAACATTCCCAAGCGTGTATTCCAGCAGGGCAAAGTAGGTTACGCCCGAAACCGTCACCGGATGAGCGCCAAGTTTATCTGCCAGACGCGTACCTGCGGCCAGATAACGGCGCGCCTGGTCAAACTCGCCTAATTTAACACAAGCCAGCCCCAGGTTGATGAGATGAAGCGCTTCGCCCTGACGCGCGCCAGTTTCGCGCGAGGTGTCAAGCGCGCGCTGATAGTAGTCGCGCGCGCGCTGCCAGTCGTTGGCCTCACCCGCCTGCGCGCCGAGGTTGTTGAGCGCGGTGGCGGCGCGCTCGCGGTTGCCAACTGAAAGCGCCAGATCAAGAACCTGCTGGTAGTAACGCGCTTCTTCTTGCGGTTTGCCCAGCGCCCCAGACAGCACGCCCAAGCGATTGAGCGCCTGAAGCAGAGTCTGATTATCCCCCAACTCGGCGGCGATTTGTTGGGCTTTCAGGCAGTGTTCGTAGGCGCTTTGCAGGTCGCCAATACGCCATTCAGCGCTACCGAGCGCGGCCAGCACGCGCGCCATGGAGGCGCGAGCGTTGCTCTGTTCGGCCAGGAAGAATGCGCCAACCAGATACGAACGGGCGTCTTCGTAGCGTCCGGTGTACGATGCCACCTGACCAAGTTCCACCAGCGCTTCGGCCACGAGCAAATCCATCTGCAAGTCGCCGGCAGTGGCGGCGGCGCTCTCGGCGTGACGCTGCGCCTGAGCGTAATCGCCAAGTTGAATACAGGCATCGGCCAGACCGATTTTCATTTGAATCACATCGCGTACCGGGCGGTCGGGCTGGTCGAGGAGTGTCAGCGCGCGCTGGAAGAAATTGCGCGCTTCAGCCAGCGCAGAAAGTTCCAGGGCGCGCTCGGCGGCCTGAGAGAGACTTTCGGCGGCGAGGGTAAAGTCGCCGCCTTTTTCGTAGTGGTCAGCGATTTGGGGCAGGTATTCGCCGCGCCGCTCGCCACTGATGCGGCTGAGCCAGGTGGCGGCCAGCATGTGCAAACTGGCGCGCTGACGTTTGAGCAGAGTCTCGTAGGCAACTTCGAGCAACAAGCTGTGTTTGAAGGTAAATTCCTGCGTCCCGGCAAAGGCCGACGGGCGGCGCGAAAAGATGAGTTCCTTGCGGCGCAGGCTTTCCAGCGCGTTGAGCAGGTCGGCTTCGGCCAGGTCAGAACTCATGGCAAGCAAGCCTTGCGCCCAAAAGACGCGCCCAACGACGGAGGCGCGTTGCAGTACCAGCCGTTCAGTAGCGGTCAGGCTGTCGAGGCGCGCCTGCAAGACTTCGGTGAGAGTGGAGGGAATGTTAACAGCGGCCAGGCGGCTGGATTCAACCGTCCAGGTTTCTGCGCCGGGCTGAATGACGCGCTGGTCAATCAGCATTTTGATGAGTTCTTCCAGGTAGAAGGGGTTGCCTTCCGCGCCGCCAACGACCAACTCGCGGATGGCGTCGGGCAGGTCTGGCACCTTGCAGAGTAGTTCGCCAACCAGATGGCGGCTTTCGGATTTATCAAGCGGTTTCAGGTTCAAAACGGTATGGCGGCCAGGCAGGTCTGCGCCCCAGCGCGGGTAGCTCTCAAAAAGCGTCGGGCGCGCCACCACCAGCGCCATCAGCGGCGCAGCAGTTGGCAGGTTGGAAAATAAATAGTTAAGGACATCCAGCGAGCCGTTATCAGCCCATTGCAGGTCGTCCAACATCATCAAGGCCGGGCTTTGCAGGGTGACGGTGTTAAAAAATTGCGTCAGGTAGAAGAGCGCCAATTGGCGCAACTGACGCGGGTCGTCAAGCAGCCCTTGCAGGTGCGGGCTGTGAGAAAAATTCAGACCCAGTAAATGCCCGATAACATGCGCCTTTCTCAGTGCATCGGCGTCGTTGCGCATAAACTCGCAGAAACCGGCTTCCAATTTTTCGTGGGCAACCGCCAGCGGGTCGCTTTCCTGAATTTCAAAGCGGAAGGAGAAAATATCGCGCAGGAGAGCGTAGGGCGTATTTTGCATCGTCAGGCTGGCGCGGGCTTTAAATACCCACCACGAGACCTTTTGCATCTCTGCCCAGGCATTGAATTCGTGCATCAGGCGGCTTTTGCCAATACCCGCATCACCCGTAAGGGTGACGACCTGCAATGAGCTATGCAGAAAAGCAATTTGAAACAGGTCTTGCAAGGTTGCCAGTTGTGCATCACGTCCCACCATGCGGGTTTCGACGCCTTCAATGCCGCGCGTGTAGAGCCGAAAAGCGCGCGGTTTGAGCGCGAGGACGCAAAAAGTTTGCACCGGCTCGCTTTTTCCTTTGGCTTCCAGCGGCGGTTGGGCTTCAACCTCAAACACGCCGCGCACGTGCCGGTAGGTGTCGCTGGAAATAAGCACTTGCCCGGCTGGGCAGGCCTGTTCGAGGCGGGCGGCGACATTGACGGTATCTCCCAACGCGGTGATTTCGCCGAGCGTGCCGATACTGCCGAGGAGCGCCGCGCCGGTATTGACGCCAATACGCATTCTGAGGGCTTTCGCCAGTAAAACGGAGGGCCGAAAGTCGGCCAGGGCATCCTGCATTTGCAAGGCGGCGCTGATGGCGCGTTCCGGGTCGTCTTCGCGGGCCTCGCCGGCGCCCCATAACGCCATAACGCCGTCGCCCATGTGCTTATCAATTTTTCCACCCTGCGCGAGGATGATTGCATCGAGGCGTTGCCACAGGTCGTTCATCGTATCGCGCACGTCTTCGGCGTCGAGGTTTTCAGACATGGCGGTATAGCCGCTGATATCGGCAAACACAACCGAAATCATGCGGCGCTGTTGGGTTGTAGACGGTGTGGAGGCAGGATTCGCCGCCATTTGCAAGGCGGCGAGACGCTCGCGCAGGGGCGTCAACGTGGCGGCGAGAACATCATCGCCAAGGGTGGCTCGCTGTGTTTCGAGCGCCGCAATCGCTTGCGAAAGTTTCTGAATTTCGTCCATGGGGTTAGGCCAGCATGAGTTGCGTAAATGTGGCGCGCCACTCCAGCGTTGCGCCGCGCGTCATATGCTGGAGAATGAATTCATCGTCCAGATGCCATTCGGCCAGCATTTGTTCTTTCAGCCGTTGATGGTCAATGCTATAAGCCGGGTGTTTTTCGGCCAGGCCGAGCAGTTCAAGCGCGCGCGTGGTATTTCCGCGCGCGGCTTCGAGCCGCGCAAAAAAGATGACGGCCATCAACATCCACGGGCCCGCGCCGAGGTGGTCTGAAAGCGCCAGTCCCTCGCGCAGATGCTCACAAGCGCGGTCAAGGTCGCCCATGCGCACCAGGCAGTGACCAAGATTAAGCAGGTAAAGCGCCAGCGACTGTTGCGTCCCAATTTCACGCGCCAACTGCATGGCTTGCCGGTAGTATTGCTGTGATTTTTGCAAGTCGTTGTGCTCATCCGCCAGCGCGCCCAGGTTGTTGAGCGCAATCGCGGCGCGTTCGCGGTCTCCGGCGGCAGTGGCGCGGGTCAGCACTTCCTGGTACAAACGTTCTTCTTCGGCGGGGTTGCCCATCAACCCGGCCAAAACGCCCAAGCGGTTGAGCGCCAGCAAAAAAGTGTAGACATCGCCAGCTTGCGCGGCCATATCGCGGCTTTCACTGCAATGCTGATGAGCGCTTTCCACCTTGCCCAGCCGCCATTCAGTGTTTCCCAAGCCATAAAGCAGGCGCGCACGGACGACGCTCCCGCTTTGCGCCTGCGTCAGACGCAGGGCTTCGCCCAAAAGCGCTTCGGCGGCGGGATAGTCGCCCATTTCACCGTAAATTTGTCCAACCTGATACATGGCCGAAGCCAGCAGGTCGCCCACGCTCAACTCACGCGCGGCCTGCAAAGCCTGTTCCGAATACTTGAGCGCATCGGCGTATTCACCGGAGCGAAAAAAGACCTCACTAATTTTGAGTTGAACAAAAATCACATCGCGGCGGCGCTCGGGAGCAAGCAGGGAAAGCGCACGCTGAAACAGGCGAAACGCTTCAGAAAAGGCGCTAACACTGAGGGCTTGTTCGCCCGCCTCGCGCAGCGCCAGAGAAGCGCGGTCATTTTCCCCGGCTTTTTCGTAATGGTCGGCGATCACCGATAGATATTCAGAGCGGCGCTGTCCGCTGGCTTGCTGAAGCCATTCAGCAATCAGGGCATGGTACTGCGCGCGCTGACGTTTAAGCACCGTTTCGTAGGTGACATCGCGCAAGATGGCGTGCTTGAAGGCAAATTCCTGCGTGCCAGAAAAGGTGGAAATGGGATTGGGAAAAATCAGTTCTTTGGCGCGTAAGGCCGCCAGCGAAATATTGAGACTCTGACTCTCGTTCTCCGGCACTGGCGTGAGGACTTCCAACGCCTGCTGCCAGAAAACGCGTCCGATGACGGAAGCACGCTGAAGCGAGACGCGCTCCTGCCCGTCGAGGGTGTCGAGGCGCGCTTGCAGGACTCCGGCCAGGGTGGGGGGAATGCTGAGGGCGTCGAGGCGTCTCAGGTCTACGCTCCAAATATCAGCATTGGGCTGAATCACACGCCCATCAATCAGCATTTTGACGAGTTCTTCCAAATAAAACGGGTTACCTTCCGCGCCGACGACAATCAGCTCGCGCAAGGCGGAGGGCAGCGCCTGCACTTTTTGCAAAATCTCTTGCACCAGAGCGCGGCTTTGTTCACGCGAGAGTGGGCGCAGGTAAACATGTGCGGCGCGTTTGAGCGAATCGCGCCAGTCGGGCAGGCGTTCGTCCAGTTCTGGGCGGGTGATGCAAACAGCCAGCAGGGGCGTTTGGGCGGGCAGGTTATTGAAAACGTAACGCAGAGCGTCGAGCGAAGCGCTATCCGCCCAGTGAATGTCGTCGAGCAGTAAAATAACCGGGTAGACACTCGCGGCGGCGGCAAAAAAGCGCGTCAGGCTGACAAAACCCAGGCTGCGCATTTGGTGCGGGTCGGCCAGCAGGGCGGGCAAGAAAGGGCTTTCGGCAAAGTTAAAACCAATCAACTGCCCAACGATATGCGCTTTTTCGCGCGAGTTGGGATCGCCAGGCATCATCTGGGCAAAACCGCGCTCCATTTTGGCAATGACGGTTATAAGCGGATCGCTATCCTGAATTTGGAAACGGAAAAGGAAGAGTTCGCGCAGGAAAGCATAGGGCGAGGTGATTTGCGAAGGGGCTGAACGCGCCTGAAAGAGGAAGTAATCTTCACTACGCGGGTCGGTCCAGGTCAGAAATTCGGCAAGCAGGCGGCTCTTGCCCAACCCCATTTCGCCGGTGATGGTCACAATCTGCGGCTGACGCCTGGAGAATAAATCGAGGTAGGCCTGTTGCAGGCTGTTCAATTCATTCTCCCGGCCAACCAGATGGGTTTCAACGCCTTCGACGCCGCGCGAGAGGATGTAAAAAGCGCGCGGTTTGGCGCACTGAATGAGGTAGCACTGCACCAGTTCGCTTTTGCCTTTGACCTGCAGGGGCGGGAGCAGTTCAATATCAAAAATTCCGCGCACCAGGCGGTAGGTATCGTAAGTAATCATGATTTGGTCAGGTGTAGCGGCCTGATTGAGACGGGCGGCCAGGTTGACGGTATCGCCCAATGCGGTCAATTCGGCGGTCGTGCCGACGCGCCCAACGATGACTGCGCCCGTGTTGATGCCCACGCGCAGACTGAGCGCTTCCCCGGCCAGCAAGGGCGTACTGGAACAGAACTCGTTGCAGGCAACTTTCATTGCCAGCGCGGCGTGAATGGCCTGTTCCGGATCATCTTCTTCAACCGTTTCAGCGCCCCATAAGGCCATCACGCCAGCGCCCATGTGCTTGTCAATGCGCCCGCCGTGCGCCAGAATGACGGCATCAAGCCGCTCCCAAAGCGCATTGACGGTATCGCGCAAGTCTTCGGCGTCTACGCGCTCGGTGAAAGCGGCCAGACCGGGCAGGTCAGCAAAGAGAACGGTGGCAATTTTCCGGTGCTGTTCCATATCCCCCGCCGAGCGCAACATAACCGCCCGTTCGCGCAACGGCGTCAGCGCCGAATCTACCACCGCATCCCCCAGCAAAGGACGATTCTCTTCGAGGGCGCTGATGGCTTGTTCCAGTTTTGAAATTTCGCTGAGGGTCATGGCAGTTTCATTTTACATTTTCTTGACGCGTAAAACAAGCATAGCCAAACTACGGACGCGCAAAGGCCAGCGCCAGCGCATAGAAAATCGCAATCAACAATCCCAAAACATTGAGGGCAATGCCCACCCGCGCAGTATTTTTGCTCTCAGAACGAACACCAAACAGCCCCAGGCCAATGCCCGCCAGCGCCAGCGCACCACCGAAGATGGGGATGAGCGCCGCGCATAGGCTGATAACGCCCAACGCGGCAGAAGCCAATGCCAAAAATTTATTGGTGCGTTCTTCCGGGTCAAGACTGGCTGGGTCGGTTTCCATAGAAAATTCTCCTCGAGTCGAGTATACCTGCTTCGTCCATCATTTTTCGTTCTTCATTCATTCATTATTCTTCATTCCCTTCATTCTCCGCATTCTGTATTAAAATCTTCCCATGCAAATTTCCGACCACATTCAGGGCATTCTTGCCACTTTGCCAACCAAGCCCGGCTGTTATCAAATGAAAAACGCCGAGGGAACGATTATTTACGTTGGCAAGGCGATTAACCTGCGCAACCGCGTGCGCTCGTATTTTCACGCCGATGCCAGCCACGATGGCAAAACCCGCCGCCTGGTGCGCGAAATTGCTCATATTGAATGGATTATCGTCGGTTCAGAGCTGGAAGCGCTGATTTTGGAGATGAATCTCATCAAGCGCTACCGCCCCAAGTACAACATTCGTCTCAAAGACGACAAGCGCTACCCGTACATCAAAATTCACTGGAACGAAACCTTCCCCACCGTCAGCGTCACCCGCCAAATGGTTGAAGATGGCGCGCGTTATTTTGGGCCATACACCTCCGCCTGGGCCGTCTACCAAACGCTGGACGTTCTGCGGCGCATCTTTCCCTACCTGACCTGTGACCGCAAAATCACCGGGCAAGACAAACGCGCCTGCCTGTACTACGACATCAAACTGTGCGCCGCACCCTGCATCGGGGCGATTGACCAGGCCGGATACCGTCAGATGATCAGCGACCTGATGGACTTCCTCGGCGGACATTCCGAGCCGATTACGGCACGTCTCACCACAGAGATGGAAAACGCCGCTGAAGAATTGCACTTTGAAAAAGCCGCCGCCTTGCGCGACCGGCTGAAAGCGATTGCGTCCATCGTCGAGCGCCAGAAAATCGTCTTCGCCGCCGACTATCTCGACTCGGACGTACTGGCCATGGCGCGCGCCGACGGCGAGGCCTGTGTGCAGATTTTCTTCATCCGCGGCGGAAAGCTGATTGGGCGCGAATATTTTATTTTAGAAGGCACTGAGGACACCTCTGACCCGGAGGTGATGAGTCAGTTTATTCAGCAGTTCTACACCGAAGCCGCCAACGTGCCAGACCAGGTGTTGCTGCCGCAACAAATCGAAGAAGCCCAAATCGTAGCGCAGTGGTTGCGCTCGCGGCGCGGCGGCAAAAAAGTGGAGATGTCCGTCCCCAGCGCCGGTCAGCCGCAAGAGCTGGTGCAAATGGCCGCCGAAAACGCCGCCGAAACGCTCAGCGCCCTGCGCGCCCAATGGCAGGCCGACAGCCACAAACAGGAAGCGGCATTGGCCGAACTGCAAAACGCGCTCAACCTGCCCGCCCCGCTCAACCGCATGGAATGCTATGACGTTTCACACACGCAGGGCGTCGCCACCGTCGGCGCGATGGTGGTTTTTGAACAGGGCGTCCCGGCCAAACGGCTCTATCGCAAATTCAACATTGACAGCACCAGCATCGGCAACCCGGATGACTTCGCCAGCATGGAAGAAATGCTGACGCGGCGCTTCAAACGCTGGGCCGCGGGCGAAAGCGCCGCATCAACCCCCGGCGGCAAAGTGGACGAATCCTTTGCGCGCCTGCCGGATTTAATCATCATTGACGGCGGAAAAGGCCAGCTGGGGCGCGCCGTCAGCGTACTGGAAAGTTTCGGGCTGGCCGAGCGCGTGCCAGTGGTGGGGCTTGCCAAACGCGAGGAAGAGATTTTCTTCCCGCACCACTCCGCCCCGTTGATTCTGCCGCGCCATTCGCAGGCGCTTTACTTGCTTCAGCGCATCCGAGACGAAGCCCACCGCTTCGGCATCACCGCCCACCGCGCGCGGCGCTCCAAACAGGGCATGGCCTCCATCCTGGATTCCATCCCCGGCATTGGATCGGCGCGCCGAAAGTCACTCTTGAAACATTTCGGTTCTGTGGATAAGATAAGAGCAGCCAGTCTCGACGACCTGGCAGCCATCATTCCCCTCAGCGCCGCTGAAAGTTTGAAGACCAACCTGGAATAAAAATGAAATTGGCCTGGATGATTGACGATGACCGCGAAATGGCAGAAGCCACCCGGCTGATGCTGAAACTGCTCGGCTGGGAAATGCGCCACTTCCCCAGCGCGCGCGCCGCCGGAGCCGAACTGCTGGCCGGCAACCGCCCCGACTTCTTCCTGCTCGACGTGAACATGCCCGAAGTCAACGGCCTGATGATGCTGGATTTCATCCGCCACCGCCCCACCTGGAACGCGATTCCCATCATCATGCTCTCCGCCGAAACGCCGGAAACCATCAAAAACGAAGCCTACCGCCTGGGCGCCGACGCCTTCCTCGCCAAGCCGATCATCCTCGAGGAACTGAAAAAGACCATCGAAGATGTTTTTCATAAGCGAAGTGGTAAAATGGAACGCATTTAACTTCACCAGAAAGAAATCCCCTATGGCAAAGAAGATCAAACCAACCCCCAAAATTTCCCCCCGTCGCCGCATCTCATGGATGCAGGTAACTCTCGTCGTTCTTTCCGTCATCATCGTCCTGTCCATGGCGCTTTCGCTGGCAGTCAATTTTTAATATGCTCGATAAACTTGCAGGCATTGAAGAACGCTACGACGAACTCAACCGCCAACTGATGGAGGGCGGCAGCAACTACCAAAAAGTGGCTGATTTAAACAAAGAACGCGCCGACCTGGAAGCATTGGTGGAAAAAACGCGTGAATACCGCAGCGCGCTCCACCGGCTGGAGGAAACCCAAACGCTCTACGAGTCTGAATCAGACGAGGAAATGCGCTCTCTGGCCGAGATGGAAATCGCCGAGTTAAACGAGAAAATTCCAGCGCTCGAAAAAACAATCAAAGAAATGCTCGCCCCCAAAGACCCGCGCGACGAAAAAAACGTCATCGTTGAAATCCGCGCAGGAACCGGCGGCGACGAGGCCGCCCTATTTGCCGCAGATTTGTTCCGCATGTATAACCGCTACGCGGAGCGCCAGCATTGGAAAAACGAAGTTCTCTCTGCCAGTGAAATTGGCATCGGCGGCTTCAAAGAAGTCACCTTCAACATCAAAGGCAAAGGCGCCTACTCCAAATTGAAATACGAATCAGGCGTGCATCGCGTTCAGCGCGTCCCCACCACCGAATCACAGGGGCGCATCCACACCAGCACCGCCACCGTCGTGGTACTGGCCGAAGTGGAAGATTTTGAAATCTACGTTCCCGAAAGCGATGTTACCATCGAAGTTTACCGCTCGGCGGGCGCGGGCGGGCAAAACGTGCAGAAAAACTCCACCGCCGTACGCCTGCACCACATACCCACCGGGCTAGTCGTCACCTGCCAGGATGAACGTTCGCAACTGCAAAACAAACTCCGCGCCATGAGCATTCTTCGCGCCCGCCTGTTTGAAATGGAAGAACTTAAACGCCGCAGCGAGTTGGAAACCGAACGCCGCTCGCAGGTCGGCAGCGGCGAACGCTCCGAAAAAATCCGCACCTACAACTACCCGCAGAGCCGCGTCACCGACCATCGCGTCAATCTCTCCTCCTACAACTTGCCTGTGGTCATGGATGGCGACATAGAAATGTTCATCGAAGAACTCTCCACCCGCGACGAAGCCGACCGGCTCTCCACCGGCGCCGACGAAGACGAATAAGCCAACCCGCGCCTAAAAACAACCGCCGCAGATTGCGCAGAGAATGCAGATCGAAGAATATGCCCGACCGGCGTAATCTGCGGTTTTTTATCACCACAAGGCATTGCTGATGAAAAAGTTCATCCCCGCCCTGAAAATTTTTGCCGTTCTGCTGGCGCTCACCCTGGCGTGGAGTTTGCGCGCCAACGCCGTCAGCCATCTGCCGGTGGATTATGACGAAGACGACTATCTGCGCGCCGCGCAGGAATACGCCGCCGTTTTCCGCTCGGGCGACTGGCGCGGGCTGATGAATTTCAACTATCGCGCCGAGCACCCGCCGCTGGCAAAAATCGCCTTCGGCGCGGCCATCGCCGGGAATGCGCCCACCCCGCTCCTGCCCGACCGTCCGACCAGCGCCAGCCCCGACCAGACGTTGCCGCGCCCGCAGTTGACTCACGCCCGCAGCCTGGCCGCCGCTTTCGGCGCGCTGACCGCCGCCGCGCTGGCCCTGCTCAATCCGCTGGCGGGTTTTTTTCTGGCGATTCACCCCTTCACCGTCAAATACACCGCGCAAGTGATGCTGGAAGCGCTCCCGGCGCTGACCAGCCTGCTGGCCGCGCTGGCCTACCTGCGCACCTGGCGCTCGCCGCGCCGCGCCGCCTGGCTGACGCTTTCCGCCGCCCTGCTCGGCCTGACCGCCGCCTCGAAATACATCTACGCCGTGGTCGGCGTCGCCATCCTGGCCGATTGGCTGTGGCGGGCGCGCGCCGAAAACCAGCTGAAGAAAACCATCCTGCCCATCCTGGCCTGGGGCGCGCTGGCGCTGATGGTTTTCTTCGCCGCCGACCCCTATCTCTGGCCCGACCCGCTCAACCGCCTGCGCGAATCGCTTTTTTACCACGTCAATTACAGCACCGGCGCGAAAGAAGTGCAGGAAGCCGCTTCGCCCTTTTATCAACCGCTGGTCTGGCTCTTTTTTTCACCCTACTGGTGGGGGCGCAACGGCGTTTTCGTCTTTCCGTTTGACCCGTTTCTCAGCCTGCTGGCCTTGCTCGGCCTGCCGCGCCTGTGGCGCAAAGAACGGCTTTTCGTCCTGTGGATTGGCGTGACCCTGTTCTTTCTCCTGCTCTGGCCGACCAAATGGCCGCAATATTTGATTACCTACAGCGCCCCGCTGATGCTGGCCGCCGGGGAAGGATTTGGGACGATTTTCATTGAGCCGCTGAAAAAGGTCATTGCGCGGGTCGCAGCGCCAAAGAAATCTCAGGCTGCGGGCGCGGTGACAGGGCGAAACGAGGGCCGCCGCGCCCTGCCCTGGCTGATTCCCGGCCTGCTGGCGTTTGCCGCGCTGACGATTTTTCCCCTGCTCTTTCAGTTTGGCATCTCGCTGACCAATTTCAACACCGCTCGGGCCGACAATCGCGATATGCTCGCCCGCATCCACATGAAAGGATAAATTCTTCAATCAGGTGTTGGAGTAAATCGGGTTTCAGGTGCGAGGTATCAGGTGTCGGGTTGGCGGCGCGGCGGGTGGAGATGATGGCGCAGAGGTAGTCGCCGAGCGTTTGCAGGTGTTTTTTGTAGCCGGGGCGGGGAATTTTTCGCCAGAGAATCCACGCGCCGGGCGAGATATAGGCGATGGCTTTCAGAATGGGCGTCCAGATGCGCGGCAGGTCATCCCAGGCATCCACGCCAAAGAGCGTATCCATAATTTTGCGGGCTTCGACGAGCATACGTTCTGCCAGGTGTTGGCAACACGGCGGGTGTGGCGCAGAATCAGGTCTTGGTAGGCGGACAAGGCAACGGGGCGCAGAGAGGGTTCCACCAGTGCGCGGTAGTGGTCGTCCGGCCATCACTTTCAGCGGGCCAAGCGGCGATTTTTCGTTGAGGAACGCAATCAGCGTGGCCAGCCCCAAGCCGGGAGTGACTTTTTCGTTCATGTTTTGCGCCGTTCCCAGGTTTCCACTTCGCCGGGAATTACCGTCAGCAGCGGGTGGGGCTGAAGGCCGTTGGTCGGCGCGTTGGGTTGATGGCGCTGTGGGTCGCGTGTCAGTAATTTCTGTTGCAGATGCTGCCACTCGTAGCGCAGTTGGCCCTCCGTCACGGTCATTTTTGCAGCGGGGACTGTCAAATCCAGTTTTCCCGCGTCAAAGTGATAGCCGCGCCGCGCCGCCTCCTGGTAGATTTCTGCCAAATAGGCGTTAATGGCGGCGATGGGTTCGGCCTGCGCCTTGAAACGCGCCAGCTGCGGGTGATTTTGATAGCCGCGCGTTTTGCCTTGCAACACGGCTTTCGCCAGCAGTCCCTCGCGCCAGACTGCGGTCAGGCCTTTGGTATCGAGGTAGGCGGGGTGTAGACTCCATAGGCGCATTTTTCAAAACTCCGGGTTGGTTTACTTTAGAAATTCCGGCAAAATGGGTTCGCCAATCTGTTGGGGAAACAGTTTGTGCATAACCGTCAGCACTTTGAAGGCAAAATTGGGGTCGAAGGTGTAAAAGCCCTCGTACATGCGCGGCTCGCCGGGCAGGCGGTCGGTGGGACTGATTTCCTCTGCCAGCAGAGTCATGTGAATGCCCGGCCCGTAGGCGATGACAAACCAGTAGCGCTCCAGCGGCGTGCCGCTGGTATCCACGCTGATGGTGCGCGCAAAATTAGGCAGGGGCGCATCCGGCACACCGTAGAGCCACAGGTTGGTGGAAGCCTGCGCCACGCGCGTATAGCGTTCAGCCTGGTTGGTCACACGCGAGAAATATTGGAAGGAAACGTGTGTTTCCGACACACCGGGGCTGATGATGATGGCATCTTCAATCATGTGGCTGATTTCAACCATGCCGTTCACCGTTTTTTTTCACCTTTTTTTTTGCCCATTGACCAGCCCCGCCACCCGCATGGCGCCCAGCGTCACACCGGCGGTGGATTGACCGGGAAAAATACTATCGCCCACAAGCCATAAATTTCGCAAGCCCGTCTGCGGGCCGCGCGCGGAAAACAGAGAAGTTTGTGGAAATCCGCCCACCATGCCCTGCGGACGGTGGGTGTAAAACGCATACGTTCGCGGCGCGCCGGGCAGAATCAGTTCGGCGGCGGCGCGAAAACCGGGCAGAGCGCGCTCGGCAGCGGTCAATACCTTTTGCGCGTAGGCCGCCTTGCGCTCCTGGTAGGCAGTTTCGCTCAGCCCCTGCCAGTCGCGGATGCGCGTGTGGGTCGAGAGAATCGCAGCGCGCATTCCCGCCGGAGCGCGCGAGGCATCGTCGAGCGGCGAAAGCGAGATGAACACGGAATTGCCCTCGCCCAGCGGTTGATTCACATCCACAATCACCTGATGATGGGTGATGGGATGGGAGATTTTCTCCGCCCGAACTCCGGCGTGGATGACGAAAGCGCCCCACATGGCTGCACGGGAGCGCGTCTCCCGCTGCAGGCTGCCCGGCGCGGCTTCGCCGAGCAGCGTTTCCAACGCCCAGGGGGTGACGTTGGCGAGGAAGCAATCAGCCTCGAAGCGCATTTCCTTCGCCGTCAGCGCTGCCTGCGCCGCGCCGTTGACCGTTTCCAGGCCGGTCACCCGCTGACGGTACTCGACCTGGCCGCCGTTGGCGCGAATCCAATTGACCAGGGTTTCGGCAATCGCGCCCATGCCGCCGCGCACATGCATCACGCCCCGCCGCGGCAAATCCAGCACGGACGCGCCGTAGAGCGCATCGGCCTGGTCGCTGATGGCTTGCGCCGAAATCAGCAGGCTGCCATCCACAAAAGCTTTGAACTCCGGGGTCGTCTCGCGCGGCAGCAGATGCCGAATTTTGCGAAAAAGATATGGCGCAGCGGCCAGAGTCTCTGGGCGCAGGGCCAGCGGCAGGCGGGCGACCTCGCCGAGGGTGACGGGCGGCCAGGGAAAATCGCGGGCCGAAAGTTCCCAGGCGATTTTGGCGAATTGTTCCTGCTTTTGCCAGAAGCGCGCCGAAAACGGGAAGTGGGTCTGGTACTCTGCGCGCCAGCGGGCCGGGTCCACCCATTGATGGATGGTCTGCTCGGGCAAATGTGTCGCCCAGGCGGCATCGTGGATGGGCGTCACCGGCCATTGCAGGCCGAGAATTTCGGCGACGCGGGTGTGCGGCCCGGCGGGGTCGAATCCGCCTGCCAGCGTGGCACCCGCGTCAAAGCGGTAGCCTTTGTGGGTGAAGGTTCCGGCGCAGCCGCCGGGGTAAGTCCCGGCTTCGAGAACGGTGACTTGCCAGCCTCGTTTGAGCAAGAGCGCAGCGGCGGTCAACCCGCCCATTCCCGCGCCGATGATGACAGCGCGAGACATTATTTCACCTGCTCAGCGTTTGACGAGTCCTGGCTGTTTTTGATTTCAAAATCTCCCAGGGCAGCAAACTCGGCGCTGTACATGCGCTGATAGCCTTTGCCCTTGATTTGTGTTTCGCGCCCATGCCATTGCGTTGGTCTGCCAACGGCGCGATAGGTGGCCTCATCCAAACTGAAGCCATTGACGGGAGATTGGGCTTGCAGTCGGCTGGCAAAATTGACTGCATCGCCGATGATGGTAATTTCGCGCCGTGAGACAGAACCCAGGCGGGCAACCATGCACGGGCCAGTGGCAATGCCAATGCGGGTGTTGAGTTGAAGGCCCAGGTGGGCAATTTGTTGCTGGTTGAAGAGCGCCAGACGGCGCTGCATGGAAATCGCGGCGCTGACCGCGTTTTGTGGCTCGTTGAAAAAAGCCATCAAGCCATCGCCCAAAAATTTGTCAATATCGCCGTTGTGTTCGTAAATGGCGGTTGCCAGCAGGTCGAAGTAGCGATTGAGATTTTGGGTGAGCAGCGCCGGGTCGCCTTGCTCAAACAATGGGGTGAACTCTTTGATGTCGGTGAACAAGATGGTCAACTGTCGGCGTTCCGGCGCGAAGGTATCATTTTGCTCATTTTCGGCAATATTTAGCGTATCGTCCCAGGCTTTGCGCGAAACCAGCGTGCGCACCAGGGCTTCCATGCGTTCCAGGGCGGCGGTTCGGTCTTGCAGGTTGCCGTACAGGGCGTTCAATTGGGTTTGCGTGCGGTCCATGTACCCGGCAAATTGATTGAGATAGGTGTTGACCGGCAGGGTAGCTTCCAGCGGCGCGGGCGTAAAGGGCGGTTCGTCCAGCCCCAGCGCCTGATGCAAAAGCCGCGTCGCTGGTTGGACGAGGTGGTCTTCCAGCGCGACCATGCCCTGATAGAGCCTGCCGCGCCCGAAACGGCTCTCGCGCACCGAGGTTGTCAGGTGGCCGATTTCGCGCGTCAGCAGGGCAATCTCAAAGCGTGGATGCGCAAACAGAATGAACCACTCCGCTGTCAGCGGCGCGCCCGGCTGCAGGGCAACGTAGTCCAGGTTGGCAATCGCCGGAGTGGCGCTGTCGGCCTCGCCGAAAATGTACACTTTTTTGCAGCGCGAGGCCAGCAGCCGAAAGCGGTTGGCCTGCGGCAGGAAGGCCGAAAATCGCTGGAATCCCGCAAAAAAGATGGCATCCAGCCCATGCCGCATGACAGTTTCTTCGATGCTGTGACTGACCGCCAGCAATGAAGCCACCGAAGACGTGCGCGTGGCGCTCATTTCGGTCTGACGGGTGGCGTTCAGCGTGTAGAGCGAGAGGGTCTGGATGTTGGGCAGCATGGGTTAGTGGGAAACGTTGGTGGCAGGAACAGAGCTTTTGGCCCGAATTTCTGCCGCAATCGGATGGTCGTAAATGACACGCCAGACGTAGACACTCAGCGCGGTTAAAACCACTGCGCCAAACGCGCCCGGCGTCCACGCGCCCACGCTTTGCAGCAGCACGCCGCCCAAAATGGGGGCCACGATGCGGGTGGAACTTTCAATGGAGGCCGAAAAGCCCAAAATACCGCCAATTTCTTGCGGCTGTACTGCCTTGGTCAGCGTGGAGGAAAGCAGGGTGTTCAGCACGCCGCCCGAAATGGCGGTGGGCGTCAGCACCACAATCAGCCAGAAGACGCTCGGGGCCAGCGCCCAGCCCAGCAGCGCAAACGCCATGACAATTACTGAGATGGTAATCAGCACATCTTCGCGGTAGGCTTTGGTCAGGAGGCCAATCAGAAAACCTTGCACAAAAACCGACAGCACGCCGACATAGGTCAGCACAAAACCGGTGTCGCGCGCGGTCAGTTGAAATTTTTGCAGGGCGTAGGCGGCGAACATGGTTTGGAAAATGGCAAACGCCAACCCAAAGAAGAAGCGGGTAATCAGCAAAGAGCCGCTGAACGGGCGCTGGAGCGCTTTCAGCAGCGCGTCGAGCGTCACCGGCGCGCGTTTATCGGGCATTTCGGCGCGTTTTTCGGCGGTCAGCGATTCGGGCAGCCAGAAGTAAATCAACAGCAGGTTGATGAAGGAGAGCGCCGATGCGGCGAAAGCCGGGACGGCGTAGCCCCACTGACTGAGCAGGCCGCCGGTGGCCGGGCCGATGATGAAGCCCAGCCCGAAGGCGGCGCCAATCAGGCCGAGGCCTTTGGAGCGGCTCTGGACGTCGGTCACATCGGAGATGTAGGCTTGCGCCACGGACAGGTTGCCGCCGGTCAGGCCGTCAATGATGCGGCTGAGGAAGAGAATCGCCAGCACGAACAGGTTGGCGCTTTGTGGGCTGAAACTTTTTGCCAGCGCGTTGCCGATGGGGTCGGCCAGACCCAGCAAGACGAAGCCCAAAAACGTTCCGCCAACCGAGGCCAGCAGAATCGGGCGGCGGCCAAAACGGTCTGAGAGCCGCCCCAACAGCGGCGCGCCAATCAATTGCATGGCGGCGTAAGAAGCCACCAGCAGGCCGACCACCAGTTGGGTAGCGCCGTATTTTTCGGCGTAGTAGGGCAGCAGCGGCAAAATCAGGCTGAAGCCGAGCAGGTCAATAAAGACCACAAAAATAACGGAGAAGAGACGCTTGTTCATATTTTTTAGTTTTCCAGTTTTTCAGTTTTCCGGTTGTCCGGTTAGATTGTGACGAAAACGTCTTCGCCTTCCAGGCTGACGAGGTAGGTATGGATGGGAGCCGGTTTTTTGCCCATGGCCACCATGCGGCGTGTCCATTCAGGTAATTTGGCCCCGGCGAAACTGGTGACCCAATCGAGGTTTTCGCCGGTGCACATGTCAAATTTGCTGCCGTGAAACGGGCAGGTGATAACGTTGCCGTCAATTTTTCCGGAGCCAATGGGCAGCCCCCAGGTGCGGACAGTGGTTTTCAACCGCGCAGAAGCCGGTTTCGGTGCGGTTGACGACAATCGCTGTGCCGCCGGCGCGGACAATACGGACTTTGCCCATTTGGAATTCATGGATTTTTCCGATGTTGATTTTGTTCATTTTTTATTCCTTTTCTGAAACGAGAGCATTCGATTGCTGTTATTCGGCGTGCTTTCCCAGCCAGAATTTGCGCCAGTCGCCGCCGCTGATTTGCAGCGTCAAAAAGGCGTACAGGCTGCCAGCGAAGAAGCCGAGCGTCATCATGGCAATCGTCCACAAGATGGCGACGGGCAGCGATTTTTCACGGTAAATAATCCAGCCAGAGAAGAGCGTGAAGCCGGTGTACAAATCCACCAGCGAGACGATGCCCCAGGGCATGGCAATCAGTTTGCCGCCTTCAGCGAAAAAATCACCCTGAGTGAAGGCGAAGATGAGAATGGCGGTCATGGCAAGTGTGCCAAGCGCGGCGATGGTTTTGGCGAGTTTCATGGGTTAGTCCTTTTTGCGCGGAAGCAAGCGCGGGAAAAAATCGGGTGTGTTAGCGATATATTCAGCGTAGCCGGGTTTGGTCGCTTTGAGAGTTTTTTCAAGCAGGGCCACGCCGGAGACTTTCATCAGCAGAAAGGTCATAATCAGCGGGCTGAAAATGCTCCACCAGCCGCCGGCGGCGAGGGCGATGAGATAGAATCCCCACCATTGAGCGGCGTCGCCGAAGTAGTTGGGGTGACGGGTGCGCCCCCAGAATCCGGTGAAAAGTAATTTACCTTTGTTGGCCGGGTTGGATTTGAATTGCGCCAACTGATAGTCGCCACCGGCTTCAAAAGCGAAACCTATCAGCCAGAACAAGGCTCCGAGAAAATCTAGCCCGTTCAGGGCCGGGTTGGCGCCGCCGGTTTGAGCCGCCAGAAGCGGAATGGCAATGATCCACATCAACACGCCTTGCAGGAAGAAAACCTTAAAAAAACTGCGCCACCACCAGGCCGCACCCGCTTCCTGTCGCCATTTAGCATAGCGAAAATCTTCGGGATGGCCGGCGTTGCGCTGGAGAATGTAGAGCGAAAGCCGCAGACCCCAAAGGCTGACGATGATGCCCAGCAAAATCATCCGCGCCGAAAACCCGCCGGGGACGAGCCAGGTGCCAGCCCAAAAGGTGATGACAAAGCCCGTTCCCCAGAAAATATCAACGATGCTGGCGTTTTTTAGCGCCAGGCTGATCAGCCACAGAGCAATCATTAGGCCGAGAATAATCAGGCCAGTGTTGAGCCAGAGTGTGAGAAATGACATGGGTTACTCCTTAGAGATGCAGGCAAAACCGAGCGCGCCAATACCCAGGTGCGCGCCCAGTACCGGCGTGATTTGTACTACTGGAATGGCGTCATTCGGCCAATAGGCGCGAACAGTTTCAAGCATAGCGGCGGCTTCTCCTGGAATGCCGGCATGGACGATGGCGAGACGTTCAAACGGAGCGTATTGCTCCAACCAAGCCAGCAGTTGCGCGGTGGCATTTTTTTGCGTGCGGGCGCGCTGAACGACGGGCTTTGCCCATGTGCATGTGCAACAGCGGCTTGATTTTGAGAAATTCACCGATGTGCGCCACGGCGCTATTCATGCGTCCACTTCGACGCAAGTATTCAAGCGTTTTGAGCGCAGCAAAGACGTAACTGCGCTGCATTTGCCCGGTCAGCGCCGCTACAATTTGGGACATGGAATTGCCCGATGCGGCCAGTTGGGCTGCTTTTTCCACCAAAAAGCCCGTTCCGAGGCTAAGTTGGGTCGAATCCAGAACATAAACCGGAAAGCGGGAAAACTGTTTGGCGGCAACCCGCGCGTCGTTGACGGTGGCGCTCAGGCTTTCAGCAATGTGGATGGAGAGAATCTCTGTCGCGCCCTCATCGGCCAGACGCTGATAGAGTTGTTGCAAGGCGTGCGGATTGGGCGATGCCGTTTTCGGAAAGGGGTTCAGGTCTGGCAGTTGGCGATAGAATTCCTCGCGCGAAAGGTCTACACCATCCAGATAGGCCTTGTCTCCGATGTGGATGTTGAGCGGCATAACGGCAATGCCTAACTCGCGGATGGTTTCAACGGGTAAATCACAGGTGCTGTCAGTAACGATGCGGATGGTCATAAGATTTCCAGTTATTCGGTTATCCAGTTCAAGATTTACTGTTTGCGACCAACTGACGACGGGTTACTTGCCACTGTATTTCTTCGGTCTGCAATCCAAATGCCAATGGCAATCAGCCCAGCGATGGCGAAGGCCACCAGGTATTCGATCAATGGAATGCGGATGATTTCGTTCAATTGGCCCCAGCCGCGGCTACTGTAAATGGTCAGTACGGCGGCGATGTAGCCCAGGCCGACCAGCCAGCGGGTCAGTCTGCTCCAGCCCAGGCCGTGCATCTGCGAGATGACGAACATACCGCCAAATCCGAAGGCAAACATCGGCCAAATGCCGTTGCCCTGCGAGACGGCGACAAGTGTGCCGTGGAAAAGGACGGTCACTTCCTGAAACACCGTCCAGGCTTTATTGACGTGGATGCGCGTCAGAAACAGACTGCCTTGCAGCATCAGCAAAAACATGTAAAAGAAACCGACCAAATGGCCGAAAGGATTGACCATCGGATGAAACCAGAAGGTGTAGACCACGGCCCAGGCAAACAGGTAGCCGTGATATTTGCGGGCAAAGTCCATCACCCGTTTGGAGAGCGGCGCTTTGGCGCCGAAGAACATGCCGCGCCGTTTATTTTCCATGATGAGAATGACGCACAGCATCAAAATCACCGAGCCTTGCGAACTCCAGACCGGGGTATCCTGCGCCAGCCCGTCGTACCACAGATGACTTTGGACAAAGTGCAAAAGGATAAATCCGGCATTCACGCCCAGCGCCCAAAGATTGACCGGGTGCAGGCCGGTGGCATATTTTTGCACGCGGGTTTGGGCGTAATAAATCAGACTCCACAGCGCAATCTGATGCAGGGCGTAAAAACTCCAGGCGGTCAAATGCGTCATAAAAGTTGGGTTGGGCAGTTTCCAGTAGTACCACAGCGCGCCCTGGTCGGGCAGTAGCGGTACGGCATTCAACCGTTCACCGGCCAGCCAAATCAGCGCGGTGAAAGCCAGTGAGAAGGCAATTCCGCCCCACAGGGCAATTTGTAAAGAACGGGGATTTTCCATGTTTTTTCCTCTCTGGTTACGGCTGGACGTTTGCCATCCACGCTAATAATAAATTTGCGTCGTCGCCCATGTGCCAGCGGATGGCGGTGGCGTAGGCTTTGACGTAATCGCTGACGACTTGCTCTTGCAAATGATTAGATTGTAGCATGACGCGCAGCCAATCCATCTCGCCGTCCATGTAGTGCAGGTCGCCCAATTGTAGCGCGGCGATGATGTTGTTGCCAAAAAATTTGTGCGCCGTGGCAAAATACTCCGGGTTGAGGCCCGTCGGCAGCAATTGTTCGTTGATGGTCGTCTCAATCAGCCCGCGCTTGAGCAGGTAAACCTTCAGCGCGGCAAAATTTTCGGTGGACGTGGGCGCAATCGGCGGGGTGACGGCGCGTTCCACCAGCAGTTCCTCCACCGTTTCCAGCGCCGATTCGAGCGTATCGCCCAGGTAAAAGCCGGGGATGCGGGATTTTAGTTCCGGCACCAGGTGAAAAATTCGTCCGCCGTAGGCGATTTTCGCGTCGCGCGCGCTGAGCATCAACGCTGCTTGCTGGAGTGTGGCGGCGGTGAAGAGTTGCTGCGCCGAGAGCAAAATCAGATGCGGCTGAATGGCGGTCAGCGTTTCCTCGAAGCGGTTGGCCGGGACGTTGGCACCCAGGTAGATGATGTTGATGCCGCGCCGCCGCAAAAAGAGCGTCAGCAGCATGCTTGTGAAGGTGTGCGATTCTTCGGCCGGGCAGCCGACGATGATGGTGGCGGTGCGCGTCGGCGTCGGCGCCGATGCGATGAGTGCGCTCAGGCGGCGCATCACCAGCCCGGAAGCGAAATGTTCCTGCTGAACGCTGGCGCGATTTTCGTACCACAGGGTGCCAATTTCGCTCACGCCGCGCGCCAGCAGCTGCGTGCAAACGGTTTCGAGCGAGTACAGGCCAAAGGCCTGATTGAGGGTTTGTTCGGCGGCGCTTTCGTTGTAGTTGAGGCAGGCCGCCAGCCATCGAGCCCGCAGTCCATCCAGACCGGTCTCTGGCGGAAAATAAATCGTTTCGGCGATGGGGGTTTGCGCGGCAGCCGTGCGGGCGGGCGTCACGATTGCGAACGGGTCGCGCCCCTGAGCGGTCACTGCCCGCCACAGGTCCACCGCGCGCGAGATACTCAATCCCTCGCGCTGACGGGCTGTCAGCCATTTGAGCGTGGTGATGTCATCATGTGAGTACAGCCGATGACCGCCGGGGGTGCGCTGTGGGGCTGGCAGTCCGTAACGCCGCTCCCATGCGCGCAGTGTGTCTGCGCCGAGCCCGGTTTCTTGCAGGACGGCTTTCAGGTTGTAAGCAGGAGTTTGTGAAGGCATTTTTTTCAGGGCGAAGGAAAGGAAATGAATATCGAAGGTTTATTTTCCGGTGTCCGTGACCAAGGTCAGACTGGTGATTTTCGATAGTGAAGCCGCGGCTCTGAATTCTTTCAAAATGCGCTGTGTCGTCAGTTTGGCCGAAAGCAGCACAATCGCTTTTTGCTACTTCTTGATTATTATACGTTTTGTCAATATTTTGTAAAGGATTATTTAAAAATCACCCGTGAAACACTTGACAAAGAGAAGCGAAACCGTAAAATATTATACAATACCTAGATAATATTCTCATTCATTCGCGGAGTTGGTCATGCAAGCATCCTGGGAAAATCATCTACTCAATCTGGCGGGCAGCATTCCCCACCCATCCACCCGTCTCGTTTTCTCCTACTGGGCGGGCGATGTGGCGCTGGAAGAGGCCTACCGCGCCTGCGGCAAAATCGCCGCGCATCACAGCAAGTCGTTCTACCTGGTTTCTGGTCTGCTTCTCGAAGAAAAACGCTCGGCCGTGCGCGCGCTTTACGCCTTCTGCCGCACGGTGGACGATATTGTGGATGAAGGTTCGGTAGTTGGCCGCGCAGCCGAGTTGGATTACTGGCGCGGCGTTTCACAGGGGATTTTCCCGCCGCACGCGAATGACCTGGTGGCGCTGGCCTGGGCTGATGCCCGCTCACGCTATCACATTCCGCCGCGTTATACCCTGCAACTGATTGACGGTGCGGCACGCGATCTTCCGCCTGCCCGCTACAAAACCTTCGACGACCTGGCAACCTACTGCTACGGCGTCGCCTCGACGGTTAGTCTGATGAGCATGTACATCGTTGGCTTTCAATCCAACGAGGCCCTGCCCTACGCCATCAAATTGGGTGTCGCCCTGCAACTGACCAACATCCTGCGCGACGTGGGAAAAGATTTCCGCAACGGGCGCATCTATCTGCCGGAAGACGAACTCAAAATCTTCGACGTCACCGAAAAACAACTCGCGCGCGGCGAAGTCAACGACGCCTGGCGCAACTTCATGCGTTATCAAATCGCCCGCGCCCGTGCGCTCTACGCCGAAGCCGAAAAAGGCCTGCCGTACCTCGGGCGTGATGGCCAACTCGCCATCGGCGCCGCCGCCAATTTTTACCAGGGCATCCTCGAGGCCATTGAGGCCAACGACTACGATGTCTTTTCCAAACGCGCCAGTCTCACCGCCTGGGGCAAGTTAAGTCGTATTCCCGCCTTGTGGCTGAAACTTGCCGCTCTGTAAAAAGAGTGCATGGTGGTTCTCCTTTGAGTTGGGCGGTCCGTTGAACAACGGACCGCCCTTTCGTTTTATAATTCGGCGATATTCAAGGCGCCCCCATGCCTGTATAGGTGGCCGTGGCGAAATGAGCCGAACGGCCAGGCCAACATCCTGCTTACTTCCAACCGCGCCCCCGCTGAGTGGCCCGATGTCTTTTGGGATCCACTCTTGGCCTCTGCCGGGCTCGACCGTTTGCTCGACCGCGCCGAATCATTATCCTGCGAGGCGCCATCGATAGGGTGAAGATTGACACCCCGCATGGGGTCAGCCCGCTAAATAAAATGGAAAGTCTGGCGGGCTTCCCAGTAGAAAAAACGTCCCGAAGGTTCAAACCCCTTCGGACGTTTTTTTACCAAAAATTTACACCTATAAAACGCCTCGATGACAGCGCGGGCATACAATCCATTTAAACAAAAGGAGATTCGCCATAAAGCGCCTGCTTACTATTTTCGTTTTTCTCGCCTTAGTCTCCCTCGCCTGCTCATTGGCCGGCGCGCCGTCAGCGCAGACTCCGCCCGTCGAAACGGCAACCCAGCCCCAAGTACAGCCCGAAGTGGCGGCGGAAGCAACCGTCAGCGACTATGTCCTCTTCTCCATCAACGTCCAGGATTTTTCCCATCCCGAACAATCCGCCGCCGCGCTGGATAAAATCATCAGCCTGCATGAAACGTATAATGTGCCAGTGGATATTTATCTGACCGACGTGATGGCGCAGATTTACGCCGAGCAATATCCCGCGCTGTTGGAACGGCTGAAGGCCTCGCCGGTGGTCGCTGTCTCGTATCACGTCCGCCCGCCGCGCCCGTATTACAACAACTACGACTGGCTTGGGCTGAGCGCCATGAGCGCCGACCAACTCTATGAAACCATCCTGCGCTACGAGACTCACGCCGTTGACCCCGTGACGGGGCAAACCAGCGACGAAGCGGGCGGCTATCAATACGTCTCTTCGCTGATTGGGTATGCGCCATACGCGGGTTCGGCGCTATCTGATGACCCGAAAATTAGCGCCGCCGCCGCGCAGGTCTTCCGCGAACTCGGCGCGCAGATGACAATCAAACATGGCAGTGTGAATAATCTTGGCGATACAAAAAACGGTTTGCCTGTGCGCCCCGAACATTACGATTACAAGCTCTACGAGCAGGTGGGAGAAGATGCGGCGCAAGCCTTTGAAACTGCGCTAACGCAGGCGCATGATGCGCAAGGCGCGCGCGCGCCGTATTTCGTGGGCGTGAAAATGCACGATAACAATTTCTTCGCCGCCGAATCTGCCTGGCTGACGGTTTATATGAATGGCGGCAAACGCCCGCCTTGGAATCCCGAACTCAAAGCCGCGCTGCTCTCGCAAGCCGGGCAGGACGCGATGTGGGCGATGTACGAGCAAACGGTTATCTACGTTGCCTCACAGCAAGGGCGCATTGCGCCCGTCAATTTGCCGATGGTTTTGGATATGATTCGAAAGTAGCGCAAGATTTATCTTGCGAAAAAAGGAGCATACATGAAACGCCTGCTGATTCTTTTCCTCGTCCTGATGATGACTGCCGCCTGCTCGCTGACCTCTGCGACTCAGTCCCCGCTTCCCGCCGCGCCGATGCCTGTTTCCGCGCCCCCGACCTTCGCCCCCGCTGAAACGATTCCCGCCGCCGCGCCCACGGCGAGCGCCCCAACCTTGTTGTATATCTCCGGCACAACCCACATCGAAAGCAAAACCCAAAACTGGCCGCAGGTGGACGCCTACCTTGCCTTCCTGCAACAAGTGACCGCGCTCGGCATAAAATGGTCGGTCGGCGCGGATGTGGGCTGGCTGGAAGGCGAACCGCGCGCGGCAGAGATGATTCAAAAGTCCGAAGCGATGGGCGTGCAATGGGACGTCCACACGCACAATGTGGCAGACCGCGCCAAAGCCGCAGCCCTCATCACGCAGATGGGCGGACATCCGACTTCTGTCGTTTCAGGAATGGTAGTGACCGAGTTGGACGGTCTGCGCCAGCCGCTGAGTTACCAGGGCTTTACCTGGACTCCGCAAGTCTTGTGGGGCGGCTCGTTATGCAACAAACATGCCCCCGAATGTGACGATACCGCCGCAGGCATCTGGATTCCACTCAGCGCGGAACAATACGCGACCCATGACCCAAACGGCACACTGGTGCGAGTCGGCTGTGGCACGCATAAACTGGACGATGCGCGCACACTGGCTCAATCCATTGCCAGTGGACAGTACGCCTATCCCGTCATCAGTTTCACCATCATGGTTTCGCCGTCCAGTTTGAAATCGCTTGAACTCGGCAACGGTTTGACGCAAAGCAGCGACGGCTTGGAACAGATTGCGGCATTCGTCCATGAGATGAACGCCTATTCCTTCGTCCGCTGGGCAACCATCGAAGAGACCGCCCAGGCTTGGGTTCAGGCAGGCAGTGTGCCGAGTCGCATCGAGATGCCATAGAAACAGATTTGGAATTCAGGAGAAAACCATGAAAAAATTTTTCTGACCACCCTGATTTTTCTTTCGCTTGGCTGCGGATTTTTCGCCGCGCCAGCGCAAACGCCCCCGGCGGAGATTCTGCCCCTCGAAACGGTATCATCCCCTTTGGGGACGACCAGCTCCCCCGTCCCGAATGAAGCAGGCAAAGCCGTTCTGCTGTTCACCATCGGGATGCACATCGAACCGATGGGCGAGACCGCGCAGGGCTATTCCAGCGGCAAAGGCGATTATCACCAACCGCAATTCTTCAGTCATCAAGTCCAGGATATTCTCGCTGTCACGCAAATTGTCGAAGCGCACGGCGGACCGCATGACAATTCAGGCACAGTCGCCCTTCACCAGCGTTGCGATTGAGTCAGGCAACACCCTCCTCGTCGATCTCGCGGCGCGCGGACACGAACTCGCGCTGCACTTCCACGAAGACGCGCATCTCGGAAAAAACGACGGGGCGCTCCCCATCCAGCAATGGTGCGACGGCAACTTGTATCCCAATATTTTTGAAGCCGCGCAATGCGCCGGGCTGGATGTGAACAGCGATTGGAAAAATCCAAAATTGCAGGAAACGCCGCTGGAATTGACGGGCGTCAACCCATGGCGGACGGCGGAACGGTTCATCCCCACGCGTGTGGGGAAAACGTTGGAATGGCTAATCGAAAATAGTACTTAACTGATGTTACGCAGCAGGTGCGGAATCCGAGTAAAATTTGTACATGAACAAACAACACTTGGAACTATACACAGATTATTTGCTCAGCACATTTGGCTATGCAACAGCAACAGGTCTTTCACGGATGGTTGAAGGGCAGGTTACTCATGACCAAATCACACGTTTTCTGTCGGCAGAAGAACTCACCTCAAAAGATTTATGGACACTATCATACAAAAGGCCGAGCAGTGCAAGGGTTCAATCTGCTGAACTGTCTATATCACGTCAATGACACGGATATTCCCGTAGCATTTGAATTGATCAAGAAACCAGTGCAGTATTGTGACCTCAAGAC
>Ga0210034_1000085_pt1 | contig 115353 bp, 132 predicted proteins | sample CryGeymeta201505_FD_185466 | JGI IMG/M metagenome (GOLD analysis project Ga0210034, IMG submission 185466) | Groundwater microbial communities from Crystal Geyser aquifers in Utah, USA - Crystal Geyser metaG 2015-05 (SPAdes) (version 2) | ecosystem: Environmental > Aquatic > Deep subsurface >... | reverse complement strand
TTGCCCGGACTCGGGCGATGATAGGGACGGATTTCTCCATGCTCCTATCGAAGACTGCTCCGCTTACACGGAACGGGTGAGTATCGCTGTGTGCTTACTCGATTCTTCGCGGGGACTAGCCGCTCTGCTACAACTACTTCGAACGTCCTACTCATTTTGCTCTTGCGAACAGCGCCTGTAGACAAACGCAGCTTTTTCACTGGAGCCGCCCAGACATCCACCGAAGTGAAAGTGACCGCATTGAATCACAATCTTTCTGGCAGTGTCAATTATTTTTCAAATGCCGTTATGCATCACATCTGTTTTGGATTCCCCGAACGAGCCTCTGTGTTTGCTGTGATTTGGCAGCACTCTGTGTAGGCTAATTCTCTTTTTTAAACCTCCAGAGCAACATATTTCAACCAAATTACTGCTTGGGCATGGTCGGATTGGATGTCCTTTTCGCGCGTGGTTTGGAAGTATTGAGCCGGTTATGGGCAGGTATGCACTCTGGAAAAGGGGCAGCAGGATGCCCCTTTATATGGATGAACATGAAAATAGGATGAATCGATGTGCAAAAAGGGGCAACGTGTTGCCCCTTTTTTGGTGGATTATTTCAAGAGGGAAGAATCTTCTAGAAAAAGTGGCATCCTGTTGCCCCTTTTGGTGACTTCTGGTAATTATTGTGCGATTATTCGCACTTGCGGTAAGTTTTGGGTAAATGGCTACCCTTTTTTAAACACAAATATGGAGGTTTTGATGAATGCTTTGAATAAAGAAGTGGTTCGTGCGGTAGATCTTGGCTATGGCAATGTGAAATTCACCATCAGCCATGACGATGCTTTCGGAAAAGTAGAGTGCGACCTGTTCCCTTCTCGCTCTCCTTTGGCTGGTGACAAGGGATTGACTGCTGGCTTGGTGCAAAGTCGTGACACCGTAGTCGTCAATGTTCATGGCACTGAATACGAAGTTGGTCATGGCGTTGCAAAAGCTCAAGGTACATTCGATCAAACCTCTGTTCTGGACAAGAACTTCTGCCTGTCTGATGCCTACCTGGCTCGTCTACGTGGCGCGCTTTACTACATGATGGGTTCAGCCAAGTCCAGGAAAAAATACTTCGAAGGCAACAAGATCTCCATGCTTATGGTCGGCCTTCCTGTGGCCACATACCGAAACGAAGAACTGCGAAATAAACTGAAGGTGATTCTTACAGGTACACATGAGCTGCCTGATAACCGCACCGTGAAGGTTGAGCGAGTCATGGTAATGCCTCAGCCGCTCGGTGCCTTCTTCGAATATGCATTTGAGAAGGGTATGTTCGACCAGATGAAGGAACAAACGAATCTGATCATCGATCCCGGCTTTTTCACCTTCGACTGGCTCCTGACTTCTGGTCTCACGCCAATCGATGCGCGAAGTGACTCCGTAAATCGTGGGATGTCTGCAGTTATTAAGGCAATGGTTGAAGCTGCAAACAAGAAGGAAGACTGGGAAGCGGATATTGGGATGATTGCGCGCATACTCGATGAGCACTATCGGGATGGGAAGCCTTTTATTGTGTTCAACAAAGAATACAACCCGAATGACTACATGAGCGCCGGCAGTGCTGTTGTAAACGAAGCTGTTGCAGCGTTGGCGAATAGCGTTGGGGATGGAGCAGATATCCAGAACATCATTTTGGCCGGTGGTGGCGCGATGCTTTTCCGTGATGCTATCGCCAAAAAATTCCATCGTCACCAGATTCTGGTTATGGATTCGCCTGTCTATTCAAATGTCCGTGGCTTCCAGTTGGCCGGTGAGCAGCAGATGATCCGCCGTATCCGGCAAGAACGCTTGAATGCCAAAGTTACTGCATAAATAGACAATGAGTTCAGCCGTCGATAAACAAGTTAAGGATGTAACCTTGAAGGTGAAGGTTAGTCAGGAGTTCGTGAGCTTACTGGCTGACCTGCACCAATATGGTCCTTACTATCGTTCGCGCAGGTTGATCCATCTTGCGGCTTTGGGACTGGCGTTTGAAAACAATAGAGCTTCGCTTCATGCCCCATTATCATCGAATTCGGCACCCGCAGAAAATCACGCTGCCGAAACGTCCCGCGCTTCTCAAGTTGAGCAGCTGGATACAGGGACAGGAGCGAGCAAGCCGGTTCACTACAAAATTCCAGAAGGTGCAACTGATGCGCTTGGAGATATGTTTGACACTATGGAGTAATTGCCACAAAAACGCTTTGGAAAAATGATGGTCCTGCCACAATGGCATCAAAGGAGCATCAAATGAAACAAAGCAACAAAGCAGAAATCCTCAAAGAGCTGAACCGCCCGATTATCAAAAGTGGTCGCGGCGGAACTCTCGCACTCCCCTCCCCTGTTTCTGTGACGACAATTCTGAATGCATGCATGTTGGCCATACTGGTTGGCATGGCGCTGGGCGTTTTTACAAGCGGAGGTCGATTCTAATGAACACTATCTTGTACCTGAGCGAAAAACCGTCGCAGGCACGGCAGATCGCAGCCGCTCTCAATGCAACCGTACAAAAGGATGGGGCATTCGTTGGCGAATGGGTGGTTGTAATCCACGCCTTCGGTCACATGCTCAACCTTGCATATCCGGACGAGTACATCGGTTTTGGCGAGTGGAAGTTGGATGAGTTGCCAATCCTGCCTGAGAACTGGATTCAGAATGTCACGCCAGCCCATAAGGAGCAATTCGAACGCATTGGCGCATGGCTGAAAAAGGTCGATGAAGTTGTCATTGCCACTGATCCTGATGAGGAAGGCGAGGTTATTGGCCGCGAAATCTTGGATGCGCACGGTTTCAATAAGCCAGTACGCCGGCTGTGGGTGTCTGCATTATCCAAGGACGCACTTCATACGTCCCTGAAGAATGTGATGCCTCTATCCAAGACAGACTCGATGTATCGGGCTGGCAAGACTCGCCGTGAGATTGACTGGTTGCTAGGAATGAACCTGTCTCGGGCATATTCGATCAAATCAGGCAAGACGGCCAATGTTGGGCGAATCAAGACTCGTCTCTTGCAGGAAATTGTCGAGCGTGAGAGAGCGATCCGCGATTTCAAGCCGGAGGCTATCTCTCGCGCACATGTTGAGATCGATGGATTTGTGTACCAAATGGCCGGTGCCGAGATTCCTTCGACCTTTGTTAATGAGGGGATCTTCGTCAGTTCGTGTACGGAGCCGGTAGAAATCGCGCCTCCTCTGCCGTTCAACCTGTCCAGCCTTCTCATCGCGGCCAATCAGCAAGCGGGGGTCGGGTTGGTTGAGGGGTATGCGGCAGCTCAAATGCTGTATGAGACAGGTGCAATAAGCTACCCGCGTACCGGCTCGACTTCCCTGCCAGGTGCTGGTGGTTTTGCTGTTCACCATGCGATCGTTGCGACCGCTTTTGACTGCCCGTCATGGGGTGGAGAAGCAGAGCGAGCTTTGTTCGGCCTTGTCCGCGAAAACGATGTATTCCAGCAGCTCGGGGCCGCACACGGCGAAAGAACGGAGACGGTGATCGATTTCGGCGGGTATAAATTCGTCAACACGGCCGATAGTTTGCGGTCTGATGATGACGCTGGTTGGTTGCTGTGCAAGCCTGATGTGTGTTCTCGCCTGGTTGGTGCAGGGAAGCCTTCAATCAAAGTAGGTGGGCGTGTCATGGCATCTCCGGTTGTCGAGAACATTGAAACTGAGGCTCCGGGGCGATTTACTGAGGCTTCTCTGCTGCAAAAGATGCTTGATGAAGGCATTGGTACTGAATCGACAAGGGTGGCCATGATTTCCGGTCTTTGGGAAGACGGGGTTGTTGAAGTTTCTGATGGTAACTTGGTCACTACTCCGAATGGGAATGCATTGTTCGAAGTGATCCCAAGAGACATTTCTGCTCAGATGGCAGCGATCATGAATAATGCTGTGCAGGATGCGCGTGCCGGCAGCACTACTGGAAAACACCAGTTGCAAGCTACAAAATGGCTGGCGAAGCTAATCCATAGCTAACAGCATTGAGAGAGCGTCCCAATAAAAGCCCACTTGGTGGGCTTTTATTTATTGTTATGAAAAATGGTCAGTAACGGTAATTTTGCTTATAGCGAAGTAAGGACGCCGCTTTCTCCTCTTCCCGCTTCCTGTCTTCGGCCTCCTTATCGTAAGCATCCATCACAGCAGTGACATTCGTTGCAGACTCAGCTTCTTTCTTTGTGAGGTAAATGCGGATGGGGTTTGTCTGTGCTGTGCCGAAGATCTTGTTGTCTGACGCACTGAGATTCCTGAAACATAAAGTAGCAGCATCAAGCTTTCCTTCGAAATTAGGGGTGGCACGACTGCTGCATTTGAAGAAAGAAGAACTGCTGTCGCTGGCAAAAAGGACCGGTAGCTTCACATCCTTGCCTGCAATGGAGATCTTGGCGAAGATAGGTCGTTCCGCGATGTACTGAAAGATTTTTGGACTCAAATTACTTTTGCCCTTCCCTTTTTCATTCTGATACAACTCGAATTGGAAGTTTGGCTCATATTTGGTGGGTGCTCGACCATCCAAATATTTACTCATCATCTTGTAGGCGCGGTTCTGATCAACAGCCCACCCGACCCGTATAATGGCTGCATATCCATCACCTTCCTGCTCTACAGCTTCGACTTTGGCGTCAACTTTTGTCTTGAGGATAAGGGCATATAACTCATCCTGCAGTGTTTGCTTTGTCTCTTCAAATGCATCCTTGTTCTTCAAGGCAAGTTGAAGCAACGTACCTTGCGAGAACACCTGCGTGACCGTCTGGCTGTTCGTCTCCAGTTTGCGGATAGTCTGGTCCTGCTTCGCCAGGAGTTCAGCCACCGTCGCAGGATCGGCCTTCACCGCTAAAGAATCGCGGATATTCTTCAGGCCGGCACGCAGCGCCTCGTTCTCGGCCTGTAGCACCTTCATCTGTCTGACCTTCTCCTTATCCTGGCGCAGATCAGCCACACGTCTGGAAAGTTCAGCATCGTCCAGTGTAGCTACGGCGACAAGGTTGAGGATCGTTTGTCCGGATTGACCGATTGACATGGATTCCTTATCGATTCGAACCTTGACCATCGTCGCACTGACCATCCGGATGCTTTCTGTCAGGCTCCCATTCTCTTTGAGGGTGGTTGTGCTGTCGACATAGGTGCCTGACTCATTGCTGGCTTTGAGCTTGATTTGCTCGATAGCCGCCTGTCTGGCGCTACCCTTGGTATCGCCATCGCCCATCGAGTAGGCAAGTTCGTATTGCTTGCTCCACTCTGCATGCGCCGGGAGGCAGGCAAAGAACAGGGCGAATGAAACGATCTTGAGAAATTTGAGCATGATTATCCTTTCCTCACGCAATTTGACTACGCGCCGAGTGTTCTCAACATCGATTCAACTTCTTCGATGCCAAACAGTTCTTCATTCTGACTTAACTTACCTCGCTGAATCTCCACTGCAGAAGCGGCAAGATATGCGGAAATGCGCTCACGTCGAAGGGCTTGCAATCCGGCAATCACAAGTTGAGGACCGGCCGTTTTAACCATTTCGTCAACCGACTGAATTGGTTTTTTCACGACGAACAGAAGGGGCATGAGCGACCGCAGATCCTTCTTCCCCAGAAATCCTTGAATAGCTGGATCGTAAATTGAATCGACATTACGCTCCCCATTAAACAGACTTCCATACGGACCATTTTTTGTGAAAGGGAAAAGCATTATCCCTACATCCCGGATTCGACTGTCAGCATCATTAAGGCATTGTCCAGCCACCATTGAGATGGTTGTTTCTTTACCAGACACACTGAATACCGCCATGATTTTTGCTTCAATTGCACACATTCTGAAATCATCCAATTGCTGCGATGGAGACGCCATTTTCGCGATAATGGCTTTCAGTTTTTCCATATCTTCATGTACATCTTCGACCATAGAAAATGGATTGAGACAGGCGATTTGTGATTGCTGCGAAACTACTTTCTTGACTCCTTGTGACATAACAACTCCTTTAGGTTTCAGCTACCCACAACCAGCACACACAAACTGCTATCGCCATCGGCAGTCACAACTTCTTCGTAAAGCACCGTAGAGCTACGCAGTACCGCATCAGCAGATTCGACGATTGTGTATTTCAGCTTTGATGCTCCACTAGACGATTCCAATTGTTCGCCGCCAGACACGGAAAGATTGTGGACGCGAGCGTTGTTTGCAGCAGCTCGTAACACGGCAACCTTCTTCGCCATTTCAGCAGACAATGTGAGCTTGGCGCAACCGGCATAAGCCAGCCTGTCATTGAAGAAAACACCACCTTCCGCCGCTTGCCAATCCACATCGGAAGCGAACACTGGGGCCGACAACAGCAGAGCGGCGACAAGATGAATGAGTTTCATTATTCAGCCAGAGATTCTTTGATGTCGGCAATAGCCACTTCAGCCGTTTGGGAATCCTTTGTTGCCGAACCTTGCTTTGCTGTTTCAGCGGCTTCCTCTGCGCGTTGCTGGCGGCGTTTATCCAAGCGCCGCTCCAAGTCTTTGAACTGTGCTTCGACCTTCGCATCATTGGTCTTTGCAGCCTGATTTTGCAGCACAGCATTGAACTGTTTGTAGGGCAGCTTCAACAGCACAAATGCGTGGTATTTTCCGTCGATGGTTTTGACCTCCTGATGCACAGTCTCAAAGCCCACCACAGACACTTGGTTCACCAGCTTGTCGATCAACGCGGTGTACTGCGAAGTCGCTGCATCGCCATTGCTATCCTGCACACTTGACCGCTCGGAACCTGACAATTCTTGGCCATAAACCTTGGCAAGGCCGAACTCGGCATCAAGCATGGCTTTTTTCATAGCCACACGCACCTTATTGGACTCGCCTTCGCCGACAGCATAGACACCTGAACTGTCAGGCTTGGGCACTTCAAGGACCCAGTCTGGGATCTCTGAGAGATTGTTTTCCATCTTTTCTTGGCGCTTCTGTGCGGCCTTTTCATTGGCTTCAGCACGAACTTGTGATGCCTGGATTGAATCTTTGGTCAAATCAGCCATTGTTGGGCTTGTCGAACAGCCATAGAGGGACACGCCGACCAGTCCTGCAAGAATCAAAGTCATGGTTTTTTTCATTTCTCTTTTACGTGAATCGCCTACTGGCGAGGTGCGCGAGACTTTCGTCGGTCGCGTTGGGCTTACCTGCTCACGTTTCTCCATATAAATTGCCCAGTTTTACATATCCGCAGCCACTATTGTCGCATTGGATATGGTTGCCCGAAATGGGCAACCGTCCCTGTTTTAGCGGGGCGGAATTCAGTTGATTAGGTGTTTTGTGAACGCGCCATCTTGACGATTCACTTCCAGATATTCTCCAGAACGACCGTGGGTGATTTTGTTCACCTGATTGGCAATACTTTCGGTCAGCGCATCATCCATGAAATTTGAACCGCAAGCATCGCAATGAGTTACCTCGCCTTCCGCTTCGATAAGCTTGTAATTTAAGGTTACGCTTACTTTGGAATGCCCAGCCGTCAAATAGCCTTTGGTGCCGCAATCCGGGCAAGGTAGGTTTTTGAGCTGCTTGGCGAAATCTTGGTCATTCATTTTATCTTCTCTTATGTTTGAGAAAATATTACATGTTTGAACGAATTCCCAAAGCGAAACTTTTGTGAACTACTCGCCCTGATGTTCATTGCAGCATTCACATCTCTGTCGTGCTGCGTGCCGCAGGCATCGCACCGCTAGGTGCTAATGCTCAATGGCATCTTTTTCCGAGCGCGCATGCAGCAGGAGCAAACCTGGTTGGTTATACGAAACCGAGTTCAGACATATCCTGCACGGAAAGAATGTGGGTTTGTAAGGCCATCTTTGAATATGCGCGATTCTTGGATGATTTGATTAACTCTGTCTTGAGTGTTTTTACTCCATTTCTCACCATCCACTGGCACATTGGCTCAATGAATGGCTCCCATGTCACCACCCTATCCTCCCTTACTCCTTTTATATTTAAATCTCCAATCTGGGATGCGACATCCAATAACGTTATGATATACGCCCTTACTTTGAGGCGTTCATTCGATTCAGATTGATAGGCTTCGATTGCATTTTTGATTGAAACCAGAACAAGAGGATCGCCAGATTCCGTCAATATCAATGGCGATACGAAGTTGCATAACCTCCAGGTTATGCGCTCCAAACTTGGATGCAACAAAAACATCGCCTGAACAGCTGATTCCTTTTTAACCAACTTCATGATTATGTTGGTTTCAAAAAATATAGTCGCGTCAGTCATTATTTTTTCGGTTGTTTCCACTTAAACCCCATTGTTTGAGCGATAGCCTTTTTGATAACTATCACTTTCAACTTTGAGCTATTGTGATCAATGTCGATGAGCTTTTTCATAGGTTTGTTAGGGTCTGTCCAAAGCCAACTCTTGTTTGACAGAGTATTAACCAGACTTATGAAGTTTGTCTGGCCATGAGACTCCAGCTCTTTAACGGATATTGCGATCCCGTCAATTGTGGAGAATACCGGGCCATCAGAGCATCCTTTGATATGATCTTCCAGGATTGCCCTCATGTATTCAGACGCATCTTTTGGCATGCTTGCAAGGACAGTTTCTGCGGCCTCATCAAGAATGGTTGGTGTTTTTTCTTGACTTTTCTGTGTTTTTAAATATAAAGCGCTTTTTGTTTCTGATTTGACGAGATTCGCCAAGCGCTCTTCCATCTTGCTAGAAAGCATGGATGGAAATTTTGGGATTGCTGGAGGCTGTTTTACGACACTCACAGCCTCCGTAGGCTCTTCTTGGAATGAAATTTCAGTTTCTTTTGGCTCTTTTACACTTGTCTCTTCGTTGTCACCTGTTGCACTCACCTGAGTATCGTTGGATTTATCGGCATGAGTCGTGGTTGAGGCTTTTGGCTCATTTTGTTTTGAATTTTGTTCATCGTTTTTCTTTGACGACTTCTTATTAAGATTTTCGGCAAGCAAATAATCTTCTACTTTTGGAATTTCATTGTTATCAGCGAACAGTAGCTCAACTCTCTGCAGTTTAACAGCGGGCAAGAATTGCATGGAAGTTGGGATGCAGATATCCCAATACCGACCATCAGATCCTGTTTCCTCTATGATCCCGCAGTTGATCAAAATGTCCGCCAGGGTATCAGCGTCGGACGGAATACCCGGCTGATTATCGTCCGTCATGATATTGAGTATTTCTTTTGCAGCAGGTTGCCATACGATGAAAACTCCCTCTGAAGAAGACCAGATTCGAGCGCCCTTTGAATTGATGTCCCAAACCTTCTTCTTGAGAAGGCGGCGCATTGCATCAATAAGATATGGCTCCAAATGAGAACCCACAGTGAAATCTCCATACCTTTCACTGTTTGACTTAAGGTCTCTCTCAACGACTTTTTTCCGGACTATTGTGATTATCTGGTGAACCTGATTCCTCACTCCTATTGGAACTAGGTTCGTGATGCAAGCAGACATGGTTGAAATGATCTCGTTGTTTTCTTCATTGAGATACTGCAATCCAAGCTGAGGAATAATGGAATTGAGAATGAATGCTGCCGATGCCTGATGAGCAGCGACTACGTCAATTTCGTCCTGCACGTTCCACGAGATAAAATATCTGCGACAGTTATTCATTACTGCCCAGTCGTAGAGCGTGTGCATGAATTGAGGCCACTTTTTACCATTTTCGTCGGTGACAATCATGTCCGATATTGGCCGATACAGCTCTGAGCAAACGCCTGCGATGAAAGTTGAATACACCCATCGAGGATGCTGTTTAAACCTTGCTTCTGCGGAAACGGTACCTTTGCTGACAAATATCGTTGAATTGGCAGCTTGCAGACTGTACAGGCCAATTTCCAGAGAGAGTCTAAACAGCCCGCCGGCTCCACGGTGATGGCCGGTTCGTGTGGCTGGCAAAAGATGCACGTATTTGGCCAAGTTCAGTAGAACTGGAATGTAGAGAGTGTCGAATACATCTGGCGGCAACCCGGATGTTTTTTTTATACGATCTACAAGTGCGCTCTGTGATTCAAGGAGAGATTCTGGGTGTTGAACGGAAATACCCTGATCGATTGGAGGATACTTTGGAACTTCGGATTCTGCATGGGATGGTGAGCCGTTAGAAGATATGGCTGCTTGTGGATTGTAGCCACCATAAAAAAACCCATACAAAGCACTAGATATCGTTTTAAGCATAACGAGATGCTACCAAACGAAAGCAGCTAGAATTTACCGCAAAGAACTGTTTTTCTAAACTTATCAGCGCTAATTTAACATACAACATACCGGGCATTTGACGTTGCATTTCGGGTTGTATGATTTAACCTGAAGAGGCGCACCGCCGCATGCATTGCACCTGGCAATTGTTATGTCCCCGCAGTGAAGATGACGAGTCAAGAGAAAGACGCGATCAAAGGTAAGGCTTGGCGCTACAAATTCTTGGAGATAAAGCTCGTATGCAAGGAACAAGCTTTCAACCTGATCTCGTATCGATTCTTCGTCCTTTGCGAGCCGCCAATATGCTTGAGCAAGCCACGCGCTCTCGATATGAATATGAGCTGCTGAGACGAAGTATGACGTATCGCTCGGAAGTGGTCCTTTGTTTGGGTCGTTCCCAGTTACATCTTTGTAGATGATCCTGCACTTTGAAATATTCAGTCCTGAAATTGCCGCCATGACAGGCGGTCTTGCGCGATGTTGGGCTGCGCGAACAGCTACTGACACTTGGTGATGTTCTTCAATGATTTTGCATACTGGCTTCTTCTCAAATTCAGCCTTTTGGACTTTCATGCGTAACGAACTCATTACGACCTCGCACAATAATTATTAGAGAGCATTGGGAGTAGATGAAGATTGCGCGTTGCGTGGTGAGGGAGTTTTGCAATCCCGCGCAATGTTGAACCCGGTATAAATAGTTTGAATAAAAGAGGTTTTGATACGGCAATACGCTTGATGTCTTTTTTGGTGAGATGAGACATTTGACACGAGACTGCATAATCAAAACCCATCGTCAGTGTTGCTAGTTTGGGGTTCTTTGCGCAGACGTATTTTGCAGTGGATAGGTAGAGATAATTCAGTTCATAAACGTCAGCCGGATAGATATTCCACGATGATCCGCTGCTATTTTGTGTTTCAGACAACATCCAAAGCGCAACATTTGGAGCTGCAACGCAAAGTGATGACTTTGTAAGTGCGTGAACTTGAGAATCAGTGAGACTGGAAATGGATTTCGCCTGCAAGGCATCCATATTAAACTTGCTAAGTTCATGACCGGCAGTAACCGCTATTCTTACGGCTTTAAGGTACTCATCATTGAAATGTCTTATATCGTTCATGCCTACTCCTTATTGTTACTTTTAGTGCTATTCTTTTGATTATATCACCTCCGGAAAGAAATGCAGACTTGTATTGGAAAACACATTTTTTTACAATGCTGTATATTGTGAACGTTTAAGTGTATGAATAAACAACGCCATGACTATTATTCCAGCAAAAAAGAAGACTTCTATTGTTCCTGATTCCAAGGGCGACACCTTTAAGAAAGCTTTAACTGTTAAGCAGTCAGGCGTCAAAACACTGGCCACTAAAATAGATCAGCCACCAAAAGCCGCCAATGCATCTGCAAAACGACAGTCATGCACAAATCATCTCCTGCTATCTTTCAAAAAGAACCTGAACAAGATTTTGGCGCGTAAAGGAATACCGGCGCTGCACTATGGTCGACAGAAGTGGGTGTCAGAGCGATACAGCGTATCCACAAGCGGGGCAAGAAAGTGGCTTAAAGGGGAGTGTCTGCCAGACTGGGAGCATATAACGCTCATTGCTGATGATAACAACGTGTCTATCGACGAGCTTCTTGGTCGCAAACCATTTACATCGAGCGGGAAGTCATTAACAATTCCTGTAAAGGGCGAGAGTAGTAGTGACAACTTTGGGGTTATTGGCGATGTAACGTTCGAGGAAGGGCTGATCAAGACTGCAATGCGCATGCAGCATAATGGTGTTGAGCTTCATGTTGTTTCGACAGACTGCATGGCTCCTTCGATAAATGAAGGAGATATCGCATTTGTGGATACTGAAATCACCAAACTGAAGGACAACCGAATATATTTGCTCAGTGTAAACGGACGTGTTCTGTATCGACGAGTGATGTATCAGATGGATGGCTCTGTCATTCTCTCCTGCGAGAACGCAAACTACCCAAGCCAGATTGTCAAAGCGAAGGACATCCTTACTGATGACCACGGAACAGAAAAATCACCAATCAAGGTGGTTGGTGAAGTAGTCTGGATCATCAAGCGAATATCCAGTCAATCAGTGCCAGTAATAACCATAGATAGCGCAGAAGAATGAATGAATTAAAGGCCAGAAAAAAGGCAACCGAGATGGTTGCCTTTTTTGGTTGTTAAGATAAAGCTTTAGCTTTTGCTGCTGTAGCGACATCGTCATCGATATAGATGACGTAGGTGACGAAAGGTTCGGCCGGGATCTCGGTAACTAGGTATCCAATTCGATCGACGTGATGAAACCCGTCGCCAATGAATGAATTGTCAACCGGCTCATCGCCAGGCTTAAAGAAATCGCCATTTTTTTCGACTGCATGGATTGCCGCATGGAACTGCGAAACATCGCCATCCATCCATGTCCAGACGCATTCTGGCTTCGCTGCTTTAACGAAATCCAGCTCAGGACCATAAGTCTCGAACATTGCTCCGCTAAATGAAGCGTCCGTCACCAGATGGTTTTTGATGGGTTTGAACTTTTCTTCAAACTCCTCAACCGTCAGGTACTCGATTCGTCCTTTGGTGGAGTAGTCGTACCCCGACGAAATCTGTCGCAACTCTTTCTGATCCACCTGGGCATCGCAACGATGGCCAATCGCCTTAATAGGCTTCGGCATGCCATCTTTTGTCGAGATGTACGTGTACATCTCATCATCGTCAGCACCTTCAGTGTCGTGGTCGGCGATGATGTACCGAAGCGGAAATGGCGAGATGACAGATTCCACCAGTCCTTCACGAACAACGACCGCGACTTCCTGTGCTTCAGAAGGGTGGCCGATATCCACAGTAGTTGGCTCTGCCAGCGTGCGAGATTCAGCAACACTGAAAATCGTTGCTGTGGAGTCTGTGCCGGAGAACGGCATCATCGCTGTTGCCAAACGCGCTGCTTCCTCTGGTGAGGTTGCAGACACATCAATCTCCCAGACAACTCGATACTCTTTTTGCTGTTGCATATTGTGTCCTTTCGAGACGAAACGAACCTCACATACCCTGACGAGGATGATTGGTTCTGGTTAAATTGCTGCATGGGTGCAGCGCCTTTTTCAGCCAGGCTGAAAATCTAAAAGACCGGATGCAGTCATGTTTGCCATAGGCAAAGAAAACAACACGCGATATAAATGAAACGAGCCGCAACCCCCGAAGGGGTGCGGCCATTCCATTACTTCATTGAGCGACTTCATAACCACGCTCATACAGCCTTTCAACTGCATGGTTCTTGTTCATAGCAACAACTCGAATCCATCCTGCACTCTTTGTCTTGACTTCATACTGACAAAAAGGCACGATGGTCCTGACGAACTTTTCGTTAATCAGAATTACTTCTCCCCGCGTATCCGCCGAAATTGCTAGTCCCATGATAGCGCCCCTCCAGCTTGATACTCTGTGACGCGACTCTCGAAAAAATTCTTCTCTTTCTTGAGATCGATCATCTCTGCCATCCACGGAAATGGGTTAGTTGCTCCTTCGAACAACACCTCAATACCGATCTGCTGACAGCGACGATTGGCGATGAAACGGAGATATTCTTTGAACATCCCAGCATTCAACCCCAGCACGCCACGAGGCATGGTGTCTTCGGCGTAGCGATACTCCAGCTCAACAGCCTTCTGGAAGTGCCCTATCAAGCGCTCCTTGAATTCCGGTGTCCAGAGGTGCGGGTTTTCCAGTTTGATCTGGTTGGCCATGTCCACCCCGAAGTTCAGGTGTAATGACTCATCACGCAGAATGTACTGAAACTGTTCTGCAGCGCCCGTCATCTTATTTTGACGACCCAGCGCCAGCACTTGCACGAAACCAACATAGAAGAACAGCCCTTCCATGATGCATGCGAACACGATCAGGGATTCCAGCAACTTCTGGTCGTTCTCGGGTGTGCCGGTCTTGAACTCAGGATTGGTCAACGTATCGATGAAGGGCAGCAAGAACTCATCCTTGTCGCGGATGCTCTGCACCTCGTGATACATGTTGAAAACCTCGCCCTCATCCATGCCCAGGCTTTCCACGATGTACTGGTAAGCATGCGTGTGGATCGCCTCGTCGTATGCCTGGCGCAGCAGGTACTGGCGACACTCCGGCGCAGTGATATGCCGATATGTGCCTAGTACGATGTTGTTTGCCGCCAAGCTGTCTGCCGTAGAAAAGAATCCCAGGTTACGCATGACAAGACGACGCTCATCATCCGACAGCCCGTTCTGACTCTTCCACAACGCGATGTCTGCCGACATGTTGATCTCTTGCGGCAGCCAGTGGTTTGCGTTGCCTGCGTTGTACTTCTCCCAGGCCCAGTTGTATTTGATCGGGACGAGCTGATTCACATCAGCCTGACCATTGATGATCTTTTTGTCCTCGACGCGAATACGGCCAGCCTTTACTGCACCAGCCACCCTTTGGGTATCGTCATGCTCGAAATTAAGCATGATGCACCACCTTGTCCACACCCAGCACGCCCATGCGGTGCCAGAAGGCGACCACCTTGAACGCCGGATGCTCATCCTCGCCAACACATTGGCTTTCATCCAATACGGATTGAGCCGACTCGGTGGTGATTTCGACAACAGGGTCCGCATAAGCGCGAGCCGAGGTGTCCTGTTGGAAAAAGGCCGTGAAACGGCCGGTCATAGACATGTCTTTTTCGGACATAGTGTTATTCCTTTCTGAAAGTTATGAACCCCGGATGGAGTCCACGAAAGCTCCTGTGAAACAAGAGCCTTGGAGGACTCCACACAGGAACCCCAGAAAGGAGAGCAAGTACCCTGTCGGGGACTAAAGCTCTCCCCTATGGGTGGTTAGAATTGCAGAATGCACTGCGGCTATTTTCAGCACGAGGGCCGAAAAACCAATGACCGATATGAACGCGGTCGCGCATGTGCTCAAAAAGCACAGACACTACTCGGCTCGATTCCTAAAACGGATTGGCGGTGATTTGAATTGCAGATGCCCGAAGGCTGGTTGGGATGCTCTGTGTCTTTAAGGCCCCAAGCGGGAGGCTTTCGACATTCTATACCAGTATCCCGTGAGTGAAAACACCCCCCGCATACGCGAGGGGGTTTCATTTAGTAGTTAAAAAAAGTATTCGAGCTGCGGCATAGCAAGCAGTATTGCCTTGCTCAACTTTGGCGCTTTGGGCTTCTTGGCCTTTGATGGCTTGGAAGCTTGAATCGCGCTTTCTGCTGCACGAATACAGTTTGTGATGTCAGGCTCGCCACTCTCGGTGCCTGTGTACATGGTCTTCATCTGATTCACGAACTGGCCGAAGCTAGACGCGGTCTCGATGTTCTCACATACGCTTTCAGGCACCTCATATCGGTAAACCTTTCCCGACAGGAACTCGACAAACAGCGTCTTATTGCCTTGTGCCTCAGAACCAAGTCTGAAGTGGCCATAAGACGCTACTGACGAACTCGTGACGGGGGTCAGCAATGGATGTGCCATGCTTTCCCCCTACTGCTAACGAAATCGCAGGACTTCAACCTGCGACATGTCAAACAGCTCACGGCCATCGGCGATCAACATATCGTTGTCCACCGACAGGTTCACAGCTTTCAACACCCCATTCTGACAGGTGATGAAGCTATGACCTACGCGCCCCGTCTTAACTTCCTTGACCTTGATGGTGTGAACCACCTCGGCCTCGGAAATTGCTTGTAGCACTTGTGCGGTAGCCATGATTGGCTCCTTACATGGCACGCCACATACCACATGCCCCTGCGAACATGAACGGTATGTCGTCTGCGAACCCGCCGCCCCCGAAGGTTGTGGTTGCAGGTGCCTGGCATGCTGCCGGTGCTGCGGGAGCCTGACGAGCCGGTGCAGATGCACCAGCGTGGTGATCGCCCCCCGATTTCTTGTCGCCGAGCATTTGCAGCTCATTGATAACGATCTCGGTTGTGTAGCGATCCTTGCCTTCCTTGTCCTGCCACTTGCGTGTCTGGATTCGGCCTTCGACGTAGATCTGCGCACCTTTCTTCAGGTATTCACCAGCGATCTCAGCGAGACGCTTGTAGAACACCAGGTTGTGCCACTCGGTGCGTTCCTGCTTGTTACCATCCTTGTCCTTGTAGGACTCGGTGGTGGCAAGCGAAACATTAGTTACTGCTTCTCCGTTTGTCATAAAACGGGTTTCCGGGTCTTTGCCCAGACGCCCCACTAGAATTGCCTTATTAACTGACATTTGCTTTCCCTTTCTAATGTGCGGATTTCTCCGCTGGTTAATCTCCCCATCTTTCGACGGGGAGGTTTGAGATCAAGCTGCGGAATGCAACTTGATGATTTGATACTGCTTCTTCTTGAAGCCAGTATTTGGCAGTTCAACATCCTTGAGATAAATCACGCGGATGTTGTCGCCTGCCTGTACCTTTGCATCAGCTATAGCGCGTCGCAAATCATTTCCAGTGATGCGCTCCGGCCCGCTCGGTGTATTCAACGTCAACGTGTACGTTTCATACTCTTCAGGCGAACCACTTCTGGTCGTGATGTGCTTCTGCATTCCTGCCGAAACAACTGTGCCAACAAATTGGGCTTTGAAACCCTTAATAATTGGCTCCGCTATCTTTGCGGCCTCGATGACATGAGGTTGCGCTTGAGTTGCGGGTGGAGCTGGTGGAACTGGCTCCTGTTTCTGTGTTGCCACTGCCTGAACAACCTCTCGAAGAACGGGTGGTGCTTTAGCCGTAGGCTGAGGCACTTCTGCTTTCTTTGAGGCTGCTGCAACTTGTGGCTTTTGTTTCTTGCCGTAAATTGCGCTTGCGACTTGCTTCGCATCGTTTAGAGAGGAAGTGTAGATTTTCTCCAACGACTCGTTGCTTATCCCATGCAGTGTGTCCAGTTTTACGCATCGATGCTTAGCCGCTTTCCATAACAACAAAAGTCGAGTTACGACTCCGTTGAAAGGACCGTGCATCACCAAGACTGCCTCATAATTTCTTTCGGCAAAAACAAACGTCTTGAATGGCGCAGGTTCAACATCAAGCCAGAGCTTTCTGAAAATGATCGGGTGATCATCCTTTCTAGCTTTGATACGAAATTGTTTTGGCTCTTTTTTCTGCTTTTCAACAGTCTTCTGAACCTTAACGCTTTCATACACGACTTTCTTTCGTCGAATCTTCTGCGGTATCGCACGTATTGCACTGGCAATAAATCTAATCATCAAATATGACAATAGAATCCCCAGAACAGCAGCCATGACATACATAAAAATCGTCATGGTTAAGTGCCTTAAAAAAACATCGCCTCCGCTTTCTTGATCGATTCGCTGATCTTCGGCATCAGGCCAATGCTTGTTGCAAAATCTTCGTACTCTCCAGAGAACAGGTGTCCCCTTTCTTCGAACAAAGACTTCAGGTTGCGACGGTCAACAATATTCGACTGATCATCAACCACTTCGATCGGCAAATCCTTCGCCAATCTCAGCAATATCAAACCAGCCATCCAGTCGCCGTCTCCTTCTGTTACTGTCCCCGTGCTTACTGCACGCGCGCCTGACAGCTTGATGCTCTTGTCAAACGCATGGATGAAGATGTCGTCGCCATTCTGTTGAACGGAAACTTCAGTCTTAACTCCATCCATGGCATCTACTGCAATGCGCAACCACCCTTCCGGCAATTTCTTTGCCGTCCAATGTATGACTGCATTGGCAAACTTCTGTGGCTGCGCTGCCGCTGGGGCTGGTTGGGCTGCAGGTTGGGCTGCCTGGTTTGTCCAGTGGATCTCATCCGAGACGTTGAACTCACCCACATACTCATACCCTTCCTGTTCCTTCTTCCGACATGTCGACTGGATTGAGACGGACGCACTAGGCTTCCGATGCTCTTGCAACTTCCTGCCAACTGCCGGCCCCCAACGGGTAATGAATTCACCACCCTTATCGACGTAGGCCCAATTCTTTCTTGGGCTGCCGTCCGGATGGTTCATCCGATACACAAACATGAATAGGTTATCCATATCAGCCTCCTCTCTTGTAAGTGAATTACTTGAGTGTTTCGGAAACTCCGAACACCGACTTCACCATCGCATGGATGGCAATCTTGGTGCTTGGTGTGCATGTGCCGGTCAGGGCACGTTCAACCGCGTAGTGCAGTGCGCTTTGCCCCATATTCGGGGCACCGATGAACGCGATGCAGTACGACATCCAACGTTTCAAGGTACGCACAGACATCGTGCGCTCCAGTGCGTTTGCATCCTGATTGCCGCAGTCGCGAGACTGCTTGCGAATCATGTCGCGCACCTGCAAGATTCCTTCGATGAAGTCATCTCGCGATACGGCAGTGCCCTTGCGGACACCAGCGGCGGTTGAGACTTGCAAGCCTTCCTGGTCGAACCAGTACAACAAGGCTTTGTCGTCTGGAGCCAGCTCGTTCAGCAGCTCAGACAGCAGCTCGCGCTCCTCCTCTGCGGGGTATCCAACTTGGATAACCATGCCGACTCGGTCAACGATCGACTTGTCCTGCACCATAGCGGTGCTGTAGCTACCGCTTTCGTCGCCTGCCAGGTTTGTGTTGTCAGTCACAACGATACGGAAGCCTTGTTCAGGCACAACCGTCTCGCCGTTTCCTGTGATCACAAACGGAGCACCTTCATCGAACAGGCCATTGAGACCCACGACAGTGCTCGGGTTTCCGCGACCGATTTCGTCGAACATCACCGGGCAGCCGTACTTCGCCGCCAACGACGCGGGGCCGTAGCGAAACACGGTTTCACCGTTCGCGCCCAACACGTAGTGGCCAAATACTTCGGCCAGTTCTGTGTCATTGCTGAACGTCATCTGAAACAGAGGTATGCCCAAACGAGCGCATATCTGCTTCATGAAGCTCGACTTGCCAGAGCCTGTTGGCCCGTGCAAGAACAGAGCTTCCTGACTAACCTTGAACCAGGCCAGCCAATCACGCACCACTTCCTTGCGGAAGCGATAGTGCTGATCGACCTTCGGAACAATCTTTCTGAGTTCCGTAAGCTCTTTGTTTGTCACTGCATCCCAGTCATACACCTCTATTTCGAGGCTTGCTGGGATGAAAGACACATCTTTGCCGTTGTTGCCGAGCATTGATGCGAGCCTTTCCGTCTTTTTTGGTACGTTATTCAATGTGACCTGAGTCATCTGATTTCCTTCCCGCCTTTTAGGCGATTGTGGTTGATTTCCGCTGAGTGATTTGCAGGTACTTCTCAAGCTTCGGACGAAGTTCATCGTCCATGCGCTCTACCAACAACTCGCGGAATGTTTCATGATCAGCAATGCCCATTGCTCTGCAGCAATTGACAAAACTGAAAGGTATGTCGGAAGTGTGCCGGCGAATCAAGCAGGGTCGCCCAAGGTTGGACTTGCCCACTTTTTCCACATAATTCGGAGAGAAGATCCATTCGAGAATATCCATCTTCTCTTCAGCATTCCCCTCTTCCTTAAGCGCCTCCATTGATTCTGAGAACAGGCCGCGATGCATGTTCCAGAGCAGAGCAGAACTCCAGTCTGGTATCACATCGGACAAGTCCTCATCAGTACGTGTTTCGGTGATGGTGATGCTGCCCAAAAACTCCTTGGACGAATCCCACTCCAGTTCACGCTTCTTTGATTTCCTGCCGCGCTTGCCGTCGCTTTTCAGCAAAGGGCGATTCAGCACGTCATAGATCGACATTTGAAGCTTCTCAAACATCGCCTTGATGGCTTTGCGCGACTCCTTGACTACCTTAACCGCGAACGTCTGCTTTTCAACAGGCTCAGGTATGGGTAGCTCGCTTTGGTCGAACAACAAATCTTGCATGTCGTCCTCCTTAAGCGGTTACTGCATCAACGAGTTCGAGCTGATGCTTACGCTCTGGCTGTACAAGTACCCAGCCTTTGCTTTTTTGCATCGCTACGACATCCTCGATGGTGCCATTGACCGACACGAAGTCTGTCCAGATAGACAAACCCGGTTCAGTCATTTTGTTGATGCTGTCGAACTTGGCCGACATTTGAGCCAAGTCCATGCGGAGTACAGAGCATTCTTGACCATACTGCTCGATCAGAAGCTTCTGTCTTGTATCCGGCTTGAACATCCAGGCCGAACCCAGTTGAGAGCCCTTCCCTGCACGCCACTTAGCCGATGCCATAAGCATCTTTGTGTAGTTGCTGGTCGTGGAATACTCCTCCACATCAAAGTAGCGCCGAGGGTATTTCGGCAGCGCTACCTCTTCATGTTTGGGAGCAACAACGGCTGGCAACTCGTGCCGTACTACATCCGCTATCTGCTCCCTCACGCTACCCAGCACATGCATAGCCGCGAACTGCGCGGCCTGCCTGATTTGGGTTTCATTGATTTTTTCACTCATGGCGTATCTCCAAGAGAACGAGACACGCCCCTTGCGGGGAATGCCCCGTAAGGGTTGAAAAATGACCAGCAAGAAAGCCGGCCTGTTCGAAGTGCTGCGAGGCAGCTCTTTTTTTCAGCTAGGCTGAAAAAGCATTGACCCCATTGGGTCACGACTAGACTCTTGAGAGAGCGTAGGCGTAACCAAACCGATTCAATTGATTTTGTGTAGTTCGAAAAAAAAGCGCCCCAATCTTGCAAATTGGGGCGCTTTTTTTATCAACGAACAGATGTCAGACGGCCACCAGAGGAAGTCAATTCTGCAACCAGGTCTGTGAAAGACCGTATGGCTGCTTCCTCGTACTTATCTGCGGGCTGCTTGCCTCTGGTCAATCTCTCAACCAAAGATTCGGCAGCATCCACATCACCTCCGCTATCGACCAACCGCACAACATAATCATGCGGCTGAACCGACTTTTTAGCGACTCGTCCTTTCAAAGGCTGGACTGTTGTTGAACTTTTCACGATCACCTCCTCTCAGTAATTTTTCTCTTTTGACGGAGAACTCTCACCTCATGGATAGGTCACGTGTGCAACGCGGCTTTTCATGTTGTCTGCCATCGAAACTGCAGAATTCACAATTCCAACAGCAAAGAACAAAGTGATTGCCACAAATCCGGTTACTACAAATGCGCGAGCTTTCAGCATGATTCTCTCCTTTGTCGGTTGATGGGGGTTCCCCTGGAGCACACTCGATGAATGTGCTTTAGGGGAACCCCCGATCAACTTCGATCGGAGATTCCTTCCCGCCTTACGCCGCCGCCGCCCAGATCTGGCGGATGGCGAGGGGGATGTGGTCGAACGTGGCGTTAGCCACGTCCGACCCAGCAGTTTGAGACAGTTCGATGAAACGTGCTTTTGCCGACATTTGTCGTCTCCTTGCGAATGCCTCATCAGCCCTGACGGGATGACTTGGCGGTTGTGTCGAACAGAAAATCTGCCCAACAAAATTTTGTCATGCTTCTACGAATTGCTGATGTTGCAAGCAAAACGGAGCACGACTCACCACTCGTGGGGAGTGGAAGGTTTGCCATTGACCCAGGCTCAGGGCGAAAACAGGCTGACCGCGAATACACAACGGTGAAGCTCTTACGTTTTCTGTGGATGCCATTTTCATGGCTTAAGAAGCTCAACCTCTAAGAGGGAGCAACAGCAGCGCGAGGGCTGCGGAAGCGCGAGGGTAAAGTCGCGCTAGTTGGACTGCGATGCACATAGGCAACGCGTTTCAATCACCACGGAGGGTGAAGAAATCGTAATTCCGATACGAACTCGCACGAATACGCATGAGAACGTGATTTCATTGGTTTGGTGGAACGAATCAAACAGACGGATTGATTCTTTGATGCTGCAGATGCCCGAAGGCTGTTGAAATGCTCTGTGTCTTTAAGGCCCCAAGCTGGAGGCGCATGCGAATCTTACTACAACGAAAAAAGGTGTCAAGAACCAAACACCACTTTTTAAGCAGGTGCTGGATACGCTGTCACCAGTGAAGGACGGCCTTTCTTGTCGTTCGCCACCACCATCATCAGCAACTTGGTCGGATGGAGGAAATAGCGCCCCTCCTCCTTGCCCTTCAGGGCGTACTTCATTCGTGTCCGTGGATTGTTTTTTTCAATCTCAATGACCTTCTCCTCGCACGCGACCTTACACAGTTTGCGCCATGCCTCGCCCATGCTTTCAATCCCGGCACGCTCCGCGTAACGCTCGACCACATGGGAAGTGAGCATAACGCTCCCGATACCGTGTATCTGAATAGCCTCTTCGATTGGGGATGCTGCACTGATCTGGATGGTTGGTGCAGCCGAAAAATCGATCCACCCCTCGTCTTTTTCGACCTTCAAAGGGGAGTCTTTGAACCGTGTGGTAAGGAACAAAGCGTACTCGGCCAGAACCTGCTTGGCCGAATCTTTACGAGACAGCTTGCGGATAGCGCCCATCGAAACGACCAGCTTTGTGTGTTGATTGCCGCAGATATTATTCCCGATAGCCTCTTCCACTTCGAGCAGGTGCTGAAGTGCCGTCAGTTCCGCAACGATCGCTCGGTCTTCTTTGTCTTCTGGCACAAACACCTGTACAGCGCCTCGCATGCACTCGGTAGAATTCGTCCAGTAAACGATGAAGTTTCCGTCATCGGATGGTTTTGTCAGCACTCGTAATGTATTCATCTGCTTCTCCTGTTGCTCACAGTATAAGCAATACATGGTTTTTCCAAACATCTAAAACAAAAAAGCCAGCCCCGTGAGGGACTGGCTTCCTTGTTTACTGCTATGCCGCTTTTTTCAACATGATGTTATCCAGCATGCCGATCATTGCGGTGGGCAACGAAACGATGTCGTGAATGACGGCAGAATCTCTTGCGCCGAACAGACTTGACGTATCGTGCCTGATGCCCAGACCGAGAACTTCGATCCCTGACTTGCGAGCAAGGTCGATGACCCATTTCGCTTGTCCACGGTTATCTGGCTCTCCGTCCGTTGCAACGAGAAGGATCTTTCGAGCCTCCTTGCGCTGCATGAGCGCCATTCCGGCACCCATCATACCCTCTGCCAGCGGTGTGCTGCCGGCAGTGCCGATTGTGGCGTAGGTTTGCACAGCCGATGAAGGCAATGCATTCCAGTCCTTCAGCACCCCATTCGCCTCACCTTGCGGAGAGTGGAACGGGAATGTGAAAACAGCAGTCTTCACATCCGGGCGCTGAAATGCGAGCGTTGTCGCCAACGCAGCATCCATTGCCAACTGAATCGGTATGCCGGACATGGAACCCGAGCGATCCACCAGGAGTGCGATTGCGGTGTCTACTGCTACACCCTTCTTCGTCTTCTGGAAAACCGGACCACCCAACTTCGCCTGGTGCAGGTTCTTGCAGTTCAGCTTCGTGCCCATCATGACACTTCGCTTTGTTGACAAGGTCTGTGCCTGCAACAACGCCTGCGCACGAACACGCAAAGCATTGCTGGCACCACCGACTCGCAGCATCTCAGCATTTGTATCAACGCCCGTGTTATGGACGCTCTCAGCCTTGACGTTTGCGAATGGCACTGATGCTGAAGGCTCGTCGCTATCAACAGCAGAGGTGCCAAGTAGTTCCTCCAGCGCGGAACCCATATCGGTAATCGCATCGTCATCACCCGCAGACAGAATCTGCTTGATGATTTCAGACGCTTTATCACCGTCACTGGAACCACTTCCAGCGCCTTGACCGTCTTGCTGGTCATCGCCGTCTTGACTTCCATTTTCGCTTTGGTCGCCTTGCTGACTTTCATCGCCTGACTGACCTTGGCTCTGCTGACTCTGACCGTCTTGCTGATCATCGCCCTCATCGCCATCTGACTGCGATTGGTCTTGCCCGGATTTGCCTTGTTGGTTTTGGTCTTGGGAGGACTGTTCTTGCTCCTTCTCCTTTTCCTCTTCCTTCTTGGCTTCATCCTCCATCATCTTGATGATGGCGCGGACAAGTTCCAGCACTTCCGCTTCAGACTCGCAATCCTCGACCTGATACATCAAAGCATCGAGACGAACCTTCATGCCGGCTGGAACCGCCTTGGTTAACTCCTCATCAGCCTTTTGAGCTAAATCGGAAATTGCTTGCTGACCCAAGACGTTTTGCCGCAACTGATACAGCATGTACTGCTGCATCAATGTTGTCGGTGTTGCGCCCTCCTCAGTAGTCTCGAAGCCGAAGCCTCCAGTTGCCACCAATTCAGACACTGTATCCGCCAGATAACCCTGACAGCCTGGAAAGACCTCAGTAATCGATTTCTCGATACGAATGTCCTCCAAGATGTTGTCCAGATGCTTCTCTAGCGGCGACTTGAACTTCAGCTTGAAGTTCGAAAACCGCACATGCGCTGACTCATGGGCGATGTAGCCCAAAGCCAGCCTGCGACTTGCCTCTTTGCGTGCATCGAGGCTTGGCAAATAGATCACGTTGCCGTTTGTTGCTGCTCTCCCCGCATTCAGCATGACCTTCACACCAAGTGTGTCAGCCAGGCTGTTTGCGATGATTGGGAGAGCGTTGTTGAACGCATTGACGTTCATAGCGCTCCCCTTTCTTAGAAGAAAAACGATTCAGCCGGGATGGCCTTTGCAGCCGGCTTGACCTCGACCTTTTTGGCCGGAGCTTCTGCCTTCGGTTCAGCCACTTCACCTACCGCAGCCTCAACCGTTTCCGATTGTTGCGCGATAGATTCCACGAACTGCGCTGTCAGTGGATCGGCAGTGACGGTGTCATCCCACAAACTCTGGATGCCACACAGCACTTCCATGTCAGTCTCTTTGTCGGCAGACTTCACCATCTTCTCGGCAGCAGCCGAAAAACCACCAGCATCCGTCATCAACGCTACCAGGCCGCGCAAACGCTTGGCGCACGGATTGGACGGCTCGTCCTCGATGTACCCGGTCTGCTGGGTGGTGGCGAGAACGCTGTCGATGAGTTCCACGGCCCCGAGTACATTGGGATCGAGGAATGACAGCTTTTGCAGCTTGTCTCGGCAGTTGCGCAGAGGACTCTTCGCTTTCTGGCCCACGGTGCGAATCACACCATTGGGGCAGAACGTCTTGTCCCATGCGTCTTTGGCTGCTTGAGCGACTTCGTCATACAACTGACTGGTCAACTTAGCAGCCATGCTCTCCACGGAACCATTCTTGCCAACCGGAGTAGGCATGAAGGTGTCATAGGAGAAGCCGAAGCGGCTACAAGCATCGTCTGCCGTGAGGGCAGAATTCCTGATGATGTCGGCAGCGGCCGGGTTCGGCTGTGCCTGGATATACTCACCAAGCCACATGTCGTAGTTCTGGCGCAGATGCACCAGAGCCGCCTCGAATTCGACTTTCGCCGCATCCAAGGTTTTTTCGACTGCATCCAGATCGTCCTCGCAGATTGCGATGACAGAGCCGGAACCGAACGACTTAACGCCCACCTTCCACAACTCGCGGAAGACTGCCTTTTTAATCGTGCCAAAGACCGACAATTTTTCAGTTGGGAAGATGTGTTTCCCCCCCTTCGTCAAAATCGTTGTCTCAGGTATCTTGCCGCCAGCGGCGACGATGTCGGACTCGGAAGTCCGTTTGTAACCGCCAAACATACTGGCTGAAACAGACACCATCACCACGTTTTTCTGGGTTGTTGCGTTCATAGCTTTTTTCCTTTTCGAAAAGAAGCAGCTCTCCAACTTTCGTCGGATTACTGCAGTTTTGAGGGGCGTCCCACGTTGAGTGACACATGACGAAAATCATGTGCCGGTTTAGATGCAGAATGCACTGCGGCTTCTTTCAGCACTGGGCTGAAAAATAGGTGACCGAACGAACGCGGTCACGCATGGACTCGAATGAGTGCATGAGCAACATGCTCGATAGGCGGATTGATTCTGATTATTGAAGCAGATGCCCGAGGGCTGGTTGGAATGCTCTGTGTCTTTATCTCGCCCCAAGCGGGAGGCTTTCTGATTTTATTCCCGATTCGTGTTTTGGGCAATACAAAGTGAAATGGCGACCCTTTCGGGCCGCCATCTCGGTGCTACATTACCAAACGCTTTGTATCGTCCATTATGGACTGCACGAACGGGAGGTCGCTATCTGGAATATGGAATTCCAGCTCGCCCCCTATCCGAGCACCCAGCGTTAGGCGCACATCCAGGTAGTATTCCATGAACTCGGGCATGTACCGCTCAAACAATGCTCGATTATGCTCACGTTCCTCCTGAGATGGCTTACTACTCGGCAACACGTACAGAATAGGCATAATTACCCCCGTTAAGCCTTTGGTCACTGGCAACTCTCGCATTCGTCGAACCCAGCATCGCCGGGACGTAGAGTGCAAACCTTACCCATAACTTCAGGCTCCGGAATCGCTGGTGCAGACTGAACTGCATTCAGCGAACCGGCGCGGGAGGTCGACTTTTCAGCCGATGATGCGCCCATGCTACGCAGGTAGTACGTGGTTTTGAGGCCACGAACCCACGCGAGCTTGTAAGTCTCGTCCAGCACCTTGCCGCTAGGCTTGGCGATGTAGAGGTTCAAACTCTGCGCTTGGTCGATCCATACCTGACGTGCCGCCGCCGCGTCGATCAGCCACTTCGCTTCAACTTCAAACGCAGTGGCGTACTTGGCCTTGATGCTGGCCGGGACGCGGTCGATGTTCACCAGACTGCCGTCGAAATACTTCAGGTCGGCAATCATGGTTTCGTCCCACAAGCCCAACTTCTTCAGGTCTGCCACCAGATAGTGGTTGATGACCGTGAATTCGCCAGACAGATTGGACTTCACGAACAGGTTTTGATAGGTCGGCTCGATGCTCTGAGAAACCCCAACGATGTTCGAGATTGTTGCTGTTGGAGCGATTGCAAGGCAATTGCTGTTACGCATACCCTGCTTGGCGATCTTTGCACGCAAACCCGTCCAGTCCAGCGTCTCCTTTACTTCGATTGGGAGCTGCAGGTGGCCATCACGGCTTTCTGCAAGCATCTTCATCGTGTCGTGGGGCAAAATGCCTTGAGACCAGAGAGAGCCTTCATAGGAAGAGTAAGTACCGCGCTCTGCCGCCAAATCGCTCGATGCTTCATACGCATCAAATGCAACACACTCCATGATGGAGTCTGCCAACGCAACCGCTTCCGCGCTGGAGTATGAGATGTCAGTGATATACAACGCATCCTGAAATCCCATGATCCCCATGCCGACCGGACGATGACGCAGATTCGCGTTACGTGCCTTGGAGACGGCGTAGAAGTTGATGTCGATCACATTGTCCAGCATACGCATCGCCGTGCGAACAGTCTTGCGCAGCTTCTCGTGGTTGATGCCTGCTGCAGTAACGTGATTGGCCAGATTGATAGAGCCAAGGTTACACACAGCGATCTCGTCTTCCGAGGTGTTCAGAGTGATCTCGGTACACAGGTTTGAGCTATGCACCACGCCAACGTGTTGTTGCGGAGACCGGATGTTGCACGGGTCTTTGAATGTCAACCACGGATGCCCAGTTTCAAACACCATCGTCAACATCTTGCGCCACAGGTTCACAGCCGGGATGCGCTTGAACAACTTGATCTCACCTGCGTCGGCCTTGCGCTCGTAAGCGATATAGGCTTTCTCGAACTCCCTGCCAAACTTGTCGTGCAAGTCAGGCACATCGTTCGGGGAGAACAGCGTCCACTCACCACCATCCATCACGCGCTTCATGAACAGATCTGGAATCCAGTTTGCTGTGTTCATGTCATGCGTGCGGCGGCGGTCGTCGCCCGTGTTTTTGCGAAGATCCAGAAACTCCTCGATATCGAGGTGCCAGGACTCCAGATACGCACAGACTGCACCCTTGCGCTTACCCCCCTGATTGACTGCTACGGCGGTGTCATTCACCACCTTCAGGAACGGCACGACACCCTGCGATTGACCGTTTGTACCCTTGATGCGAGCACCCAAGGCACGGACGTTCGTCCAGTCATTGCCTAGACCACCGGCAAATTTGGACAGCAGAGCATTGTCCTTCAAGCCATCGTAGATTCCCGCGAGGTCATCAGCAATGGTCGTCAGGTAGCAGCTCGACAACTGACTGTGATTCGTCCCGCTGTTGAACAGCGATGGAGTCGAAGCCATGAAGTCAAAACTGGACAACAGGTCATAGAACTCGATCGCTTTCGCGTTCTTGTCCGACTCGTTGAGAGCCAAACCCATCGCCACCCGCATGAAGAACACTTGTGGCATCTCGATACGCTCACCCTCCACATGAATGAAGTAGCGGTCGTACAGAGTTTGCAGCCCCAGGTAACCAAACTGCAGGTCACGTTCAGGCTTCAATGCAGCTTGCAGACGCTGAATATCGAACGTCATCAGTGCATCGTTGATGATGCCAGCCTCGACGCCACGCTGAAGCGCGACTGCGAGGTGCGTCCCACCCACTTCCTTGCTGATCTGCTCCAACAACAGGCGAGCAGTAACGTAGTTGTAGGCTGGCTCATGCTCGATGAGCGTTCGGGCGGACATGATTACCGCCTTCATCACCTCGTCCATCTTCACCCCGTCATACAGAGTGCGCTCGGTTTCGGCTACGATCTTGTTGGCATCTACGCCTTCCAAGCCGGCGCAAGCCTTCTCAACCATGCCCATCAACCACAAGTGGTCAAAAGCAATGATCTTGTCGCCATCCACAACGTGAATGACAGGCTTTGCGGCAGCAGCTTTGGCTTTGTCGGCCTCGGCTTTGCGAAGGGATGCACGGCGTTCACGGAACAGCACGTAGGAACGTGCCACTGCGTGTTCGCCGGAACGCATCAGAGCCAGTTCAACCTGGTCCTGAATGTCTTCGATGCCGACAGACACAGCTTCGTTGCGCTTGAGCGCAGCGGTAACCTGTTCTGTCAGCTTGGCCACCTTGTCACGGGTGGCTGCCGAAGCTATTGATGCCTGACCCTCGACTTCGAGGAAAGACATTGTGATCGCGTGTGCGATCTTTTCGGCGTTGAAAACTACAACTTCTCCAGTGCGTTTAACTACATTGCACATTTTTATTCCTTTCTTTGATGGTTATGAACCCCGGATGGAGTCCCTAAAAGTCCCTGATACAGAGACCTTTGAGGACTCCACTCAGGAACCCCAGAAAGGAGCGAGTACCCTTGCGGGGACTGACTACTCCCGACTGGGGTTGCTTGGTATGCAGAATGCACTGCGGCTATTTTCAGCACGAGGGCTGAAAAACCAAAGACCGATACGAACACGGTCGCGCATGAACTCGATGAGTACATGAACAACCTGCTCATTTTTGACAGACGGATTGGTTCCGATTGTTGAAGCAGATGCCCGGAGGCCGGTTGGAATGCTCTGTGTCTTTTACGCCCGGAGCGGCAGGCAAACAAATCTTACCACAAGTGAGAAAAAGGCAACACCACAAGGCCGAAGCCCTGTGGTGAACCTTATTTACTACTCTTGCGGTTGCTGCTTTTCGGCCAGAACAGTCGATACCGCTTTTTCAACATCTTCTGCAGAGATCCCCAGCTTGGCCATGACCAAGTCGAAGTCCACGGCATTGACGTTGTTTTTCTTGTCGTAGTAGTTGCTCGACGGGTTGCTGCTGATACGGACAAGGAATTGCTTACCTTGAACGCCATCCTGCAGCGCGATGTCTTCACGACCTACTGCCCCAGCAACTGCGGTGGCAAAGTCTTGTGAAGCAAGATTTCTGATCAGGCGGGAAAGCCTGTCCATATCTTCATCGTGTTCGCCTTCAGCGAAGTTGTTGTTGCTTCTGTACTCTTCCGCAACCTCAAGACAGGTGGCAACACTGGGAATGCCTCCGTTCTTTTGGACTGGCGCAAAGATCCCATGCATCGGGTCGAATACGCAGCAATTATTCACCGTAATGCAGGTGCCATTGCTGAACGTCAACTCCACGGCATCGCAGAGTGTCACCGTAGTGGCAACATATCCGCCGCGCAATTCACCCTGTTTGCCAGGATTAACTGCTTGGAGTGTGATGTTATCGTCATCTTCAGGTTCATCGAGCACGTATTCCTTTGCCCAATGCCCTTTCGGCAACTTATCGACCAGATAGCAGTTGTCGTTGTGGTAGATGAACTGCCACACCAACTCGTCCACCGACTCCTCGATATAATTCTTGTCAGTGAACAGTAGCACTTGACCACTCTCTATTGCTTCGCGAGTGATGTTGCGACCGGCCTCGAACGTCATCCTGTCGCTGTACTTGCTGATGCCTTCAGGACGTGACAGCGCACAAGCGGGAAGGAGTGTGTCCGACATATTCAGGAATTCCAGTGCATTGCTCATGATGAAAGAGCCATACGTGGAAAAGAATTCTTCCTGAGTCATCTCCTTGAACTTCTCGGCCAGGTGCGCTTTAGCCATGCCAATGACAAGCTCGAAGCACTTGTCGTAAGCAGATTTTTCGTCAACCAGCTTGTCGCGATCAGGCATGCGACCGAAATACTTGGTCGGATCGAGATGAATTGTTGCCACATAGGAGTGCCAATGAGCAACTTCAGAGACACGGAATCCCTGCAAGAACAGATTGATGTCGACCCCAGAAAAGTGGCTTTGACTCAACAGCTTGTCCATGTCGAGATTGAGCTTACCTTCGCTCGTCTGAACAAATGAGTCGTTCAATGCATACGGACGCTCCAGCATGACACCATTCAGCGTCACGGTGATATTGAATCCCCTGACCAAACGACCAATCACGCCTTCTTGGATAGCTTTGTCAGAAACCCCGTAGAGCGACACGGATGTTCCCTGTCCCAGATGCTCGGACACAGGCAGGATGTGAACATCCTGCATGGAGAGCATGTGCTCAGTGTCCATATCCAGTGTGTGACCATTGGATTGAACAACCACGCGGCGTGCGCTGAACAGTGCCGACAGGAATCCCATGCCGAAAGGTGATTCCTCGGCGGTGGTTTCTGCATCCCAGCCAGACTCTGCCACGGTAAGCAGTTTCTGGAAGTCGGAGATACCGGAACCGTTATCCACAACGGTCAGTACGTTCTCATCGCCTTCCTTGCGGATAGTGATGTCGACTTGCGTTGCGCCGGCGCGACGACCGTTCTGGAGCAACTCTGTAACCACCGTAAACGCATTAGAAAATGCGAAGCGGAGGTTTTTGATGAGTGCGGACTCGTTGATTTTGATTGCTGCTTTTTTCATATTTGTCCTTTCGAGACATAGCGAACCTTCTGCGCCCGGACGGGAGCGGTTGGTTCTGGTTTGGAATGCTGCATAGGTGCAGCGCCTTTTTTTCAGCACGGAGGCTGAAAAACGGAAGACCGAATGCGGTCGCGGGTGGACGCAGAAACGCCCAAGCGTGATGACACTCGGGTTCAATAGGCGGATTTTGATTGGATATTGCAGATGCCCGGAGGCTGTTGGAATGCTCTGTGTCTTTTATGCCCCAAGCGGGAGGCTTGTTGGATTGTATCGCAGAATTGAAAATAAAACAGCCACCCCGAGGGGTGGCTGAGTGTCTGACATTCCCCTTCAGGAAGTCGGGTGTCGATATCTCACGCAGACAGAGCGAGTATCCAAAACTTCAATCGCTTTCGCGAACCCAATCTATTCGGCAAGCCCGCACTGGGTTACGGGTTCACTAAACAGTCCCACTAAATGGAACTGCTCCTGCCTAATTGACTCTTTTATACCCCAACTAAATAGAAAAGGGAAGAACAGCTTGCGCCATTCCTCCCTATTGAAAAAGAGCCCCCTTAGCCGGACTCGAACCAGCAACCTTTCCTTAGTGAGAGGACTGCGCTATCCATTTGCGCCATAAGGGGCTTGCACTACTCCTCGTACTGCATCGAGAACAACTCGAACGAGGTGACGGTCTTTGCCCGAAGGCACGGCTCGTCAGGCCGCAGTTAAACAGTCAAGCACAAAGGCCGGATAGTCCTCCTCTCATGTACTTGGCTGTATCGGACATGATTATTTCAAGATCAGTCCGTGGGACGCTTTTGAAGCTACTTACGCGTCCCTTGTTAATAGCCTCCCTGACCTCTTCCACTCTCGCGGCTGAGACTCCAGACAGACCACAAACGATAGCCAGTGCGTCTGCTGTCGTCAGCTCGCCAAGTAAGCAAGGTGCTTCTGGTATGGAGAGATACTTGTCCTCTCCCGCGAGAGATTCAATTTTGCGTGTCCATGACTGTACTTCATGGAACAACTTGAAAGCCTTTTTGCGACCTGATGGCGTGTTTTTGAACGTCACGCAACGTCCTTCTTGGCTCCACATTTGCACCCGTACACCGCTTTCGCGGTAATACGAATTGTATGAGTTCGATGGGGTGTAGTTCCCCGAAGGGAACGACACCAGCTCAACCATTCCATACGGAATGGTAGTTTCAGAGATGCTGCTTACTTGTTTCTTGCTCATTTTTAACTCCTTTCAAGAGTCAAATACCGTGCACCGACCCGAGCGGGGTCGCGGTAGAAGAAGGATGTGACCGTGAATCCAGCGTGCAAACTGGTGGTCTTTTGCAATAATCCCCTTCTGAGCTGTCAAGGCGTCATAGTCGGGTAGCTATGAAGCCTCCCGAACATGGACGTAAATATCCCCTGACGGAGACACTTACGACCCCGTTCGAGGGATGGTTGGAACTGCGCAAGCACATAGGCGAGCGCGATCAAATCACCACAGGGGTGACAAGAACCGAAATTCCAATGCGTACTGAAACAACGCGCATAGAAAAATGGCTCTTATGAAATTGAAGCACGAGATTCAATCAACATCCTTGCCCACAAGCTTGTGAACAATAGGCGGATTGCGATTGTGTTGTGCTGCGAACGCCTTGCGGCTGGTTGTAATGCTCTGCGTCTTTAGAAGCCCCAAGCGGGAGGCAGGTGAAATATAACAAAACCTCCAAAAAAAACAACCCACCTTCTTTTTAGAAAGTGGGCTGTCCGTTTAAGTAAGGTTACGCCGCTAGAAGCAACATCCCCTGCGATGAACTGCCATCTTCCAGCATAGAGTCCACATCGATACCGTGGCGCTCCAAAACTGTCGTCAAAGCCTTGTCCATCTCCTTTTCCGCATTCTCCCTGCGCTCGTCTTCATCTGCAAAACGAGTCAGTTGATCCAACGGATTGTCCCAACGGTTACGACTGTGCTTGTTAATCTCTGCACGTACTTCTTTGTCGTACTTCTCGGCATTGTCGTAGGCCAGCCAGAACGCATCGCTCACTTTCTCGCCCTCTGGAGGCAACCACTTCCTTCGCTGACCAACCAGCCTGTTCAGTCGGTCGATCAATTTCTTGTTGCGTGGGAAGAAGTGCATCGTCCCGATTCCGTAGTAACGAATATCGAAATAATCGCTACTCACCCTTGCGCCACTTCTTAATGAATCAAAGTGGTGATGGCAGGCATCATTCAGCCCAAAATCAGGCTTTGCCTTGCCATCAAGCATGGCAAAAACTTTGTCGAAATCTGACAGCATCTGCCTAGTCTCCCAAGGCATGCAGGTCGAGTAACTTTCCGTCCTGTGTCCCGGAATGACGAACCTTGTGGCCTTGATCTTCATGCCAGCCGTCCGATGTTTGTCGTTACTTTTCCAACCCTTTGTAAAGACGACATTGTCGGAATGATAGCGAGTCACCAAATCGAACACATCTAACATCATGTCCTTCTGGATATCGCCCTGACTCTCCACGATTCCGCAAAGGAAACCATAGATAGCCTGAACGGTGAACTCGAACTTCTTGATGCGATCGAATTCACTTTCCAAACGCTTCTGAGCCGCTGATGACAGTTTTTCTGTCACTTTGGTAGACCGCAGGATGTTGGCCCAAGCCTTATCCTTAAGCTCGTCGTAGCGTTGCGCCATCGTATTCTGGACGTACTTCACCGAAGTGTCGGCCGCCTCCTTACCAACGTCACCATTCAGTACAGCCATAGTTTCGCCGATCAGGTTTTCGTAATACTTGGCACGCGCTTCAGCCATCACTGACTGTCGCATCGCTTTGACGGCCGCATTGAAAGCCAGCACCGCGTTCTCGATAGTGTTGTTCGGAATAGCCAATTCTTCACCATCACGATAACCAGCCGCCAGACTTTCGGCGTTGGTTCTATCTTCCTGCAGCCCATCGAGGATGTTGCCGACCAGTTCGCTGTTGATGTTTGCCTCTTTACGAAGGTACACCACAGCGACTTCCACTTCAGTCTTGCGCTCCGCTTCTTCAACGGTGAACGCATTGGCAACAAACTCGACCTCCCCATACATCTCTATGAGACGCCCCAAAAGCTGGCGCTCCTTCGAGAATTGATTACGCACGGTTTCGGCATTCAGAATGAACACGATCTCGCCATCAAACATGATGTTCCATGCATGCAGCAGGTGCTGTACGCCAGCGTTGAATGGCGGGTTCGCGATGATATGCGAGTATGACGCCGCACTGCTGAATGACAGGAAGTCCATGCCGACCACATTCAGGTTCTGCTCACGCAGGACAGAATGCTTGGTGATGTCCATCTCGATGCAGTCAGGCAGCACCATGTTGCGGGCATAGCGTTCGTTATCCGGACAGGCCTTTGCAAGATGTCCTTCCCCGGCATGCGGTTCAAGAACACGAACAAAATGACGATCCTTGAACTTGCTCCATGCGAGCTTGGACAGTGCTGATGGAGTTGGATAAAACTGAAGACTATCCTTATCCATGACTCAGCTCCTTGGTAAAGAGCACCTTCGCTGTCGCAATCATTGCATCGCCTCTTACGAGATAGTCGCGCAGATTAGGGATACGCAGATTGCGATGAGTGACCTCGCCGTTCTTGCCGATTGCCCAGACACTATTGCGACGAGCATCGACCACCTCGAACAGCTTGGCTGCGAAGTCGTTGGAGAATCTTACCTCCTCCTTGAACTCGACTAACGCGCCCTTGGTGAGCTTGACCGCCGATGATGCCGCAATACGATCACGACACTTCTGACGCCATTCGACAGCGTTCGGATAATCAGTCTCCGTCAGCATGTCGAGGATATCGGCCGGACAGTCAAAATAGTACGGCATTACTGTCTCGTCCATATCCTTATAGCCGAAGTTGTAGTCGGCTTTAGGCATCAACTGGATTTTGAATACACCTGCAAAGACAAGAGGTGCTGTGCCGTCTGTAAAGGTTCTACGGATTGCCATGTAGGCAACTTGCTTGATGACCTTACCTTTGAGCAATTCCCAAGTGCCGTGCTCATTGGTGCAGTCGATGCATTTCCGCTTGAGGAATTCGATGATGCCTTCCCCTTTCGGTTTATAGGTGGTTGTCCATCCCATTTTGCTTACCTCTCTTAGGTTATGAGCTATCGCCCTGTCGGGAGAATCGCTCTGTTAAATTGCTGCAATGGTGCAGCTCCTTTTTTAGCATAGTGCTAAAAATCCCAAAGACTTAACTGTCGTCATCGATGCGCTCATCAAGCGCATGAATAACTCAGCTTCTTTAAAGCAATTCACCCCGCCAAACTGCGCGGGGTGGTTGCTGTTACGTTAGAATTCCGTCATTGATTCCGTAAGTCCAGACGAAAGCTCTGCCAGAGGATTCAAACTGCTTCCCAAGAGGGAATCGTTCTTCATCTCTTGCTTCTTCCAGACTGAGTCTACGAACATGACCGCCTCTGCTTTGATCATCCAGATACACCTTGTATGAAGTGAATCTTTTGGCCTCTTGCGTGTTTGCTCCCATCATGCTGCCTTTTGGAAATCAACGTATGGCTCGGCCCAATCCAGCGATGACTGGATGAAAAAGGTGCCGGCCAGATGAATGACTCCATAGCTACACCATGTTTCAAGGGCAGCCTTTGATAGCGGGGAGATGCCTGCGACCGGCGTGATGACTGCTTTCACATGCCGATGCTGAGACTCCACCACCATCTTCAGGTCGATGTAACCGACCTTTTGCTTGCCTTGCATCACCCAGAATCCGTTTTTGCTGCCAACGGACTGATACTGGATGCGCGTGGTGCTGAGTGCCGCGAATGCATTGCGGTCGATCTCCTTCATGGAGAAATCGCCGCCATGAGAAATCTTGCACTCATAGAAGCGGTCATCACTCGCCATGTTGGTCAGGTACTCGACCATTTTTGTTTCCTCTGCATGCAGCCCCAGTGGGACGAGGTGAGTATGGGAGTTACCAACCATCCAGGCAAAGTGCGCGCCTGGTACAGCAATACGCTCCAAAATGGCCTTGTCGTGCACCAGCAGGTCGTTCGGGTAGTGCTGCATCAGCTCCAAACCATACTTCTCGATCTGCGCTGACATGAGGTTCAATATGCTTTGAATGATATTCATCGTCATGCCTCCTTATGAGAGTCTGGCTTGAACATCAGCCAGCCGCAAACCGCGAATCGTTGCCGGATCGGCCGTCCACGCATCCCCGTAAGGTACATGGAAAAGCTTCAGCGGCTTCTCACTCACCACGCAGTAGATGGCATGGCCATCAGCACGCGGGAAGTAGAGTAGGCCTCCGACAACCTCACCTGCTTTGCGGCGGTTGTCACTTGCCTCTTCCAGCTTGCGCATAGCTCCCTGCATTCTGCTGTCGTTGGTTTTGTAGTCTTGGGACGAATCCCATTCCATTGCTTTCGCAATGGAGGCTGGTGTTGCAACAACTTGTGCCATTGTTTCCTCTCTTTCTGATTTGTGAGCAGCTTCCCTTCCGGGATTACCGCTCTGTTACGGGTATATAGACCTGACCAGCGACAACCGGATTCGGATATACCCGATTAACTTTGAACCCCAAGGATTCAGCGTAATCGAGCACCCAACGACGATCCTCGCCTTGCAGTGGTTTGTTGACCATCCCAGCCTCATCCATCGCTCGGTATAGCCGCTCATACCCCACACGGTATCGTGGGGAAGCGATGAGCAATCGACGGATAAAGTCTGTAGCCTTGCCCTTCATTGATGTGAAGGATTCCAGCTTCTTCTTGGTCTCGAAATAGGCATCAAAAGCGCCACCAGCATCAAGATGCATGGTGTAGCCATCGTCGCCTATGTACATATCGCCCTTCCACTCCTGTGGATGTGTGTCAGGACCATGTACTGCGCGCTTCGGCTCCAAATCTATCGCATTGATCCGGTCTTGGACATTTTGTGCATACTGGCAGTCTTCCGCTGCAAGCAACTCAAAACGCTGTGCCGCTTCACGGAGGACCTGTGCAGCTTCCATACACACTTCCTTTGCATGTTTGACGCCCTGCCCTGCAACGACAAACTCACGCCCTTCTTTTGCGATCACGGAGGCGACCGCTGCGGTCGGACTCCATCTGTTTAAACGTATTTCCATGAGAACCTCTTTTGGATGTTGATATCTGCTGCATAGGTGCAGCGCCTTTTTTCAGCACAGGGGCCGAAAAACGGAAGACCGAATGCAGTCGCGGAAGGACGCAGAAACGCCCAAGCGTGACGACACTCGGATTCAATAGGCGGATTTTGACTGGATATTGCAGATGCCCGAAGGCTGGTTGGAATGCTCTAAGTCTTTAAAATGCCCCAAGCGGGAGGCTGTTATCATTGTATTACGTTATTTCAGGCGCTGCAAAATCAATTTCAATGGTTTTTAGGATGCGTCCTAGTAAGGCCGAACGAAGAAGCCCCAATCCCCATCAGGATGACAATCTCGCAGCTTCCTTGCCCACCTATAGCGATCATATTTCATTTGGTCTTCGTCTCTTTCTTTGTTTTCGGCCTTGTCGTGTGTATTCCCTCCGCTAACAGGCACGATGAACAGCCTTATTGGGGATTGTGCAGGTCCAATGGCATCGAACTGTTGTTCCCAAATATCAAGATGCTCGTCGGTTATCTCTTCTAGCTCATCGTGTGGAGGGCGGTGATGTTTTTGGTTGGCGTAGGAAAGCCCGGAGCCTTCTTGCATGACACAGCTCAAGCTCGCAAGGAAGTCTTCGATGATGTTCGCCTGACGACCATAAACGAAAGGCGGCTTTTTGAAGTGCAGTGTTACATATGCTATGCCTGGCCCCATCCCCTCATGCTCTGCGGCAAGCTGGTGAAACTCTTCGACGCTGGATAATCCTTCGCTTGGTAAGAATTTACTCACCACTTCGGAGAAAATGTCCTCAAGCCCATTACAGTCGCACACATCAAAAAAGCCATGTTCTTCTAGGTAGTATCCTCCAATAGACAACGGAATGAAGTACCCAGTTGCCGACGCTACCAGCGTGGCTATCCCTAATGAATTAACATCCACCCATACTGCTGAGTACCTATACAAATACGCTGCTTCGCCAGATAGTTCACTCTCGTCACACGGCTCGAAATATGACCATATCTCTTGTTGCCCAATAAGGAATAGGTTTTTATAGCGTTCATTGGGATTGGTTGATGCTTCTCTAAGCTGATCTGGTATGCACTGAACGTACCCCCAATAAACATGAGGCTCTTTATTGCTCCCCAGAAATCCTTGAGCAATTGCTTTCTGCTGAAGTTTGACCTGCCTTCTTACTTTTTCCGCAAATCCACTTATGCGTTTATTGATTGGGTGTCTTGCAATCAGTCTGTCGTTTGTGGGGTTCGCAAGAAATTCTTCCAGCTTGTTGAGCTGCCGATCGGTGAGTGGAATATCTAATATATGAGTGCCTTGGAGGTTTTTTCTGAGCCATTCTCCCCATATTTCGAAACCATCTAACTCATAACGAGAAATAACTTTCCCAATGGTTTGAATGAACTTCAGACATTCGCTCGCATCATCGAAATAAATTTCATAGTCTCTGGCAATACTGCTCCACTCAATGTCGTATTCCTCTTCTCCCAAATCTTCGTTTGCGATGCGTTTAATTTCCGCATACTGATTCACTCTTTCCACCATTTCGACCGGATTCATCGGTCGAGGCGTTTCTCTGTATTCGGAGGCAAACATATCGACCACGCCTTCAATAAGATCTGGTGGAGTGTTAGTCCTAGCACCGAAAGTCCCCACTTCCGGTAGCGAATGCACCAACCTCAAATTTGGGCGCGAATTCTGAGTTTCCTTGTCCATCATGCTTCCATTTTAATGTTTGCTGCGCTCGTTGCTTTGGGCTTCCGTCCTCGCTTCATGCAACCACAGGATTTAACCTGTCCTCTTGTTAGCAAGTCTGTGCTGACCTTCTTCAAATTCCCGCACTCACATTTGCACTCCCACACGCGATACTTCCCTACCGACTCTGGCTCTTTGTCCAGAACTGTCAGCTTGCCAAACTTCATGTTCTTCAGAATTTTATTCCGCTTGCACCCACATGACTTCATCTTCCCTGTCGTGAGATCGTAACGAGATACGACATATTCGTTTCCGCAATCACACTTGCATCGGTAGTAGCTGCCGCGATTGGTATTGATGGTTGCCGGCGCTTCCGTCATCTCCACAACGGTCAGCATATTGAACTTCTCCCCGGCTTCCAGAGGGATTAGCCTGTTCTTTCCTCGCTGGCAGCCGCAGGAAATGTTGTCGCCTTTGATGAGGCCGGACATTGGCACTAGCTTATATCCGCCACAATCACACACTGCCACAAACTTGCGATTCCCATGCTCTACGCCACATCGGTATAGGATGGTTAGCATGCCAAAGCGTTTCCCATGCTCCTCAAAGTCCACAAATGCAGATGGTATGCGATTCCCGTCTTCATCCTTTTTTGTGAACGTATGAGCGTTTGGATCTGGTTGGCGTATTGAAGGGAAAATAACAATGGTTAGCGGTTCGAAGTCAAAGTCCGTGCATTTGAATTCAGTATCGCCTCTTTCAAGTGTCTTGAGAAGTCGCACGGCTTTCATTTTGTCAATCTCAGCCGAGAAGTACCCCCTCTTCTTCAATACCTTCGTCTTTCGTCCATAGCAGACATCAATCCCGCCCCATGATGATGCTCTGACGCAATGGAAGTGATGGGTCTCTTCCTCGCCTGTAACGGTGATGGTCATACCGTTATCAAGGTGAGCTTGCATCAAGGAGTTGATTTCTTCGACTATGGAATCCTTCTCCATACTTGGATTACCCTAGCGTGCTCAAAATCTCAGACACCTCTCGCTTGCCCTTGGTTTTAAGCACAGCGATCCTTTCTAGCTGCGGCTTCCGTGGCTGAGTGCCCGATTCGTAGTTATAGACAGTGGCGGAAGATACGTTGAGTAGTTTTGCCATGCTCTCTGCGGAAAGTCCCAGTCGCTTTCTGAGAGCGATGAATCCTTTTGTAGTAATGCGCGGGACGGCGACTTCTGGTTGTTCTGATGGAGCTGCTTTCTCCAGTATTTTTCTCATTGCCGCCAGATCCTTCTCAAGCTGTAAAGAGCGTCGTTTAAGGGATGCGATTTCTGAACTGTGCATTGACACCTTTTTTTTAAGTGAGGTATTTTCCTGGCGAATCTCTTTCCTTGCGATGCGGGTAACTCGTCCTTCAAAGCTTTCGCATAGTTGCTCATAATGTTCTCCTGTTATTTTTCTGGATTGTCGATTAGTCCATGCCTGAGAAGGTAGTCGGTTATGGCTTCTTCGTAAAGCATGTATAACTTGGTGCGGCTATCCTCAAGCGCCCTTCTCCCCTTCAAGAGTTGCATCTTCCCTTTGAGTTCCGGCTTGACCAAAACGCTGACCATTTCTCGTTCTTGATGCGAGTAAGCCGTAGTGGATTCCTCTTCAACTGGGGCCGTAAGTCTCGGACTGAAATCTGCAATTCGTACTCTCAATCCTTCCGCGAACTTCTTTGCCGCTTCCAGATTCAATGGGCGAACGCCATGCAGGTATTGGGAAACCATACCTTGTGAACCTATCCCGTACTTTGCGCCGAACTCGGCCTGCGTCAATCCGCCGTTGTTCAGCTTATACAAAGCCGAGAGTTTGTCACTCTCACTGGGCTTTGAATTGCTTATGCGCTTCATTTCACATTATTAGCATTGTGAATGTTAATTTGTGTTGATTATAGTTAATTATAAGCATCCTTTCTTTTTTTCTTTTGTGCTATTATTACTCACAGAAACATTTTTTTCTTACCTTAAGTACAAAGGAGGCTGATATGGCCGTAGCTCAAGCATCGAAGGTTGCCAAGAAACCCTGGGGTGGCAAGCCAATCAACAGCTTGGACGTGGTAATGGAGGCGCTTGACTATCTGGATATGCCAGTCCCCTCTCGTGAGGCTGTGGCTATCCTTGCGGCAAGTACCGAGAAAGCCCGCTTCAAGGGGGCGATTGAAGAATGCCTGATGATGAATGGCGGCAAGCCCCCGTCAGTGGATTCCAAGCGCTACTTGTTCGGTTTGGTGTCTTGTATTTCAGAAATGATGCAATCTGCTGTGCAGCAGATCGGTTATGGAGAAGTCGGCTTTGACGTGCTCATCCAGATCGGTAAGACGAACGGCATGGCTTTCCGGTCTGCTATCAATGCGGCCATGACCAAGACCGACCCGAATCACCACATGAGTTTCGATTTTGTGGAGACTGAACTGGCTCAGGCTTGTGAGGGTCTTGGCTTGCCGCCGATTGCAAAGCCAAATCGCCCTCGTCCTGTCGCGTCACAACAGCAGGCGGCTCCGGCAAGTCCTGTTGACTCTTCCGCTCCGGCACGGCAGCAAGCCTCCTCCCCACAAGCGTCCTCTTCGAATTCAGAAGATGCTGGCGAAGTCATCAACAACAACAACGGTGATGATGACAGGCGATTTTTGTCCACCCATGTCTACGGCGGCAAGGCGGCGCTTTGTTTCAATGCATCGACTTCTCGCGACAAGACCAACTACACCATCGGTGTAGATGCGGCAGTTGCTGTAAGTGAGCGTACTTACGACTGGAAGACTGCCATCAAGATCCAACTTGGCCACAAAGAGCTTCCCTTACTTTACGCGGTCCTTGTTGGCTGGCGTAACTCGGTGAAGTTCGATGCGCACGGGGCTGAAAACGACAAGAGCTTCGAGATCGAGCGCCAGGACGGCAAGTTTTTCGTGAAGGTCAGCGCAAAGGGGCAGCCTCAACGCGCAGTGCCTATGGGAGCGCAGGACGCTTATCCGGTGAGCTTGGTTGTGCTCTCGCAGATCATCAAGCAAGCGCCAAAGGAATTGCAAGACCATGCTGACATCATCATCCACATGATGAAGCAGACTTTGCAGATCAAGCCAGTGGCGGCATAACGCCATGATGGCATCAACGCATGTGACGCTTGGGATGGGGTGCTGGATTGGGTACGCGCATCTTCGCGGCATCCCGCTTCAGCCTATCCCTATGATTCTGGCCGGAATGGGCGCTTTGCTGCCTGATATCGACCACCCAAAGTCCACATTCGGTCGCGCTGTGCCGTTTCTCTCCTACCCGATCAGTGCAATTTTCGGGCATCGAGGGATTACGCATTCATTTCTTGCGATTGCAGCAGCAAGTGCGGTTCTTTGGCTCTACGGGATGCAGTTCTGGTTCGTAGCCCCGCTGGCGGTTGGTTATGTCTCCCATCTGCTGGGCGATGTCCTAACCAACAGCGGCGCACCCCTCCTCTGGCCAATGAAGAACAAGATTTCTCTTCCCATCTTCAACACTGGAAGCTGGCTTGAGTCGATATTTCGACTTGGCCTTGTTTTACTCACTCTATGGATGCTTTGGCGGCACGCACAATGGACGTTTCAGATGGTGTAGAGGTAGCCCGTCAGGAGCGGTCGTTTGACCGTCTCCAAAGGATGGGGATCGTAGCTTGGGAGCAAGTCCTGCTCACCTTGCCGACCTCTTACAAGGATTACACCGTCATCAACCCCTTCCTACCTTCCAATGAGGCGCTGTATCCCGTTGGCAAGGCGTGCTACGCGGTACAGGTTGCATCGCACCCCAATCTTGCTGGCAAAGCCCCTCCTCGGCTCTCTTTCAATGTCACAGACGGATGCTGCACGGCCAAATTGACCGTGTTCGGTAATGTCTGGGCATGGGAGCATTTGCAGATTGGGGATGACATCATCGTTGAAGCTGTCGTTGATGTGTGGGAGGGCAATCTTCAGCTTAACAGCCCTTCCTACATACGCAGCGCAATGGCCGGGAAACTCATCCCGGTTTACAGGGGAAAACGTGGCGCTAATAAGGCGGCGACCATTTCACCTGAATTCATCTATGACAAGACAAGGGAGGCGCTCACCACCCAGCTCGATGCCACTTCCGGCTTCATTGTTGGGCACTTTCAAGGCATGGATGAGAAAGCGCTTGTTCGGCGCTCTGGTATCCCATTCCCAGACCTGAAGTCAATGTTACTGGCCATCCATGCGCCTTCCTTGGTCGAGGATGGTGTCAAGGGATTGGAGGCTGCACGCTCGATCGCGGCTTTCGAGGTCATTTTCAATGCCGAACGTCAAGCTGCGCGCAAGCCAAATCCCAAGTCGGTCATTAACATCAAGCAGGCCGATGTGGAAGCGCTCATCGCCAAACTCCCGTTCAAATTCACTGAGCACCAAGACACTGGCGTTCGTGAAATCGTGCAGGATTTGCGCAGCCCATACCAAATGAATCGACTATTGAGTGGTGACGTTGGATTCGGCAAGACCGATGTGGCCCTGATTCCTGCCATCGCCGCCAATATGGCTGGTGCGAAGATTGTCATCATGTGCCCGAGCTTGCTGATCGTGAACCAGTGGGCCGAGAAGATCCAGGGATTCGGAAAGAGCATCAACTGCAAGATTGTGGCTTCCGGCGCGAAGCTGGATAAGAAGATGCTGGCTGAGAACCCAATACTTGTTGGCACGACCGCCCTTGTAACTCGGTTGCCAAAACTAAAGTTTGTGCCGGACTTCGTCATTTTCGATGAACAGCAAAAGCACGGAAAGGGCCAAAAGGAAAGCCTGGTTGGTTCTCACACCAACAGACTCGATGCTACCGCGACTTGCCAACCCAAGACCGCCGCACTGGTGAACTACGGCGGGATGAGCGAGACGATACTGAACCAATGCCCGGTGGTGAAGAAAATCACTTCCAGAATCGTCATGCCTGAAGAACGTGCTCGGCTGTTCGCGCACATCCAGAAGATTCTGGCGGAAGTAAAAGACTCACAGTTTGCGGTGGTCTATCCCAATGTTTCAACCGGAGAGGGGCGAGGCAGCCTTTTGTCCGCTGCAGAAATGTGGGAGCAGAAGTTCCCTGGCATGACCGGAATCTTGCATGGAAAAATGTCTGACACAGACAAAGCTAAAGTCATGGCGAAGATGCACCGTGGCGAGATCCGCATCCTTCTCAGCTCGATCCTCATCGAGACCGGAATCACCCTCCCCTCTTTGCGGGGATTGATCGTTGTTGGTGCGGACCGGTTCGGTGTGTCTGCACTTCACCAGCTCCGTGGCCGCTTGGCGCGTCATGGTGGTCAGGGGTATTTCTACATGTACCTTCAAAGCGCTGATGTGCAACCCGAGACAATGGAGCGCCTCGACCTGCTGGTCAAATACAGCGATGGGTTCGTGCTTGCAGAGAAGGATGCTGAAATGCGTGGCTATGGGTCTATGGATGATGACGATGAAAGCCAGAGCGGCGTTTCGCGGAGTGCTATGTTCTTCGGGCTACGCTTGATGCCCAAGGACATCGAGCGTGCCATGTCGGCCGTCTAGTTTCAGGCCAGCTTCTTTGACAGCCAGATGTTGAATATCTCCTGAACAATCGTGTTGGCAAGCCCTTTTTGGCGATAGTAAGTCAGGACAAATTTGTTTTTGGCAGGGTCAGTGTTCAGGTGGTTGACGAACTCCTGTTCAAGCTCTCGCTGTTCTTCGTATGATTTGCTTTTGAAGAACTTTTGAGTTTTGGCTTTGACCGCTTTCGATTTTTCCGCCTGAAGTTTTTTTTCTTTCTCCAGCTCCTGCTCTTTTAGCAGCCTTTCAGCTTCATTGTCTTTTTGCTCATCGCCTATCTGCTGGTCGATGGTAACAACCCCTGGACGCCAGTCTTCTTCAAGGGCCTTCTTCAGATATGCAGGGTAATTTGAAATCTTTCTCTTTGTGTTCCTTACCCGCTCCTCAACCACATCAAGATTCTCGTTGACGTAAGTGATGTCGTACTTCGCCATCTCTGCATCAGCTTCTTTGGCCGACAGCCCAAAAGCCTGAATTCTTTCCCGCGCCCGTTGGCGCTCTGGATATGCTTCAACAGCCTTCGGGCCGGCCTGATACTTCTCTTCAATGGTGAATTTGATAAATTCAACTTTGCGTCCGAGACGCTTGAACTCTGGCTCTATGATGATCTCTCCCTTTCGGTTGATTTCTTCAATAGCGGGTTTGAGAACGGCGTAGTTGAATGTCTTGAACGTTTTGTAGCACTCGTCTTCAGCGCCGATGATCTTGCGCCACTTTTCCAGAGGGATGAACCCGGTAGAGCGAACATTCCTGAATCGCAGCACGGTGTCATACAGATTCATTGCATGAACCGAATCGAACAGATTCTGAATGGCCAGATTGACGATGGAGAACACCTTCGGATCGTCCAAAATTTCAATCATGTCTTCAGAGAAGGTGAACTCCGTCACGCCGTTGTATATTTTGGCGGAGGATAGCAGCGTCATAATGCCCCACCCCGCGCCTTTTGAATCATCCAGCAGGTCAAGTTCAACACCAGTCGTAACAATGGTTCTGACGGCTTCTTTGAATGCGGACACATTATTCGAATTGAACTGAACATCCTGCATGAGCTTCTTGGTGGATACCTTGTGCTTCGACTCTTTGCGGAGATTCTTGAAGGCATAGAACACCATGTTGTTATAGATGTTCTTCTGCGTTTTAGTGAGACGCCCTGTGATGTGTACGACTTCAACTGCCTTTTTCAGCTCTCTCTTTTCCTGGATGGTTGAGAGTTCTGTTGATCCGTTTTGATCAAACTCTGTTTCATTTTTGGTTTTGGTCGGCGTCTTTTTGGTCATCGAATGCTCGCTTAAAGGTCAATAAGAGTTTTCCTTCTATTCACCTAATATACATTATCGTGTTATTTGGGAAAGGAATTTTTTTTGTATTTCATACGCTGTGTTGGGCGACCATCCCAATGACGTTGACCTTTATACGTGGCGTCGACAACAGCCAATTTGATACTCTCCCAATTGGGTTCACCTTAGATTTGGTTGTATCCCAATGGCGTTGACCTTTATTGAGGAAACGGTGTTGAGCAAGGCATGAAATTGATGAATTCAGGCAATTATCGTCCCAATGACGTTGACCTTTAGATGCATGCTAGGTTATCCCAATGGCATTCACATTTGTTTATTCGCATCCCAATGACGTTGACCTTTGGACTTTATGAAGCTTCATTGGTGACAATCTATCCCAATGACGCTGACCTTTCAGGTTGAAAGCTGAGATATCTGCGCCCTAGTGCATACTCACATAATCCCAATGACGTTGACCTTTCGGTTTGTTCTTGGCTTTTTTATCCCAATTGGATTGACCTTTAGCTTGGATCGTTGTCACGACGCTTTTTAAAGTAGTGTCGCAAAGTGCTGTTTTCAGTATCTTTGTAAATCAGAATGAGGCACAAGGTCCATTAAACTTGAAAGTTTTGCCTCCGCATCCCAATGGCATTGACCTTTCGCCTATTTCTATCCCAATGGCATTGACCTTTCGCCTATTTCTATCCCAATGGCATTGACCTTTCGCCTATTTCTATCCCAATGGCATTGACCTTTGGCAGAACGGAGTACCCACTCACCCCGTACCAATGGGGTTGACCTTTCATCCCAATCCATTTGACCTATGCTGTTTTTGATCTCCCAATGAGGTTGACCTTAATCAAGACCAGTCTCAATTGCATGATTTTAAGTGACTGTTGTATATGTTTATTTATATAGATTGAGCTATAAAATTAGGCACATTATTTTGATTGACCTTTCATCCCAATCGCATTGACCAATCAAACCAATGAGGTTGACCTCTTATCCCAATGGCATCTACTGTTCGTCCCAATTGGGTTGACCAAACCGCCCTTAACATTCTGAATTGGTGTTTGTTTTTTAAGCCAAAGTTTCCATAGTCTTAAAGGTCTTATAGTTATAAAAGATGCTGCCGGCTGCATTTCTTTCAGAAATAAAAAACCACAGCTATTACACTGTGGGTTGGTGGAAGACATGACAATCTGAATGCTCGTGCTACTCGATCAGGCCCTGCTGACGGGCCAAGGCATCCAGGTTTGGCAGGAACAAGGCTTCAAACAGCTTCTGCCTCGACTTGAAGGTGGAATTAGCGAACACCGCCTCCATGAGTGCGTTCTGCTGCTCTGTAAGGCGAAATCCCGGCACGCAGGTCTTTTGTGCGAATTTGGCCGTCTCCTGCCCTACTGAAGCAATCAGTTTGACCTGAGCTGGCGCAGCAGTAGCAGGAACAGCCGCTGGCTGACTCGCAGAGGCCATGCTTGCTTGACCAGCATAGGTTGTCAGTTTGTCTTCATCGAGACCGGGCATGACTGCTTCGATGCGCCCTGCCCCATCCGCAAGACTTGCGACAGCAGCAGGATCTACGTGGCGACGTGCGCGCAAAGCTGGGCGAATGGTTGAAACCTTTGATGTTTGTTCACTCATTTTCAAATACCTCCTGACAGAGAAGTTGGATCTCGGCTTTGGCCGTCGAATTTTTCATTTCCACTGCGCCACGACCATCCCTGACGCACATACGGTATGTGACACGATCACGAATCACATTCTCGTTGAGGGTCACAAACTGGTAGTCCTTGAAGAACTCCCTGGCTTCTGACACTTCTGTCATTGAAGGATTGGCCGGGGCTTGAGATAGCACTCCAATCACTTCGAGAGATGGGTTGATCGCATCCATCGCTTGGCTGACGATTTCTTCCAGACGGTCAAGTGTTTCCAGGTCGAGAATTGAAGTGCGCAGCGGAATCAACAACTTATCCGCAGCAGCGATTGATGTGCGCAATTCTTTGCTGTCTGCGCCACCTGCGTCGACAAGAACGATTTCATAGCGATTTTCCAGCTCACGCATTGCTTCAAAGACGTTACCCGTCTTTTGGTAGCAGTGGATCTTTACCAGATTAGGATTGCCGCCATCTTCCGGTGGCAGCTCCCTTGTTTCATTCCTTCTTTCAGCCCATTTAGCACAGGACGCCTGTGATCCATCGGTATCCACGAGCACAAAGTCCTTACCTTCATTGGCCAACCAGGCTGCAATGTTGGTTGCCAGTGTGGTCTTGCCAGAACCTCCTTTGGTGCCTCCCACGACTACGATCATAGTGTTTTCCTCTATTTGGTTGTCGCTCACAAGATTTGAGTCAATCAGTCTTGATTTGCGCTGTATTAAATATCCGTAAGCTAAATCGATGTGAATTTGTTTGAAATAAACCAACTTGATTTACACGCATCATATTCAATTTAACTTACAGCAATTCACACACATTTACATCAATCACAATTGATTAAAAGCTAATCCATTGCAGTTGATTGGAAGTAAATATAACAGATTCTATCACATTTGCAATACCGCAATTTTCATTTATCTGATTACAAGAGATTCAATTCAACTTGAGCTTGTTTTATGTAATTCGAAGGTTCTTGATTTGAATTGATTTAAATAGGTTTAGCGTGCGTTGTAATACTTTATCAAGCGATGAAGAATGTTTCAGTTTTTAAGCTATTGTTTTTATGGTGATTTGATTTTCGTGCTGGTTTTGTTAAGATGCACATGCCTCCCGCTTGGGGCTTTTAAAGACACAGAGCATTTCAATAAAGCCCTTTGGCTTCTGTTTCATTTCCATAAACTATCGTCTGTGTGGTGACGCCTGCGCTTGCAGAGCTTAGCCGTGACCACTTGCGTCAAAGTTTTTCAGCCTCGTGCTGAATATCTCGCCACAGTCATGTGGCATTTCAAACCAGAGCAACCTTCTCGAAAGGGGAGGTAGTGGCTCGCTTTATAAAGGAAGTGAATATGGTTATCAATCGTCGTTTCAATCGAACGGGAGGTGGCATGCTGAGTCGCATAAAGTGGCAAGATATTCTGTTGTTCGCTGTACTTTGCCTACCAATGGTTTTTGGCAGCTTCGAAAGCCGCGCCGACACCTTGTTTGGTAAAGTCGTATCCGTGACAGATGGTGACACAATCACGGTGCTGGACAGCTCCAATACGCAGCATGTAATCCGGCTGTTCGCGGTCGATGCGCCTGAAACCTCGTGCCATATTGGCAAGCCGTCTAAGCGTAATGATGAATGCCGAGAAATAGGCCAGCCATTCGGAAAGGCTTCCAAAAAAAGCCTTTCACAGTTGGTCTACGGCAAGAGCGTGAACGTCGAGATCCAGCCTGGGCAAACCTACGGTCGAAGTATTGGAACCGTTTGGGCCGGTCCTGTGAATGCAAACCTTGAGCAGGTTCGTCGAGGCTATGCATGGATGTGGCGGAAATATGCCAAAAAAGGCCTTCTGCCGGAAGAGTATCGTGAAATGGAAGAGGCCGAAAACCAAGCAAGGGAGATGGAGTTGGGGGTGTGGAGTGTCGCAAACTCAATTCCACCGTGGGAGTATCGTCATCACAAAGGAGGGCGTTGAAATGGCTATTGTGCTATTCCAACTGGTGGCGGATGTCAGTCCTACAAGGTCACAGAGCCGGATGAGGATGCAGGCAGTCAAACCCAAATCCTTGACCTGATGGACAGAGTTGCATCCATGATTCTGTTGCATCGTGACTAAACGTAACAGCTTTACCGACCCCCGTATTTCCGAAAGGAATGCGGGGGTTTTCTATTTGGCAGAGAGCACATTCCATAGAGTTTCGTCATCGGATTTGGTGTAGATGGTGGTTGTAGCAATGCTGGCATGCCCAAGTAACTTCTGGATTAGTACAGCCTCAGTGTTTGATTGCCCAAGATGGCTGCCTCGCGTATGGCGCAACCAATGGGTTGATGCCTTCAGAAACACTCTTGATTCATGCTCCTTGCCTTCGCTTTTCAGCTTCTCGGACACCTCACCAAAGAGCCGTTTAAGTGCTTTGTAGAGCATACCCTCTCCAAGTGGTGTATTAGACGACTGATGAGCAATAAGCGGCGTCTCAGGTGGATTGTCAGGTGGATATGGTTTCAGGCCGCGATATTCAAGGTAATTGGATAGCTGCCCAAATAGCTTTTCAGGGAAAGGGATGGATCTCCACTTACTCCCCTTTCCAAGAACCTTCAACATCCAACGCTGGCCAACGGAATCCCGGAGTGGCATCGAGTACAGGTGCCCGACCGTAGAGCCAACCAGTTCTGCGCGGCGCATTCCTGTCGAGTAGGCAAATTTCACCACAAAACGGACTTGTACTGCATAAGCGGATGGGAACAATTCATCCAGGTAATTGATGAGGTAATCCCACTGCGATTTAGTGAAGGCGCGTGTCAGCTCAAGTTCAGGTGCTTCGTCCGGATTGTTCACGATGTGAACAGGGACAGCAGCCCAAGGATTGAACGCCAGATACTGGACCTTCACAAGCCATCCAAACATACCGTTCAATATGACGATTGCTTGCTTGGTGCTATTTGCTGAAATAGGCCCGGAAAGTGGCTTCCAGCTTGGTTTATGTTTCCCTGCCTTCCCTTTGCCGATCCATTCATTCTGTGGCACATTGAATGGCCATTGTTCTGGCTCGGTTCTACCTACCATAGACAACCAATCCCGATATGCCGCACAATCATTCACAGTCAGGTCGGAAAGGGCTTTGTGGCGTTCCATGATTGCCCACAGGACAAGCCTTTCAGCCTCTTTCCTGTAGGCTAATTGTGTGTTCTTACTTGGGGATTTTATGGCCAACCACGACCGGATGGCCAGCATGTCGTCCATCGCCTCAATCAGCGGTTGTCCGGCGTGCCTATTCAGGCCATTCGCTCCATTGAGGTCATCCGGCACCAAGAGGCTTTCGAGTGGAACAATCCCTGTCCGTACTGGACGGTAAGCGGCAAGGGCAGAGGAGGGGATGGTTCGCAGGGGCTGAAGTGCTGTCATGGGGATCTTCCCGAGCGCGTTCTCGGAAAGCTGGAGCCATTTCAGGATTCTGACTGCACCTTTCTCCCCTAACTTTGGCACTTTCACCCACCACCGATAGCCGTGCTCATGGATCGTGGCCATGAGTGTCTTGAAATCTGGGATGTCAGCCAGTATCAGTCGGTTTGCTACCGTGTCATCAAGCCACGCGGATATAAGGTCGTTAGGGTGCGGTTCGCATGCCAATAGTTCCTCTACCCAAAATAGGGCCTTGAGCTGCTTGTCCACCAACTCTCGCTTTTTCCGCTGCTTGTCGCTGATCTTTGGCTCTGGGTACTTTTCAAGATAGTTCTCAATAAGCTCACGTTCAGTCCACATCTCTGCCTGGTCGAACTCTTCTTTGAAGGCGGCGAGGGAAGGGCGCTCCTCTATCTCAACTGTCGGAGAATCGTCATGTTTGAGCGGCAGGCGAAGCAATCTGGCGGTTCCGTGCTTGCCGTGACGGAGGGCGGCTTTCTGGATCTCTTCCTTGATCCATTTCAAGGTTGACTTGGCCAACCTGAGATCGATGCCAGTTTCGAGGTATCTGTCTCCCAATTCCTTGAGGTCAATTCCGTGCAGCCACCCGCGATAGAACGCCAGGTGATGCCGCCCGACTTTTCGCTTCAGTTTCACGTCCATGCCGCGAACTCCAGATTGCACCTTTTTGGTGCGTTTGCTTGTTGTAGAAACAGTGGGTTGAAAATTGAGCTTTCCTCACTCCCTGCTGCCTATAGCCCGTGCCTATTGGTGTTGGCGTAATTCTAGCGTATTTATTGGAGAAAAGTTGCATTACCTATAATTATAGTTATAGGTAATGCGATATGGTCAGGTGTGACAAAGGCTTGTAATAACGGCTATAAATTTGGCGTGAAGTCCTAGAACTATGGAGTGAAGTCATGGAACTAACTTTGTGGCATAGGCGCGAACAGGCATGTCGCAGACATGTCGCAGACATGTCGCAGAGTTAGTTCCCAAATAGCAGCAGAGTTAGTTCCTCGGACAGGACAGAGACAGATAAGCCTTCTCTCGATTTGGCTGTCTAATTAAGGTGGTTTCTCCTTTGGGAATATGGCTGTTTCGGTATTCTGACGACATAGGAAAAGGAGTCGCAGCATGGAAGGCAAGTCAATCGAACAACTGGTGGATGAATCTAAGGGCGCGATTCGCGCTCTGCTTGATGCTGGACACCCACTTGTAATCGGATTTTCTGGCGGAAAAGATTCAAGCGTGGTCGCCAATCTCGCCATGCTGGCAGCCAAAGAGGCGGCTCTTGATGGTCTTAACCCATTGGTTGTTGTCTCGACTGGGTATGTCGGCGGGGTGGAGAACCCAGAGGTGGCGATCCACTTCCGTCAGGAACACGCAAAGATGAAAGCCTACGGTGAGAAGCATGGATTCCGTGTCATCAGCCAGATCGTCACCCCTAATCTGTCCTCTCTGTGGCAAGTCAACGTCCTTACTGGCCGGAGCCTTCCTTCATTCCCAGGCGAAGATGCGAAGTGCAGTGTGGATATGAAGGTGAAGCCACAGAACGTCGCCATAAACGCACTATTCAAGAGACTGAAGAAGGAAACCTCAATCGAACCCGTTACCCTGTTGGGTGTTCGTTTCGATGAGAGCATTACCCGCGCTGAAAATATGCGTAGTCGCGGCGATACAGGCTTGACCTCATATCGTGGTGGGGAAGGCAAAAAGAAGCGCCTGATGTTGTCTCCAATCGCCTTCTGGACTGAGGATGATGTATGGCTGGCCATCTACGACACCTTCGCTGAAATGGATTCCTATACGGACTTTGAAGAATGTCGGCGGCTTTATGCTGCCTCGGAAGGTGAGGGCTGTGCCTATAAGGCTGCTCAGAAGAAGCAAGCTGCCGTGGCTATGAATCTGGTGGTTGAAGGCGGGAAGGCAAAGAAACCATCCGGTTGCTCGGCCCGTACTGGCTGCTTCGTCTGCACCATGAATAGTAGTGATAAATCACTGGAAAATATGACCAAGTTTGAGCCTCGTTACGAATACGCGAAAGGCTTGGTTCGCTTCAATAAGTTTCTCCAAGCTACCCGATTCGATTGGTCGCGCCGTAACTGGGTAGCCAAGGAGGCAGTTGGTGGCTACGTGAAGATTCAGCCCCAAGGTTACAGCCCGGCCATGCTTCGTGATCTGTACCGCTATTTCGTCCAACTACAAAAGGATGAGAAAGACCGCGCATCCCGTGATGGCGTGGAGCCGATGTTCGAGCTGATCACGCCTGAAATCATCGTGGCAATCGACGCCATGTGGAGCCTGAACTGCATCGCTCCAGCCTTTGCTGCATGGAAGGACTACTCGGACATCATGGGTGGGAAGGTGCGCTATGAGATCCCCGAAATCGAGCCAGTTCCGCGCTCCCCGCTGCCGGCCGCCCGTTACCTGCATGTCAGTGAGGTTAATGCCGATGCGTACTTTGGAATCCGCGACCCATACTTCGAATCACTGACCGATGAATCAGGCTGTTCGCCTACATTGGTGACCCTGAAAGATGGTCGTGCCGTGTGGAAGACAGGCCGCCTGGATGAGCAGACGCAGGAAGTTAACTTCGAGGGTAGATTCACTGTCAACGAGGAATCGACTGAGTTCCTGATGGTTTTCGAGTTAGATTCCATGCTCAAGAAGTACGAAGCCGAGGTGAGCGGCACTTCCTGCTCCAATGGGGTTGCGGAGGCATATCGCTTCTACCTTCAGTTTGGCGCGATCAGCCTGTCCCCAACCCAGCATGGCACGCATGACGATATGCTGCGCCGAGCTGCTTTCCGTGTTGAGCATGGGCTGACCTACAGGGCTTCGATTGCAAGCCTGTTGGGGCGTGCGGTTGGTAAAAAAGCGGCCACGGTCATACCGATCGGTCTGGTTCCAAGCCTTAATGTGGTGCAGGAGGAAATGTTCGATTTGGCTGCGTAAGGCGTATCATGTGCATTAAAATCAGATAAATAGAATAAAAAGGCATCCCAATGAACCGCTCTGAACTTGTGAAAAGACTTGCCGCAAGACATCCGCAGCTTCAAGCGAAGGACGTGGATTTCTCAGTAAAAATGATTTTTTTCGCCATCTCTCGCAGTTTAGTTAATGGTGGGAGGGTTGAAATAAGGGGTTTTGGAAGCTTTGGTTTGAACTACAGGCCACCTCGTAATGGCAGAAACCCCAAAACCGGCAAGCATGTTACGGTTCCCGCCAAGTACACTCCGCACTTCAGGGCTGGAAAGGAATTAAGGGAAAAGGTTAATGGCTGCAAGGTATTAGGATCTGTTGAGATGGAACGACTGAGCCACATCGAGCTAATTGAGAAAGAGGCTGAACAGGTATTTGGCACATCCGACTTGGCTCGCGACTGGCTGAACAGAATGAACACCTCGCTTGGCGGCACACCGCTGGCCATGCTGGACACAGAGGAAGGTTGTCGAGAAGTTCGAAAGGTGCTTTCCGCCATTAGCTACGGTGGCGTTGTCTAAAATCCCAAAAATACTCAATAAAAATGGACAAGAAAACTAATTACGATGTGACGGAACATGGAATTCAGCATATAACTCCAGCAAACGGGAATATTTTCCTCGACCTTGGATTTGAGCCGGAAGAGGCGGCAAGATTACTGTCTGAGTCAGACCGAGAAATCCGAGAAACAATGGCCAAGCGCAGTCAGAGTTCCCACCAAAATGGCGACAATGAAAAAACAGACTCATCAACAACTGAAGGCTGAAATGCTGGCCGTGCCGCGAGGAGATATCCTGCCGCCGCCTGATGCCGGGGAAGACTCTTGCGACCCTGGCTTTATCCAGGATGAGTGTGTGTCAGGTAAGGAAGCCCGGCGAAGCGAGTTTGCCAAGGATGTAGCACATGGGGCTGCAAAGTCCAGCGACGCCTCCATGTTTGGAGGAATAATGACTGATGTGAAGTTCAAGAACGAGGAATTATGAACGAGTGATACAAAATGTCGGTACATAACCAGAACTACCGACACATTGTTCAATCCCCTGTGTCTTCTTCCTCTTCCTTGAAGATGTTCATCACCGGCAGGCCTGTCTCGGCGATGAACATGCTTGGCTGCTTAGTGGCAGAGATGAACAAGCGGTCTTTGGCGCGGGTCATCCCCACATAGAATAGGCGACGCTCCTCTTCATCCAGTGCAGGTGTCCAAACGACACTGTCCCGCTCCTTGTTGTCCGGGATGACGCCATCGTCAATACGCATGAGCCATACATTGTTGAACTCAAGACCTTTGGATGAGTGGAGTGTGCCGAGATAGACCGACTTCTTGCCGTTGTTGTCCTTCTTGTCCTTTCTGGACATGATGCGCATCAGACGAGCAGTCAGGTCTCCAGTCATGTTGAGCATGATTTTCTTGGCGGTCAGAAGCCGATTCAAGTCGCGGAAGTATAGCCCCTTGCCAGCCTTGTCCGTAGAGCTGGCGTTCAGGTGGTCGATGAACCAATCGAACGCGCCGGCCACCACCAGTCCGACCCTATCCTTGTCGAGGCACTTCGCCCACTGGGAGATATTCTCCCTGAACTTTTCCAGATTCTCTGTTGTGCCTTTTCCAAATCCTTTGAAGTCAACCTTGTCGTCGTGGAATAGGGTTGAGAAGTCATCTCCAAAACGGTTGTGAAGCTCAATCAGGGTTTCTTCGTCAATCCCGGAGTAGTGGAGCGCCATGTCGTAACCGGACTTCTGTTTGGCTTTCCTTGCCTTTTTTTCTTCCTCGCTGTGCTTGTCCGAGCTGGTTGAACGGATTGCTCCAAGCAGACCGATGACCAGGCAAATAGGCGCATCGTCCCATAGACTCTTGCCTGAGTGATTGTATGGAATCCAATATGAATCTAACGCCAGCATGACTGATTCAAGGTGAAGGTTGTTGCGCGCAAGAACGGCCCACTCGTTCTCAAGGACTTCAATTAGAGCGCCTTCGGGCGGATTGGGGTTGTTCTCACAGACATCAAGGATTTTTCCTGCGATCAGCATGGCCTCGGTCTCAGCATCCCCGCACCAATAGACGTGCGTGCTGCCACCTGGACCGCGAATGGCCTCAAGTTCTTTATCGACACGATTTGTGTTGTTGGCAATGACCCTGCCTGCAGACCCCATGATCTCTGAACGGCAGCGATAGTTCGTATCGAGCTTGATGAGTTCCGCGCCGAAATCGCGCATGAATCTCATCATGCCTTCATAGCCGAGAGCCTTCCTGAACTTGTAAATGGATTGGTCATCATCCCCGACGACCGTAAATTTGGCGTTCTGCTGGGTGATGTGTTCAACACACCATGCGTACTGCATCTCATCAAGGTCCTGAGACTCATCGGTGAGCAGGTAGTTTATGTCTTTAGGAGCGATCGATTTGTCACGCATGCCACGAACGGCGCGTGAAAGCATATCCCCGAAGTCAATGACGTTGTTTCTGGTCGTCAGCTCTGTATAGGCCATGAACAACTTGCCATGATCGTCATTCCCTGGTTCAAAGTTAGGGTCGAGCTTGGCCATCTCGATAACGGACATTGCGTCATCGATCTCCATATCGTGAAGCTTTGATTCTGTGATCGCGCGTTGAGCATACAGCCTCATCTGACCGGCGCTTATGATTGAGCCATTGAAGCCAGAGCGCTTGAGTTGGTCGAAGGCGATAGAGTGGAATGTGCCGCTGATAACCTTCTTGATTTCAGTCTTGGCATCCATCCCGCTCTCTTTGAATTCTTCGAAGGTCCGTGTGCGAATCTCCGATGCGGAATCTTTTGTGAAGGATGTAATGAGGATGCGTGCCCCGGAATCGTTCTGCAGTATGTGCTTGACCTTTTTGACCAGCACTCGTGTTTTCCCGCTTCCAGGGCATGCCACCACCAGGCAGTTGTCCAAACACTCAACTACCCGGCGCTGTTTCTTGCTTAACGAGTTCAAGCTGCTGCTGCCACCGCTTCAGGAGTGGGGGCAGCCTTTTTGGTGCGCTTTTGCTTGGCAGACTTGCTCGAATCTGCCTCGGAGACGCTGCCTGTCATAGACTGACCGCCCAGTGCATTCTGGATGTCCTGATCGGCCTCATTAGCCAGCGCTTCTTCGTTGTGCTCACCTGCGCGAGAAGCTTCCTTCTCGTCTTTGGCGCGAGTCTTGTTCAAGATGAACATGAACTGGCTGGAAACGCCGCGAACCACGCCTTGGATCTCTTTGCGAGCTTCACTTTCGTTTGCAAAGCGCTGCTTGTTGTCGATCTCGCCGTGGAACCAGAGCATCGCGTTCAGGCTATAGAACTGGTCAGTCATGGCCAGCAGGTTGGCGTACAACTTGGCACCAGGGGTGGTGATTGGCAACTCCATCCGCTGACTCTTGCCGTACATGGTCTTGTCGTGGATGCCGGAATTCTTGAGCAACTCTTCAGCTTGCTCGATACGGCGACCCATAGAGTTGATTGCCTTTTGGATGGTACGTGCTGCGATGTCTTCGGCTTTTGCCACATCGTCTTCGCGTTCGAAGCCGAGCAGGTAGCGACCGAATGCAGAAATGAAGTACAGGTTGCGAGACATGTACTCGAATTGGCGTTCCAGGATCTTGCGGAGAGGGTGATTGCCCAACTCGATGGTCTCCTTGATGTACGGGCCATCGTAGCGCGCAAAGAATCGAGTGGAGCTGCTAGGACCCCATACGATCTTTTCGGTTGTATCGTTCATCGTTTAACTCCTTCTTACTGTTGGTTGAAAATAAAACTCATGTCCAGCCTTTTCCAGACGCTTGGATTATGCCGTTCTTTCTGAACAGATTTATCCTGCAAAGCGCGTGTTTTAAGCACTTTCCGTTGAAAATTGCATGTCTTGGTTTGGAAAATTAAGGCTCTCTGTATAATCAAAACCAACCAAAAGTAAGAATTTATGGATATATCGCCCGCCTTCCTGTCAGATTTGAAGTCCCGCATCAGCGTTGTTGATGTGGTTTCTCATTACATCAAGGACTTGAAGCCGTCTGGTGCAGGCGAATTCACGGCTTGCTGCCCTTTCCATTCCGAGAAAAGTGCGTCTTTTACGGTCTCCTCCAAGAAGGATTTCTATCATTGCTTCGGGTGTGGAGCGCATGGTGATGGCATTGGCTTCATCATGGAACACACCGGCAAGAAGTTCAGGGATGCGGTGGAGGAGTTGGCATCGCTGGCAGGAGTCCAGGTCCCAAAGCAAGGCAAGGAGAAAGCCGAGCGGACGGAAGAAGAGAAAAATGAGGCAAGGCGTTTCGCCAAGGCGTATGCCGCTATCGATTTTGCACAGGCTGCCTATGTGGCGGAGCTAAAGAAAAGCGTCGAAGCGCAATCCTACCTGTTGGAGCGTGGGGTTACGCAGGACAGTATTGACCGTTTCGAGCTTGGTTATGCCCCGGATGCGTGGAATACCGTCACTGGAAGTCGTGACCATACGAAAGAAGCTCTTGAGGATGCTGGTCTTTCAACGCGGTCGGACAATGCAAAGCGACCGTACGACAGATTCCGAGACAGGATCATGTTCCCGATCAAGTCAGGTAAAGGCAAGACCATTGGCTTCGGTGGTCGTGGCATACATGGTCAAGACCCAAAGTATCTGAACTCTCCTGAATCTCTTCTTTTTTCCAAAGGTTCGCACCTTTACGGATTGACGCTGGCGATGGATGCCATCTGCAAGAGCGGGAGGGTGTATGTGGTCGAAGGGTACATGGACGTGCTTATGCTGGCGCAGTACGGCGTTTATAACGTGGTTGCTTCGCTTGGAACGAGCGTGACCGATGCGCAGATGCGAAGGATGTTCAATCTGTGCTCGCACATTACCTTCTGCATGGACGGTGATAATGCTGGCCGGAAGGCGGCTTGGAGAGCGGCTGAGAATATCCTCCCGCTACTTGATGACAAGCACAAAGTGGATTTCATGTTCATGCCGGATGGCATGGACCCGGACGATTTCATTCAGGCTCATGGCAAGGATGGATTCGAGGCTGCGGCAAAGAGTGCCAGAACGCTCACTGACTACATGCTCGATGTGTTCGTCCGTTACACGGATATGTCCAACAGTGAGAGCTTGGCCAAGTATCTGTCAAAGACGAATGAGTATGTCGAGAAGATCCAGAACGGCGTCATCAAACTGGCTTTCCAGAAGCGCATAGCCGAGCTGTCCGGAATCTCGCTGGACACTTTGCTGTCAATGCTCAAAGAAGAGAAGGGGCGTAGCACGCCAACGCCATCTGCTGCTCCGGAGGCCGTCGAAACCACGCCTGTTGTCACTCAAACGCCTTATGCAAATGTGGAGGTTGAGATTTCCGTGGCCGCAAAGATGCTGGGCATAACCGTCTTGCGTGACCACCGAATTGCGCCTCTGTTCGAACTGGACTATTTGTCTCGGTTCCTGTCCGCGCAGGACAAGGAAATGCTTTTCCCCTTGGTCGCCTACCTCAGTGCTGTGCCTAACACTACCGATGAGGCGTTGTTGACCAGCCTGTCGTTCAACAAGCACGCAAAGCTGATTGCCTCGCTTCTGTCTGCCTCTCACCTGGTTGGTGACAAGTTCGATGCGACGGTGGAAGCCAAGGCCGTTATAGATGGGTTCCGGAAGATGGAGCGAATCTGGCAGATCGTCAGGGAGTCATCCAATGTGCCAGGAAGTGAAAATAAAAACTAGCTGTAATTAGGAGTGAAAATGTTCAAGTGTGATTTGAAGCCGGTCATCGGTATTGACCGACTGACCATGCAGGCAGCTATGCGTGGCAATCCAGAAGCAATGAAGCGCGCATTCCCATCGAATGTAAAAGGTAATGACCATGAATCTGAGGTTGTGATCACTAGATTCGACCCGCATGTTCGGAAGACTAGCGCACCAGAGCAGCCTGAAGTGAGTAGCAAGAAGCCTTGTCCGATTCAAAAGCTCAAAGAGAATTTCGCTGAGGATGAGTTTGACCGGCTGATGGCCAAAGCAAGCAAGAAGGGTTAGTTGCAATAGATGGGGGTTGACTGTATCTGACTGCTGGTTATAATTCGCGAGCGCCTCCCGCTTGGGGCCTTAAAGACACAGAGCATTCCAACCTGCCGTAAGGCATCTGCATCACCCACAAACACATTTCGCCTATTGAATCCGAGTGTCGTTACGCTTGGGCGTTTCTGCGTCCACCCGCGACCGCATTCGGTCTTCTGTTTTTCGGCCTCCGTGCTGAATAACGCCGTCCTGCGTATTGGGCAGTTTGAACCGACACAGAACATCGTGTCACTTGAGAGCCTTTGTTCATCCGAGCTTAGGTATTCGTAATGAATGACACCACATTCCTTCTGGGATCGACGTGTCTATGTCTATGAGGAAAATCCATGACAATAGTAAGCAAACTTCGTCGTGCAATCGTTGAGACAGTTTTCTTTTATGCTCCAGCAATCACTATTGCTGTAAGCGTAATGAAAGCAACCTGACTCATGTAGTTGTCGTCGCCAGTTGCTTTTCTAACCCGGACGGGGCCAACCCGAAAGGGGATGGTCTTGTCCGTTTTTAAAAGGAAAAGACCATGAAAAAAAATAAAAAGAAGGCGTATAAAGGTGCTGCGGCAAAGAAGGTAAATACTGCAGTGGTTATGAACAAGACCGTCAACAAGAACTTCAACCTCGCATTTTTTGGAGCATTGAAGGCTTTGTCTGATGGTTTGGCAGTTACTGCGCTTGCTGCATTGGTGGCTCATCTGTACTTCGGTGCTGGTGATATACTGACTGCAATGGCGTTGTACGCTGCTTTCGCTGTTTCGTTCCTGTTTTCTGTTTGGAGCCGCAGTGTTTAACCAAAGGAGATGATGAAAATGATTGAACAACTGTTACAAGTTGCACCGATCATCGTCCCAGTCCTGCTTGTAGTAGGAACTGGCATCATGGTGGGTAAAAGTATTCAGCGCGATAAGCGCAATGAAGCTGAACACCACCATCACCATGCGTAACTACTGCTGACCCTTTGGGTCGGTGGTGGTTCCCGCCTTGTAAATTGAAATGAATCATTATGTCAGTCGAACTTTTTGTATATGCGTTGATCTTTGCCATCTTTGTTGTCGGTGGTGCTGCCGAATACAGCAACTGGAAGAATAAACGCAACAGTCAACCCACCGGCCGCCAAGGCTGAAGTCCCGTTCTCATGCGTGCTTGAATAGCTCGTATCGGAATTACGATTTCTTCACCCTCGTGGTGACTTGAAAGCGCTGCAAGTTTGAGCGCAGTTCCAACCGCAGCCCTCGCGCTGCTGTCGCTCCCTCATCGAGGTTGAGCATCCTGCCATGTAAATGGCACTCCCTAGAAAGATTAAGAGCAAACCCGCTGAACATCGCGGAGGCCTTCTTTCGTCCTGAGCCTGGGTCAAAGGCTAACTATCCGCTCCCCATGAGTGGTGAGTCGTGCTCCGTTTTGCTTGGCAACATCAGCAATCCGTAGAAGCACGACAAGAATTTGCCGGGCAGATTTTCTGTTCGGCACAACCCGCCAAGTCATCCCGCGAGGGCTGATGCGGCATAACGCAAGGAGAGCAGTGATGAAAGCAGTCTTAACTCTCGTTGCCGCGTACGTTGTGTACGTTGGCTATTTCGGTGCAGGTGCGTTGGTTCAGGCGAAAGCCGTGACTGACCAAACCCACGCCGCGATCGCCATGAACATGAAGTAGCGGCAAGGAACCTTCGCCCAAGTGGTGGCGGGGGTTCCCCTTGAGATCTCTCGAAAGAGTGACTTCAAGGGGAACCCTCCCATCAACCAAAGCAAAGGAGTTTGATATGCCATTCACCAAGAAGCGCTTCACAGCCTATTTCCGTTACTACGGTGAGCAGCGTGCAGTGACCGAGGCAGAGAAAAGCAATGTCGGCAAAACCGTCATCGAGCTTTGGACCTGCCAGGCACGCCGCATCATCGGTCAGGGCGAAGCTCAATCAGGCATTCCTGCATGAGGGCTTGCGGAGAGAGCAGTGCGAACCAGCTCAGGAAGATATGTGGCGGTGACGGTTGTATGTCGCCTCCCATATCTTTCGGAGGTTTATGCAATCTAGTTTTTCATGGGTTTGGCGCAAGCCGAACCCATCTGAAACCACATTGTGTGGAACAGGTTTTTCAGCCTAGCTGAAAATAAGGCGCACCCGCTTTGGGGTGCATTTCAAACCGGATCAGGAGGCATTATGTTCGATCCTAACGGCCCATTTATGATGTGGGCACTGCAAATCTGGCAGCTTTGGATGAATGACCCATTTGGCCCAAACGGCCCCTTGGTTCAAGGTTTCATCTTGGCTACCGGGATAATAGGACAGCAATACGTGGCTCACATGAATGTTCGTGGGTTTTACTATTGGGGTGCAAGCAACATTGCCCTGATTGCGTATGCGTACTATTTCAAGAGCTACGGGATGTTGTTCCTGTATCTCTATTTTGGTGCTATGAGCGTCTATTCCATTATCAAGTGGAAGCGGATTCAGGCATCTAAAATACCTGCATAGCAGGCTTTCATTTAACCCTAGCGGGATGTCACATCCCGAAAGGGTGTGCTCATCTCGCAAAACAAGGAGAGCGTTATGAGCATGAGCAATACAGTAAAAGGCCGTATCACCCTGATGTTCTGGGGTGCAGTTGCCGGGTTTGTCATCTGGGTTGCTTCAACCCAAGACGGCAGCCCGCTGGCCAAGGACTACATGTCCAAGGTCGAGGCGGCGAAAGCCGTGGCCACTGCGGCACGATAATCAACAGAGCCTCCTTCGGGAGGCTCATTACATTTCAGAAAGGAATAAAAAATGAGCAAAGAACTTCTTAGTCAGGTTCTGGACTTGTTCCAGAACAGTGATGTGATTCTCGTTGCAGACAGCCCGATGCTGTCGCATGTCGATGTAGAGGATATAGAGTTGGACGTGAATGGCGACTTTTACGGTGAGCACGAAATCATCTGCGCGACCTGGACGGATGGAGAATGCGAATTCTCCGTGAAGTTCACCGCAGGTGGTATCGCCAACGGTCGTTGGGAAGGCAACTCGTTCGTCTGTGAAGACCACGAGGGTGAAGAGACTAAGGTGCAGTTCTATGCACTGAAGTCCTTGCCTGCCGTGCCATCCGTGCATGAGTTAAGACCGATTGAGGAGAAAATCCTTGATGTGGCCAATCTCTTCAACGAGATGACCACCAGTGATCTTCAAGGTATCGCATGCGTCAAAGCCCGCGAAATCGTCGCTCTTGTGAGAGGCTCGCTATGAAAAAGGTATTGGCAATGTTGTTGGCGATGGCTTTTTCAATGAGTACCTTCGCATGTGATGTGCGTAATGCCGACCTCGCGCCGGCAGTGCATCCTGCTTCTCAAAAGCGAGAGTTCATCGTTTCTGGCGTTCTGCGCAAGTCGTCAACTGACATCTCGATCCGTCTTGTTCATTCCCTTGTTGTTGCTGGGAATGCAGATGAGGCGCAAGGGAAGTTCACGCGACAAGTTCTCAACGATTTCCCTGGATACTCGTTGGCAACCACCTTAGTAACCGAGACTGTTCCAGTCAATTCGGTTTCCGAAGTGACTTGCAATAATGATGTTGAAACGTAACCAGCGTGTTATTGCGCGAGCCGGCCCTTGTGGCCGGTTTTTTTTTAGACTTATTGTTTTGACGATGGCCGCGATTAGCAAATCGCACCATCAGTAAGAAATAGTTGACTTTATAACACTGGCAGTGATAAAGTCGCATCCATTGGTTTGGCGTACTTCGAACTGATGTTTTTTCCTCCCTAGCCCATCCTTGGGCTTGCCTCGACCGCGCCGCAAGGTACGGTCTTTTTTTTGGAGATTGAGCGATGGACATTGAGAACTGTGTTGCGAATGAAAGCCGGCTGGCTGACTCGGCCAGCATTCTCTCGTCCGTTGTGAATCAGCATATCGACTGGGAGTCACGTTTGAAGAAGGACAATTGCCTACGGATCTTCTACGGTAACTTCGTGGAGCTGGTTCGCCACCCCTGTACGAATTGCAAGACCGATACTGTATCCATGATGATTGGCGCAGAACGTGTCTGTGTCGATGCCGATTACTTCGTTGAAATGGAAGCTGGCAATATCGTGTTTGAGCTGAATGACCTTCGCAAAGTTGAGAACATGCCGTCCACCATCCATCTGCCAAGCTACGCATTGTCCATAAAAGACGTGCAGCTTGAGTTTCTTCAGCGGATCAATGCGGCGTTAGCGCGCAAGAACATTGACGTGAAGTTTGAGAGGGAAGGGGAGTTCTTCCGCAATATGTGCGTTGCGTGCGGCCACGCTCAGGACGAGGATTCGGTGATCGACCTGGATCGTGTCTTGTTCGAGCGCACCACAATGCATCCATCCGACAAAAGCCCATTGGTGATCAACTGTCGCTTGGAGCCGATCCTTGTGGGAGAGTATCAATGCTGATTCAGCTCTCCTTCGTGGTTGTTGCTATGGCTTTCCCCATTACTTCGCATGCCGATGTGTTCAAGTGCGTTGGTAACGATGGGAAGGTGAGCTATTCGAGCGTCAAATGCGGCTCCAGTGCCCAGAAGGTCGAACAGTTTTATTCGGCCATACCTTCAGCAAAGACTGAAGCGCCCGTTCGTCCATCACAAATGAATGATCTGCCGCCGCCCGTTCAGAATTCCACTGAGCGACCAGTCGTTACTGGCGGCCATACGCTAGGGCACGATGCTGTTGAACTACCAGTGAATAAGGATGGTGCCGGACGGGATTGCAGCTTTGAGATGGGGGAGGTTAAATCTGTCCAGAGAGCCATGAAGAACTGGTACCCGGCATCAATGAGTGGGTATTGGCATGATCGTTTAAGGATGGCCAACAAGAATTTGACTAACTGCCGGCATTACCAGGACAAGTGATGTTGTTTCCCGATGTTGATTGGGTCAGGAACGTGTAGCGTAACTTCCAAATGGCTGCATTACAGGCTGGTCAAGCACATTCAAAACAGTATCAGGTTCATTTGCCACCAACACTGCACTGGTGTGCATCAAGTTCATTATCGTCAACCTGGCACCTTCCTTCTTGCCTATGTCGGCAAAAATAGCACCAGTATCGACCGCGTAGACGTTGCCAAATCGTTTTGCACCACCCCACTGAGGGGTATGTCCAACAAATACTCGATCAACCCCCTTGACCCCCATAGCATCCGCAGACTTGATGCGATCGCGACCCCATAACGCAGTTTCAGTTACTTTCTCGTTCCCGGACTCAAGGCGAGCAAGAAATTCCTGCCATGAAAGTCCTGCCGCAACTTCAGCATGAACAATCCCGACAGTGCCGCGAGATGTTTCTACCTCGATGGCAATAGGTAATTTGCGGATTGCAGAGAGAATAGTTTGCTTCTGTTCCAAAGATACATTCATCCACCAACCAAGCCCGTTACGTCTAACCATCCAGTGATCAGAAGAAAATTCCGGGAATGTTCCATCCGAATGAAGTTGGATCAGCATTTCCTCATGATTTCCGCGTACTGCATGCACATACGGCTGCGCAAGAAATTTTGCGACACGAGATGACTCTTCACCGCGATCGATCAAATCACCCACGCAAAACAGACGGTCAACGGACGGATTAAATCCAACACGTTTCATTGCCATCAAAACCAATGTGAACGCGCCGTGTATATCGCCTACAACAAAATCTCGCCCGGCAGTATTCGCTGGGTATTTCTTTACAAGATGGAGCTGGTTATTCATTAAATATTTTTTACTGATTCGAGACATAATTGCCTTTACTGGCATGGTCTTGGTTGTCTGTGATCGCGACGCTTCCCCGTCATAAACCACTCAATGGTAAATATAGCGCGTACCTGACCGCTTGTTTTTGGCCAACAGTTATCTGGGACTAACAGCATGTCTTTTATAAATCCGAATTTCATCATCAAGCCTTTCTATAATTTCCCAGCCTCAAGAAGCTTGTGGATCGTCTTCGCAGCTTCACAGCCCGTCATTCCATAAACCTTCCAGTAGTGCTTTGCCTTGGACACAATGAAGTCAGGAGTGTCCGCATCTTCTGTGTGGTGTATCTCGCGCCATTGCCACATGAAGCCTTCCCAGAAGGTCACAAAATCGCAGCATGGCCCGACCGACTTCATTAGAGCCTTCCCTATTTAAGTTTTCAGCTTGGCGTTGTCATTCAACGAATGAATAGTCGCGCAGTTTCTACAAGTGAGCTTTACGTCTTCATCTTGCATCACTTCTTCACCATCAACCTCCTGCTCGACGTGAGACCATTCCCATTCATCGTTGCAGCCGCAGTTGCCGCAAATGAGATGTAATCTAGCCATAACCATGTCGAACCTTTCCATCAACTCTTCGCAATTGGCGGCCTATTGGAAAAGGCAGCGATACGCTGTTGTCCAGCAACAAAATAGAAACGCTGCTCGACCTCGCCATCAAGTAAAACCCATGGAGAACGAACGCCCGGCTCAACACCTCGCGAAAGAAATACTTTGGCATCAGGAGATAACGCTGGAGGCATACGTTCGGTTTTTACGCAACCACAAATTTGAGACGATCTTTCGATAATGTGATTAAGCGATGAAATACAGTTGGCCCGATCAATCTGGCAGTGTTCATACGCCCACGCTTCCGTTGCTAACAGCCAGTATTCGGTTGGTGTACCCTGAATTTCGTGAATGACGAATTGCCAGTCATTGCAATGCTGTGCTGTCAGAAAATCCAGAGAGCATCCCCAATACAACCCCGCTTCCATTCACAGCAAAAAGGGCATTATTTTTCATAAGTCGTCTTTCTTGTTTTAACCTTTAATCGTTGTTTCAAGCTACGCTCCGCAATCAGTTCGGCGTAACGTGCCATGATTTCGTCCGGCTGAATGAATGTGGCCGGGATGCCAAGCACTCTACTTACTACCTGCCGCACCTCGCCCAGCAGCGCCGCCTCTTCGTAGGACGGCACGGCATCAGGCCAGCCCTTGCAAAACAGAAGATGCTTCGGTATGCGGGCCTCGGCAGCTTCGCGAACTTTTTGCGCTTGCTTGGCGCGTTCTAGCGCGGCGCGGGTGCCATCATCGAGCAGAGCAGGAGAGAGATCACCCAGCCAGCGACTTCCCTGCAATCCAAAGGTGGATTGCACTTCGAGATCGACCATGCGCCGGTAGATGGCATGATTGTCCGAGCACGACACGGAAGCATGCATATCCCCGATGCTGCCCATAATGCAAAATGAGCAACTTACGCGCGAACTGCCATAGGTGGTGTACGCCTCGTGCAGCGGGCCGCTCTGCTCGCTGATGTAATCGAACACTGCCGCAGTCGGCCAGTCGATGATGGCGTTCCAGTCGAGACCAACAACGTTTTTCTTGGACAACTTCGCGTTGACTTTGGCGATTGGCATCTTGGCACGCGCAGCACTTTCGTCGTGGCGCACGCCAGTTACGGATAAAATATGCTGCCCCTTGAACCGGCGAGATAACTCGGACGCAATGACCGCCGACTTCAATTCGCTGGTGCAAAAGCGCATGGATGGGGTAGACCACGGTAAAATTACTTTTACACATTCGAGCGCCTGATAGCGAGCCAGATTGTTCGCCCAGCGCGTCTCCCAGCGCTCCATCATTCCGCCGGCACGACGCTTAACCACGACCAACTCCCAGCCGATCTGCTTGGACAACCGTTCGCAAACCGGCAGACTATCTTTCCATTCGACCGAACCGAGGTCGGCGTGGATCAGCACCCGCGAACCTGTATGTCCGATGGTATTCAGGTATGCATCGATGCGCAGCGCACAGGCAACCGAATCCTTGCCGCCACTGACTCCAATCGCCACAACCGCCCCAGCATCCAACATAGATGAAACCTGCGGAGTGACCGAGACCATATAGGCATGAGTGGCCGGAGCAGGAGGGCATATAGAGGTAGTGATGGACGGACATCCAACTTGCGGTACAGACATCACACAAACTCGATCAAACCGAACGTCGCTATCAAGATTCATCGCCTTGGCCTTTACTAAAATTCGTTATCCACATCTGGTTGTGGACACCCCGTTGACCTGGACGGACAGTTCCCAAGATTGCTGCCTTGGCTCAGGATCGCCTGACTTCGGCTATTACCTTTCCGTTATGACTTCTTTGCGCCACGCAATTCGCAGTCGCTGACAAATTCACGCAAAGCATCGCCAATGCGGGTATGTTCCGGCCATTGACCAGGACGCTTCTCAAGCAATTCTTTGACAGCGTTATATGCAGCGATTTCTTCTTCGTTCATTGCCTATTCCTTCCTAGTTATCGTTGTGTAACTTGCGGGCCTTAGCTACGACCGATAGACCGGCCTTGGAACCCATTTTTCCTTCAGCCAAGGCCGTCGCTTCCGCCTTGGTCAATTCGAGCGTCAGCCGCCCATCTGCACGGCGCAGCCTGATCTCGCCAGGAGTCGCAACAACCTGCAACTCATCATCTGCTGTAATCCCTGCATTTTGCAGAACCTCTTTGCTGAACGTAGTTCCTAGTGAGTTACCGATTTTTCGTAGCTTCATAATGTTTGATTGATTCGACATAGTTACATTGTAATCACAATGCGCCATTTATACAAGCTAAATGTGCGCACACCGTAATCACAGTTTAATCGCCGTCGCTCGGTAAGGCAACATCAAACGCCTAGACTGCTGGTGGCGATCCGCTATCAGCGGCTCAATGCGGCAGAGAGGCGTTTGCTGGCGCGGGGAGAATCCATCGCCAAGGGCGACGTGCAGCTTCGCCGAAATGACTGGCGAGAACGGCAGGCACTGGCGCTTATTTTCAAAGTATGAAACGGAGATATTCACCATCACCGTACTATCCGGAGGTGCCCCTTATATCCTGAGCTGCCCGGACGTCAGGCGTGAAAAAAGCCCAGCCGCTTGCGCGAACTGGGCTTGATTGTTGCGATCACTTAGGCGTGATGCGCGCCGTTGTGATGCTGCTTGTTTTGGTGATCTTCTGCACGATGTTTTTTCGCATAAAGCGACACCAGCAGGAGGCCAATCGTTGCAATCCCAAGAGCAATCAGAGATTCAATCGCCATTTTTGTTCTCCTCTTCACGAAGGTTGAATGCCACGAATAGTAGCACGAAGAATATGAACAACAAAGCCGCAGTCGCCCAAAATCCAATCTTGTGATCTACGATTCCGCCAGCAATTATGGCGATAATTGATGCTGTCGCCAAATTGTCAGCTACTTTCGCAAATCCTTCACGTTGATCCTTGTCCATGTCCACAAGGTTCCTTTCTGCCCTCTCGGGCCTGTTATTTCAGTTCACCATCCGGTCATCTGGATGGTGAACTTACTGAGTTCAGTTGCTAGAAGCTTCTGGCCAATAACGATGAGTAAGACGTTGGAAGTAGCCATGAGAGCCATAATCACTAGCCCTTGCTCCGCCTGAAGGAAACCAATCTGGAGCATCCAGACAGTAGCCACGCGCCTCATCAGCCATCCTTGCCAATTCTGACGGGATGCTGCTATCGCTCGAATTATCGTAAGTTTTGCAGGAACACATAGTTTCATGTCCTCGCTTCAAAACCTGATGGTTCCTCAAATCCAAATGAATTGACATATTTTTTCTTTCTGCCCAATGGGCTGTTAGCCTTACTACAGTTCGCCACAACCACAAGGACAATAATTCGGATCGAGTCCATGTGTGCAGCAACCCATAGCGGCCATTTCTTTTTGGGCTTGTGCAAGCTCATCAGGAGTCGCATAGTCGCCAATGGTTCTGGCTAACTCCACGGCCTGAACCCTGTTGTGGCTTCCTGGCGGGAAGGTCGAATCAACCATTCCTGAAAAGTTCGCCACAAAAACGTCATGCGACAGCCCGCATCCACTTCTGGCCTGTGTGGCAATTGAGTGAATTTGATCTGCGAGAATATTCCCGTGTTGCATTTCATACTCCTCTATTAACCCATAAGAAGATGCACCAACCCGTGAGGGGAGTGCATCCATCACGGGCTGGTTAAGTTTCAAACGCTTGCCGTCTCATCCTCAAGCCAGAAGTTTTCTGACACAGAGGATGTGACCGGAATCGCTGGTTTATCGACAACAACAGTCACGGTGCGAACACCAGTACCGCTGCTTCTGAACGCACCTTCTGCGTTTTCCTCGAACACACCACCATTGGCCTCCACAAAAGCGCGGAAGTCTCGGGTCTTGGCGTTATCACGGAACAGGACGCTGGCTGGCATAACGGACACCAGACGGCCACCAGGCTTCAGGAACTTCCATGCATGCATCACATGGTCGATATCCTGTTGCTTGGCGAACGGCGGGTTCATCACCACGAAGTCGAATCGCTCCTGACTGTCGTATGTAAGAAAATCACACACAACAGGGGAGAAGCCTTTATTACGCAGAATGACCGCGTTCTTCTCCTGCAGCTCCAGCGTGGTCACGTTGCCGTAACCCACGATTTCAGCAACAGGAACAGCGATCGCGCCATCACCAGCGTTCGGTTCAATGGCCTTCGCGCCGGCAGTGATGCCAGCCTTCTTCACCAACTCCCCGACCAGTTCGGCCGGGGTAGGGAAGAAGCCGAAGTTATCTTCCTTGGGTGGGCGCTCGAAGGTGCCCGACTCGATGATTGCTTCCACCAGGTCGGTTGGGTCGGATGCGAACACATGACCCTTTGCCTTCTTGTCCCACTTGCCACCGATGCACTGCAACGCATCATCGACCATCGTGTACAGCGCACGTTCGAGCTTTCGCTCAAAACGGACAACACAACCGTCAATAATCGCTTCAGACATCAGCTTCTGCAGCTCACTGGACACGGGTTCTGGGGTTATTCCCAGTTCCGTGTTGTACATTTCCGCAATCTCTTGCCAGTTGATCGAGCCTTCTGCCCAACTGTCCAAGAACAGGACGTTGTCGATGGCCCCGATGACCATCTCGTCCTCGTGAGGCTTGCGAATCACAACCTTTGCCATCACAACGCTCATTGTTTCGGCGTTGAGAGGTGCTCTGGTCAATATTTTGGAGATCCGGTTATAGACCTCCGAGGATTGCCGCAGGTACAAAGCGGCGAGATAGGTGGCTGAATTGGCCCACCCTTCGTATCGTTCAGTCATTTTTTACTCCATAGAGTTACATCGATGCCCTTTCGGGAGACCGATGATGTTTAAGATTGGCAATTAAGCCGGTTTGGAATGCCCAATAAGCAGGGCGGCTATCTTCAGCACGTAGGCTGAAAAAGGAATGACCGAATGCGGTCGCGAAAGGACGCAGAAGCGCCCAAGCGTGACGACACTCGGATTCAATAGGCGATTTTGATTGGATGATGCAGATGCCCGGAGGCGGTTGAAATGCTCTAAGTCTTTTTAACGCCCCAAGCGGGAGGCTCGTGAATTGTACCTTCAGCTAGTTGGCGGCGCAATCCGCAGGCTCAATTGTGCAATTTCTGTGTTTCCTTGTGCCAATGCTCCTCATCCTCATGTGTGTAGTGGTCGGTCGTGTTGGAGCTTCCGTGTCTTGCATTCATCTGGACGATGCTCTTAGGGATGCCGCTACGGATCTGATAGGTGATGCTGGTGTGACGACCCCAGTGCGATGATGCCTTGCGTACCTTTGCTGCTCTGGTCTGGTATGCAGCACGCTCCAATACATCGCCAGCAGGCAGTTCTTCGGCCTTTTGCTCCAGCAGCTTTGCAGCGGATTCAAACAACCCGTCCAGGATGTAGTTCAACTGTCTGGCGGTGATCGACTCGTCAGACCGGATAGAGCGGAGCAGGGGGGAGTCATCGTCATCAAGGGGGAGGGGGGTCAGCCCCAAGTAGGTCCGGTATCGCACCAGTTCTTTGAGCATGTCTTGCACAACAGGAACTTTCGCTTCCTTACTGCCCTTGCCCACAACGTGCCACCACCACAGCTTCCCATCTGATTTGAAGCTGTTCATCTTCCCAGCGGCCAGCTCACTGGCGCGAGGCGCGAGGAACAGCATAAGCGAAGAGAGGAATTTTGCTCTCTCATACTGATCTGTCTCGTCCTTTGTCCCTTTTGGCATCATTTCGATTGCGTCCTGAAATGCTGCCCATGTTTCCTCATCCAGAAAACGCTCTACCTTCTGCTTGTCTGTCTTTGGCTTCTCAGCTCGTACTGCCTTGCGCTTTGTCTTGAGCTGGCGCATCGGATTTTTGATGAGATAGCCGTAATCCACCAGCCATGTGAAAAATGAACCAAGCGTCGCCATTGAAGTGAGTCTGCTGGATGCGGATAGACCAGCTACGAGCGTCTCTGGCGCGTTTTCTTCGCCTTCATTGGACACTGATGCCACAAACGGTCTCCAAGCGTCTGATTCGCGCGGATGCTTTCGTTGTGATGCCCAGACTTCGACCGGCTCCGGGCTGGCCAAGAAGTTGATGTAGTCATCCATATCCGTGAACGACAGACTGGAGAATGGCTTTCTCTTCACGTTGACCGACCACAGGATCATGCGCTCGATCTCTTTGGTGTAGTTCCGAAGAGTTGTTGCCGTAGCCTGATGCTGGGAGAGAAACAAACGGGCGGCTTCAAGGTCTGTATTGACCACTGGTTCGCTTGGATTGGCGGGTGCTCGATTCAGGCCGGAAGACCCATCAAGGGAATCGTCTTCAATAATCAGGCGTTCGAGAGGTGCGATATTCATTCCCATATTGGCTTGGCATCAAAGAAAATGCCCCCAGAAGTTGTCTGGAGGCATTATATCGCTACTTCTGATTATAGCAATAATCAGAAGTTCAATCTGAATCCATAAGGCTACCTACGGATAGTTGATTGTATTCACCTACTGTTGGAGACGCCCATCCGTCTTGATTGGAATGTTTGGATTTGTAATCAGACGAGATAAACGATGAGTTATCAAACCTTGGTTGAGTAGTCTTCGCATCAAGTAAAGAAAGACACTTTACTTCCGAGAAAGCAATCTTATCCAGCGCAGTGAAAAACTTCTTTATTTTGTTAAGCATTTATTGAATTCCTTGTTGTTGGTGCAACTATACCAACAACAAGGAATTCCCAAAGCTTTTTCGTTAAATTATTCGCGAGAATTGCCCGGTTTCCCAGCCGGATACTTTACTTCCCCTTCGGCATAATTAGTGGGTGGTTCATCAGGGGAAGTCAATTCTTCATAAGCATCATTCCCTTTTTCAAACACATATGGCACTCCGGCAACGGCTTGAGGTTTTGAAGCTGCTTTTAGTTCACCCTCCAACTTGTCCATGTTCTTCAATTCATCTGGTGAGATAAGATCCTTCTTTTTCTCATGCAATTCTCTAAGTTCTTGAACTGCGCGTTTTTGGGCTTCAGCGTTCTCGTCAAGCATTTCTTTAGTCCCACTTGTCTTGTGGGTTGCATCGCTTTCCTTGAGTGCAGTTCGCTGCTTGCCCATATTCCTTAGCTCATCCTGCTTTTCTAGTATTTTTGCTTCGTGAGCTGCTTTCTTTGCATTGATAGCTGCTCTTGCTTCATTCGCAGCCTTGCCAGCGGTCAACACACGCCCCATTGGGAGCACAGACAATGCTGCTGCTGCTTCTGGGTATTCATCTTCAAACTTTGAATATTGGTCAATAGCTCTGCTGAGATTATTGAATCCAGCAATATTTCCATCCTTGTTGAGTAGACCTGCTTGCTGCCCGTTGGAAACAAATTCTGCAATTCGATCGACATTCTCCGCTGCGATTTTCTTGTTGTTAATGGAACCTGTTGCACCTCCTGGTCCACCAAGGTGGTCTTGGTGAGCAGTCGCTTCTCGAACATCTTTCTCTGCCGTTGACATCCAGCCTTGCACCAACCCAACATTTGCTCCATGCGATCCAGTTTGTGATTGTGCTGGTAGAGTTGCTGCATGAATTCCTGCGGTTGCACCTTCAACCTTATTTGCCGCGACCTCTGCATAATTAGTGATTTCTTTGTTTCTACCCATTCCTTGTTCGAACGATACTGGCACCTCTTTCCATTGGTCATCGCGCCTTGTTTGACCTTGCGCCAATCCGCCAGTTTCAGGACTTCCTGCTGCAACGACTCCGCCACCGAGATTCGCTTTTTGTGCAATATTCATGAATGCATTTGCGCTGGCACTCTTGAGAGCCAAAAGTTTGGTAGCTGTTTTGACACCTGGTGCTGTGTCTGGGTTGATTCCAGAGCGGGTAGCTTGAATCATCAAGGCTTTTTCTACTTCAGCAAACTTTGCTTGTTCTGTTTCTGAAAGGTTTGCAACCTCTGCATCAATAGCTTCTGTAGCTCCTTCTTGTCCTCTATAATTGACTTCTGCTTGCGCTGCCAAGTCTGTCATCTGGAACTCTTGCGTAGCACCAACAGATAGTTTTCTTGATTCTGCGTCTTTGAGCGTCTGTCCAGCTTTCTCTTGCGCCTGCAGTGTATTTTTCAATGTGCCTGACTGCTTCTTAGCAAATGTTGTGCCCTTTTGTGTTTTTGCATTCCGCGCAAATTCGAGACGTGCTTGTTGTTGCCAATCTTCGGTATGGTTTTGTTTGAATTCCGATCCACTTGCAACTCTCGCTCTTAAGCCTTCATCTGTTACTGTCTCCAACGCTTTACTTGCCCCCAACTTGTTTCCCATGAATTCGAGACCTAATGCGGCTTGAACTGCCTCGCGATCAGACTGTGAGGCCCCCTTAAACTTTTCTTCTGAAAATATCTTTGAGCTGGCTGCTGCAACATCCTTTTTAACCCCAGTACCAACTGCAGCATTAACACCCTGATTCCATTCAGTCTGTTGTTTCCTGTCATCGAGTCTGCTGTAATCAGCAGCAAGAGCTTCATCCTGTGCTTTTGCGGCTGAACGCTCATTAGTTTTTGCTGCTTCTTTGACCTTATCTTGGGTCTCACTAAAGCTTACTTTGCCAAAAGCATCATAAGATCCATTCCTGACTGCATCATGTCCAATTATACGGCCTTGTGTATCGCCTGCTTCAATTGGCTTGTGACCAGAAACGAGCGCCCCATTCTTCACCAAACTGTCATTCGTCCCGGCAGAAGGCGCAGCCAACTTCTCATCCGTATAGTCCTTCGCACCCATGCCGCCGGCTACATTGGAAAGCGCGTACATAGATCCAGACAGCAACGCCATCGAGATCATCGGAGTCATCGCCATCAGCGTGGATGCAATACCCAACTTTATCGAGATGATGTTGTAGAACTGCATGTAGTTTTCTAATGTGATACTTCTGAACGTAGATATTGCATATTGGGTTTGCATTTGAATCATATAGTCCAGGACGGCGGCAATAGGCATCCACGACTGTGTCCAAGCACCAAACAACAGGAACCCGAGCACTATTTTAAACCCGTGCGCACCAGAAACGAGTGCGACAGCAAGGATAATTGGAGAAAAGGCGTAGAACAATGCCAGCAATATATTCATCGCTGGGATCATTGTTTTTGTGAAGATGCTCGCTTGTGCCGCAGAATCGATATTCATCTGTTCCATCGCAACGCGAGTCATTACCTCGGACATGCAGGTGGACATATTTGGCCCAGTAGGTTGATTGACGCAGTCAATGCCTTGTTGAACTGGCGTCATTGCAATAAGGTTGACCATGAATGATTGGGAGGTTTGCAAGTTTCCCAGAATTCCCGCCGTGACGGAGTTGTACGCTTGAGTCAATCCATTCACTGTCGCTCCAGTAGATGCTCCAGCCGGAATTTCTCCTGCAGTGGAAGTCTTCAATATCGAATTAACAGAAGGCGATATTTTTATAATCTGAGTGTCTTTGATAAGTTTACCTGCTCCAGTTGAGCAAGATGTCCCGTACCCTAGTGGATGTGCTGCATCCCAATACGTCATTACTCCAGACACATTAAGACTTTTAAGATATGTAAGCATGTCTGGACTGCTTGACAGGGTTTTATAGCTAAAACCCGGATCTGTTATTGCGCAATATTTGATGAATTCCGTTATGGACTGGCTTAAATATGGGAATGTTCGTTTGGTTTTCGCCGGCTCTCTGAACCCGAGCAGGAGTTTCAGTGGATTGGAAAAACCTTCGGCGCTCATTGCTAAATAAGAACCAGATGTTGAGCTAAAGGCTGTTTCAACATTATCAGTTACAGCCCTAGATATTGTTGCAATAATACTTGCAGGTAGCGCGACAATAAGTGGGATATTGTCTACTGCCGACACCTGTCCAGTATATACGTCTTCAATCTGCAATCTTTCTTTCGGCAATATCCCGCTAAAGAAAATCAACAGGACAAAAATAAAAGGTTTTGGGTCTATCTTTGCTGTAGTCATAGCTGGTATGACCATCATCAGGATGCCAATTAAAAGTCCAATGACAACAATCCCTGCACCTTTCGCTGGATTAAACATTGACGAGCCAAACACCATTGCAACAGCATTTAGAATGGAAACGAAGATCGTCATATCTCCAAGTGTGTAAACGGTATAATCCACAATTCAGCCCTTAATTTAATTTGCGCCAAGCGCAGGGAAACTCTTTCTTATAGTCTCAGAGATATCTTTTGCCTTTTTAAGATCATCTTCAGTTGTTTCCAGCAGTTGTGCCAGCGTATTCATCTCTCTGCCGATTCCAAAAAGGCGATCATTAACATTCTTCGGCATTGTCACATCGCTTACCCCATTCCATGATGTCCTTGCTGCTGTGGATGCAGCCTCCCCCATCTTCATCGTCATCATGATGGCCAATCGTTTTTCGATATATGGTGTTATCGTTGCAATTGATACTCTGTCATATTGAACGTCTTTTATGAGATTAAAGACCGGTCCAGCAAGGGTCAAAAAGTTTTGTTCTTCCTTTGTAAAATCGCAACCATCCTTTTGGCAATTAAGAATCTTTCCGTAAATGGATTTAACCCCAGGTGTTTCAGGTGAAGCATTTGAAAGAGCCTTCTGAATTTCTTTAGCGCTTTTTTTGGTGGTATCTCCATAAAGCATATTTTTGACATAGTCATACATATTGACCATATCAAGCTTCACTTTTTCCAATTCAACACAACTAAATTTGCCAAATGCATCACTATCCCCGTTGAGCGGTTTTCCTTTGCACTTCCACACCTCAAGATTATCGCGATTTAGCAAATCTAGCAGCGTGATAATGTTTCCATAAGTCGCCGCATCTGCGGCAACATTCGATGCATTTGGATTAGTCGAGTTTGATGTTGCGATGGCGGTGCCAATCAATGACATCAAAAATTGTTTTGGTTTGTTTTTTTTTGGGTCAGAACTATCGTTCTGAATGGAAATCGCACCAATTGTGTCTGCAACTTGAGTGCGATTAAGTGCGCGCCATGTAAAGTTCCCTGCGTTTGGGTTTTTATCTTCCTGTGCTTTTAATTGTGCTTTGTCTTTCGCTGGTGATGCAGGGTTATTGCCTGTAAAATAGTCGGAAATTGCACCTACCTCTTGACCTATTGCTGATGCGGCTTTTCTTACGTCTTCCACAACCGAACCAGACTTGATCGAGTCGACGGCCTGGTTAGCAATAGCGCATGTGTTTGATGCCAGCGAATTCAATTCTTGAACGGTTTTTTGGAACTTATCCACCAAATTAGAAATCATTGGGTCAATAACTGCTAGCGCGGCTTGGAATAATAAGCCGATCGCATTGTTCATAATGTTCCGCAACAATTGAGTGAACTGATCTGCGTTGATGAAGCTGAAACTGCCAGCGTACATATCAATTCCACCACATCCTGCAGAAAAACGAGGCGGATCAAATGAAGCCAAATTGATCGGCTTGACCGGTGTGCGCAGTGATATTCCACCACCAACGAAACCAGAGCGGGTTGCGCTTTTAAACGATCCCGCGCTTGTCACGTTAGAGGTGAACATACTGTTCATTGCATTTTGCATGTTTGCATATGCGTGGCCAGACATTGATACTGCAGCGATGCTGATAACGATCAATCCAATCTTTTTCATATTGATTACCCCTTAGTACCTGTTTTTGAGTTTTTCTTTGATGTATTTAACGAATTCATCCGGGTCATCTGATGCGCCGTCTTGCATATCCTCAACAGTCAGAACCCCGCGTTCGAACGGATTGACTGACTTTTCCATTGCTTCTGGCAGCAATTTTTTTGAAGTTGCCGCAGCTAGAATTCTGTCTGAAAGTTGGTCTTTCGCCATTATTCCTTGAGAAACCACGAGGTAAGATTTAGGAGGCACCGCAAAGATGGTTGTTGGATAGACTTTGAGATCCAGCATTTGTGCATGGCCATTGTCTGGCTCCCATTCACTTATTCCTGGCAACCCTTTCCCATCCATAGAAATGTACTTAACCGTAAATCCGTAGGACTTTTTCATCTGATTGATGATGTTTACCTGAGCCTTACAGAAGTCACACTTTGAGTCGAAGAATACAAATAATCCCCCAACCTCTTTAGCAAGGTATTTCAGAGTGTTCTCTTTGGAGACGAACTCCTTACTCATGAAATTGTTTTTTCCATATGTTGATAGTGGGACACGGTTGTTCTCATCTAGCAAAGGTTCGCTGTATACATACTGTTGTGCAGCTTTTGAAAATCTTTGCGCCTTGTCCATTTCAACGCGCTGAACGAAAAAGTATGCCGCCAGATTCTCTTTGGAAGGATCGTCAATTGCACGCTCACGTAGTTTTGGCAGCATTTCGCGTAACCATGCAGCAGTCATTGGCTTTTTCTCTTTGGCTTCTACTGCGCCAGCGCTTTCAGGTTTCACTTTCTTATGCTCTTCTTTTTTCTTCTCCGGTTCTTTTTTGTACCAGAACCATCCATCATCCGGTTTTACGGTCGCATCGTAATCTGGATACGGGTCATTGCTCGCTACCGAGCTGGTGGCGAACGCTGCTAAAAATAGGAAGGTTAGGTTGGATAATTTCATTTAGATGATCGGATAAGCAGAACCAACTACGTTCTTGATTGGAAGAAGTCCCCAGTAACGGCTGTCAAATGAACGTGGTTTTGTCCCGCGTACAAAAATAAAACCATCTGGAATGGTTTTCTCAAGATTAAATGAATCTTCCGAAACCCCAAGTCTTTTTGCAGCTTTATCCGCGACATCAAGCTGTCCAACCTTTTCGCCGTTGATATAAATGTACCCGTCATTGACTTTGATGCTGTCGCCTGCGATCGCGGCGACCTGCTTTATCACCAGGTGGCCTGCAAAGGGTTCTTTCATTACTTCCGGCCCGACGAACACCACATACTCGCCTGCTTTGATACGGTCTGGAGTTTTGTAATGGACGATATGCATGAAGCTATCGAGGCAATCGGTGTTTTGAGCGCCAAATCCAACTCTTAGATTAAGCATTGCAGCAATAGCTAAAAAGACCACAAGAATTGTGGCCATGCTTTTAGCTGCAATAGATGCGAGTTTACTACTCAATCTCTACCCCGAGCCTTTCGGCGAATGATGCAGTGATATCGTATTTTTCTGGGTAAGTAAAAGCTGCGCTGCTATTCAATACAATAAAGCCTTGTTCCCGGTATTCCATCACCAGCCTTTTCATGTTTTCAGCAAGCCCGGTACTCACTGTAGCTGCCTGGTCATTAGCCAGCTTCATCCCCATGATCTGTTTGGTCGATGCGGCCAGTAACTTCGATGAATTAAGGAATAGAACTTTCTGTATTGGTTGGTCATTCGGCAAAAATCTAACGGCTGCGATAACTGCCAAAGCAGCTACCACGATTATAACCAGCGGGAAGATATATATCTTTTTGTTTATCGTATCGATCATTACTCGTCCTTCTTTTCTTTGCTGCCCATCCAAAGTCTCAGACCTGACATAAAGGAAATACCGAAACACATTCCTGCTGCTGCAGACGGGAAAATGTATTTTGATGCGATTGTCGCCACCACCATGTCATGAGGCATGGCTGTGACACCTACGATTATCGAGATGGCCATAATAAACAGCGTCCTGTTACGTTCGCTTGCATTCACATCCTGCTTCATTGCCTTGTTGAATTCGTCTTCCTTTTCCATTTGCATCACCTGCCCTCCTGAACTAATTTGTCGATAATTTCTTCAACATCCTCTCCCGCATCCATGCGCTCAAAGACCAATTCCCTCTCCCATCCTTTCGATGAGAAAAGAATCTGTGTGAACCGGTCCACAATCAGGCGACCGATACCCCATCCTGTGCTATTTCGTACCATCAGTTCCGCATACTTTCCTTGAACTGTATGGATTGATTTTAGCATCTGCATTTCGTAGATATCCATCTTCAGGCGGCCACTGCGTACCGCTTCGTCTATGGAATCCTCGCGTTGAGACATGATGATCTGGTATTCAGCGCTGCTGACGATGGCGTTACCGTTTGGTGAGTTGTATACGTCACCGATGTTCTGGGTGATTAGCCATGCAGAACCTTGATGTTTGCGCACCGTTCTGTAAGCAATCTCGATGGCCTTGCCCATGACATGATCGTCCAGCAGGCTCCATGCCTCATCAATGAACAACCCCTTTTTCCTACCGTGCGTGTGATACATCTCGTAGCTGATAGACGAGAATAACTGGATCAAGACGACTTGCTGGAGGGTCTTTTTGTTCTCAAGTTCCTTCAACTCCAAAACAACATAGTCGTTCGACATATCCACGTTGTTTTCGCCATTGAACCAGCGGCCATAAGTACCATGTCTGGTGAACGGATAAAGCTGCTTCCCGATGTCTTTGATGCGCTGATCCTCGTCATCGAGACAGAGTTGAGCCACAAGATCAGCATTGGCTTTACGTGCCGACTTGCTATAGGCAGACTTGATCTTTTCTTCAAGGGCCGCCATCCTATAGTCGTCAAGACCATCTTCTGGTGCCGCCATCTTTGCAAACATTGCTTTAAGAATGTCCATTTCCTCGTCAATATCGAGGATTTTTGTAAACGGGTTCAGGCAGATATTGCTCTCTTCACTGAATTCAATGAATTGACCACCCAGAGAGCGACACAGTTTTTCGTAGGACCGACCTTGGTCGATAACCCAAACTCTACCGCCGCCGGCCATCATGTCGCATTGCAATTGTTGCGCCAAGAATGATTTGCCTGAACCAGAACCGGCAATGATGATGCCGTTATGGTTTCCGTCAGAATCATAAGGGTCGAAGAACATACAACTTCCGCGACGGGTATTGAAAATAGATGTAGCGCCAGAACCAGTCCCGAGCCAATCGGCAATGATAGGCAAATGACGAACCGCATGGGATATGGCCATCGTGTGGAATCTGAATAGATTCTTTATACCTTTCTGCGATGCACCGAGCGGGAGGAAAAGATAAAACAACGGCTTCAGAATGCGCTTGTCTTCGCGCATATCGAGTTGCCATGTGGCTGCCCATGCGCGGAATGCAGAGGTCTGCCCATCCAGACGTTCTTTGCTGCGAGAGAATATCGTCATGGATAGATTGAACTCGCAAAGAGAGCCTCCTGCGCCGTCCATTTCATGTACTAGCGTGTCAATCCCATCCTTCTTGTAGCGCAGTGAAGGAATCATGTGTGACAAGCCGCCGAACTGCTGATTTGTAATCCATGCAAACTTTTGGCGAACTTTTGAGATTATCTTGTCCTGGTCGGGATAATGAATCGTGGCCGTCATCCAATATGGATCGGTGATTTGATTCTTTGATCCTTTTGGATCTCCAATCAACATATTCATCAGGCCGATGGATGAATATGGTGGGAAGTGTTTTACCGACAGCGTTTTGGAGTAATACTCGCCGTCATTGAATGTGACATCTTCCGTGCCGAACTCGACCGTATCAGCGGGGCCGAATACTTGCTCGCGCAATGGCGCATATTCATCTGTCACGAAGTCGTCTTCGTCGTACAGGTGGAAGAATCTGCGGATAAGGGCCAGATATTGCGCCTCGTCCATAGGTGTCAACCAGAGCCCCACTGATGAAAGACCCTCGGCAAACTTGTCCGACAGTGACTTCATCAGGTCTAGCTGCTTTTTCGACGGCATTGCGTCGCAAGGGATGGACAGCGAGAAGATAACCCGCTGTCTGTGAAGAAGAACGCCCTGCATCCCCGGCAGGGATGTATTCACACCTTCTTCGATGAATTCTTTGCGTCCGTGCGCCAGTCGTGCAAGAACGCCTTTTGCTTCCATCTTTCCGCTGATGTATGCGCCAGTTGCGGCGCTGATTTCCGGCTCCGAGAACAAGCCTATCTGCGCAAAAGACCCAGCAGGAACAGTGGTGGACAACACAGATTTAAGGCGATCGACAGTGCCATCGTCTGCGCCGGTCAATGGCGAACCTTGAAGACATATCCCAAGTCGCGATTCCCCAGACTCTGTCTGCAGGAAGAAGATGTTCGTTTCTGGATCGAACGAACGCACAGGTATGTGCCTGAATGGACGCCCTGCTCTCTTCGAATCTTCGGTTTGGATATTCTCAGCCATTATTACCTTCTGATTGCAACGATATGTGAGTTATTTGGGGGCCAAATGGCTTGTGCCAGTTGGCCCGAACGCCCGTTTACAGAACTGCAGTAAAGAAGCTGTTAGCGACGGACGGGCCAACGCTGGCGAGGATGGCCACGCCGAGAGCTGCCAATGCCGACTTGATGTTGCCGGTCGCGCCCAACACCACTGCTGTCAGAATAGTGACCAACGTGATCAAGATACCGCCAGTGCCGGTCAGGATTTCGGTGAGTTTGGCCACGCCGGACGAGAACAGTGTGTCTGTCGCGCCGAACGATGCTGTTGCCAGACTGGCCAGTGCGATTGTTACCAATACCTTCAGGAGTTGCTTCATGGTGTTTCCTTTCTTAGTTGAGAAGATCTTCTTCATTCTTCGGCATATCTGCCGAACCGTTTGTGGTTGAAGCTGCACTTGTGGCAGCTTTTCCCATCATTTTGTGAGGTACTGGAGGTTCGATACCTTCGAACTCTTCATTACCAAAATGCCATTGCTTTGGTTGGATTACGGTGAACACCAAGCCGGGCCAATGTTGATCGTTGTTCCTGTCGATCCAAGGCGCTATCCATACGCGCATCACTTTTGCTTGTTCCAATACCGGCACCGGATTCAATGCGGCGTTGTTGGCAGGCTCGGTAGCGAAGATATATGTTGGGATGTCGGGAGTGCCTTTTTTGGACTTTTCCTTATCCGTGATCTTGTAGACCTCTCGCGTGGATTTGCATGAAATCCCTTTCGGCATTCCAGGGCACGAAAATTCACTACTTCCTGCCACATTGAATGCGGAACAACCACTCAATACTGATGCCGCAAATATGGCGATCAACAACCTTGTCATTTTTTATCTCCTTGCATATTCAATTCGACGCCGTTTACCAATATGATCGTGACACGACGATTTGCGTCGATCTCGACAACAGGGAACATTTCTTTTGCTACATCCAGATAGAATTGAGACAGCATGCGAGCGCTCTCTGAGATGCCTTTGGCTGTACCCGCAGTCACGACATCGCTCACTGTTGGAGTTGTAAACTGCGTTGTTGAGCCGCCAGTGGTATTGACTTGAGGCACGGCCAGTGGTGTCATCACTTGCGCTATCCCGGATGCAAATCCGGAAATAAAACTCTTTGCCAACATGCTGCCCTGCTTGCTTACCAAGCGGCCTCTCATCCCCACCTTTCCGTCTTCACCCACTACATATCCTTCAATCTTTGACTCTATCACCTGTCCGTCTGTCTTTACGCAGGACAAAGTCACTGTTTGAAGTTGCGCTCTTTCTGTACTTAAAATGCCGAATCCTGAAACGATGGCAAAGCACTCTCGCACGTCGTAGCGGTAGCGATTTGGCAAGATTGCATCTGTCTTTAATCTAACCAGAGCAGGCACCGGGTTTTTCTGTGCGACACCAGAAGTCGGCGCATCCATACCATTAAGGAGTACCCCTTCGAAGTTGGAGCCAGCAGGGAGATAAACCAGAGGTTTTGGTTTTTGAACCACTTCTTCTTCGGTTTCGGTACGCTCTTGTCCACCGCCAACGATCACGCGCAGCTTTGGCTCATCTTCCATTTCTTCCGCTGGTGCAGAAGAAACATCCTGCATCATTGGTTGAACCCCAGTTGGCAAAGCTTCGTCCAAGGATGGAGTGCGCACTTGATTGACTTTCAGCTCTTCGATTTCCGCGCGCATACTCTGTAACTCCGCAATAGTTTCAGGCGATGCACTGGCCGGATTGCTGCTCTTGTCTAAAGCGGCTTTCTGTGTCTTGGTGAGGTTGTCGCCTAGAGTCGCCTGCTCTTTCTGCACAGCCTTTACCGAGGCCGCAAGCTTTTCAATCGTGAGGTCACGTCCATTTGAACCTGGCATTGTCAGATTGACTGGCTTCAACTTCTCTTTCGGCTTGCCTACTGATGTGGGGTTTGATGGCGTCAACATGACGGCCAACAACATCAAAGCCAGGAATCCTCCGCCCAGCACATACAGCATGCGCTTCTTAGGCGGCACTTCCGCCCAGAGTTGTTTGACTGACTTATTGGCCATCGGATTCTCCATCCAGAAGGGTCTTGTCGGCCAACACATAGACAAACGTTGATTCACCCTTGTTAAGGACAATGTTTGGGAAGATGGATACCGCCCTCACCCCTTTTTGATAAAATGATGTTTCAGACAGTTCTATGGACTTGTGACTGTTTTCGACCTTGTACTTGTAGATATCCAGATTGGACCCCGAATAGCGAGTTACCGGCAAAATTACAAGTCTTTCATTTTTACTGCGTCCAACAAAATTTGGCATGATGCCTTCAGCATAGCCGGCAGGTGTCTTACCTGCTGCAACTGTCCGAAGGAGGTCAACAACCTGCTGTGTGTATCCCTCAACGCGAGGAGCCTTTGATGTTCCACCCTGGGTGGAATCGATCTGTAGAGCCACAACCTGTGATGGAATGTCTTTAGGGATGAGGGTCAGAGAGATAACGGCATCACCTGCATTGCTACCTGTCACGAAAATGGTGAAAGGTTCATCCTTCTTCGGAGGGGAGATGAATAGGCTAGAGCCATCTCGTACCACTTGGGCATTCGTCTTCCCGATCACGCGAGGATTGGCAAACGGGGTTGCAATCCTGTTCGGAAACCGACTGGAGATAAGCACATTGTCCGTACCATCGCCATTCGTGCGAATTACGCTGCTACGAGTGAGTCTTTTGTTCACCCCACCAACGCCTGGAAGTGCTGTCGTGCGACGTTTTTTAACCTGCTCCTGCTTGGTTACCCCGGCAATGCCTGTTTGTTTGTCTACGACGATGAGTTCCTGAGCGAATGCAAAGGAAGAGAATGTAGTTGCTAGCAATAGCGATAAAAGCTTGCTCATTGGTTTTCCTCCGGAACCTTGTGGTCTTTAATCCAGTCTTGTGTGTGTGGCACTGACCCTGGGTAGCTAGTCAGCGAATAGATGATGGGGCGTCTTTCTGTGATACGAATTTCCATCTCATAAACCATGCTGGTTATAGAACCCGTCCCCATAGAAGACAGCGTTGTCATTGCCCCAATCACATATACTTTCCTGGTTGCTGGTTCGTAAATAATGTTGCTTGGAACATACTTTGTGGCACCAGCAGCTTCTTTGAAAAGTCTGTTATCCACAGTGGCTAGAATTGTTTTTCGCGTCTCTGCATAGACTGACGATTCCATGAATGACGACAGAGATTCGACAACAAAATCTGCATTGGCTGCAGTGATGTTTGAGATCAGTTGTGCCGCATAGAGGCCAAACGATTTCAAGTAAGCTTCATTGGCAGAGTCAAAGCCAATTCTCATTTCTTCATCGACGCGAGGCGGTGTCAGAACTATGTCTGATTTTATTGAAAATGAGTGGACCACTGCGATAAGTGTAATCAAAGCAAGAACGGCATTAGATATTGCGAGGGAAACATTGGCTTTTATGCTGTTTTCCCACGTTGTTTTTTGCCAAGGCAGCTTCATTGATAGAACTCCGTTTCCATTGCGTCATCAAATTCATTGTTGAGAGGGAATAGCCCTGTTGAATACAGCAAGTGCATTGCTGCACCATCGAGAGCTGAACGTTTGAGCTTGCTGATGTGCGGCATGACCAAGAAGAGAAACAATGCCGGCCACAGGATGGTGTGCATCATCAGACCTACGCCAATGGAGGTGCATGCGATGACGAATTCATCTGCCTCCCACCAGAGCACTTGGACTTGGCAGTCAACATACTTTGGCATTTTAATTTCAGAAGCCATGCTTATTCGCCTTTCTTAACTTCAGCACGGCGATTCATTGCGCGGCCTTCTGGTGTGTCATTTGACGCGACTGGATTGGCGGATGAGCGCCCTGTTGCGATAACTGTTGCGCCATCGACACCATGAGCGCGCAAGATGTTCTCAATCGATTTCGCACGACGGATGGAAAGCGGTGCGTTATGTGAATCGCTGGCTGTATTGTCTGTATGCCCCGCTACAGACAATCTTATTTTTTTAGAACTTGCCAGCTTGGCAAGCTTTTCAACCAGCAGCAACTCATCAGAATTTGCCGGGGTCGACGAGTCGGTCGCAAAATGAACAACTACGCCATTTTTTAGGAATTTTTCGGTTTCGAGACATTCAGAACCTTCAAGGCAATCGATTTCAGCGATCTCTTCCTTAGTAAGGTATTGGTCTTTATGGGCCTGATAGTCAACTTCCTCTGCCAAATATGCTTCTGGAGCTTGCCGACCATCGTCTCCGAAGTACAAGACAACCATGTCATCCATCCCAATACTTGGATGTTTGCATTTCCCAATAGCGTGCTGGAGCCGATTTGACATCTTGGCGATCCCGCCGAGATCAGGATTTGTTCCAGCCATACAGAAATCGCCTTCGATTTCCCCGGACATGAGTGGCGGTTTTGGCTGTTGTATGTGTACGGACTTCTCAGTAGCGCAACCCGAGATGAGCAGCCCAAAACTTACTGCAAGTAACGAATTTCGCATCGCTGGTGTGAAAAGAATCAACATGTGGCGATTCTAAAGCACAAATGACGCCTGCTTGCAGTGCAAAGTTACCTTTTTCTTAACTATTCAGAACTTTCTTTTTGGCAGTCTTTTGTGGACGCAGTGGGTATGTGCAAAGCCTGTCTGTGCCTTCAAATTCAAAAAGAATACGGCAAGTTCAAGCGCGATGATTCAAGTCGATTTTTGTAGTGCTATAAGTGAAATACTCATGCCACCCCATTACTTGATACATACCTTTCGGATCTCGCCGATGGTCGTCATGCCCTGGATGACTTTCTCAATACCATCCTGTTTCAGTGTCCGCATGCCTTCACCCATAGCAATGGTCATGATCTCGGCAGGACGCGCACCTTTCTGTATGGCAGCCTTAACCAGGTCAGTCCCGACCAACAATTCGTGAAGTCCTACACGGCCCTTGAAGCCCGTTCCTCCGCACACCTTGCAACCAACTTTTCTGGGGTGTGCAAGCATTATTTTGCCATCTTCTCCAAATTCCTTTGCCCAATGTGAGAACACCTTTTTGGCAGCCTCCCCATAGTTCTGCTTGAATTCTGGGAGTGCCTTCAATTCATAGCAGTATTCATGTACGAGTGACTCGATTTCTTCTTTTGTGGCCGGCTTAATCTCCTTGCAGTCTTTGCAAAGTGTTCTGCCAAGTCGTTGGGCAAGTACGCCCAATAAAGCATCCGCGAAGTTGAACGGGTCTACTCCCATGTCAAGCAATCGAATAATTGATTCAGCCGCGCTATTGGTGTGCAGGGTTGAAAGGACAAGGTGTCCTGTGAGAGATGCTTCGATACCGATCTTGATGGTTTCCTGGTCGCGCATCTCGCCGACCATAATGATGTCTGGGTCTTGGCGCAGGAAAGAGCGCATGACCATTGCGAACGTCAATCCAGCTTTGGGATTGGTTTGCACCTGGCGAAGGCCTTCCTGAGTGATTTCGACCGGGTCCTCGGCTGTGAGGATCTTCGTGTCTTCATTATTCAGGTGGCCAAGCACGGAGTGAAGTGTGGTTGTCTTGCCTGATCCTGTGGGTCCGCACACGAAGAATAGACCGTATGGCTTTGCCACTTCAGTCTTGAGCGTTTCAAGATTTTGCGCAGAGAACCCCATTTTTTCTAGCGGAAGCGACTTGCTGGATGCCAAGATGCGCATGACCACGTCTTCGCCGCCCTTTCCTCCTGCAGTGGAGCATGTAGCGACGCGCAGCTCGAACTCTTTGGTGCCGGCCTTCATTTTGATCTTGCCGTCCTGCGGCAATCTGCGCTCAGATATATCGAGGTTCGCTTGAACCTTGATACGAGCAACAATTGCATACCTGAGTCGATAAGGAAATTCTGCATACCTGACCAATGCGCCATCCAGTCGGAATCTTACAAGGATCGTGCTCTTTCGCCCTGCGCGATAGATTGGTTCTATATGAATATCAGATATACCTCGGCGGTATGCATCCAGGATGGTTTTGTTGACGAGTTTAACCACCTCGTTGTCTTCAATTTCACTGATTCCAGGTACGTCGCCACTAAGGATGTCATCCTCCTCGTCAACATCAAGTTTTGACAGAATTTCGTCAATGTGACTATCGTCATCTGGCAGGATGGACACTTGAGCTTCTTGAGTGAATAGCCATTCCAAATACTGTTTATATTCATTCGCTGTTGTGACCAGCCAGACAACCTTGTTGTAAATGGCGGTTGGATTTGGATGGCTGGATTTTGCTGTCTGATAGTCAGTGCAGACAACTTTAACTTTCTTGCCTGCTGGAGAACCAGAATGAGGAAGCCACATTGAGGTTTCAAAGAAAGAACGTTTTACAGAGCCAAGCATCTCGCTTGGGCGCTCATGCGATGCAGGATCAAATTGGAAATACTCTATCCCGTAATGAGATGAAAGTGCCTCGCCAATTTGCTGGATTGAAATTCCAGCCTGCACAAGTGATTTCTCGAAAGCTTCTGGATGAGGATATTCTTTAGCGAGCTGATTAAATGCAGCGATTGAAATGTGTCCTCTGGTTACGAGTGTCGTATAACCATAGAGTGGAGTATGATCCATCCTATTGATTTCATGTTCAATCTTTGTTGATACTTTTCTTGAATGTACAGCTCTTAATGGTGCATTCATAGTTAATAATCCACTATTATCTGGCCAAGCGGCGTCACTGTGACGCCGCGCTGACGGACGCTTTTTGATATGGACGAGTTGAACAAAACCGACCCGGATGCCGAAGCGCGGCCGTCCGGAGCAAAAATAATTGATGTATCGCCAGTTGCTACTGTATTTTCCGGCATAGTGAAATTAAACGCAGACACGCTATAACCAGTCACATAGGCCATATTCGAATTGACTGTCACAGTTACAGTCGAAGAGACTTCGATAGCCTTAGCTTGCGCTCTCCGCATAATCGATGCAGTTGTATCAGCCGCCTGTTTCAGGCGTTGATCTGCGATAAACTCAACAAAGTTTGGCAGGGCCAAGCCTGCCAGGATTATGATTATCGCGACCGTCACCATCAGTTCGGCCAATGTGTAGCCTTTTTGTTTTTTCATTTCCTTAATAATTTCCTCAAGCGAGTTCTTTGGCAACCCTCCAAAGAGGAAAGAGGATTGACAAAGAATTACCTGTTACGGACGGATAATCACAAAAGTGTTGCCTTTTGTTTGCGGCTTAACTGCCCCGCTTGTGCCAGAACACCCGGCGCAAGTATCAGCGCCGCCCGTATTGGCTCCACTGGCTGTGTTTGGACTTGACTGGCTGATTCCAATGGTTGTCGCAGCACCTTTGAATGTTGTTGATGTGTAGACAGAGCCTGGATTGATCTTCACTTGTGCAAATGCATTTGGATCGGACGTGATGACCGAAATGCCGCGCAACGAAGCATCAGCATGTATGCCCTCGATGTAGAAGCCGTCTCGAACAATAATGCCGCCTATGATGTACTGACGGGCATTGTTGAAGTACGTTTGCATCATCTCGATCGCTTGTGGGATGTAGAGTAATCCACTGAAGTTCACGTGACCGCGCATCGATAACAGTCCTCCCGTGCTGATGTAGCAAGGTACATCTTCCCAGTATGGAGACCGAAGGTCAGACTTGGTAATAATGCGATTTTCGGCAACCGCTTCGGACGGCACGCCAAATCCAAGCGCCTTCCACTGCGTTGAAGTGACCCCAAGAGTCGTTAACGCATGATTCCATCCGTTTTCGTACCCGCTTGGCATCAGCAAGTGGTATTTCGACGCAGTATTAAGATTGTCGTAAACGGTCTGCGTCATCGTGATACCGGTTTGGTGCTGAAACCTGTCTTTCATTGATTGATCGACCTTACTGAAATCCCATGCCTGCGGATTCGGATATTTCCAGGTGCAAGGGGTTTCTGTGCAGGAGATATTCTTGGACAGGCTATCGATGTAATCAAGATTGTCCATGATGTTATCGCCGTTCGAATCCAGAGCAGGATTGATCAGGAACGGAATGGCAGTTTCGATTAGGATGTCACGCGGATGGAACGGGAGATTCTCTGGTTTGATCGGAGTACCTACTACCGGGTTTACTGAGTCGGCCTCTGCATTCACGAAGTCCATGAACAGCATGCCATAGACACGAATGCGAGAGTTGTTAGTAAATGTGTATCCGTTTGATGAGTAGACCTTTGGCGGTTCCGGATATTCGAACTCAATACCGTTGATAGGTGCGCTCGAACAACCGGTCAACGGTGCTGGTTTACTGTCGTGTCCTTCGCTGTCATGGCCGTTACTGTCATAAGAACTATGATGATCTAACTCTAAGCTATCATCACGTCCGTCTTGGTCTGTATCTCCGTGGTCATTGTCATGCTGATTTTTTGTGCAGAAGGCATATATCTTGTTGGATGGTGTATTTACCTTAAGAGCGTTCAATTCATCTTGATTCTCATTATCGTCATGTCCATCGTGGTCTGAATCAAACTCATCATTCGAATCATGTGTGCCGTCAGGTTTGTCACCAGACTTGAGTTTCAGTGGAACCATCACACGGACAATTCCATACATTGGTATGTCCAAAGCGACGTTACGGACAAATTCCATCCATGAGATCGTGCCATATGTGCCGGCCTGATTCGCGCTTGTCGGAGACACGTTTGCGCGCAACCAATCCGCAGCTTTGCGGAAACGGTCAAGATTGATAACGGGCTGGCCGTTGACGAAATACTTGGATTGGTTAGCTGTTCCAAACTGGGCATCCAAGACAGATGTCGTATTGGTTACGCCGATCTCGTCCCACAGATCATTGTCAGACTGACGTTGCATCACCTGAAGGCCGTCGTAGTTTAGATGGTTTGTGTTGTTCAGGTACCGAGCGCCCCCGACCTTAACTTGCATGTTGGCTACGATGCCGGGAGTGCCTGGATTCGGTGTGTTGTCGATGATCACAGCGCCTGTGCCGGCGATATTTCCGATGGTTGCTCCCATTGAAGCCGTACCACCAGTGCCTGTCTTGGCTTGCGGAGGCGACGGCGTATCGATCACGACAGGTACAGTGATATATGCGCGAGCCTTGTTATCGCCAATTTTGCATGTATTACCATTTTTTTTCACAGACAGGCGGATTTTGAACTGATCATCCCCCGTAAGGCCGCTGTCTGATTTGTACGAAACAACGCCACTGGTTTTGCCGATCGACGTGTTGAATGCTTTAACCGCAGGTTCGTATATAGTGAACTCGTATGTCACACCAGGTTGAGATGATGGCGATGCGGATACGGTTACGTTTGTGGCAACTTTTGGGGCAACTACAAACGGAGTTGGCGAAAAAGATAATGTTGGTAGAACGGTGCTACTAGGGCAGTTTTGCGTAGAGTCAGCCATTGCTGCACCCGGCCCAAAGGCCGCGAGCATGGCAATAAGATATTTCAGTTTCATCGATTATTCCCTTCTATCAATACCGTTCAAAAAACGGAACCACATCGACCTTTATTCCCGCCATGAACCGGAAGGGCCGTGAACTTCCAAAACATACATACTTCTGCCTCGCACAAATAATGACCCAATTGGCAAACTTAGTTTTTGCATAATTACAAGTCATTAGCGGTAAATTCGACTTTCCCATCAAGCTTTGGCAGAATTTCCCACAACATTCGAGCTAGGCAATTTATCAATTAAGTTTTCGTATTCGTATCCGCTTCAATACATTTATCAACAAGCAAACTATTCATCATTCAAATCAACATGTCGTGCAGGTGTCGAGTGCGGTATCTCCGCCGGCATGAATAGACGACTCAGTGATTGGTGAAATCATCCCTCCCAACTCGTCTGTGTAGGTGCCAACGTATTTTCGAACGTAACCACGCGCATTACCAACTCGTGCCGCAGATGCAACATAGATATCTACCCATTTCGGGTATTTTTTATTCACCTCATATTCCATCCACACAGCAGCTTTGTTTTTCGCCTTTTCCGCTGCCCACGTATTGACGGAAAGAGTTAACCCATTAGAAGTTTGCGTGTACAAGTATGGTTTTACATCTGCCGAAATAAATAAGTCGTTCACCATCATTTCATTTGTGCCACTTGGCACTGATTGTGAAGCGATGGCCATTGATGTTCCAGTCGACTCTCCTGTTGCAACGCGCTGAATAGGAGATGTGTCATTGCCTGTCGCTGAATAGAATGCATATAGGAGTGGCAAGTTCAATGGTAAGGTACTTAAGTCTGCAAACCCCTCCACCCTATCTTCCAATCCATCCCCATTCATGTCAGCTGTGGTTACATCTTGGGAAATGAATCTTGTAAGCAACAGGTTTGCCGATGATTCAGCCAGTCCGGTTGCCAGTTCAGAATTCCTGCGTGATGCTCCGGCAACCATTTCATCACTTGACCGACTTATGAACATGGTTGTGCCAAGACTAAGCAATAGAATTACTACCATCACAAGAATAAGGGAGAACCCTGACTGTCCTTTAAAGTAATTCATCCGGCTAGTCTATCGCCACACTGGATCAGCGATTTCTTCCTTTTATTCTCGATAACAAAAACATCCACTTCGGTTTCTCCTAAATGAACTTGCGCGCCTTGTGGCAGAACCTTTCGGTTCGATCTCCTCGTCATTTTGTAAAACATCTCATTCCTTACCAATTCCTCGGGAATATTGTTCCGCACACTTTTGCTGTCCTGTAATGCATGAAATCACCTGAATCATCAGGGTTAGTGTAGTTTGTATCTGGCATTGGCGGTCTTGTGGCAACACAAAGTCGATAGCCACCATCAGGTGAGTTTGTTACATCACTTTTTAGTGATCCGCTTGTATCTAGAGGCCACAGATCGATGTTCAGAAGTTTGCTCGACCGGGTGGTTACTTTAACAAGGCTTTGAGGTGTTACAGCGTCGAGTGATGCTTTGTCTGACGCGTTTGCAATGGTTGCTGCGCCTGTCGTGTTATTCCACGCGAATCTCACCGCAGTAGCATCGTAAGGACTTATGTCGTTTGGCCATACCTTGTATCCAGACGGGAGAATAAACTCCAAGTTTATGCTGTCGTTGGCCAGTGAAAGCTGCCCATTCGGGTTTGGACTTACGGCAGTTCCGTAGGTGATATCCAGTGTCTTGGCCGGGACGCAGCTCGTGCATATCTCTGCCTGTTTAACAAACTCCCCCAGCACCCTATAAATCTGCTGTGCATCAGCCATTGCAGAGGCATGCGAAGTCTCTTGATGGTGATTCTGGCGTTATCTGTCAGCAGGTGCATAGCGCCAAGCGATAGAATCCCCGCCATCAGCATGCCGACGAGCAGATCCATCAAGGTTACGCCTTGCTGAGAACGTTTCATCTAGAAATCCATCGTGTATGTCTGGTGAAGCGTTTTTTTGACCGATTGCATCAATCCTGGTCGTTCTGAATAATTTACGGCCAGCGTCATCACCATCACACCATGCTTCGGGAGTGCAGATGCCGATACGGCCGAACCAACGTGATTATTCAACGATGCAATTTCTACTGTGTAGGTTTTATGGGTCTCATCCTCGACCACCGTTTTTGGAAATGAGATCAATTCTGCGGCCAGCCCCGCCCTATTCCCCCGCTGGTAATAAAGTGTGTTGGCAACAGAAGATGCAGCCCGTGCGGCTGCACTGCGTTCAACTCCTGTCTTCATCATTCCAATCGATGCAACAGATGTTGCAATGAATCCGAACCCTGCAATTGAAAGCACCGTCATCGCCACTAGGTTCTCGATAATGGACATCCCGTTCTGGTTGTTCATCATCCGATCAATCTCTTGTATCTGGTGGCGTCCTGAAAAGCCACCATCATGTTTGTGATTGGCTTCCCGCCTATTGCCACGTCACCCAGTATTTCCTGTACTTGAGGACAGAGGCCTTTGTTCGACAAATATGCGGCAAATGCGGATAGGTCATCGCCACAACTCGGAGTTGTGGTAAGTCCTGTTGCCACATCCAGAACGCTGACGATGCGTTTTTCATCATCCTTAAGTAGTTTAAATCGTGTTTTTTTCATATCTCATTGCAAAAAAATTAAACCAGAAAATTCTGGCTGATTATGCAAAGCGTATTTTTGCATAATTTTTGTTATTATTTATTTCCAGAAGTTCAATAAAACATCATTGTTCGAAACAAACGCAATGGAAGTGCGAATTATTTTCTCCGAAGCTGTATCCCCTTTTCCGTCATACATTTTGAAACAAGACCATTGGCCAATTGCATGAAAATTTCTTGATCGCCATTGGTGCTGTCTGGCGATATCATCCATTTTCCACAAATCACTAAGGATGGAGTGACTGTTGGCTTGTAGTGAGACTGACGTTGCACTCTTTCTGCCCAAATCCTTTCTTCTGTATTCCAAGCGGAGACGAACTTGTTTCCATCGATTTCAGACTTTTTGATCGCATCAACCCATGCCTTCATCTGGCCCTGTGTGTTGTAGTCTTGATTTACTTCATATGCATAGTCAGCAAAAGCTGCTCGTTGCAACTTTGTCCCTGAGCGCTCGACCGCCCAGAAAACCATAGATGCCATAGCCGAGTCTTTACTAACTAAGCTGGTTGCATCCCCCTCCAGTACCGGGTAGAACTGGAAACTGAACTCTGGTGGCAGAGATTTCCCCCAGTAATCGAGCTGAAGATGATAGTTCCGGCACGCCGGGCATGAAAATTTGAAGAACCCGATTACCGTGAGTTCATCGCTAGAAACATATGGTGTCACGTCCTTTATTGGATTCGGAATGCTCGCTTGTGGCGGGGCTGCAATGGCGGGACCTACAAACAGATAAAATGCCGCAACGACAATATGTTTAACGAAAGTTTTCATTTTTCAACTCTTCTTCAGTTACAAGTCCGCTTTCAATTGCCATTTTGAAAAGAGATTCCAGGCCTGGCGTCCATTTTCGTAGGAGATTGTTGAGTTCCGACTTCCGATCTTCTGTCTGACACAATCTGCTAATAATGTCATGGGCTTCGGCTGTGTATCCGGCCGCTTCCATCAGATCTTCGGTCGAACAATAATGTCTCTCGACCAAAATCTTTCCAAGCTTCTTTGGATTGCCATCTGCTCGCCATTGGGATTGGAGCGTCAACAAAGCCTCCATGTCCTCAGCTGATACTTTTCCGGACTCAACAAGGATTTGCCCAATCCGTTTGTTGGTAATGACAGGCGTTTCTTGTAAAGAGGCTGTTCGTTTTGCTTCAATCAGGGTTGTGCGGCCAGAAAATGCCAGTCTTTCGGATGCTTGAGCGAGCGTCTCAAACTGCGCTTGTCTCGAAGCTGCAGCATAGATTTCGGCTTCTCCAAATGGTATAGCTTTCTTTACCCTGTGATCTGCCAAGATAACTTCCATTACTGGAACAACGCCCTTGTAGATTGATTTCCCATCTTCTCCAATTTCAGCGCCTCGATGGTATGTTGGGCTCGATCTGCTTACATTGGCTGCGCTAAGCCATATTTTGTCAGCTTCTGTAGGAGGAAGGCGTGGAACATCTGTAGATGGCGAGAGCGTTCGTACCAGGCGCTGTGCAGTAACTCCGCGAAGCGCCGCTGCAAGAGTGAGGGGGTCGATCCCAAGCTCAACCAACCGCGTGATTGCGCTAGGCGCGTTGTTGGCATGAAGAGTTGACAGTACGAGATGCCCAGTGATGGCGGCTTGGACTGCAATATTTGCTGTCTCATGGTCTCGAATTTCCCCCACCATGACAATGTCTGGGTCTTGACGCAGTACCGCTCTCAGTGCGCTGGCAAACGTCATCGAACTACCATCAACGTTGATCTGATGGAATTCCTTGATTCGATATTCCACTGGGTTCTCAACTGTGATGATGTTTTTGGAGTCATCGTTCAGCTCATTGAGCATGGCGTAAAGAGTGGTCGTCTTGCCAGAACCTGTCGGCCCAGTGATCAAGAACAGCCCGTTTGGCTCGTCAATAAGACGAAGGAACGATTCGCGAGTAGCCATTGGCATCTCGATCTCGTCCAGACGTTTATTGGAATTTGACTGATTGAGAATACGACAGACAATCAATTGACCCTCGCTTACGCCTGGCGTGATTGCTACGCGCACGTCAATCTTTGATTCACCTGTGCTCAGACTCATACGGCCATCATGGGCTGAACGTCGTTCGGCTGTAGTGATGTGAGATCTTGAGCGAATCTTATCGTCGATCACGCTCATGTATTCAGGATTGATATCTGCGATTGTGACGAGCGCCCCGCCCGGCATACGAAAACGAACACGACAATTGTCTGTTGTTTGCTGAAAATGGATGTCTGCAGCCTTTTCGGCGATCGCGCGCTTGAATATATTATTCAGCACTGCGACCGGCTTGACTGTATGTCGTCCTGACTCAATGAACATATCCTCGTTCGGACTCTCTTTATATTCACCAAGCAGGATATCCTCACCTCGCATGGCGAATGGAGCATCTGTCACATCATTCATTTTGTTCCCTTCCCTTCCTTCATTAGCCCGCCATATGCTTTCTTTACGCGAGAGACGTAGGTTTTTCTTGCGCCTTCACGATTCTTGCCTGAACCAGCGTTATAACAACCAACCGCCCTCCATGTCCTTCCGTGCCTTTTAATGCATCCTGACAGATTGTGTGCAGCCAAATAAATGCTCGTGCATGGATCAAACAAATCTTCTTTTTCAAACCCTGCCGCCTCGAACAATGGCAAGTGCTGAGAGTTGTGTTGCATCATTCCGTAATCGATGCTCCCGTCTCGGTTGGACTTATTGATGGCGTTTGGATTGAAGTTTGATTCTGCTTTTGCCATTGCCATTAAAAGTCTGACATCATTTATCCTAAACTTGCTCGATGCAGCTTCGAAGCACGCATATACAAGTCCTTCTGCGGTGGTGTTCCGGCAGAACAGTACAAAGCAGATTGTCAGTAAAATTCTTCCCACAGGTTAGAACCTCATTTAGTGTTGTGATTTTATCTGTTATCGGCATCTAAAATTCAGTGAAAAGTGCCTTTTCTCTTAACTATTCAAGGCGATTTATGTGACGAATAACCTTAAACTGTCATTACTCATAGTTCAAACTGGATACAGCAAATGTTTCGTCTCGAATTTAGATTTCTTGCAGCCATCATCCCTGCCTTACTTACCTTCGACGTCACCGCCGAAGCTGGGAATACCACACCAGAACCAATCGCCGTGAATCAACAGCCACAGTTCAAGTCGATTGAGCAGGGGCGCGTTGACGTACTTGTCGATTCAATTCACCAGGACATCGCCAAGAAAAAGTTTGACCGAGCAAGGTTGTTGGTGACCGCTGCCAAAGAGGGTAATGCAAAGGCGTGCAACCTTCTTGGATGGATGTTTGATAACGGCGTTGGCGTAAAGAAGGATTCAAAGAAATCTCTGAAGTGGTTCGAGTCCTGTTCAAAATCTCTCCCGTTGGCCAGCTACAACGCTGGCGTTCTTTATATCGACGGAAGAGGAATCGGACAGGATGTGGGGAAAGGCGCAAAACTTCTCGAAGTATCTTGGTACCGGTCGTCGCCGAGCTTCAGAAATCACATGAAGCAGATACCCATCCGCCTTGCCTACTACTACCGAAAGCTTGGCGACCATGAAAGTGCATACAAATGGGCCGAACGTGCTGCCGTGCTTGATGCAAAGCATGGTAAGTATCTCGTTGCAAAAATGCTCATCGAGAAAACTGCGCCGGAGGACAACCCGAACATGGCGTTCGAGTACCTTAAGTCTGCCGTGAGCGCATATAGTGCGCCTGCTGCGAACCTGCTTGCATGGAGCTATGGTGTAGGCAACTTTTCAAAGCGAGACTTGGTGCTGGCCCATCAATATGAGGCAATCGCTTCCAAGATCAACCCTCGTGTTGTATCTGCCGGAGCCTATCGCTGGACTTACGGGCTGAGCAAGGAGAAGCAGCAGAAAGCTGAAGCAATGGCCAATGACTGGATCTCAAACCACCGGAAGCCAGAGCCTCTTGATTTTCGATCCACTCTTTCAGGTATTGAGAAGCAATTCAAATGAGAATAGAGCTGGTAGTCATTCAGCTCTATTCTGTGGCGCAAAATTCAACTGTTCTTTAAAGAACTTGCTGGCACTGTTTCTGTCTTGTTCAGATCAACCACAAAATGGTTTTCAACCAGCTTTTGGATGAACGACATGTATGCGGCAGTTGCACCTTTGTAGCCAGGCTCGTTGGTTTTATACAACAGTTTTGTTGTAACTGACTCTAATTCTTCCGCGCCATCCATTTTCCCTCTACTATTAAGTGTTGGTTTTTTGAAGATTCTTGCTGTAATTGTGCATTCCACAGTGTTCTGATCAGAGTCTGGCCTTGCCAATTCGCCGACAACATATAATCCGCCAGTAAGAAAAATACCAGCTACAACTAACGCCGCATTGGCTTTATTGAACCCAGCATTAAGGCCAGTTTCCACCTCCTCAAGATTGAAATCCGTACCATAAACTTGAATGCCTATATCGGCAATGTCTGTAGACTCTACCACCTTGAATCCTTTGTCTTGCAGCTTTGCTTTAAGCATGTCTGCAGTTTTCTGGTATGTCGTGCTCCACCCCCCGACAGATGTAACAAAGACGCCGTTGGGGAAATCTTCCTTGGTGAATTTCAAGCCACTTCCTTCCGTATCTGAGTAAGAAACAAGTCCGTATTCGAAAGCCGGCTCAGCTTCTTCTGCGAAAGCGCCGAAAGATGCGAGTGAAATGGATGCTGTGAGTAGTATTGTTTTAAACATTTAATTTCTCCTTGAGTTGATGTGAGCATTGTGCCAAATTTTCACAATTCTCAAAGATGAATTTTTCCCGCGCAAAACAGACGGTCAACGGACGGATTACATCCAACACGTTTCATTGTCATCAATCCTGCCGTCCGCGATCTTGCGCCTTGTATGTATTCCGGCCACACAGCAGGAACTGTATTGGTTTGACATCCTCCATCCATTATTGGATGAAGGATGTCAAATGCAATTTAACCCGCTCAGAGTTTTGCCTGCTTTGCATGTAAGCTTCCCGTTCACCGATATCGCAGGTTCCAAACTTGGGTTCTGTGTTGATGCTTGATATGTCGCACAGGAGTCGTTGATTATCTGCGAATAGATGTTCTTGATTCCAGCAAACCCATTGTATGTTCCTGCAGCCTTGCCAAAATGGCGCATCCCTCTATCAATAGGTGGATTTACATTTGGGATGTAGTAGTGATTGAAACTTTTTATGCATCCGTCGGCAATGTTTAATATATTGTATTGGCTTGTCCCCCCAGGACAAACTTTATTGACTGCGCTGACAATTGCTGGGTCTGAAGCTTTTGAACAATAGGCACTCAATCTGTAGTAATTCGGCGTGTAACCTTGACACGCCCTGTAACTTCCATGGCATTTATTCGCTACTCTCCTGCCTGGCCTGCCTGGAATATATGAGTAACCTGGTGCACAGAAGCCATAATCATCATGCCCCCAACCATAATTAGATCCGCCATCGAGGAAGCAAAAATCAAAAGCGTTCCCGCTTTCGGTTACATACCAATTAGTCCCGTCGTAATGGAGGTAATGGTCTCTTCCATACGGTTGACCGCAAGAACCAGAACCCTGCATCATTTTATAAGGCCCCCATGTTCTTGCTGTACCAGGGGTGAATGCAACTTTCTTGGTGTTTTGCCAGTGAACTCCCCACTGGCCATTCGACCACCATACAACATTGTACGGTCCTCGCGGAGAATTAGGGAATATAGCATCTGGCCCAAACTCTACATTTCCAATTCCTTTAATGTTCGGATCACACGAAAAAGTTAGTCGATATCTACTATTTATGATGTTCTTAGATTGTCCATAACTTTGTCCTAAAACATTTTGTGTATCAGGTGTTGCATTTACATAAATAGATCCTGAAATATTGCATGTCTCTGTTACTGTCACGGACGGATGAATCACCTTCGTGCAAGTCTTATTGGTTGGTGATGCAGTTCTTGTGCAAGTCTGTTTGGTAAACTGCACTGGCGTTGTACTGGTTGATTGAACGCATGCGCCAGCACCAGTTATTGCAGATTGAGCAGTTCCAGAGCCAATTCCAGTTTGAGTACCGGTCGAATTGATCCCTAAGTTGACCATGTTGTTTTGATTGGTGAATATCGGATCAGATTTTGTTATTCCAGTGATCGATGATGCATCATTTGCTCTAGTTTTTCTCAACGCATTTATAGCTTCGCACTCCTGATCCCGAGCTGGCATATTTGGGTTTGGTATATAGTTTTGGCAAGAAGAGATCTTCGCATCGCCAAAACCTGAAAGACCGATATTCCCGGCATTTGATGCTGCAAAGTTGCTTTTGAGGTTGTCTACCGTGGCATTATCGTTGTAAGTTGAACCAATGTTTGCGACGTTCGAACTGGTGATAGCGCCTGCATTCCGACCCAAATTTCCAGATGCGGCTTGTTGGCCATCTACCCATGCTTGACCAACAGCAATCACATTGCCTGTAACAAGCAATAACAACCACAGGATATTCTTCATCATCTCACTCCTTACCACTTCACTTCTTTTGTGCTTAATTGCTGTTTTGCCTGTGTTTCAAATAGGCCGAGCCACTTATTGTTTTTGGATAAGCATTGCCTCGGAATCTGCAGTTTCACCTGGAAATCACCGCTTTTGGTAATTGGTGTGTTGGTAGACATATTTTTTGGCATTTGCAAAACGGCGCAATCGCCTGAGTATCTCCAATGCGACATGCCTTCTTTCTGACATCCCTTTCCTTGCAAAATAGCGTTGGTTTTTCCAGAGTCTTTTTCTTGTTCTAATTTTTTGATTGAAACTACGCAAGCGTCCATGATCGCCTGTTGTTTCATTTCTAATTCTCTAATTTTTTCCATTGGTGGTCTCCCATCCGGGCAGATGTTCAGCTCGATCCATTGCTCCACTTCGATCAACTTGCCTTTATTGTCTTTTACACCGCCTTGCCTAGCTTCCATACGAATCCTGCCACAGTTATGCGTAAACTTCTCGACCCTTTTTATTTTGAGATACACAGGCTCATTACTTTTTGTCGAATTTCTGAACATACTTAGCATGCTGTCACTGACAACCCCTTCACTACTTCCTTCTATAAGGGCTTTATGAAGTAGCTCTTTAACTCCTTCCGCATTGGCATGCATGGATGTAAGCAGAAGCAATGATAGAAAAACTTTCAGTATGATTTTTACCATAATGCATTTACCTTTCCTGGCATATTTCCGGATGCTGGTTCAATAATTCGCGCAACCCAAGTATTGTTTTTAAGAGCACATGCAGCAGGTAATGTGAGCGAATATGTTCCTGCTCCAGCATTATCCAACGGCACATCTGTGACCGTTTGTGACGGGATAGACCCGCAATCTCCTACATAGGTGAATGCAGCAACCCCATTAGCCAAACATGACGTGATATTGAATACCCCGGCTTGAGATCCATCTTGTGCAGGTGCATCCTTTACCACAGCTACATTGCATGATGGCATTGCTGGCGCTGGTGCTGGATCGAATGTTGATATGTTCACTGGCAGAGGCACTCCTGCTACAGGTGATGGGATAACCCCCATCGATGCAGTTGGTGTATTTGAATTTGCGAAGAACTGTTGTGCTCGCGAAGTCGCACTTGCTGCAATTTTAGATGCATCTGGTGTTGCTTTTGCTGCAACTTCATCGAAGAACTTTGACAAGTCCATTTTGCTAAAGTCTATTGCCATCAACTCGTTGATTGAAATGCCTGAGCAATCAGGATTTTGAGGTGTGCCCCATGTCCTGCCAAGTTGGCCCGTAGAACGGGCTTGCTCTTGAATAATCATTGCCAATTTTGAATTAAAACAACAATAGTTTTGTTTCGTTGTAATGCATCCCTGCCAACTCTTTAGAGAACAATAAGAGCCTACATAGTGGCATATCCCGGCGCCAAGTTTCATTTGGGTTTTTATTTCTGGGATGTCGCAAGCCAAGAGTGCCATGACGATCATGAATACTAGAACGGCTGTCAAACATGGAACGCATATCTCTGTGACCGCGGTTGCACCACCTGCAGTGAAGCTGCCTCCTGACGCCATTGCATAAGCTCCACCACCAATGTATGTGCCACCAATCGTACCTGCAGTAGATCCAACGGCTCCACCAATACCTTGTGCTATAACGCTACCGCCCATCATTTCCACTGCTGTAGAACCAATGACTTGCCCTATCATGCCGCCAACCATACCACCCCCAGCTGCTGCCCATGAACCTGGAACTGGTGTTGTTGTTGATGGAGGAGCTTCTGTTACCTGAACGCCTGTTGCAGTGACTTTAGTTCCTAATACCTCTTCCATGCCATTGATAGCCATCTCAAGGTATTTGTCAGCCTGATCGAATAGTGTGTCAAACATATAGGTGCTACCTACTTCATGACTGACCCACTGATTCCACCCTGTCTTGATCAATTCATTCACCAGCATTGCGTTGCCGAATGATTTAGAGCCATTATCCGGCTTGCAGCAGTTTGCCAAACCTAAGTTATTCTTGGTACACCACTGGCCTTTCCCTCCAAATGCAGTTTTTGTATCCGGGTCCATGTAGAAACCAGCTTGTCTGCCGACTTCTACCGCAGTCACAACCTTTGCTAATGCGTTATTCGGCTTGTCTTTGCTCGTGTAGCAAGTCCCATCTGAACAGTATGTTTGCCCTGAGCAATCTGTCTGGGTGTATTGCACGCCGCCACCTGTTTGGCACTGATATGTATCCAGATATGCGTTTGGCATCCCTGTCATAGGATCTGTGCTTATCACCTCAAATCCTGTCTTCCCACAAGATTTGTCGGATGCTAGTGCTCCGCAAGCATCGTTTATGTTTCCCGACGGATCGGTGCAAACATAAGAGCCTGTTGACGACCAACAAGGCTGGTCAGTTTGTAGCGCACCAGTCGGTAGTGGATTGACTGTTGAAAGACATACATCAACTCCGCTAATTGTCTTGCATGGTGTTGAATCTGTGCAAGCAACACCATTTGCACTACAAGCCATCGCAAATGATTCAACCGGATGAATCATTGCCACAATTAGCATAAAAGTGGATATGAGACGGGATGTGGCTACTTTTTCAAAAGACGTATTTTGCATTACTGAGTCTCCAGTTTGCGCAGCCTTGTTGCGGCCTCCTGCGCCAAATACCCATCGCCTCGTTGCCTCATCAGCAGCAAAGCCTGTTTAATTGATACAGCCCCTTCAACTTGAAGCGATGCAGACGGAGGGGCGCAGCCGTCCTCGATTGTTTGTCCTTCTTTTGAGTCTGCAAGGACGATGGCTGGAACACGTTTGATATCGAACTTCCTGAACAGTCCTGGATTAACGTCCCACGCAGCCAATTGCTTGTTCAGTGGAATTGCGCGACGCTGTGTCTTGGTGATAGAGTTTTCAACCAAACCGCGCAGTACAAGTGTTGCGCCAGCTTCTTTGGCTTGTTCAGAATAGGATGCAAGAATGTCATCTGGCATCGAGAAAGACACAAACACAATTAAATCTGTACCAGACTTCTTTTGAGCGTCTGCTGCAAGCATCTTCTTTAAATCCATCCCCTCTCTCTCCTTAATCATGCTGCGCATGACGGCGGACTGAGATTCGTTTGGAAGTGAAACGCTGGGCACTTCAATCGGTTGATTTTCGACAGCACTCACACCTTGTGCTTTATCGAACAATGCGTTCAGGTCGCCGACCTTGCCAATCTCTGAGCGACCTTGCCTCATCATTTCCTCGTCGGATGGCAGTTCTTTTGCACCAATGTTTAGAGATAGCAAGCAAACAATCAGCGCTGTTACGGTGAGTTTTTTCATTGACAGCAATCCCTTTTCCTGAAGATGCTGTAGCTAAAATCCTGTGCTGCCGGTGTTGGGATCTCGCGCCCAGAACCCCAGAGCATTGTTGATCGTCCAAAAGGCTGGCAGCATCTTCCGGCGGAGCTATTTCTTGCTGCTTTACTTTCCGTATTATTTGTGGCCGACGCTCCTGGTCCACCAATATTGATAGGGGTGCCGGAGAATGTATTTGCCCCGGCTGGGGAGCTTTGCGCGGCTGGATAGATCATGGAGTATTTATATTGAGTCTTGTCCATATTGATTTGCGGAAACCCACCGCCGCCGCACATGCCTTTTTTCCCAGCAGAACTGGTTTGAGTCATCATGCGATGCATTTTTGCTGCCGTTCTTTGTGCGAGGAGAGATGAGGCTTGAATTCCGCCGTATGTATTGTCCAGATACCCAGTCATCGGGAATATGGTGCCGTTGCATCCTGCGCACCAATAGAGAACGTTACTTCCAAATCCTATTGTTGAACTCACGCAGTCTCCTGCGCAGGCAAGAAGCGCCACAATATTCCCAAACATGTAGCTTTCAGGTGAAAGGATTCGCTCCAATGTCCCATCGCCATGAGTCGGATCGACTTCAGATAGATACGCGATGTCAAATCCTTTTGGCTCAAGACACTTGCTGTCGAGTGCAATTTCCATTAACCCCATCGCAGGGTTTATGTACCAGTGACTATGTCTGAATACTTGCTTCGGTATTCGTCCACCATTAGTGATATTCCCTGGTGTTACAGAACCTCTCATCTGACTGTTGATACCGAGGTTCATCTTGGTGCCAAGTGAAACCATGCAGTAAGGGGTTCGTGTTACTTCCACCTGCCGAGAAAACTCCCAAAATGATGTGAGTAACCCAGGCTTTGGCAGGCCCCCTGGGCCTTTGCAGGCGCAAAGATTTGGAGCATCTGTTGCAACATCTTCCTGCGAGTCAACGTTGATAATCGGTCCGCCGAACAATTTGATTGGGAAAGAGCAATCCCAGCAGATATCTGAAAATAGATTTGGAAATTCCCCGAAGCATGTCTCTTCGGAATTTGCGTGCTGTGTGAATGTTGCTAACAGGAGAGCACATGCAATTACAGCAAGGATGCGTTTATTCACAGCGCCTTCTCCTCGATTTTAAGCTTTAGTCCATCTTGAGACACAATCGCAGGTACATGCATAATTCCAAACCGGTGTGTTAGATATCCGCTTTGATCATAAAATACTTGCTTGTTGAGTTTTTTTGACAGTTCCACCCAAGACCCCCCAGTCAAGATGATCTTGTCGTTGGTATATGAACCATTGTTTTTGATAGCGTACTCAACCTGTCTGCGGTCCCTTGCGTCAATGAATACAAGGCGTTTACCAAGCCCACCATACTGCAACGGATTGATTGTTGTTCCTGCTGGAAACAATATGTGTCCCTTGCCGTCCGTGACATTTTTATCAAGCACGAAGGTTGGGTCCCACATAAACACCCGATCTTTTGTTGCCGTAGATATCCCAGCTATCGGCTTTGGGTGAAGCATGGATTGCAACACTCTTTTTTTTGCCTCTTCCTGCTTCCTTTTTACTGTTCCATCTTTTTGCCATCCGGCAATTCTTCCTTTCAGGTAGTCAACTGCATCCTCTTCTTGTATCTCATAGACGTTCCCGTGAATGCCAAGAGACTGCGCCGACGAAATGACCGGCGCAGCCAAAAGGATGAATGCAATAACGGTACGGGAGAGCATTACTTGACGCTATTGGAAGGCTGAATATCCAGCCACATTTCGAGGGTTTGAGCCGGCATCGCACCAGGCGCCCTCATGCCAGAGCTATTGAAGAGTGTTGGTGTTCCTTGAACGTTCAATTCCTGTCCAAGCTGTGCAACGCTATCCAGTGGTGTGGCACACTTCTTGGAAACGATCTCTTTATCGTTCAGCATTACGTCGTGCCAGGCTGCAACTTTATCCTTTGAACACCAGATGGCTTCTGCTTTGACTCGTGCTGTAGGGTGGAGTTGCTCGATCGGGAACAAGAACACATACATGGTGTAGTTATCTACCGACGCAAGATTTGCTTCAAACTGTTTGCAGTATGGGCAATCTGGGTCTGTGAATACAGCGAACTTCCGAGTACCCTTCCCTTTTTTGACTTTGATTGCCTTGTCGAATGGAAGTTTGGCGAAGTCAACCTTGTTGATCTCATCCAACCTTGCTTGTGACATATCTTGCTGAGTTGTCATGTCGAAAATATGTCCAAACATAATGTATTTTGTTTCCTTGTCCACATAGGCAATGTTTTTCCCCATCACCACTTCGTACAGATCCCCCATCGTAGCTTTTGTGATGGATGTCACTGTTGTGGATGGGTACTTCGCCTTCAGATTTGTTCTCACTTGTTCGATATCTAAATTCAGGCTGTTGGTATCAGCATGCGCTGTAGAAGCCAAAATCATGAGCAGTGATGCGATAGATACTGTTTTTTTCATATTCCTATATTCCTTTATTTTTTAGGTGCACAAAATACCACAGGTAATAACATTACTCCAAGTAATAAACAAGCAATTGAAAACGAAGCGACCTGCGAAGCGGCTCAGGCGCATGCTTGTTCGCCGGTAGGCGTGAGTTTGAATTTGTAGGCTTGCAGGCGTTTCATGAGTGCATTTTAGCAAAAAGAGAACGTTCGTTCTTAAGTTGAATGCAGGATGTCTGCGACATCCGCACTATCATTCCTCACACTAAACGAGGGGTTTGACGCGCAAACTGATCAATTTATTTTCTTGCCGATTCAATTTCTTTCTTAATAGCTGGGATAACTTGGTTTTGAAGCGTTGCTTGAGCTTGCTTCGCAACGGATGGCCCATTCTTTTGCGCCCAGTCAACTGCTTTTTGTGCCGTTTCCTCTGCCATGACCGGAATATCAGGATTTCCTACTTGTGCTATTCGAGGGTCTTTGTACATCACGTATATCCACCCTAGCAGGGCAAGTATGATCAGAGTTTTCATGTTGAGTCCTATTTCTGAATAAAGAGAATTTCTGTATCCGTGATGCCGCCGATCTTGAGTTTTGAAACGGCATTCATCCCGAGCAGTGATGCTTTAAGATTTGGCATCGATGCAATCAGGATATCTTTCAATTCGATTCCGCCGACACGGACTGTCTTTGCCTTATAGATGCACCCAGACACTTGTCCGTTTTCGGTATCGAAGTTTGTTGCCCGGCACTGTTCAAGCAGGCCAAACGCTTCTCGCTTTGAGTCTGGAATGGACGTGATAGAAGCGCCTGTATCTACAATGAAGTTGGTCGATGTTCCATTGATCGCCCCAGGCACGGTGTATCGTGAGTCTGATTCATTGGATGCGATGGCTTTTACCAGAGGCGCTTCAAACCTTGGAATATGCAGCCGTCTATACCTCTCCCCACATTGCGTGTCGGCATATACAACTCTCCCACCCTTCTTGCAGTGGTAAATATCTGCTTTAGCCCCCAAATGGGCTGATAGCAATACAGAGAGCGAAGCGATTGCGATTCTTTTCATGTTTTACTATGCCGACCGTTGGAGGTTTGACAGCAATTCTCTGATGCTCATCGCCGCAACGAACACCAGCATCGGGTAGGCCGCAGATGGCATTGCGAAAGGCGTTGTGCAGTAAATAAAAGCTCCCGCAAACACGGCGATGATCGTGTGCCACATCAGGTTGTATTTGGACGGGCTGGTGTACTGGAAGCTCTCATTCTTGATCTGCCGCTGCATCAAGCCATCAAATCCTGCTGCAATGATGAATGGCAGAGAGAACACACCCCAATACATGAGTTGCGTCAGGCGGTAGATTGTCTCGTACATGCTTATGAAGAAAGAGTTCACGTAGTTGTAAGCAAAACTCCCGGCTTGGTCTGCAACGGTTTCAGCAAACAGTTTATTCTCATCAGTCTTGATGATCCTGAACCTTTTGTAGAACCATTCGCGCATGCCGGAGTCTTCAAATATCTTCGTGTATGTCTCGTCTGCGTGAATGATGATGTAATTAGCAGCAGTCTCTCCGATATCTTCACGGAGTCGCTGCTGATCTCCGCGAACTCTGTCGATGTAATTGGCCGGCTCAAATATGCTCGGCAATGCCACGATTGCGAGTATCGTGAAGACGATCCAAATCAGAATGTGTTGGGCCATATCAGTCTGCGCTCAGAATAGGCACGCGGCCTTTGATCAGTCGACCGCCTGACACGGATGCGATGTATTGCCAGTTAGGCATCATCCCAAGAAGCTCTGTCGGGAACTTCTCTTCAAGGGTTTCGCTTACACGCTCGGATATCGTGCCGCCGAAATGAGCGATGTTCTTCTCTGTACTACTGTTTGTTCCTTTGGTGGTTTGCATGGAATAGACGTATGACTCGCCAAAGGTTTCAGTGATGAAATCCTGGGTCGTCCGGTCTTTTGAGCGCAGCGCGAACAAGTTGTTGAAGTTACCCAGCATCTGCCTGGCCTTGTCCTCATTGCCTAGACGTGCCGTGAAGTCTGGAACTGTCTGGGTTGCGGCGATGTTTACGAAGCCGGCACCACCAGCCATGTTCAGGATCTGGATGTAAGGTTCATTCACAACCTGTGCGGCCTCGTCGACAATCACATAGACCGGGTTCTGTTTGTTCGATGGCTCATCTCTGAAGTTGTACCTGGCTGCAGCTACTGCCGCAAGATCTGACAAAAGCATCGCACCAACCGCACTGGCCACGGTCTTGTCTGCCAAAGCGTTCAGTCCGATGTACACCAAGCCCCTGCTGTCAGTGAGACTCATCATGTCCGTTGATAGCCGCTCATCGTCGATATTTGTGGCATCAGGTGATAGTAACTCTCCTATTTCACCAGTTGTCAGCATGGCCAGCACCGGCTTGAAGTTGGCCAACATCTTCCCGTAGTGGGTCGCGTCATGTTTGTGCGTATTTGATAGAGCGTCAACCGCTTCACTGTAAATGCCTTTTGGTTTGTACAAAGCCTCGTACATTATTAAAAGACCTGCCAACACCTCTTTTTTTGTCGCATCGCGTGAAGGCATGCTGCCGTCAGGCATTCTTTTGATTGCGCGGCTGATATATTCTTTTGTCTTCTTTTCCCAGTCCGGGAGGAATGCGACATTTTTGCTGAAAAAGGCAATGATGCAATTAGCCAGCAGATCCCCTACGCCACTCTCCACGTAGCGCTTGAGCTTGAGTAGGGTTGGCTTGTCTCCCACCTCAACCAAACCCATCAATATCGCATTTGAAACATCCCATGCGAATGCCGTGAAAGCATCGCCTGCCCCGCTGTCGCTTGGTACCAATGAAGCTACACGCGATGCCAGTTCTGACACGTTGTTGTAGTTCTTCATAGGGTCGATACGAATACTCTTTCCTGGAAATCCTAGGTGTAATGAAGAGAAGTCATTTTCTCTTCCTGCTGCCTTTGCAGCACGGAGCATGTTTTCTTGAAGCTCGATGTCACCTTTCGGGTCAATGATGATGAGTGAGGCGCATTCACGGAAGATAAATTGCGCCATCAATATGTCGATCAGACGAGTTTTTCCGCATCGCGTTGTGCCAACAATGAGCGTGTTACCGATTAGATTATCCAACGACATATGGATTTCTTCTTCATTAGGCTCGACACCATGTATCCATGGTGCGCCGATGTTCTCCTTATTTAGCGATGCGACTTTCTTGTCGCTGAAGTATTGTTTGACGTGGAGGAACGCTTCAGGAGGGTAGAATTTGGCCGGATCTACCTTTTTTAGTTCATAGATGCGCTGAGTATGTTCTGGCTTCCAGTCAAATCCAAATCCGAGCCAAACCTTTGTGGGAGTCTTCGCGACTATTTTCTTCAATCTCTCGATTGTCATGAAGTCGATCCCAATGCCGGAAAGTGAGAGTTTGATAGACCAGATGCGCCATGATGATTTTGTGTTCAATACGAGAAAGAACACTGCTACAGCCGCCATGTACCAGAACGGCCCAGGTGGGAGGTCTGCAAACAAACTTACAACAAGCATCGATACGAGAGCAACCGCCCAACCAATAGCCGCATAGAACTCATACGTTTTGCGGAATGGCATCTCAAACTGTCGAATCATTGCCTGCTCCTAGCTTGAAATTGTGCTGGCTGCAGTCTTTTCAATCTGCGCCAGAATTGAAGATGAGTGCCCGCCTATCTGACGTATGACATTGATTCTTTCGTCGTTTGGAAGTCGAAAGAATTCGTTGAGAACTCTTTGAGCTGCCGGTCCGGTCTTTCTTGGCTCTTGAAGTGGCTTTTGATGTTCTTCAAAGTTCGCAATGGAATGATTTGCGTCTCGATCGCTGAGTGTGACGAGAAGAGAAATCACTTCATCTTTGTTTTTTCTTGTCATCATCTGTGTTGCTTTGACCAGCGTAGTCATGCTGCACTTTGATATCGCTTTCAACTGCTCATCCGATATCTTGAATTCGAACAACAGTTTTTCTGCCACTTTCATGTACTGATTTGCGGCTGACAGCTTGATTTTTTCGGATTCCAGATACTCATTGAAGGATGCTGCCCGGCCACGCCACATCTCCTTTTGCTTTACTGCCAGCAGCAAAGCACCAAGACGCAAGCGAATCATGCCGAAGTCACTTTGCGCTTCCGATACTGCGCCGATCACGCTCTCGATGTCTTTATCATCATATCCTTGTGTGGATATCCCGAACTTCGATAACAGCGACTTGGTTGGGCCGATTTCTTCCATTACGCAACCACCCTCAGATTCTGCGCACCCAATACGGCTGTCCGCTTTGTCTTGCCAATCAAATCCATCAGCAATGAGTTGTACCTTACTGTTGCCTCATTTATGTCAATCCAGTCGATGATGCTCGCTTCATTGCCAATGAAGGTTGAAAGATTCTGCTGCTCATCTTCTTGATAATTTTTAGCCAATACTGTGTTATGGCGAATTGTTGCTACCCCATACGACGCACCCTTCCGATACATGACGAGCTTCACTTCTTCGTCTTGCATGACAGATTCGTACATCTTCACGACTTTTATCTGTGTGTGTTTTCTTTGATTTGCCATGCTTCTCTGCATAAAAACTTATTACCGGCGATGAGAATTGTTGTATTTTACGCCTCATAGTTGAAAAACTAAGTTGAAAAGTATCAATTTTGCTCACTCTGTGGAGTTTTTTGTGGATCACTTAATTGATGTTGGCGGTAAGTCTTACGAAAAAGCTGTCCTGTTGGGCACTTCGGTTGGCCAAGCTGCGCTCATGCGTGCCAAAGACCTCCCAGACCGACCGCGCTGTCTTTGCACCAGCGCGAAACCAGAGATGTATATTGGTCGCCGAGGTTCGAACTACTACCTCGCACGAATGCCCGGCTCGGCCAATGAGCATGCGACCGGATGCACGTCCCACCTTGCAGTATCCGCAGACACCACTGAATCGACTGCTGCCCAGATTCTCCATGCCCTTTGGGGGCGAGTAGAAGCTTCAGGTGTTCTGGCTGCGTCAAAGGGATGGGCATCAATCCGCGATGCGGTGATCGATGTTGCAACTGGGCAACAAGTCGACTTGTGTGAGCTGGCGGAACATCTTCTCGTCCCGGATGTGTTCATCCGTCCCGAGGCTGACCTTCGTAAAGAGGGGCATGACGCTTTCTATCAGAAGCAATCCTCAGATACCGACCGCAATGTAAGGTATTGGACTTTTGGCATCCTGAAGGATTTGGTCGAGCGCCCCTATAGCTATCAGGCCACTATCAAACACATGCCGTCCACAAAGTTCTGGGTACATAAAGACCTTTTCCCCGACTTCCCGCCCTTGCCGTGCGCTGAAGGGCAGATGGTGGTCTGCCTGTTCTCGTGCAGGAAGACCAGAACTGGTGTTGAGGTGGACGAGGCAGCTTCGTTGTTGCTTGACGAGTCATTGCGCCCCTCCTCATTTCCTGGTCAATACCATGCGCCGACCATTGATGAGATCGAGCAGGTTCGCAAAAAGATGGGGTTGCCAGAAGGTATGGATTCTCAGCTCGTGCTTGGTGCTTTGGTGGCTAAATTCAATCTGGAATCGCGTTAAATCCAATTTGTGCTTTGGAAATTCTCGGTATTTGCTAGATTCTGCTCAAATGCGCCAATTGTGACGCGCAGGGAGCTTGAAAATGGGAAGAAAAACAAATATCGGATGGACTGAATCGACGTGGAACGCGGTAACTGGATGCACTAAAGTGAGTGCCGGTTGCAAATTCTGCTACGTGGAGCGTGTATGGCCACGACTGTCCGGGAATGACAAGACGTTGTACTTCAGCCGCCCCTTCACGAATGTGATGCCACATGAGAGTGAGCTTTCCGTGCCTGTTCGCTGGACGCGGCCTCGCATGATCTTCGTGAACTCCATGTCCGACACCTTCCACCCTGATGTGTCTGATGCCTTCATCAACAAGATGTTCGCATCCATGCTGCTTGCGGGGCATCATACCTACCAGGTATTGACCAAGCGCGTGGACCGGGCTGTTGCATACATGAACGCGCCGGAACGCTTCGAGTCGGTGATTGCGGCTGCGCGTAGCCTGATCATGTCGGGTGGCCCTGAGTTTTCGCGCCTGACCATCCCTAATGATGCCCAATGGCCGTTGGCCAACGTATGGTTCGGCGTGAGTGCTGAAGACCAGCCTGCTGCCGACGAGCGTATCTGGCAGTTGATGAACATCCCTGCTGTCATCAGATTCGTCAGTGCCGAACCTCTGGTTGGCAAGGTCGAATTCTCAAAGGTTGGCGACGGTGCCGGTGGGAGCTTCGATTGTCTCAAGAATGGCGTGGACTGGGTGATCGTCGGCTGCGAGACTGGTGCTGCACGTCGCAAGCTAGATATCGACTGGGTGCGACATAACCGTTCTGAATGCCATGCGGCAGGAGTGAGCTTCTTCCTGAAGCAGTTGTTCATCAATGGTAAGTTGGTTTCCGAGCCGGAGCTTGATGGGCGGCAATCAGTTGAATTCCCTGCGTTGGCAGTCGTTGAGGCTGAGACTGAGGCTGCATAATGGATCAAGCTGAAATCCGCAAAGCGCTCGCAAATGGTTCCGCGCGGCTCTCAGGTGGTGGTCGGAGGAAGTCCCGGTCTTTTGCTGACGCCAAGAAAGCATCGCCCGAGGAGGATTTGCATCGTGATTGCCGTCAACTACCCCGCCCTAACCGGCGGAGCTTGGAAGGGCAGTAAGAAGCTCGGTTGACCAGCCTAAGTTACGGAGAAACGTAACTACGTTGTAGCGAAGTACAAGACCGACGTTGGGATGCTTCCTCAGTCCCAACCTCTCGAAGCGGCAGGAGTAGACAAGCGAAGGGTAAGTACGAAACAGCTTGTCGCAAAGTTCAAAGTACCGAACTGAAGCTGCGTTACAACATTGGCGAGGGGAGCGAACCGAAAGGTTCTGTCACAAGGTGCGTAAGCACATTTAGGAGAAACAAGTGTCTGTATTGGTGATCGACAAGCGAAAGAAACCGCTGATGCCGTGTAGCGAGAAACGAGCAAGAAAGTTGCTTGGTTCTGGCCGTGCGCGTATTCATCGGCTCATTCCGTTTGCGATACGACTGATTGATCGTGAAGTTGCCGGTTGCGATTTGCAGCCCGTTAAAATCAAGATTGACCCGGGTAGCAAGTACACCGGCATTGCCGTGGTGCGCGAATCAAAGGAAGTGGATGTTGCAACTGGCGAGATCAGTGTTACTGCGCATGTACTGAATCTTTTTGAGTTACTGCATCGCGGCCGTCAGATCAGCGAAGCCTTAACGTCGCGCCGGGCAATGCGCCGCCGTAGGCGTGGATGTTTGCGCTACCGAGCGCCCAGGTTCCTTAATCGCGGTAACAAAGCCAAGGGCTGGTTAGCGCCAAGCCTGCAACACCGTGTCGATACGACTGTTGCATGGGTGAACCGTTTCCGGCAATTGGCTCCGATCACCGATATCGCTCAGGAGTTGGTGCGCTTCGACATGCAGGCGATGGAGAATCCGGAGATTTCGGGTGTCGAATATCAGCAAGGTGCGCTGATTGGTTACGAAGTGCGCGAGTATTTGCTGGAAAAATGGGGTCGCAAGTGCGCGTACTGTGACGCTAAGGATGTGCCGCTGAATCTGGATCACGTTCAGCCAAAAGCCAACGGTGGAAGCAACCGTGTTTCAAATATGGCACTGGCCTGTGTGCCGTGCAACCAGAAGAAAGGCGCACAGGATGTTCGCGTGTTCCTGGCGAAAGACCCCAAGCGATTGGATCGAATCCTGACGCAAGCTAAGCGTCCTTTAAAAGATGCTGCTGCGGTCAATGCAACGCGCTGGGCGTTGTTCAACGCGCTCAAGGCCGCTGGCGTTCCTGTATCAACTGGTTCAGGTGGTTTAACGAAGTATAACCGTGCTCAATTTGGTATCCCCAAAACGCACGCGCTCGACGCGGTGTGTGTTGGCATGGTGAGTGCCGTGACAGGCTGGGAAAAGCCGACGCTGGCAATCAAGGCTACTGGGCGGGGAAGCTACCAGCGCACGCGCTTAGATGCGTTCGGGTTTCCGCGCGGCTACCTGACACGAGAAAAGCGGATTCAAGGATTCCAGACTGGCGATATGGTCAGCGCCAATGTTGCTAGCGGCAAGAAGATTGGTTTTTATGTTGGTCGAGTGGCGGTTCGCGCAACCGGTAGTTTCAACATTCAGACCGCGCAAGGAGTCGTACAAGGCATATCACATAGGCATTGCAGGGTAGTCCAGCGTGCGGATGGATATGGTTATTCAATCGTGGCAAAAATGGAGAGTGAACAGGTAAGCCACAAAGCAGGATTGCTCCGCGATCCGCGCTCTACCTCACCGGCCTAAAGGCCGATGTTTCACGCGCAAAATGATGAAACACCTTGCCATTTTGTTGATGCTTTACTCCGCCCATTCTGCTGCTGCCGATCAACGCTTGGTGGACGCAATCCTGATGTGCGAGTCGAGCAATCGGCACTATGAGCGGGATGGTCGGGTGAGATTCGGCGATGATGGAATCTCGCGTGGTATCGCACAGTTCCGCAAGGAAACGTTCTACGAGTTCGCTGCAATGGCGAAGAGGCAAGGGCGGTGGCCGTTCAAACGCCCCCGATGGTTTGATGAGCGGCAGCAAATTCATCTACTTCATTGGGGTTTGGACAACAGGCACGGTCGGCGCTGGACGTGCTGGCGGAAATTAAAAGGAGAAGTGAAGTGAAAATCAATTTGATAGGTATGATTCTAAACAACTGCGGACGGCGCAGTTTTGAGGGGGCATTGCTTGACGACGCAGGCAAACCAATGTCCGCAGCCAA